>WNGA01010915.1_pt1 | contig 14171 bp, 18 predicted proteins | sample 5400061 | NCBI WGS metagenome assembly WNGA01 (sample SAMN13153366, study PRJNA577476) | soil metagenome | isolation source: 100 cm soil or saprolite under grassland replicate 2 | place: USA:California | collected 2016-06-15 | reverse complement strand
ATCCACGCGGCAGGCGACACGTGGTGGCCGCTCGCGATGGCGCGCGAGCTGGACGACGCCATCCTGATGCTGCGCACGAATGACCTGGAGATTGGTACCTGGATCTTCAACACGCGCGGAGACATGGACAAAGTGCTGGCGGCCGACGCAGCGCTCAAGGCGAACGAGAACGACTGGTTCGCGCGCCAGGTGACCGGTCTCCTGCGCCGCACCCTTGCCCGGCTCGACGTTTCCTCGCGCACCATGTTCGCCATCATCGACAAGGGTTCCTGCTTCGCGGGCACACTGTTCGAGCTCGTGCTTGCCGCCGACCGCAGCTACATGCTCCAGCTGTCAGACGATGAAGCCGGCGCGCCGGCGGTCGCACTGTCAGACCTGAATTTCGGCGCCTATCCGATGGTCAGCCAGGAAGCGCGCATCAGCGCGCATTTCTGCGGCGAGTCGAAGCCGGTCGAGGCGGCGCGCACGCGCATCGGCGAGAAGCTCGACGCCAAGCGCGCCTCCGAATTGGGCCTGGTCACCTTCACGCCCGACGATCTCGATTGGGACGAGGAGGTGCGCATCGCGATCGAGGAGCGCGCGAGCCTGTCCCCCGACGCGCTTACCGGCATGGAAGCGAATCTCCGCTTCTCAGGCAAGGAAACCATGGAGACGCGCATCTTCGGCAGACTCAGCGCCTGGCAGAACTGGATCTTCGTTCGCCCCAACGCGGTGGGCGAGCACGGCGCGCTGAAGGTGTACGGCAGCGGCGCGAAAGCCAAATTCAATTGGGAGCGCGTATGAGCTCTATCGACTATTCCGAGAAGATCCCCAACAACGTCGATCTCGCGAACGACAAGACCCTGCAGCGCGCGCTCGAGCACTGGCATCCGCGTTTCCTCGACTGGTGGAAGGAGCTCGGGCCGAACGACTTCGCCAACGCCGACGTGTATCTGCGCACTGCGATCGGCGTGGACGCGCAAGGCTGGGCACATTACGGCACGGTGAAGATGCCCGACTACCGCTGGGGAATTTTTCTGGCCGATCCGATCGCGGACCGCACCATCGGCTTCGGGGACTCCTTCGGCCAGCCGGTGTGGCAGCAGGTGCCCGGTGAATTCCGCTCGCAGTTCCGCCGCCTCATCGTCACCCAGGGCGACACCGAGCCCGCTTCGGTCGAACAGCAGCACCGGCTCGGCCACACCTGCCCTTCCCTCTACGACCTGCGCAACCTCTTCCAGATCAATGTCGAGGAAGGGCGGCATCTCTGGGCAATGGTGTATATATTGCACGCGTACTTCGGCCGCGACGGCCGCGAGGAAGCCGAGGAGCTCCTCGCGCGCCACGCCGGCGACGTGGACAAGCCGCGCATCCTCGGCACCTTCAACGAGCCGATCGAGGACTGGCTGTCGTTTTTCTGCTTCTGCTATTTCACCGACCGCGACGGCAAGTTCCAGCTGAAGAGCCTCGCCGAGTCCTCGTTCGACCCGCTCGCCCGCACCTGCCGGTTCATGCTGACGGAGGAAGCTCACCACATGTTCGTCGGCGAGACCGGCCTCGGCCGGATCGTGCGGCGCACGCTCGAAGTGATGAAAGAGACCGGCAGCGACGACCCCGAAGCGATCCGCCGCCAGGGCGCGGTGGACCTGCACCTGCTGCAGCGTTATCTCAATTTCTGGTTCAGCTCGTCGCTCGATCTCTTCGGATCGGAGGTCTCCTCGAACGCCGCAACGACTTTCGCCAACGGCATCAAGGGACGTCCCGACGAGACTACGCAGTACCAGGACCACGTCTGCGCCGATTCGACCTTCGAGATCGAAGTGCCGGACGGCAAGGGTGGAGTCATGAAGGAACTATCCCCGATGCGCAACGCCATGAACGAAGTGCTGCGCGACGCCTACATCAGGGACTGCGAGATCGGACTGAAGCGCTGGAACATGCAGATCAAGCGCGCCGGTTACAGCTTCGAGCTGAAGCTGCCGAGCAGCCGCTTCCGCCGCGCGATCGGCGCCTGGGCGAGCATTCCCACCGACCTCGAAGGCCGGCCTATCAGCCGCGAGGAGTACGACCGGCGCATGCCCGGCTGGCTGCCGGGCGCTTCCGACAGAGACTACGTGAAGAGCCTCATGCAGCGCGTGGTCGAGCCCGGGAAAATGGCCGCATGGATCGCTGCGCCCGAGCGAGGCGTCAACAACCTGCCGCTCGATTACGAGTACGTTCGGCTGAATTGAGCCGCGCAGCTACGCGACGCGGGTCATCTCGCGCTACTGCTTGCCTTCAAGACGCAGCAGAGCGCGCGTGATTTCGAGCACAATCTTCCGGTGCTGCTCGCTGAGCGAGTCGAATTTCTTCCCCAACCAGGCCGAATCCACCGCGTAGCTTGCCGTGTCCTGCCTTGCGGCCGTATGGCCTCGCTCGGCTTCGCCGTAGCGCAGCCAATGCGGGGACACCTCCAGCCACTGCGCCAGCGTGCGCAGTTTGTCCTGCGTGGGAAGCGCCCTGCCGTAAAGCCATTTGCGCGCCGTCTGCGCTGTCACGGGCTCGCCGTGGTGCCGCAGGTTGAACTCGCGCGCAAAACGCGTGGGACCGGCGTCCACGCGAGCTTTACGCATGGCTTCCCTGAGGCGCCTGCTGAAGTCCCCTTTTTCTTCCGCGACCGTCATGCCGTGGAAATTATCACCAAGCGCGACCACAGACGGTTACTTTCGGTGTCATTTTTTGAGAACCTGTGGTAACATACGTCGGTCGCGTATGCGTCGGGTTCCAATTCAAATAGCCGGCGGCGTGCAAAACCGTGACCTGGCGAACACACGATCTTTCGCAAATCATCGAGCAGATCCCGATCGGGGTGGCGGTAACGCTGCCTTCGGGCTCGATCGAGTATGTCAATCCTCATCTGAGCGGCATGCTTCGGTCCCCGCCCGCGCGGCTGGAGGGCGTTGATCTCGCCGAGTTGAGGATCTCCGGCAGCTCCTCGCAGAATGAACGGATGAGGCGCCGGATCCTCGCCGGTGAGCCTTGGCGGGAGGAAGCGCAGTTCCTAACGGGAAGCGGCGATAAGCTCCTGGCGCTCGAATCCGCATACCCCTTGCGCAACAACGAGGGGCGAGTCACGCATTTCATTCACTTTCTGCAGGATTCGAGCCTCCTGGAGGTCTTCGAGCCCTCCAAGAGCCTGATGTTCTACGACAAGCTAACGGGCCTGCCCAATCGCAATCTTTTCCAAAACAGGCTCTCGCTCGCCATGGGGACGGCGCGCCGCACCCGTCATGGCTTTGCGGTGCTTTCGGCCGACATCGATCACTTCAAGCTGGTGAACGATTCGCTCGGGCACGACGCGGGCGACGAGCTTTTGCGCCAAGTCGCGGCGCGCATGCGCGCGTGCCTGCGCGAGACCGACACGGTCGCGCGCCTGGGCGGGGATGAATTTGTCGCGATTCTCGATCGCGTTCTCGACTCCGAGATCGCGGCGAAAATCGCGGACAAGCTGCTCGCGGCCTGCTGCGGGAGCTACGAGCTCGGCGGTAACGAGCTGCGCCTCACGATGAGCGTCGGCTTGAGCTTGTATCCGCGAGACGGGCAGGAGGCCGACATTCTGCTCAAGCGCGCCGACCTCGCCATGTACCGCGCCAAGGCGACCGGCAGGAACCGCTCTGAGCTTCGCGATCCAGGTCCAGCGCGGCGATATGGGTTCGCATAGACTCGAAGGCTTGCCGGTGCACAGCAGGCGTTTGCGTCGTCGCGAACGCGGCACCCATTGCCAGCGCTAAAGTGGATTTCTTCATGACCTCTCCTGCTGAGTCGACTAGCTGTATGGAACATGGCTGGCTAACTCAGCAGGGACGCTGACTGGCTGGCTGATTCGAAGCGGAATCGTAAAAGCGGGCGCCCCGCTCCTCGGCGCAAATTCTCAGGATTTCGGTCACCTGGAAAAATAGCCCGAGATTGACGCGATGCCCGAAGCGCGACCAGCCCCAGGCGAGCAGCGCCGCGAGCGCGACGCCGATGAGCGCGCCCCACAACATGAACCGCTTCCTGCTGGCGCGCGAGCGTCGCGGTGATGAACGCCATCTCCATACCCTCACGAGTGATCATCAGCAGCGTCAGCCACGGCAATCCGTTCTACAGCGTCGCCGGTCCGCCTTACCTCGCCGAGGGAGAGGCAGCCATGATCCGCCCGATGCGCGGCGATTTCGAGATCGTCGGGAGAATACGCGTGGAAAGCTGGAACGCGTTGAAGGGCGCCGCGGGCCGGAACTAGCTGCTGCGGTTAGTAGCCGCTCGATTGGGCGTAGTTCTCGAAGCGGGTGTATTCCCCGAGGAAGGTCAGCTTGACCGTGCCGATGGGGCCGTTGCGCTGCTTGAGAATGATGATTTCGGCCATGCCCTTTTCCGGTGTGTCCGGCGTGTAGACCTCCTCGCGGTAGATCGCGAGGATGAGGTCGGCGTCCTGCTCGATCGCACCGGACTCGCGCAGGTCGGACATGATCGGGCGTTTCGGGCCGGTGCGCTGCTCAACCGCGCGGGAGAGCTGCGAAAGCGCGACCACCGGAACTTTCAACTCCTTGGCGAGCGACTTGAGTGACCGCGAGATCTCGGAGATCTCGGTGGCTCGGTTCTCGCCTTCGCTGGTCGCCTGCATGAGCTGGAGGTAATCGACCACGATCAGCCCGAGCGCACCGTATTGCCGGTGCAGCCGCCGCGCTCGCGCGCGCAACTCGAGCGCGTTCAGGGCCCCCGATTCGTCGACGAGGATGGGCGCGTCGTGGAGCTTCCCGACGGCGTTGGTGAGGCGGTTCCAGTCGTCGTCCGAGAGTCTCCCCGTTCGCAGCTTGTGTTGATCGAGCCGGCCGATCGATCCCAGCATGCGCATCGCCAGCTGGCTGCCCGACATTTCCATGCTGAATATCGCCACCGGAAGCTTGTTCTCCACCGCGACGTGCTCGGCCATGTTGAGCGCGAGCGCGGTCTTCCCCATCGAGGGGCGTCCGGCGATGATGATGAGGTCCCCCGGCTGCAATCCCGAGGTCTCGCGATCGAGGTCGCGGTAGCCGGTCGGAATGCCGGTGATGTCGGAAGGGTTGTCCTTGTGATACAAGAGGTCGATGCGTTCCATGACCTGCGTAAGCAGGGGCTGGATCTCCATGAATCCCTGGCGCGTCCTCGCCCCGGCCTCGGCGATCTGGAAGATCTTGGACTCGGCCTCGTCGAGCAGCTGCCCGACTTCCTTGCCCATGCGGTTCAGGGCGCTGTCGGCGATCTCGGTGGAGACCTCGATGAGTTTCCGGAGGACCGCGCACTCCCGCACGATCTCGGCGTAGCGCCTCACGTTGTGCGCCGAAGGCGTGTTGCCGGCAAGAGCCGCGAGGTAGGTGATGCCGCCGGTCTTGTCCTTGTCCTCGCTTACCTTGATCGCCTCGTCGACCGTGACCACGTCGGCGGGTTTGCCGCGTTCAATCAGTCGAGAAACGTGGCGGAAGATGCGGCGGTGGTCGTCCCGGTAGAAATCGCCGTCGGTCAAGACGTCGCCGATCTTGTCGAAGGCGCCGTTGTCGATCAAGAGGCCCCCGAGCACCGACTGCTCCGCATCGATCGAATGCGGCGGAACTTTGAGGTTCAGCAGCTGGGAATCGGAGGCGGTTTGCGGTACGGGCTGAGCCATGAAAGCGCTTGAAAACCTGTGGCGGAGACTTTACCGCGTCCCGCAAAAAAAAGCACGGGCCGCCAGACGCGGCCCTTCCGTATCAACGGCTTGCGCTCACTGCTGCGGAGTTTCTCCCAGCACCGATATCTTGATGTGGACCACGACGTCGGTGTGCAGCGCGACCGCGATGGAATGGTCCCCGACCGTTTTCAACGGACCCTGCGGCAGGCGGATCATCGAGCGCTCGACCTCGAACCCCTGGCCCTTGAGCGCCTCGACGATGTCGAAATTCGTGACCGAGCCGAACAAGTGCCCGTCGACGCCCGCCTTCTGGGTGATCTGCACCATGAGGCCTTCGAGCTTTGTGCCTTTTTCCTGGGCCGCCGCAAGGGTCTGCGATTGAGCCTGTTCCAGCTCGGCGCGCTTTTTCTCGAACTCGGCGAGGCTTTCCGGCGTCGCCCGCTTCGCCTTGCCCTGCGGCAGAAGATAGTTGCGGGCGTATCCGTCCTTCACCTTGACCACATCGCCCAGGCCGCCGAGGTTGACGACTTTTTCCAAGAGAATGACTTGCATGGCGGCTCCTTCAGTGCAGGTCGGTGTACGGCATCAGCGCGAGATAGCGCGCGCGCTTGACCGCCGCCGAGAGCTGGCGCTGGTAATGGGTGCGCGTTCCAGTGATCCGCGCCGGGATGATCTTGCCGTTCTCGCCGATGAAGTCCTTCAGCAGATCGACGTCCTTGTAGTCGATCCACTCGATCTTCTCAGCGGTGAAGCGGCAGAACTTGCGGCGCTTGAAAAGCTGCTTCGAGCCCTTCTGTTCGCGCTTGCCGTCGCGGCCCTTGCTTTTTCCCTTGCCTTTTCCGAAGCCGCCTCGACCTCTGGGTGGGGGCATGTCTATTCTCCTTCCACGAATTCGATCTGTGTCGCGTGCAGCAAGGGCGTCCTGCTCGAACGGTTCCTTGCGGCAAGAAACCCGTTTACCTTCACGCTGCTTCCCAGCTTCGCGCTAGCGAGGAGCTTCGCTTCACGCTCGAACGCCACCGCAGCGATCTCACAACTCACCTTGCGCTCACCGCCCGCCTCCATTTGCAGAGAATCGTGCTGGAGCCTGAATTTCAGCATTGGGACGCCCGCGGGCGTATGCCGAAGCGCATCCAGCTCGATCAGGCGGCCCGCGACCGTGACTCGGTTTGCCTGCGCCAATGCTCAAGCGCTCGCCGGCTCGGCGGGCTTGGGCGCCTCACTGCGCGGTGCTTCGCCGCGCGGCGCCTCGCCCGGGCTGAGGACCGACTTCGCCTTTTCTTCCTTCATCATCGGCGAAGGCGTGGTCCAGGCACGTTCCATTCTCATGATCAGGTGCCGCAACACCGCGTCGTTGAACTTGAACGAGTGCTCCAGCTCGCCGAGCGTCTCGTTGTCGCACTCGATATTCATGAGCACGTAGTGCGCCTTGTGCACCTTGGAGAGCGGGAAAGCGAGCTGGCGGCGGCCCCAGTCTTCGAGCCGGTGGATCTTGCCGTTCTTCGAGGTCACCGTGGCGCGGTAACGCTCGATCATCGCCGGCACCTGCTCGCTCTGGTCCGGATGGACGATGAAACACACTTCGTAATGTCGCATGCAAACTCCCTATGGATAAAGCCGCCCGCTCGGTCCGCCGTTGCGACGCGGCAGAAGCGGGTGCGGCAGGGTTGGCCGAGTTGTGAAAACAAACGACCGCCGGAGCGGTCGTCGAAGTGACTGAATTCTAACCGAATCGGAGGCCGCCGGGCAAGAGCCGCCTTCGGCACCATCGCCTCGCACGAACCGCGCCCCCGCCCTGCTGCGGAAAAGTTTAGACACTTCAAGACGTTGATCCGAGAACTGCTGGATAACAAAGGTCTCGAGCGAGAAAGCTCTAGTCGGTTGATGCGATGGGCAATATCACATCGCGAACAGAGAACGAAGCTATGATATCCAGACCTTACCTGGGGACTTAGCTATGCGCGTCGCGTTCGGATTGAAGGCACGTACGGGTCGGGCGGCGCTCGTTGCGGTGGCTGGCGACGTGCACGGACCGCAGACCTAGGATGAAAAAGACTTGACACCAGACCCGATGACCCTCCACACCGGCGGCTGCCACTGCGCTCGCGTGCGGTTCGAGGTCCGCGCTCCGGCGAAACTCCGGGTATCCGAATGCAACTGTTCGATTTGCAGCAAGTCCGGATACTTGCACCTTATCGTTCCGTCCGACGACTTCAAGCTTCTTAGCGGGCGCGAGGTTCTGAACTCCTACGGGTTCAACACGCACACGGCCAAGCACTTGTTTTGCGCCGTCTGCGGCATAAAATCCTTCTACGTTCCGCGCTCGCACCCGGACGGGTTCAGCGTCAACGCGCGCTGCCTCGATCCGGGTACGGTCGAGAGCATGACTGTCGAGCAGTTCGACGGGAGGCAATGGGAGAAACAGTATCCACAGGGACGCGGCGAGTTTCGCCGGGAATAGGCATCCGCCGGCTCTGACCAGTCGAGGTGACGCTATGTGCAGAAGCATCAAAACCCTCTTCAACTTCGAACCGCCCGTGACCGAAGAGGAGATTCGCGCGGCCGCCCTGCAATTCGTGAGAAAAGTGAGCGGCTTCAACAAGCCATCGAAGGCCAACGAAGGCGCATTCCTTGCGGCGGTTGACGAGGTGGCGGAGGTTTCCAGAAACCTTCTGACCTCGCTGGAGACGAATGCACCACCGAGGAACCGTGCGGAAGAGGCCGCCAAGGCACGAGCACGCGTTGCTCAGAGGTTTCCGACGTGATCAGATAATGGCCGGTTACTCGGGCACCCCGCTCGTGATTTCACACGCCAGACTCTTCGCGCTCATCTGCCTTCTCCTCGCCGCCTGCGAGAACGTCGTCGGCTTCGACTATCGCGTGGCGTCCAAAGATCCGAAGGTGAGCTCCGCGCAAGTGCTCAGGGTCGTCACCGACGCGCTGGATCGCGCGGAGGCAAGGGCCTGGGCGCAAATCGACGAGAAAACGGGCGAGGTCACCTTTACCCTCGGCGCGTTCGGCAGTGGGAAAGCCCCGAGCATCCGCAACGCCGAAGCCCGCCTGCTCGGCGCGCTGCGCTACGAATTCGGGGAGCGGGTCGAGCTCTACTGCAACGGCGAGCCGCTGCGTTGAGGAGGAAACCGGGGACAGACCACGGTTTTCTCGAAAACCGTGGTCTGTCCCCGGTTATTACGCGCGCCGCCGCCGCGCTTCGAACAAGCACACGCCGCTCGCCACGGAGATGTTCAGGCTCTCGACGCTCCCGCGCATAGGGATGCGCACCAGGAGATCGCAGCGCTCGCGCGTGAGCCGACGCATGCCCTCGCCTTCTGCGCCCAGCACCCACGCAGTCGCAGCCGGCAGCTCCGACTCGTAGAGCGTTTTTTCGGCGCGCTCGTCCGCGCCGACGATCCAGATGTTGCGTTCCTTCAATTCGTCGAGCGTGCGGGCGAGGTTCGTGACCATGTAGTAGGGCACGGATTCGGCCGCGCCGCTCGCTACTTTGGATACCGCCGCGCTGATGCCGGCGGCACGGTCCTTGGGTGCGATCACCGCGTGGGCACCGGCGGCGTCCGCGACCCGCAAACAGGCCCCGAGGTTGTGCGGATCAGTCACGCCGTCCAGAGCCAGCAGGAGGGGCGCTTCCTTCAGCGAGTCGAGCAGGTCCTCCAGGCTTTCGCGCGCCGGTTTCTCGAACGCCATCGCCACCACACCCTGGTGGCGGCCGCCGCCGTAGAAACCGTCCAGGCGCTTGGTCGGAACGCGCATCAGCGGGACACCGGCTTTTTCCGCGGCGATCGCGAGGTCTCTCCCCCGCGCGTCCTTGCGATCTTCATCGAGATAGATCTCCGTGACCGAAGCCGCATCGGCGCGCAGCCGCGCAAGCACCGCGTGGAATCCGAAAATGGCGCGGGTGGGCTTCACCTTCGGCGGCCCTACGATCTCGCGCGACGGCGCAGCGACCGGGCGTGGCGCGGGCCGCCTGCGGATTCGCCCGCGAGCACAAAATCGATTCGGCTCGTCTCGAGATCCACCCGGACGATCTTGACCTTGACCCTGTCGGCCAGGCGGAACTGCTTGCGGGTGCGGTCGCCGAGCAGCCGGTGCTTGGCGGCGTCAAAGTGAAAATAGTCCTGACCAAGCTCGGAGATGTGCACCAGCCCTTCCACGTAGAATTCATCGAGCGCCACGAAGATCCCGAAGCTCGTCACCGCCGAGACCGAGCCCTCGAACTCCTCGCCGACCCGATCGCGCATGTAGTAGCACTTGAGCCAGGCGGAAACTTCACGCGTCGCATCGTCCGCGCGGCGCTCGGTCTGCGAGCAGTGCGCCCCGAGTTCCGTCCAGTTGCCCGGGTTGTAGCGCCCCTTCTCCAGGACCGCCTTGATGGCGCGGTGAATCAGCAGATCGGGATAGCGCCGGATCGGCGAGGTGAAATGAGTGTAGTGCTCGTAGGCGAGCCCGAAGTGACCGACGTTGTCGGGGCTGTATTGCGCCTGCTGCAACGAGCGCAGGAGCACGGTCTGGAGAAGCTGCACGTCCGGGCGTTTTCGCGCGGTCTCGAGCAGCTTCGCATAGTGTTTCGCCGCGGGCTTGTCCCCGCCGGAGAGCTGCAATCCGAATTCTTTGAGGAATTCGCGCAGATTTGCGAGCTTCTCCGGAGTCGGCCCCTCGTGGATGCGGTAGAGTGCGGGCTGCCTGTGCTTGGAGAGAAAATCGGACGCACTCACATTCGCCGCGAGCATGCACTCTTCGATGATGCGGTGGGCATCGTTGCGCTCGACCCGGTCGATGCGCGCGACGCGCCCCTCCGCGTCGAAGACGAACTGGGTTTCGATCGTCTCGAAGTCGATCGCGCCGCGCTCCTCGCGCGCCTTGAGGAGCGCCCTGAAGAGTTCGTTCAACAACTGCAAACGCGGCAGCAATCCTTTCAGTTTCTGCGCAGCCTCGCTCCGCGGATTGGCGAGCGCGGCGGCCACTAGCGTATACGTCAGTCTTGCACGCGAGCGCATCACCGCCGGATAGAATCGATACCGGCCGATCTCGCCCTTCGCGCCGATCGACATGTCGCAAGCCATGCAGAGGCGATCGACTTCCGCGTTGAGGGAGCACAGGCCGTTGGAGAGCTGCTCCGGCAGCATCGGGATGACCCGGCGGGGAAAGTAGACGGAATTGCCTCGATCACGCGCGTCTAGGTCGAGTGCGTCGCCGTCGCGCACATAGTGGCTTACATCCGCGATGGCGACGACGAGCCGAAACCCTTCGTTTGTCTTTTCGCAGTACACGGCGTCGTCGAAATCCCGGGCCGTTTCGCCGTCGATGGTCACGAGCTCGATCGATCGCAAATCCTCCCGGCCGGCAGAATCGCCCGCTCGCGGAACGTCGGGAAATTTCGCCGCGAGCGCCTCGGCCTGCGCGGAGAACTTGAACGGCAGTTCGTGTTTCCTGAGCGCGATCTCGATCTCGATGCCGGGATCGGCCGCCTCCCCCAGCACCTCGACGACGCGGCCGATCGGCTGGGTGCGGCCATCGGGCTGCACGGTCAATTCGGCGACGACGACCTGCCCGGCGCGCGCGTCACCCGCGTCCTCAGGCGCGATGAGGATGGTCTGGTTGATGCGCCGCTCGGCGGGCTGAACGAACAGGAACCGGCCCTCGCCGTGCAGGCGCCCCACCACTCGGGCGTTTGCGCGTTCGATCACCTCGACGATCGTCCCTTCCTTGCGGCCGCGCCGGTCCACGCCCGACTCGCGCACCATCACGCGATCGCCGTGAAGGACTTTTCGCATCTCGTGCGGACCAAGGTACAAATCCGCGCCCTCCTCGGCGACCACGAAGCCGTAGCCGTCCGGATGGCCCTCGACACGTCCGGTGATGAGATCGAGCTTGGTGGCGACCAGGATCGCGCCCTTGCGATTGCGCAGGATCTGGCCGTCGCGTTCCATTGCGCCCAAACGCTTCACGAACGCGTCGCGCTCCTCCGGCTTGATCGCAAGGCGCTGCGCAAGCTCATCGTCGGTAAGCGGGATGCCGGCTTCCGCGAGCGTATGGAGAATGAACTCGCGGCTGGGAATCGGATGTTCGTAGCGCGACGCCTCGCGTTCGCGATGCGGGTCGGATGCGCGCGCGATGCCGCGCTTTTTCATTGACAAATCGGCGCATAGAATCCGCGCTCGGGCTGAAGACCGGAACTGGCGCGGCCCTTTCGCCGAGGTGGCGGAATTGGTAGACGCACTAGGTTCAGGTCCTAGCGGTGGCAACACTGTGGGGGTTCGAGTCCCTTCCTCGGCACCAAGTTCTGCAAACCAGGATTCTAACTTGTCCGCACGCTGGCCCGGTCACGGGCAGTGAATCCTCGATTTTGAAGTGCAAGCCGAATCCGCGTAATCGGCGAAGCGACCTGCGGAATCCCATCCGATCCTGCGTTCTTCTGCTGTGCTTGGGCGCAAGCCTCGGGCGCGCCGAGCATCTGCCTCTGTGGGAGGCCGGCGCAGGAATCGGAGTTACGACCCTCCCTCACTATCGCGGCTCGGATCAATCCAAGACCTGGGTGCTCCCGGTGCCTTATGTGGTCTACCGGGGAGAGGCTCTCAAGGTGGACGACGACCGCAGGATCCGCGGCCTGTTCGGCGACAACCTGGAGCTCGAGTTCAGCCTGAACGGCTCGCCGCCCGCCAAGAACAACAGCGCGAGGCACGATATGCCTGATCTCGATGCCACGCTGGAAATCGGGCCCGCGCTCAACATCACCCTGTTTCGATCGGAGCACGGGTCGGAAAGACTGCAATTGCGACTGCCGGTGCGCACCGTCATCGCCTCGGACTTCTCCCATTTCCGGAACATCGGCTGGATTTTTCAGCCGAATCTGAGCCTCGATTTCAAGAACGTGGGAAACCGCGGATGGAACCTCGGCGTGCAGGGCAGCCTGATCTACACAGATCGGCGCTACAACCAGTATTTTTACGCGGTCGATCCGGTCTTCGCCACGCCGGAGCGGCCCGCTTTTGATCCTGGCGGCGGTTTCGCCGGAACGACGTTCCTCGCAGCGCTCAGCAAGCGATTCTCGGATCTCTGGATCGGCGCCTTTGCGAAATGGGACAGCGTCGGCGGCGCCGTATTTTCCGACAGCCCGCTGGTCAGGACGAGAAACAATTTCAGCGGAGGCCTGGGCATCGCTTGGATTCTGGGGGCCTCGCGCGCCAAGGTCGAAGCGCGGAACTAGCTGCAGGCGGTTTCAGATCATCGCACCGTTGATCGAAATGATCTGACCGGAAATATAGGCGGCCCGTTCGGAAACGAGAAATCCAATCAGGTCGGCCACCTCCTCGGGTGTCCCGGCGCGCTTCATCGGGACGAACTTCTCGATGGCGGCTCGGGAAAAAACGCTCAGCGTCATGGCGGATTCGATGATCCCGGGTGCAACGGCATTGACCGTAATGCCGCGACTCGCCAGTTCCAGGGCGAGCGCCTTGGTCGCGCCGTGCAGGCCCGCCTTGGCGGCGGCGTAATTGGTCTGGCCGCGGTTGCCCGCAAGCGCAGCCACGGAGGAAACGTTGACGATGCGTCCCCAGCGCGTGCCGATCATGGGCATGAGCAAGGGCTGCGTGACGTTGAAGAACCCGTTGAGGGAGACGTCGATCACCCGCGACCACTGCTCGGGCCGCATGCCCGGCATCACCGCGTCGTCGTGGATGCCCGCGTTGTTGACCACGATCTGGATGGGACCGTCGCCGAGCATTTTTTGCAGCGCGGCCTCGGCCTTCTCTCGGTCGGCGACATCGAATGCCACCGCGACGGCGGACCCGCCGCTCGCGACGATTTCAGCGGCGAGCTTTTCAGCCTGAGCAAAGCGGCTCCTCGCGTGCACGTAAACGTGGCGGCCGTCGGCCGCGAGGCGCCTGCATACCGCGGCTCCGATGCCGCCGCTGCCGCCGGTGACGAGCGCCCGTATCACGACCCCGCCCGGCCCGCTTCCAGGACCACCGCGGCCCTGCCGCGCAAGACCTCGACATCGCCCACCCGCACTTCGAAGCTGTAGATCACGTGAGCCTCCTCGCCCATCAGCCGCTCGGCTTCGACGATGAGGTCGCCCTCGAGATCATCGAGCCGGGCTCTGCTGCAACGTACTTCCCTCAGGCTCGCCAGGTATCCCAGTCGCGGCCGCTTCCCGACGTTGCCGGCCAGTACCCCGTGTATCGCCATGGCCTGGGCGGCATATTCGATGCCGCACAAGGCCGGAAGTCTTTCATCCACCCGCAGGGGATTGTGCCGATCCCGGTGGGTGCGGCTCGAGCACCGGATGCCGGCCGCATCCCAGGAGAGCACGCCGTCGAGCAGGTGCATCGCTCCCGCATGCGGGATCATTCCGGCGATGGCCTCGCGGGATATCAACACGGGCTCACGCTGACGCGCAGGCGCGTTTCGGTCAGGAAATCGAGCACGACATCGCTCTGGGTCTCTCGCGCGAGTGCCTCGAGCAGAGGAAGCGCCCTCGCGGCTGGTATGCCCAGTCTCAATTCCTCCAGAG
>WNGA01025233.1_pt1 | contig 14172 bp, 16 predicted proteins | sample 5400061 | NCBI WGS metagenome assembly WNGA01 (sample SAMN13153366, study PRJNA577476) | soil metagenome | isolation source: 100 cm soil or saprolite under grassland replicate 2 | place: USA:California | collected 2016-06-15 | reverse complement strand
CGCGTTCCGGCGTGGCATCGGCGGCAACCTTGTCCAGCACGGAGCCCTACCTCTGCCTGCAAGGCCTCAGCAAGGTCTATGCGACCCGCGACGGGCCGGTCCGCGCGCTCGATCAGGTCTCGGTGTCGGAGTCGCGCGGGGAGTTCCTGTCCGTTCTCGGACCGAGCGGCTGCGGCAAGAGCACGCTGCTCATGATCGCAGCCGGGCTGCTGCCGCCTTCGAGCGGCGCCGTCACCATCGACGGCAAACCCGTGACCCGGCCGCGCACCGACATCGGCATCGTGTTCCAGAGCCCGGTACTGCTGGAATGGCGCACCGCGCTCGGCAACGTCATGCTGCAGGCGGAAGCGAAGAAGCTCGAACGGGCGACCGCCGAGACCCGCGCGCGCGAACTGCTCGCCTCCGTCGGGCTTGCTGGCTTCGAGGCGAAATACCCGCACGAGCTCTCGGGCGGCATGCGCCAGCGCGTGTCGCTGTGCCGGGCGCTGATCCACGATCCGCCCCAGCTCCTGATGGACGAGCCGTTCGGCGCGCTCGATGCATTGACGCGCGACCAGCTCAACCTCGACCTCCAGCAGATCTGGAACGAACGGCGGATGACCGTCCTGTTCATCACGCACAGCATCGCGGAGGCGATTTTTCTCTCCGACCGCGTCATGGTGATGACCCCGCGGCCGGGGCGGATCGATCGCGTGATCGACATCGACCTGCCGCGCCCGCGCACGCTGGCGATGCGCGAGACGCCCGCATTCGCCAAGTACAGCCGGGAGATCCTGGACCTGCTGCTCGCCCGCGGCGTGCTGCGCGAGCATTGATGTAGCGACATATGGCGACCGACGATGCCCGACGCCGATAACCCGACCGCCCGCCCCTACGCTTCGCTGAGCATCGAGGAGGTGGAGGCGAATGTTCAGCGCAATCTGGCGCGGCGCGAGTCGCGCGAACGAGTCTCGGCGGTCGTCTATCCCGTCGGGGTCGTGCTTGCCGTATTCGTGCTGTGGGAGGCGGGCACGCGCGCGTTCGGGATCCCCACGTTCCTGCTGCCGCCGCCGAGCATCATCGCCGTCTCGATGACGGCGAACGCGCCGCTTCTCCTCGTCCACGGCTGGGTCACCACGGTGGAAATCATGCTGGGGTTCCTGCTCAGCATCGTGGTCGGAATCCCGCTGGCGCTGGCGATTTTCCTTTCGCCCCCGTTCGCGCGCTCGATCCTGCCGCTCCTCGTCTCGTCGCAGGCGATGCCCAAGGTCGCGGTCGCCCCGCTGTTGCTGGTCTGGTTCGGGTTCGGGCTCCTGCCGAAGGTGCTGATCGCGTTCCTGATCGCCTTCTTTCCCGTGGTCATCAACACCGCCGTCGGGCTCGCGTCGATCGAGCCCGAGAAGATCGATCTCGCGCGATCGATGGGCTTCGGCCCGGTCGCCACGTTCTTCAAGATCCGCCTGCCCAATGCGCTGCCCGCGATCTTCGGCGGGCTCAAGATATCGATCACGCTCGCGGTCGTCGGCGCGGTGGTGGGCGAATTCGTCGGCGGAGACGCCGGGCTCGGCTATCTCCTGATGGTGGCGAACGGCAGCATGGATACGGCGCTCTTGTTCGCCGGCCTTGTTGCGCTGACCGTCCTCGGTGTCGTCCTGTTCCTGTTGATCGAGATCACCGAGCGCCTGGCCGTTCCGCGGCATATCATCTCCGGCAACCCGGCAGCCCGCGAGTCGATGTGATACGCCTACCCGTAGCCCGGATGGAGCGCAGCGAAATCCGGGGATTGCACGAGCCGCACGTCAGCTCCCGGATTTCACTGCGTTCAATCCGGGCTACGTCAGAGCGAGGAATCGATGCCTGAGCCGCCGCCACGCCGCGACTTGGAGCTCCTCAACGGAGCGGTCGACATTCACATCCATCATGGGCCGGATCTCTATCCGCGCATCCAGGACCCGATCGAACTGGCGCAGGACGCCAAGGCGGCGGGAATGCGGGCCGTGTGCCTCAAGACGCACAACTTTCCCACCGCGCCCATGGCGCTGCTGGTGCGGAAAGTCGTGCCCGACATCGACGTCTTTGGAAGCATCGCCTGCAACCTCGAAGTGGGCGGCGTCAATCCGAGCGCGGTCGAGGCGGTCATCAAGTACGGGGCGCGCCAGATCTGGCTGCCCACCATCGACTCGACCAACCATGCGGTCGTCACCGGATCGGTCGGGCAGCACGGACGCGGCCTCACCATCGCGGGCGGCCTTTCCGACTTTGCCCGCAACAAGCAACGGCTGTTCCTGTTGACCGCCGGCGGCGCGCTCGTGCCGGAGCTGTTTCAAGAGATGAAGGCGATCGTACCCGCCGCCAAGCAGCAGGGCGTCAAGCGGATCGTCTGCGACCATCCGTTCTTCTCGCGGCTCGGCCTCGCCCAGCAGGTCGAGCTGGCCGATCAGGGCGTGTGGATCAATTTCACCGCCGGCGAGCTCTTCCCGCGCTGGTGGCGCGTGTCGATCGCGGATTTTGCCGCTGCGATCCGCAACGTCGGGGTCAAGCGCGCGGTCATTTCCAGCGATTGCGGGCAGCTGCACAATCCGCCGATGGTCGAGGCGCTGCGCATCACCTGCCAATTGCTGCTCGAGGAGGACTTCACGGCCGAGGACATCAAGGTGTTGCTGCACCACAACCCGGCGAATTTGCTCTATCCATGAAATCACCGCCGCTCGCTTCTTCGCCCCGTGCAAAACGCCCTACCGGGCATGCAGCGCGACGCGGGCCAGGGTCGTGGCAATGTGCCAGCCCGCCCGAACGGACCCTGTGAGGCTCCCGGCAACCTTCGAGGTGCCGCCGGCGCGGTTGCGATGGCGGACCGGCAATTCCAGAATACGCAATCCGGCCCGCGCGACGCGCATCTGCATTTCCAGGTTCCAGCCGTACGTTCGCTCCCGCATATCGAGCGCTTCCAACACGTCGCGGCGGATCGCGCGCAGCGGGCCCATGTCGGTATACCGGACTCCGTAAAGCAGCCGTATCGCCAGTCCGGCGGCACGCCCCGCCAAGGCTTGATGCAGGCCCATGCTGCCCGGCTCACGCTCGCCGCGAACGCGGGAACCAATGACGAAATCCTGCTCGCCGGAGACGACGGGGCCGACAATGCGCGCAAGCTCCGCCGGATCGTCGCTGCCGTCGCCGTCGATAAAGGCAATGACCCGGCACTCGGGTGCCGCGGCACGCACGCCGGCAAGGCAGGCTGCGCCGTACCCCGCACGAGGCTCGATCACGACGCGTGCCCCGGCTTCCTCGGCCCGGGCAACCGTATCGTCGGGACTGCCGCCGTCGACGACGATCACCTCGTCGACGACCGCGCGGGGAACTGCCCGGACGACATCGCCGATCGTTTCGCCCTCGTTGAGGACAGGGATAACGAGCGCGACGCCGGGCCTCACCGTTGCTCGCCCTCCGCTAAAGGCTCCAACGCAGCCCGCAATTCGCGCAAGGTCTCGGCGGCGCATCGGAAAGCAGCGCCGACCTGAACGCCCGATACGCCGGCCCGTTCCAGATCTCCTGCAGGGTCTGTTGGGTCGCATCGCCGAGCGTGTAGTGCTCGTAACCGCGTTGCGAAAACGGTGCGATGCAGCACGGCAGCGCTCGGCCGTTGGCCGTGAAGTACATCAGCGTCCACGGCCGCCGGCACAGCGACCAAGGCGAATCGCCTTTGGCCTTCCTGAGGCTCAGTCCCGGCTCGGAGGCTGCGCCGGACGCGTTGAAGACGACGCCGAGCGACCGGGCGAGATCCTCCGCCTGTTCGAGGTAGACGCTTTCCATGCCGGTCAGCTGCTCGAACAGCGCCTGATCCGGCCGCGCCATGCCGATCGCGTGCTCGTCGAAGAAGACCAGGCGCTGCAGATGGACTTCCTTGACGCCGATATCGGCCGCGACCTGGACGAAGGCGGGCAGCTCCTCGATCGTCTCCTTCAGGCCGGTCAGCCAGGCGGAGACAAGCGGCTTGTCGTGGCCTTCGCGCTCCTGCAACTCCCGGAATGCACGGACGTTCTTGAGAATGCGGTCGAAATAATTCCTGCCGCGGACCGCGCGGAAGCTCGCAGCATTGGCCGCGTCCAGCGAAACGCGCAACTCGTCAAGACGCGCGTCGATGAGCGCCCGCCCATTCCGCTCGTTGAGCACGGTGCCGTTCGTGTTGAAAAGCACGTAGACGCCGCGGTCCTTGAGATAGCGCACCATGCGCGGCAGGTTCTTGACGAGCATCGGCTCGCCCACCCCGTGCAGCACGGCACGCACGAGATCCGGCACCTGGTCGACGATCGAGGTGAACAGCTCCCAGCTCATGTCCGCGGGCGGCTCGAGTTCCTCGTAAGTCCGCGGACAGGTCGTGCACAGGAGGTTGCAGCGGTTGGTGGTCTCCAGATAGAGGCACACAGGCGGCCGTTCGGTCTCGACCGCGCGCTCGCCGGCGACCGACTCATGATAGCGGCGCGGATCCACCTGCCGCGCGACCGAACCTCGGGACGTCGCCTGCGTCATGATCGTTCTTTCGGGCTTCCGCTCCGGGCCTGCCAAATCGCAAACGCGCACGCACAGAGAAATGCGCCGTAGAGGACCGTCTTGCGCGGCAGGAGCGGCACGTAGAGCCCCATCCTCGCTTCGTCCTGCAGCAATACCGCGGCGATGGTCAGCGTCCACACCGGCGCTCCGCCGACCAGGGCAACGAACGGGGTCGCGATCAGGAAGTACCATGGATAATTCGGCGAGAGCAGGAACAAGAACGTGAGGATCAGCCGGTTGACGTCGGCGAGCGTCGCCTCGGCCGTTCGCGGCGTGCGCCGCGCCGTCCGCATTCCCATCGCTGCGAGGATCAGGCCGGCGACCCCCAGGTAGATGAAGACGTCGCCCGGGAGGGCACCCGCGATCTGCCGCCACAGCGCAAGGAGCCAGATGTTCCCTCCGGTCGCGTACTGCTCCTCGCGCAGATATCCCGTGGTCAAATAGCCGAACACGCCCCACCCGACCGAAAGGTAGGGTGCGTAGCAGAGTGCGATCGCGGCCAGAACGACCAGTGGAACTTTCCAGTCCCACGGACGCCAAGCCGCCGGAAGCGCCAGAAGGGCGAACGGCTTTACCAGTGCGCCGAGCGTGATTGCGACGGCACCACGCAACGGCCAGCCGATCACCGCACAGCCGAGACCCACCATCATCAGCGCCACCATGAGCGCGTCGACGTGACCGCTGTTGGCGATTTCCCATAGCGGAAGCGGGTGCCAAAGATACGCAACGAGCCGCGTGACCGGCCATCCAAGCCGCTGCAAGAGCAGCGCAATGGTGGACGCCGTAACGGCCTCGCACGCGAGCAGCGCAAGCTTCATCGCCGTCACGTTCTCGCCCAGCCGGGTCGCCACGAAAAAGAACATCTGCGCAACGGGCGGATAGATCGTCACCGCATAGTCGGTGCGATTGATGTTGGGATAGACCGCGGCGTCGCGCAGTGCGGCCAGCGCCTCGTCGCCGGGCACGTAGCGATAGGGATTGATGCCCGCCGCCTGCACCTTCCCATCCCATACATAACGATAGATGTCGGTCGACAACATCGGCTCGGTAAACAGCAGGACCAGGCGCAGAAAAACGGCGATTCCGACGATCACCCACATCGCCCTTGCGGGGTTTACGCCTTCGGCAATGCGTGTGGCCAAAATCGCGAGAAGGCCGGTCAGGATCGCCAGCGCCGCATACCCATAGTCGCCGCCCGCCCGAAATACGCTCGGCATGGCCAGGGTCAGCACGGCGACGGCTGCGCCGGCCAGGCACAGCCGGAACATCGCGGCGCTTTCCACGCGATTCGCAGCGATTGCGTTTTCGCTCCGCATGGACGTTGCGCATGTCACGTCCGCGACCCGGCGCGGAGAACGGATTCTCGGGCGGAGACTGCATGGCTCTCGCCGCCCCCGGCGAGCCGCTGCCGGATACGATGCCGCCGCAACCATGCCGCCGTAGCGGGAACCGGATATCGAAGCGAGTCGGCAGGCACGCGGTCGCCGGCGTCAATATCTTCGATCAAATGGCGCAGCGAAGCGGCATCATCGACGTCGTACCAGGCATCCAGGTCGACCAGTTTCAATCCGATCTCGCCGGCGCGACGGCGCGTCTGCCGGGCGACATGTTCGGTGCTCCAATCGATACTGCGGAAGAGATCGGCGTGCGGCGCCTTCATGCCGAGGAGATAATAGCCGCCGTCCGTGGAGGCCCCGAGGACGACCTTGTCTTCTGCCTCTAGCAACAGCCGGGCCGCCCGCACCAGCAACGCCGTGGGCAAGGTCGGGCTGTCCGAATTCAACAATCCGACCGCCCCATAACCGATCTCGAACAGCGAGCGGGCCGCTTGCAGAAGACAGCGCCCGAAGCCCTCGACTCCCGCCGGTGCCGGAGCGTTGCCGTCCGCGAGAACAAAGCCGGTGCCGCCTTCCACGATCGACGCAAAGGCCGCTTCGCTTCCCGCCGGCGCGAATGCGATATAGGCATCGAGCGGGATCTCGCGCGACGCCGAGGCCAGGTTCCGGGTCATGTCCTCCAGAAAGCAGCAGCCGAGATCCTTCGCCTCTTCCGGGCTCAGCAACGGAGACAACCGGGTCTTCGTGCGTCCGGCGCTCGGCGCCTTCGCCATGATGGCTATGGCGCAGCGCGTGCTTCGGTCCGGAATGGGAGTACCGGCGGTCTTGTCCACGCATACCTCCAGCCGAACGCCGAGCAGTCAGACTCCGGCAAACCAGTTGTATCCCCGGTCTTCCCAAAAGCCGCCCGGAAACCGGTTCGTCACGAACATCGCCGTGATCCATTTGGGGTTCTTGAATCCGAGCTTGGTCGAAACGCGCAGCTTCAACGGGTGGCCGTATTTCGGCGCGAGAATCTCATCCGAGATCTTGAAGGTGAGGAGCGTCTGCGGATGGAGGGCGGACGCCATGTCGATGCTCGAGTAATATCCGTCGGCACACTCGAAACCGACGTATTTCGCGGTCAGATCGGCGCCGATCCGCTCAAGGAAAGTGCGAAACGGAACGCCGCTCCACTTCCCGATCATGCTCCAGCCTTCCACGCAGACATGGCGGGTGATCTGCGAGGTTTGCGGCGGAACCTGGTTCTCGCCGTAAAAACCGTTGAAGCGGAAGTCCTTGACGGCCTCGGCCTCGGAATAGGTCGGCATGAGGCGATGCGGATTGAACAATGCCGCCTGGATGCGGTCGTTCCATCGCGACACTCCGTTGAGGGCGGCTTGGACCGAGTCCGTGTGGGTGACGTCGCAGCCGGTCAGGAGCGTCAGCGCCCCAAGACTGAAACCCCCCTTGAGAAACCCGCGCCGCTCGATCTGCCGCGCTGCTTGGTTGTGGCGAAGAACGTCGTTTGCTGAGCTCATGGCGGCGGCCTCAGATCCGATGCGGTTCATCGACGTGGAGCGCTGCCCGGCCTGTGATCATGGTCGGCAGCGTTTTCGGAACGATGAGGACGAGCGCGACATGCACCAGGAGAAACAGAACGATTGTCGCCATCCCCAGGAAATGAACCAGCCGCGCCGTGTCGAACCCGCCGAACAGCCATGCCAGCTCCTGCAGCTGCCCCGGCTTCCAGATCGCCAGGCCGGACAGCACCATCACGACTCCGGCCGCCAGGACGCCGAGATAGAGCGCCTTCTGCACGGCGTTGTACGCACCGGGATGATGGGGAAGACGAAAGCGCAACGCGGCGAAGAAATCGCGGAAAAAGGCACCCGGGCTCACTGGAAAGAACGCATGACGAAAATGCCCCGACAGCAGACCGTAAATGAAATAGGTCAGACCATTGATCACCAGAAGCCACATGCCGGCAAAGTGCCATTGCAGCGCGCTCGCAAGGCCCAGCTCGTTGTGCAAATCCTGCGACAGCGCGGGATCGCCGCCCAGCGTGAACGCAACGGGAAAATAGTAGTCGAAGATCGGATCGCTGTTCCAGATTCTCCAGCCGCTGGCGATCATGATGAACATGGCGAGTGCATTGATCCAATGCGTGATGCGGACCAACAACGGATGGATCACGACCCGCCGGCTCGCCAACGACACCGTATTCACCTCGACCCTCCTCCGACAGCTCGGCACGAATGTACGACATGGTCTATTCGCTCACGAACTGCAGCCCGGCGGCCTTGAAGACGGCTTTCGCTTCCGCCGATCCGAGAAAATCCAGGAACGGCTTTGTGTCGGATTTCGGCTCCATGGCTTCCGCGACCACATAGTCGATCGCCGGATAGCTCTGCGCGGGAAGCGGCGTCGCCACCGGCAGGTCGGAACGCGCCGCGGCGTCGGTCGCATAGACGATCCCGACCTGAGCCATTTTGTCGGTCAGAAGCGTCAGCACGCCGGCGGAGTTCTCGGCCACGATGATGTTCCTGTCGTCATCGGGAATCCCGGCCTCGCGAAGCCACCGGACGCCATAAGTTCCCGCCGGATCGCGATCCGGGTTCGCAATCGCCAGTTTCCTGCCGGCGACGAGAGCGATGGGATCGTTCCGGTTGGCGACCGGCGAGGGCCTGTCGGGCCGTCCGATCAGCATCAGTGAATTGCGGAAAATCGGCCGGATCGATTTGACAATTCCCTTCTCGCTCGCCGCCGTGAGCGCGGAGCCCGCGAGGACAAAAACGACGTCGCACCTTGCTCCTCGCTCGATCTGCGCAAACGACAGATCGCTCGGCGCGACGAAGACGTCCACGCGCACGCCCGAGCGTTCGCGCCATGTTGCCCCGACCTGGCGCAAGGCGCTCTCCAGCGTCGGTTCGCCGAAAACAACAAGGTCGCGCGCTTGCGCGCCCGGCGATAAGAGCAACACCAGAAGGCAGAGAATGAGCCACCGCAGGTGCAGCGGCGGCATCGCGCCGAAGCGCGCGCCGGCGAGTAAAAAACGGTACAACGCGATCACCGCTCCCTCCGCTGCTAGTGGCTGCGGCAAACTCATTTTAGGAACTTCAAATCGAAAAGCGGCACTAGAATCATATGTTTGCTAGTGCCCCTGTTGCTTCCGAAGTTCGTGTCAGAGGGTGCCGCAATGTATCACGAACTTCGGAAGCGGGGCACTAGTCAACGCGCTTCCCTCTGCGATGTCATCCTGTTCCGTTCGCGGAACAAGCCGTCACGTCCAAGCGTGCATCTGCAGGCCGTTATCATCACCCAGGCCGCGCGACCTTCTCCATCACGAATGATCACAAGTCTGTGGCAACCTCGCGAACGGCTGCGCGCGTCGTGCGGCCACTCGCTTGCTTGTGAACGGCGATCCGCCGGTTCAGGAACCGCCGACCCAACCTTTCGCGTGGTCGAGCGCCATTCGGCCGTTGATTGCTCTGTTCTCGAGCATGTAGAAGTTGTTTCCAGAACGATAGATGATCGTGCCGGGCTTGAGCTGGGTCGCATGCTTCATCAGCATCGAATGGCCAGCGGCATTGACCTTCATGGGCTTGCCGCCGAGGTACGTCATCGCGCCGCTCTCCGTTACCACCATGGCAATGCCGTCGTTGATACTCGGAGTCATCGACTGGGCGGACGCCGCCGTTGCCAACGCAAGCGAGAGACCCGCGGCGATGAGCGTTGATTTGAGCAATGACATGTCACCTCTCCTCTGTGGCTCTGTTTCCGAGCAATCCGATGCCATCCGGTGTCGGGATGAGCGCACGGAATGTAGCCGTCACGGGAGCGGCTTTATCATATCGTTTCCCAATGAACTCGATAGCAATCCTCTATCGCGGCGCTCCTGATGCGGGGCTGAAACCGGCCGCACGTCGCATCGGATACCGCATGGCCTCATGCGTGCTTGTGTGTATTCATCTGATGAGGGATTTCGCGCCGTGTCAATCCGCCGTCGGCGATCCAGGCATTCGTACTCGCTGCGGCGCGTTCGATAAGCTCGCCCGTTACCGCAAAATCGATCGGCGAATTCAGCAGCGGGCATAGCGGCGGGGCGACATAAAAGTCGATGTCCGGCGCGAGGCCACCGAGCTCGTGTAGGAGTTGGCGCGCAATGAGCAACGTCAATGCGTGCAAAGCGCTGGCAAGGGCGCCGCTCGGCGGACGCTCCAGGGCGCAGGCGTAGCCCGTCGGCAATACGATCAGGCGCCGCGCGCCCTGCTCCACCGCCACCTTGACCGGCGTGTTGCACGTGATTGCGCCGTCGGCAAGGTAGCGGCGGTCCAGAATCACCGGTGCGAAAGCCGCCGGGATCGCCGTCGAAGCGATGATCGCCTGCGAGGCAGAGCCCTTGGACAACACCACGGGCCCTCCCGACAAAAGGTCCGTCGCGACCACGTGCACCGGAAGCTTGGCGTCCTCCAGATTGCGGTAGGGCACGTAAGTATCGACGAGCCAGCGCACACCATCCGCAGGCACCAGAAATTCCCGGCGCAGCAGAAAGGCGAGCATTGTGCGCCACGAAATCGGGAATACGTCGTACCGGCGCAGGCTTAGCCAAATCTTCGCCAGGCGCTCCACGCCTTCGGCCGTTGGCGTGCCGGCATAGTAGGCCGCATTGAGCGCACCGACACTGGAGCCAACCACCATATCAGCGGTGATGCCGTTCCCCGCGAGAGCGCGCAGCATGCCGACTTGAATTGACCCAAGGCTGCCGCCGCCCGCAAAAACGAATGCCGTTTTCTTGACTTCCTCCGGCATGCCCTGTTCCGTGAATTGCGCAGCAAAAACGCTACCGCTTGGCGCTGCTTCTTCCTAGCCAGTGCCGGGCCGGTCCCCGCCGTATCCTATCAGATGTTCGGTATCGCAAGGACATTGAAGGCCAGAACATCGCCTTTGACTATGGGTACGGCGACGGAGTGCCCGAGCGGCTCGACGAGGCGGCGGCACAGCTCGTTCGCCGCCCGGTCGATATCACCGCGACCTACGGCACGGCGGCGAGTTTCGCGGCCAAGCAAGCCACGACAACGGTCCCATCGTCATGATCTCGCTTTTGCGGCGATGCTCAATGAGCGCCCCGATGCGTTCGCGATGACCGGCGATCCCTTTCATCAGCTCCATGTCGGATGGATCATAGACTTCATGGCGAAGAACCGGCTGCCGGCAGTGTATCAGTCGAGTAGAATGTGCGTGCAGGGGGGGCTTATGTCCTACGGCGCAAGCCAGCCCGATTTGTTTCGGCGCGGGGCAAGATCCACCGCTGCGGCAGGCATCTGGCGCAACGAAATCTGTCATGTCGATGGCCTATAAGCCTGCCGCAAACGTCCGGCAATCAGCTCAAGCCTGCAATTCAACCAGCAGCTCTGCAAGCAGCTTCATGCCAGCGGCCCAGCCCTTGTCAGCGCCGTCTATCGCGGCGGCAAAACAGGCAATCTCAGCCGCGCTCGCCTCATGCGGCGTCCAGGTCAGCCGCAGCTTGGTCTGACCGCCATCTTCCTCAAACGTCACCGTCGTCAGCAGCACAAGCGGCCAGTCCGCCATCATGGGAGAGGGAATAATGTTCCAGTCCGCATCCGAAGACGAGTGCAACCAGACCAGCAGCTCTGGCGGCGTTACTTTGGTGTACTCAACCCGTTGATAGTGAGAATTGCCGCCCCATTTCATTTCGACGAGCCACAGCCCGCCGGGTTTCAGCTCAAGGCGATGGATAATCGTCTCCGCCCTCGGCCCGTACCAACGCGGCAACAGCTTCGGATCGGTCCAGGTCTTCCACACCAGCTCACGCGGCGCATCAAATACCCGCTCCAGCACATAGGTCGGCAAATCAGCCATTTTTAGTTCCCTTCGTCTCAGCCCTTTTTCAATTCTTCCAACAGGTCATCGAGTTGATCGAAACTCGCCTTTGCCGACACAAACAGACCGATTGTTCTTAACTGATCCAGCCCTTGCTTTCGGCCCGCTTCGAATACCAGATCAAGAACACCGCCACCGCGAGCGGCATTAAAATAGTTAGCAAGATATCGAAGAATCTGAAGTCGATTGTCGAACCGGTCATCCCAAAGGAAGGGATGATTTGCACAATCACGCCAATGAGTGATGCGACAAACAAATAGAACGCAACCGACTTCCTGAGCAGAAGCAAAAGGCAACCAAGAGCGCCGCCGAAAACGGCTATCGCAAAGGCTCCGGTGGCCCAAGCCGGTCGGCCTTTGACCATCGAGCGATGCAACTCGGGCATCGCAGCGAGCGTGTCTGCATTCATCTGCCAGAAGAAATTCATGATGCCCATGACATTCCAGATCAACGCGACAGCGCCGATTGCCAAGAAACTCCAGTGCGCACCACCGACGGTCTTGTCGTTCATCACATCACCTTTTTACTTGTTAGTCTTTTTGCCCGGCTTGCAGGTTTGATAACATCTTCAGCCTTTTTCAACTCTTCCAACAGGCCATCGAGTTGATCGAAACTCGACGACCAGAACTGTTTGAACTTTTCGAGCCAACTCACCGCCGCCGCCATCGGCTCAGCCTTCAGCCGCGATGGCCTGCGCTGTTTGTCGACATCCCGCTCGATCAACCCCGCCCGTTCCAGCACTTTCAGATGCTTCGACACCGCCGGCTGGCTTATCTCAAACGGCGCGGCAATTTCATTCACCGATGCCTCGCCAGCCGCCAGCCGCGACAGGATCGCCCGCCGCGTTGGATCGGCGAGCGCGGCAAAGACCGCGTTGAGGTTCTCAGGTTGAGATGCATAACCAATCTGTTCCATAACATTATGGTTATATATCTAAGCCCCAGCCCCGTCAACCCACAGCCCGTCGGCAATACGATCAGGCACCGCGCGCCGTGCTCCACCGCCACCTTGACCGGCGTGTTGCTCGTGATTGCGCCGTCGGCAAGGTAGGCCCCGACGGAAGCCTTCCACGATGGGCCGGGCATCAGGGAGCGACTCGCTCCTGAGAAAACCCGATCACCGGCGTCGCCGGCTGCCGCGCGCGCGCGACGTGCAGCCACGCCGCCGAGCAGAGTGATGAACGCGCGTCGATGCACGGTTCATCTTTCCGCGGGCCGTTTCTTCCATCGTGAGATAGTCCGCGGCTATGAACTCGGAAGCTATTCGGTATTTCCGGTGCGACTGCGGCGGGCGTACCTTTCGCATGCAAGCGAAAGGCCGTTGGGTCCTGACCCCTCGCCACCATTGCAGTGATCCGGATGAGACGTTCGTCATGATAGATTCGCGAGCCATCGCTGCGACGCCTAGCCTTGCATCGCAGGTTCCGAACGTTCGCCAAGTCGTGGTGGAGCTCAGGCGGGCGCTGATGAAGGCTTTGTTCGACCCCTATCGCCCAGAGATGCATTATATGCGCGGACCTGGCCCAAAGTGGCATGAGAGTCACGCAACGATGCCGAGCATCCTCCAATGGTCAACGCCCGCCTCTCAGCGACGCACTTTGCGCCTTTGCCATGACTGCAATCGTGCAGCTTTTGCTTCGGTCCAGGAAGAGCGCCTTGGCAGTGTTGAGCCAGCAAAAAGTCGTTGTCGCACAACTCCGTTCGCTGACTCTGCGCCCCTATGCTGATACAGCGCTGAGAGCGGCCACGTGTCCGGTCAGGTGTAGACCACGAGAGTCCCATCAACCAGATCGCCAGGCGCCGGCATAAAGGGCGGCTATCGACTCGATTGATCAAAGGTATTTCACAAGGAGCCTGCCGCAGGTGCTTGATGGGCGTGCGCTCGTTGCGATGAGCGTGCAACATCAAAGGAACGACGCCGATGTCCACGAAGAATGTCATCGTCTCGCTGGCGGTTGCCGGCGCCTTCACCTCCGCCCTGGCGGGACTGTCGAGCCAAGCGCCGGCCCAGGAATCGACCAAACAGAAATGCTACGGCGTTTCGCTGAAAGGTCAGAACGACTGCGCTGCCGGCCCCGGCACCACCTGCGCCGCCACGTCCAAGGTCGATTACCAGGGCAATGCCTGGAAGCTGGTTGCGAAGGGGACGTGCACGACCATCGTGACGCCTTTCGGCCCGGGGTCGGAGACGGCGATCAAGCGTCCGGCCTGAACGGCCTTTAAAGCAGGTCGCGCGCTTGTCGACGGGCCGGCGTCTCTCACACCGGCCTTGTCGCAAGCGGGTCGGAACGACGGGACAGTTCGCGGGAGCTTGCCATGGGTCAGTCACGTTCATTCGGGGAGCGTCGATCGCGCGAGATCATGCAGACCGCCGTGGGCGTCGGGCTGAAACATGATCACGCTGATGACATTTTCCAGCTCCCTCA
>WNGA01008386.1_pt1 | contig 14172 bp, 13 predicted proteins | sample 5400061 | NCBI WGS metagenome assembly WNGA01 (sample SAMN13153366, study PRJNA577476) | soil metagenome | isolation source: 100 cm soil or saprolite under grassland replicate 2 | place: USA:California | collected 2016-06-15 | reverse complement strand
TACGGGAATCGAACCCGTGTCGCCGCCGTGAAAGAGAAGCGACCTATTGTAATTCAAAGGAACTTAGCGGCATGGATAGCACTCTACCGCACTTCAAGGACTCACGGGAACTGTTATTGGACGTTTTAATGGACGTGCGTTTATGCGCCTTATGTGAGTGTCTAAGTCACCTGCTGAGTCTCAGTCATGATTCAATTTTAGCGGACGAATACTCGGCGAACCTCATGGAATTTCCCAACGGATTTTAAGTCCGCTTCGGGGTATTTACCGAATTCTACTACGCATTACCAAGTTGTATTTACCGAGGTTTCAGCCGTCAAACCAAGCTACGTCCGGCTTGGTACAGGCACGCAACCCCTCATCTTCCACTCATCTCCAAATTTAATAGTTATAAACCCGGCACCAGAAGTCTATCGGAATAACCATTCGGCGAGGGTGGTGCGGCGGGCGAGGCACCGCTCTAAACCCTAAATTGATCCTCTCCTTCCCTCCTCGGAAGCTTTCACCGGTGAGGTTTCGCGTCGTGGTTGGACAAGTCTCCGTCAAGCGTGTCGTCGACTTGCACAACCGGCCATATTCATCGCTGTACGCCGCGACCTTGCTCACCAAAAGAAGTCACTGACTGATTGTGAACTGATAACACGGGCTTGTCAGCACTACTGCCGAGGTTGCCTCCTCGATGACCTGAAAGTGAATGTCAAACTCTGAACCAGGGGGGAAGGCGGCCACGCTGCGAAACAGCTCTTCTCGCCCCGTTCCAGTCTCGTCCGTCGTGATTGACTGCGGCTGAAGTCCTTTGCCGAGAGTAAGCCAGGCTGTGCTCGTGCAATTGTCATCGACGATGGGATCCACTGCACGCTGTAGAAGGTAGGTCGTGTTCGGTGCAAGGTCGCGCAGCCAAACGTCGAGGTAGATGATGAAATCACCGTCATTGGGCTGGCGGAACTTGACGAGGCCGAAGCCTTCGCCGCGGAGAATGATCTCCAGGTTGAAGTTGGGTGTCTCCGGACCCCAAGGCGGCTCCGACTCGGGCGTTTGGGCGGCTGCGGAGGAACTCAGGGACAGTAAGACCAAAATAGCGAGCAGTACTGGTGCTGTGACTCCTACGAGTAATTCGCGTTTCTGCATATCGATCTCCTTTCGGGCGTTGGCGTGCAACTCTATTTCTGCCGCGATTGGCAAGGACAACTCTCCTCGATCCATCACTGCGATCATATTTCGCGCGGTCTAACAACTCAGCGAACAACCCAACGTCGCCTTCTAAAACGTCGTTTCGGGCGTATAATACGAAGCCCGGTGGGGAGCCTTGCCGTCATTATTTGCCGCACACCCTATCTGGAGCGCAGTCAGGAAGTCCTCAAGGTGCCGTTAATTGGTTCTTAAAGAGTTCTTAAAGCAGCTATGAGTGGGTCAAAGAGTCAATTATACGAGTTTGGTCCTTTCCGGCTAGACACTGAAGAGCGCTGTCTGGCGCGCGATGGGTGTTTCGTGCCGCTCACGCCCAAGGCCTTCGAGTTGCTCTTGGTGCTCGTCCGAAAGAGCGGCCGTGTGGTCGGAAAAGATGAACTGATGAAGGAGCTCTGGCCTGACTCCTTTGTCGAAGAGGGTAATCTCACCCAACACGTCTTCGCGTTAAGGAAGGCGCTGGGCGAGAATCATAGCGAGCCCCAGTTCATCGAGACCGTTGCTAGACGCGGCTATCGCTTTAGGGCAGGAGTCAATCAGGTACGGGAGGTGGAATCCACACTGGTGCTAGAGCGTCACACTAGAGCGCAGATCATCACCGAAGAGGAGGAAGACGCAAGCACGAAAGCTGAAACCGCGCATCTTGACTTGAGCGATGGGTCAAACTCTGCGAGCGGAAGTGCGCGGGCAATCGTGAAGGCTACGGTACCACAACCAGGCTCCACGTTTTTTCAAACAGAATTCCAACAGAGTTCAAACTTACTCATGGACTCCGCCCGCGAGGTTGAGGTAGAAGGTCGGACCGCAGCGACGGGCGTCAATCAACCGGAGTCCGCGGCGGCTCCTCCAACCGAAAGCTTAGGCAGAGCGCGTCAGGAAGCACCCGCGAGCTTTGGCAACACAGGCGTTGAAAATCTTAATGAACAAGCCATCCGAATTAGTCCGCTTCCATCGTCACGCCCTACATCAAGCGCGAAGTATCTGATAAGCGCGATCAAACGGCGCAAGCGGGGTGCATTACTCGCTCTTGCAATCCTCGTTCTCGCAGCAGCCAGCAGCGCCTTCATTGCTTACTTGATTTATCAACGACCTAAGATCAATGAACGGCCGAGACAATATTCCCTTGCACGCTTGACGTTTGATCCGGGCTTGCAAACCGAGCCGACCTGGTCGCCCGATGGCCGCTTCATCGCTTACACTTAAGACCGCAGCGGCAACTTTGACATTTGGGTGCAGCAAGTAGGCGGCGGCAATCAGCTACAAATCACCCACTCTCCAGCCCACGACTGGCAGCCAGATTGGTCGCCGGATGGAAGCAACATCGTGTTTCGCTCTGAACGGGAAGGCGGTGGTCTGTTTGTGGTTCCTGTCCTCGGTGGGCTTGAACGCAAGGTCTCTTCGTTCGGTTACTACCCCAGGTGGTCCCCGGATGGTTCGAAGATTCTATTCTCCGACTCGTCCATACCCACACCCCCGGCCAAAGTAGCGTCCAAGTTATATCTTGCTACTCTGGACGGAAACGAACCACATGAGGTTCGGCTGCCTGACTTTACCATCGGATTCGATGGTTTGAATTCGGTTTGCTGGCATCCCGACAGCCAACGTATTTCCTTCGTTGCCCAACACGCTAAGCTGGGGTGGGGGTTCTGGACGGTACCCATAGCAGGTGGCGCGCCAGTTAAGTCAGAGGTGATGCCTGCGGTGGAGAAGCAGCTTGAAGGTTTTTACTACAACTTCCAGTGGGCGTCTTCAGGCAAGGAAATTTATTTTGAAATGATCTCCAGGGGAGTGACAAATCTGTGGAAGGTCGTCGTAGATCCTGCGACATTAAGCTGGGTCGCTGGCCCAGAACGCTTGACCGCTGGCTCAGGTATAGACACGGAGATAGCACTCTCCCGGGATGGCAAGAGATTGGCATTCTGCGCACGCATCGAGACTATCCGGGTTTGGTCGCTGCCGTTCAACGCACGAACTGGCCAGATCAAAGGAGAAGGCCAGCCATTAACCGCGCCTGGAATAGTACCTATCTTTTCCGATCTATCGCCCAACGGCAGGAAGCTAGTGTTTACCGCGGGTCGCCTGGGAAATCAGAAGCGGGAACTATGGGAGAAATCTCTGGAAGATGGTGCCGAAAGGCTACTTACGGTCCGGGATCATGAATATGAGGACATGCATCCGCGTTGGTCCCGCGACGGTACCCGCATATCTTATAAGCGCGTCGTCTCGAACGCTGAGCACACTGGTACGAAATTTGAAATCGTCATACTGCACGTGGGAAGTAACGAAGAACAGGTACTCCCTTTGCAAGCAGACGCAGTAGTGTCGGACTGGTCCGCGGATGGACAATGGCTTCTTGGATTTACCGATTACCAAAACCGAAGACATTTCTCGGTCTGCCTATTCCCCGTGTCAGCCACTAACGCGGAAAAGGAAATGCGCGTGGTCGCTTCAGATCTGGAGGACAGCTTGTTTGCGCAGCGCTTCTCGCCTGATGATCGGTGGATATCCTTCAATGCAGTAAGAACTCGCGTTAGCTCCACCATCTATGTGGTTCCCTGGTCGGGTGGTGAGAAGATCCGCATCACGGATAGCAAATATTGGAGCGACAAGCCACGCTGGTCACCCGACGGCAAGATACTTTACTTCGTCTCAAACCAAACCACCGGGTTTTTCAACGTGTGGGCAATCCACTTCGAGCCACAAGAAGGTAAGACGATAGGCGAACCGTTCCAGGTAACATCGTATGAGGATCCGGGCAAGATGATATGGCCCTCATTGGCCAGAATGACGCTTTCGCTCAGCGAGGATCGTCTCGTTCTGCCGATTCAAGAAGTTACTGGGAGTATCTGGATGTTGGAGAACGTGGATCGCTAGTAATACGACTCTGCGTACATGACGACCTATTTACAACCGTCCCAGCGACTGGGTGTACGAAAGCCCTGCCAAGAACGGTACGCAGCCTTACTGGCCAAAGTCTATCTATCGCGTTTATATCAAGCGAGCAGCTGACAAAGTTGGCTTGAAGAAGAGTATCGGGTGGCACACGTTTCGTCATACCTTCGGCACGATCTTGAATGCCAATGGAGAGAACCCCAAAGTCATTCAGGAACTCCTGCGTCATGCCAATCTCAAGGTCACAATGGACACCTACGTCCAAGGTAACGGACGAAAAGCGGAAGGCGCAGAGTAAGGTTGTGAAGATGCTTCTTCCAGGTATTCGCAAGGCAGTGATCTCGTTAATGGACTTTTCTGGACTCGCGGCCGAAATGATGGGATTCTATAAGTTCTTTAGAATGTTGGCGTCCCGTACGGGGGTCGAACCCGTGTCGCCGCCGTGAAAGAGAGGGGGAATTACTATAAATCAATGGAACTCAGCGGCATGGATAGCACTTTACCGCACTTAAAGGACTCCACGGGAACGCTTATTGGACTCTTAGTGGACGTTCGTTTGCCAGCGTGAGAGCAACTCGCTTACATTCTTGGCCAGCGGATTTTAAGTCGCCCTGAAGCTGAATGCATTTGACCTCACCAAACGACCTGAACCAATATTTATCGGACTTGCAGACAAAAACATAATCACGAGTAGTTTCGGATCCGCTATCGTGCGGCTCTCTTCTTAGGTGCCTGCCATTTCGGATTCAACTTACGGAGGGAGATCTTGCGAGTTCTTAAACAGGCTCACGAGCTGCCAGATCTCATCATCGGAGAGCAAGGCTCCCCAAGCGGGCATGCCGGTATTCCTATGCCGTGCTTGATGGTCCAGAAGAGTTGCGAGTCTGTGTAATTCGGCATTCCTCCAGGGAGCTGCGGCGCCGGCGGATAGAACGATTGTCCGTAGGCGCTTGGATTGTCTCCGGGTGTGCTGTGACAGCGCGCGCACATCGCTTTATATGTGCTCGCTCCCGCCTTCAGATTCTCTTCATTGATTGCAAGATGATTCGTGTCCGCGGAAGCATGCCTGACAATCGAAGCGTGAAGCGCCAGAGGCATGATCCTGGCTTCAAGACTTGAGTCGACACTGGTCTTCCACAAGTACGTCGACCAGTATTTCCTTGAACAGATATGGTCGGGTGGTGAACAAGAGGGAACGCAAGTGCCGCAGTCTCGCAGCGAGCGAACTATCCGACAGCAATTGTCACAGACTCAATATGTCTGGACAGGCGACGATCGTTACGATCAACACCGTCGCCAGCTTGTTTTGATTGTCAAATTAGGACGCACTCCCGTTGGGGCGCAAGGGGACCACATCCACATAGCCCCGACTGGGAGAGCGTCGGGTTACCACGGTTTGCTATATAACCGGCTAATGGACACTCAAGCAAACTCAAGCAGCCCCACCGTCACAAACTTTTATATTCATATCCGCGCTCATCATCACTCGTTACCTCACGCAACGACTCAATCATTTCACTCTCCTAGTTACACCCTCTGAAGTCAATCCCTCATTAGTCGTTTTGCGAGTATGGAGACGACGGCTATTTAGTGGCGTCCGTTGCGGGCGCAGTGTAACGAACAGTCCTTGCACGGCCTACTTGCGTTTCCACAGTAAGGGTGGTGGCGCGTGTGTTTTGGGCCTTCGCCTCTCACACGACACGACGCTTGGGTTCTTCTCTGCGAGATCGGCGGGCATAATCTTTCAAGATGTGCGTTCAAGCTGCGTATCTCAGGCTAAATTAAGTTCCGCCCATGCCGACCGCGCCGAACTGCAAGCGCCTTTCGCAGAGTTATGTGCCAGCTGCGAATGTCATCGACTCTTCAGACTGAAAATCAGTGCTGCAAACCGACCCGCCCTGTCAGTTCTTCGAAGCGCGGGTCCGAGCGCACGCTGTCGAACATTGGAATGACCTTGAAGCGAAACGCGAACCCATTCCGTTCCTCGACCGCCTTTGCGAGCCAGCCGAAGAGTTTTTCTTTGTCGCCTAAGCGTATATAGGCCATCACGTATTCCGACGCTGGAACGTACTGGCCACGACCAGCTTTTTCATTCAATCGTTCGAGTTTCTTTTGCGCTAACGCGCGGACTGCCGGCTCGAAGCCTGACGCAGCATACGTGCGTTCAAGCAGTGATGCCTGTTCGCCGTCGCCGCTCAAAGTTAGGGCTTTGGCCCATTCCGCAATGGCTTCCCTGTGCATCCCCTGTTGCTCGTAAGCGTCACCTAACGCTTGATGCGCCGCCGCGAAATTCTGATCCAGCTCAAGCGTCTTGCGGCACTGGTCGATTGCGCGGTCGTACTGGCGTGTGAAGAAGAGGATTCTCGCCCAGTTCACATGAAAGGCTTGCGACAGCGGCTCGAGCTCGACGGCGCGTTGGATTTCGGTGAGGGCTTCTTCGTCGTGTCCGAACAGATTCAAAGACAAGGCGTAGTGATTGTGTATTTCGGCATAGTTCGGATCCAACTCGATGCCGCGACGAAAGTAGCGTTCCGCGGCCGGCCAATCGCGGTAATAATACAGTTTGACTGCAGCCATCGGATTGTAAGGTTCGGCGAGCGTCTCATCTAACGCTAAGGCCTTGTTGGCCGCCGCCTCCGCCTTCGGCCAATTTTCGTCTGGCGGCAAGAGGCCGGTGGCCGCTGCCAAGCCGTAGTAATCTGCCAGGCCGGAATAAGCCAGCGAGTAAGAAGGGTCCAGGTCAATAGCTTGTTGAAAATATTCCCGGCTCTTTTCATAACCGGGCGCCAGGAGCTTGTGCCAGTAATATCGTCCCTTCAAATAAGCCAGATACGCTTCAGGGTTCTGCGTGTAGTTCTTCGCCAACTTCTGCTCGTCCGCGCCTGACAACCGCATTCGCAGCCTCTGTGAAACGTCACGCCCAATCTCGCTCTGCAACGAAACGAGGTCGGTCAGCTTGCGATTGTACTGCGCGCCCCAAAGCTGATTACCGTTGCGCGCATCAACCAGCGATAAGTACAACACGAGGTCATCGCCGCGTTGCACGACGCGCCCGTTCAAGATTGCCTGCACAGATAACTCCGAAGCGATAGTTTGCGGTTCGACCTCTTTGCCTTTATAACGAAAGACGGAACTGCGCGCTTTGACCGACAGGTGGGGAATTTGTGACAAACTGTTGATGACCGATTCGGTCATTCCGTCGGACAAATACTCGACATCACTATTGCCGCCTTCGTTGACAAACGGCAAGACAGCGATGGATTCGATTGGCGTTGCCTTTGACGAACCACGAACGAGAAACCAATACGCAAAGCCAGCCGCCGCGAGAATCAAAACCGACAACATCACAACGAAGGCGCGTTTGTGATTTTTGATTTCACTAACCGCGTATTCCACGTCCGAAGTCGGTCGGGAAACAAGGATTGGCGTGGCGTTTTTCGATTGCGAGTCAATCTGTTTATTCGCCGCCGCCATCCGCTCAACCCCAGTTTGAATCTCAATCTGTTTTTTCAAACGCTTGAGGTCAACGAGCAAATCCTTGGCTGTTTGATAACGCTCTTCGCGGTTTTTCTCCAACGCTTTGGCGACGATTCTTTCCAGTTCCGCCGGAATTTCCCGATTGAAATTGCCCGGCAGCGGAGGTTCGCTTTTCAAAATCGAAGCAATTACGTCGCTTGACGACTCGCCCGCAAACGGCGTTCTGCCCGCCAGCATTTCATATAGCGCCACGCCGAAACTGAAAATATCGGTGCGCTCGTCAATCTTTCCGCCCTGCACCTGTTCGGGCGACATATAACTGAGCGTTCCGAGGATTACGCCTTGTGCCGTTTGATTTTGCTTGACGGTTGTTTCTTCAAATCCGATTGGCTTGTGTCCGACGAGTTTTGCCAAACCGAAATCCAGAATTTTTACATAACCGTCGGGACGCACGATGATGTTTTCCGGTTTGATGTCGCGGTGAGCGATGTGCGCCGTGTGCGCGGCGGTTAAAGCGTCTGCGATTTGAATTGAAATATCTAAAACTTCCGACAACTTCAACGGCGCTTGCTTGAGAAGCTCGCGCAAGGTTTTGCCTGCGACAAATTCACTGACGATATAATGCACTTCGTCGCATGCGGCAATTTCGTGAATGACCAAAATGTTCGGATGATTTAGCGCGGAAGCGGCTTTGGCTTCCTGCGTAAAACGCTCAAGATTCAATTCGTGACGAGCAAAGTTTTCATTGAGAATTTTGATGGCAACTTGCCGGTCGAGTTTTTTATCGCGTGCGAGATAAACTTCGCCCATCCCGCCCGCGCCGAGTTGCTCAATAATTTCGTAATGCCCGAAACATCTGCCTTGTTCAAGTTTTTCGGCAGGCTCGATAATCAGGCTGGCGACTTCGCGGACGGCGGGATCCTCCATAAAACTTCCAGCGTTGGCAAACGATGCGAGCAGATTTTCGACTTCGCGCCGCAAACGTTCGTCCGTGCCGCACGATGTATCGAGAAATTGCCTGCGTTTATGCGGCTCGAGTTCGACGGCGGCATCAAACAAGCCTTTAACTTTTTCCCATCGCTCGGAATTCATTTTGTAATTTCTTGATGCAACCAAGCCTTCGCCGTCCGCCAATCGCTTTTCACCGTCGCCGGCGAGACGCGAAGAGCTGCAGCCGTTTCTTCGATACTCAAACCGCTGAAATACCTGAGTTCGACAATCCGCGCCTGTCGCTCGGCAAACTCGGCAAGGCGAGTCAACGCTTCATCCAACGCGACTAAATCAATGCTTCTGCCTCCCGACACCGCCAGCGCAGCCGTTTCCAGCGGAATATTCTCGGCGCCTCCGCCGCGTTTCTTACGCTGCCTTTCTCGCGCGTAGTCAACCAGAATCCGGCGCATTGCCTGGGCGGCTATACCGAAGAAATGAGCGCGGTTTTGCCAATCGACTTCGCGTTGGTCAATCAATTTTAAATAGGCTTCGTGAACCAGAGCCGTCGTCTGCAAGGTGTGGTTGGGTCGTTCGCGGCGCAGATAACGCGCGGCCTGCCGGTGCAGTTCCGCATAAACGAGCGGCATTAGAGAGCCCAAAGCTTCTTGTTTGCCGTCGCTCCATTCCCGCAACATGCGCGTTATCTCTCGTGATTCGTGCGACGATGGTTCCATAACTTCACACGCGATGGATTGAACAACATGCGCATTCAATTTCTGGGAAATAATCTAGCCCTTTTTGTCTTCCTTGTCGCGTTAGTAAGTAAGGGCAAAACCAAGACGCGAAAAACGAAGCTTGCTTTTTCGTGCTTAACCACTAGCTGTTCCGAGAAAATTTGGCGGGGGGTTAGAGCGTTGTGGGTCGATGGGTTTCAACAGCCATCAAATGCCACCGGACCAGGTCAGGCCCCAGCGCGTCTTTTTAACTTTGTCGGTACAGCTAATACACCTGGTTGGTAAGCAATCGACCGAAAGGAAAAACCATGAGTAACAAATCATCAAACGCGATCGGCGCAGCGGCATTGGCGATTTTGCTGTTAGCACCGTGCGCGCCAGTTGGGGTGTCCGCGCAAGACACAAGCAACGAGGCAAGAAGCGAGCAAAATAATTCGTCGGATAGACCCGAAAGAACGCTGGAAGGCGTGTGGCGCACAGAAATAACCCCAACAGATTGTCAAATCGGCGCACCGTTACTGCCGTTTACGTTTCCGGGTTTATTAACCTTTCACCAGGGCGGCACGAGTTCTGAAACTGCCGTTTCTCCAGGTGGTCCCACTTCACGCAGCCCGGGTCACGGTATTTGGGGTCGCATAGATAGTAGTCACTACGCCGGCTCGATTGTGATGCAGTTATTTTATCCCGACGGGACTTTCGCCGGAAGGCGAGTGATTACCCAGAACATACAACTCGATAGGAGCGGCGATATATTTAACGATACCGCCACGTCCAAAACTTACGACGCCCAAGACAACATCATCGTAACCAGGTGTGCTACCGCTGTCGGGACCCGGTTTGAATGAACACTAGACAAGCGGACGGTAGGGTATTTAGACTTGATTCAATCCACTCAATCCGTCATAAAAAAGTCTCCACCAGCGCCATTAGAAGATCAAAACACTTCGGCGTGAGCGCCACCTGCTTTTCATCACACAACAGTCGGCGCTCGCCGGGGTCGAGGCGGAACGGACCGAACTCATAAAGATGTTTGGCTTCCAAGGCTTTCGACCGCTCAAAGGAATCTCTAAGAAAACTCTATAGGCCCTCTAAAGACACTTTTTCGACTGTTGCTGTAGGTTCGGGGTCCCGCTAGGAACGACGCAAGAACTTCGGCGGTCATTGTAGTACCGGCAGTTGTGGGGAAACAACAACTCTCAAGAAGGTTTTTTTGGGTTGCTGGCAACGCTTGTTCTTCTCGTCGCTAGCTCTGGCTACGCGCAGCAGAAGTGCCAAAGTCTCAGTGGCTTTGAACGAGCAGGGTGTCGCTCGGGTCAGGGCCGGTGACTACACAGCGGCCGTGGAATTGTTTAGACGAGCCATCGAACAAAATCCGAACCTCGCCGTTGCCTACAACAATCTTGGCGCAACTTACAATGCACTGGGTCGGCACCAGGAAGCCCTCGAAGTGATTCAGAACGCGGTGAACATACAACCAGACTACGTTGAAGCGCATTATGATCTCGGTGTTGCGTACAACAACCTTGGTCGAAATCGAGAAGCCGTTGCTGCCTACCGGCAGGCGATTCATTTCAAGGCGGATTTCTTTCAAGCGCAAAACCGATTGGGAGTGGCTTACAACGATTGGGGAAAGCCCAACGAAGCAATGAAGGCTTATCGGGAGGCTATCAGACTGAGGCCGGATTACCCTGAGGCCTTCAACAATCTAGGAGCGGCGCAGGCAGAAGCAGGCAAATATACCGAGGCAATCGAATCTTTCAGACAGGCTATCGACTTAAAGCCGGAACTAGCCATCGCTCATTACAATCTGGGCATTGTCAGCTTGTTGGCAAAGAATCGCGTGGCCGCATTCGAGCAGTATAAGCTGCTCACAACTTTGGCGCGCGGGCCGCCGAGAAGCTATATGCAGGAATTTATCAAGGCAAGTTGCTGAGCGTCGCTCCCATTCGCTAGGTTTGTGCGAAGATCATCGCTGATGCAAACAACGCATCGACGTATTGGTCCGCTGCAAGAGTAATCGGGTACTTCGTGACAAACTTGTCGCTCGCGACGATTTGTTTGGCGTAGGCCAGGCGGTTCGCCTCAAGTGTTTGTTCCCAGTTGGGAGTGCCGACAACAAGTCCCTCACCGACCTGCCGCGAATCCTCGATGAAGTGGTTATAGGTGATGCGAGTCAAAGAAGTGTCTGACTACCTGCCGAAGGCAGCGCGCTGAACGCGAATTGCGAAGAAGCCGGTTTCTTGAAATTCGATTGAAAAGAAGAACGCCGCCGAGACGTTAACGCGCTTCACCTCGCGGCACTGCGCATCCGTGCCGCACGACTCGATCCTGAAACGCCCGTCTCACTCACACCAGTTTCCTACGAAGATCACAAAACGCTGGTCTATTACCTGACCTGTGAAGATTACAATCTACAGAGGAAATATTTGAGTAAAGAGGATAGTGCCTTTCTGAAGCAGAGCGGCTACCCGTTCCCGCAATTGGGAGGCATTCAACGCATGTGGCAGGACGTTCCCGACGTGCCGTGTCCCAACAGAAAATGTGCGTATCACAAATTTAATTGTTTCATGCAGGTTTTTGCAGTTGTCTGGAATCACCCCGTGCCCAATGTTTCCCTCTGGGACGATGACCCCAAATCCCGCTGGGAAGTCCAAATTATCTTCCAAATCTGCCCGCTGTGCCGCTCCATCTACGCCTGCAACCGATGCACATGATGCAAGCTGAGCTCAAACATCAGTCTATTTTATTTGTCGGTTATGTGGCCCTTTTTTGCCCGAGATTGCGCGTTACATGTTAGAGGAGCTCTGATGCAAGAAAATCGAAGGGTGCGACTAATCCGCAAGCGCGATCGAACAGCCCACGAATCCCCTGCGGAGCCTCCGACGCCGGAATCCAAAGAGCGTGGGATAAAAACGGTCGTCTCTCGCTGGGTGTCCGAACACCGTTTGCGCTCGGAAGAGTTCCGGCGCACCTTCACGAACATATTGGGCGTCACCGCCTCATGATCGGTAACCAACTTAGTTGCTTGATCGTTAGATTGATACCTTGTCCAAAGAATCTCAATTTCGTCGCGTGCGCACGCTTTGGCTGGTTCACGCGCGAAATTGTCCGAGCGCCGGGTTTGCTCTCACTAGTTGGGCCAGAAGTCTTCACCATTTAAAGAATAGAACTGCATTTCCGCAAGAGTCCGACTTCGATTTGGGAGTTACGCTCAATAAGCTACTTCAGCCAGGTGACCATACTAATCGATTGTCAACGGATCGTGCCGCGAAAATTCAGGGGCAAGTGCTCGACGTGGCCTATGCGGGCTTCCGAAGCAACAAACTGTTTTAGCCTCTGTCGGCGCGACATCCATATTCTGGTTGCAAACCGCAAAGGTGCCGCGAAAAACGAGCAGGTCGTGCTCGAGGTCACGCCAAATCTAAGAGATTGGGCTGCCAAACGAGGAATAGAGTGGTCTGAACAAAATCTAAAAGCACAGTTAGTTGGCCGCTGGTGTGAATTTGAAGGCTGGTTATACTTCGACCTGGGTCATACAGATCAATCCGAGAACACGGCCCCTCACAATGTGACGAACTGGCGCAACTGCATGGGCTACACCCGGTTACGAAGATCACGGCCATTAAGTAGGGAAAAATCCAACCAACTAGAAGCGACGGTGCTCCCCGACTCTATTCTGCGCTCTAATCGTGGCATAGGTAGCTTGCTCGCGAGCCAATTGGGGAGCCACTCCTGAGAAGACAAAGGGAAAGTCGAAATAAACCCGTCCATTTGCTTTCGCTTAGGGACTTGGTTTGCGCGTGACGGTCCTCGGTCGTTCCCCGCCGCCAGTTATGGGTGGCGTTTTCGTTTCAACACTTTCTACTATGACCGGCACCTCGCTTTGCTTGGTTGCTGGTTGGGGACGCGTCTCGCGTGGTTCCGATCTGACAGAGGCATTCGGCGGGTTTACGACTGCTTGTTCCTTCACCGCTTTTCTGGCGACCGAAGCCGACCGCTTCTTTGTCTCAATAACACGTTCCTCAGGCGAGTACACACGCGCACCTACCGAATTAATCTCTCGAAGAATCTCCTGACGAACAGCGCCTGATTTTGCATCACTCGAAGGCGCTTTTCGTGAGTCGCCAGAGCTGGGTGTTGCAATCCACTTTGCCTTCGCGACACTCTGCGTCTCTTCAACTGTCGCCACTTGAGTTGGGCTGGCACTCCCACTTACCTTGCCTTGCGAAATCGAAATCAAGAGCGATTCGGGAGACTCAGTAATTGAAGTCGACACTGATTGACTGGCGGTATCCACGGTAGTCGGTGGCCGAGCAGAGCTAACTGTCACAACCTCAGAGCTCGGCCTACTCAAAAGAACAATCACCGCCACGGCGGGGATTGAAACCAGTGCCAGCATGGCCAGCACCAGTTGTTTTAAGCTCAGTTTCGTTTTGACGAGGAACTCGGTAATCGGCGAGTGGCGGTGCGCTTTCGTGCGTTCGCCCAACATTACTGTGGCAAACGATGCTTCACCAGCCAGGACCTGAGATTCATCCAGTAATTGAACTCGCGGAGCGGACCTGCGTTCACGATAGTCGTCAACGCTACTGGTTGAGATGGGCTCCCAGGAGTTTTGCGGATTGAGAACGCTCTCTTCGAAGGGTTGATTCAGACTGACAGTGGCAAACGATGCTTCGCCGGGAAGCACCTGCGATTCGTCCAGTATTCGAATCTGCCGAGGAGTATCAACGACTAGTCTTTCCTTCTCTATGTTCGGAGACATCAGGTCGATGTACTGAGCATCGACTCGCTTACCCTGCAGGGTTGTTTCACCTTCTTCCTCGTAGTCAGGCGCCCAGACAGACGCAGGCGAAAGGTCAACGTTGTCTGAGGATTCCAGCCACTCCTGTTCATCAGCAATTCGATAACTGTTTCGTGGCGCTAGAGCTGACATGACAGCCTCCCTTATTCC
>WNGA01008384.1_pt1 | contig 14175 bp, 14 predicted proteins | sample 5400061 | NCBI WGS metagenome assembly WNGA01 (sample SAMN13153366, study PRJNA577476) | soil metagenome | isolation source: 100 cm soil or saprolite under grassland replicate 2 | place: USA:California | collected 2016-06-15 | reverse complement strand
GGGCGATCCGAGCGATTCCGCCTGGCCGGCGCAGATCGTTCCCACCGACGACCCGGAGTCGACGGCCGAGCCTGTTCCCCTCACGACCGCGCTCGACACGGCCCGTTCGCGGAGGCCCGAGATCTCCGAGGCCCGAGCGACGCGCGCCCGCGTCGCGGTGCAGGTCGATGGCCGCAAGAGCGACCTGCTGCCTCGCCTCGATCTCGTCGCCGCCTACGGGCGCCGCGGTCTGGCCGGCCGAGAGAATCCGAACGCCGTCGGGCTGAACGGCCAGCCGGTGGTCGTGCCCGGAGCCCTCGAAGGGGGATGGGGGCGATCTTACGGGACAATTCGCGACAACGAGTTCCCCGACGCCTCGGTCGGCGTCTCGTTCTCGTTCCCCATTGGCAATCGCACGGCCCGCGCAAACCTGGCGATCGCGAGGTCGGAGCTCTCACAGGCCGCGATCGGCGTTTCGGCGGCCGAGCAGCAGGTCCAGGCCGAGGTCCGCAACGCGGTCTTCGCGCTCGACTCGGCACGTCAGCGGATCGAAGCGGCCCGCGCCGCGAGGATGGCCGCCGAGACGCAGCTCTACGCCGAGCAGGAGCGCTTCCAGGTGGGTCTTTCGACCAACTTCCTCGTCCTGACCCGCCAGAACGACCTGACCAACGCCCGGGTCACCGAGACTTCGTCGCTGACGGACTACCGCAAGGCGGAGACAGAGCTCGCCCGCGCCACGGGCGTCCTGCTCGAGCAACGCCACATCGCGATCGAAAACCCGGGCGGGGAGGTCTCTCCCGGCAAAGAAGGCATTCGATGACTGGAGGTAAGAGTTCATGAAGAAACGGATGTTCCTGATGTTGGTGGCTGTGGCGGTCTTCATCACGGCCATCGGCGCGGTGAAATACAAGCAGGTCAAGAAGGCCATCGCGCAGAACTCCTCGTTCCAGCCGCCTCCCGAGGCCGTGACGACGATCGTTGTCGGGCAAGAGAAGTGGCCGGTGAATCTCGCCGAGATTGGAACGGTGGTCGCCGTGCACGGCGTCACGGTCAGCGCGGACCTACCCGGAATCGTGGACCAGATCCACTTCGATTCCGGGAAGACGGTCCGCGATGGCGCTGTCCTCGTGCAATTGGACACGCGCGAGGAGCGCGCGCAACTGGCCGCCGCGGAGGCGCAGCAGAAGCTCTCCCGCATCAATTTCGACCGGGTCAGCGGCCTGCTCCAGAAGGGAGTCATCTCCCAGGCGGACTACGACAAGGCCGCGGCGGAGAATACGCAGGGCCGGGCCAAGGTCGGCGAGATTCGCGCCACGATCGAACGCAAGACCATCCGGGCACCGTTCACCGGGATCCTGGGGATCCGCCAGGTCAACCTCGGCCAGTACCTGGCCGGAGGAGCCCCGGTCGTGCCGCTCCAGTCCCTCGATCCGATTTATGTGAACTTCTCCGTGCCCCAGCAGGAGGTCGCCCGCGTGAGAGTGGGAGGCGGACTGCGCGTCACGGCCGGGGGCTCCGGCGGCTCGGCGCCCGCGGTGTTCACAGGAACGATCACCGCGCTCGACTCGGTCGTGAACGAGGCGACCCGCAACGTCCAGGTCCAGGCCACGCTCGCGAACCCGGAGGGGAAGCTGAAGCCCGGCATGTTCGTGGACACGCAGGTCCTCCTGCCGGCGAGCGAGACGGTCATCGCGCTTCCGACCTCCGCGATCAACTACGCCCCGTACGGCGACTCCGTCTTCATCGTCACGAACCTGAAGGGCCCCGACGGCAAGGTCTACCGCGGCGTGCGCCAGCAAATCGTCAAGCTCGGCGCCGCGCGCGGAGATCAGATCGCGGTCACCTCCGGCCTCCAGAAGGGAGAAGAAGTTGTGACCTCCGGCGTCTTCAAGCTCCGCAACGGCGCCGCCGTGCAAGTCAACAACAAGACGCAGCCCGGCAACAACCCGGCTCCCAAGCCAGAGGACAGCTAAATGAAATTCACCGATCTCTTCGTCCGGCGCCCCGTCCTGAGCGTCGTCGTCAGCCTGGTGATCCTGATCGCCGGGCTGCAGGCGATCCGGTCCCTGTCGGTGCGGCAGTTCCCGAGGACCGACATCGCGGTCGTGAAGGTGACGACGGCGTACGTCGGGGCCAATGCCGATCTGGTGCGCGGCTTCATCACCACGCCGTTGGAAAGGGTCATCGCCAGCGCGGACGGCATCGACTACATGGAATCCTCGAGCGCGCAGGGCGTGAGCACGATCACCGTGCACCTGAAATTGAACTACGACACCAACGCGGCCCTGACGCAGGTCCAGTCGAAGGTCGCGCAGGTCCGCAACGACCTCCCTCCGGAGGCCGAGGCGCCGGTCATCAATCTGGAGACCGCAGACACGCAGTTCGCGTCGATTTACATCGGGTTCTCCTCCAAGGACCTCGACCAGAACCAGATCACCGATTACCTGACGCGCGTCGTCCAGCCGAAGCTCTCGGCGATCTCCGGTGTGCAGCGCGCCGACATCCTGGGCAGCCGCACCTTCGCCATGCGCGTCTGGTTGAAGCCCGACAGGATGGCCGCCCTGGGGATCTCGCCGTCGCAGGTGCGCACCGCGCTCGCGAACAACAATTCCCTCTCCGCCCTGGGCAAGACGAAGGGGTCCATGGTGTCGGTCAACCTCATCGCCAACACCAACCTCCAGACCGCCGAGGAGTTCCGCAAGCTCGTGGTCAAGGAAGACAAAGGCGTCATCGTCCGGCTGGGCGAGATCGCCGACGTGGTGCTCGGCGCCGAGAACTACGAGTCTGACGTCCGGTTCAACGGACAGGCCGCCACGTTCATGGGAGTCTGGGTCCTGCCGACCGCCAACACTCTCTCCGTGATCAAGAACGTGCGCGACGCCATCCCCGACATCCGGGGGCAGCTGCCCGTCGGCATGAAGGTCGGGATCCCGTACGACGCGACGGCCTACATCCAGGACGCCATCCGCGAGGTCTTGAAGACCCTGACGATCACGCTCCTGATCGTCGTCTTCGTCATCTTTCTCTTCCTCGGCTCCTTTCGATCCGTGCTCATCCCGATCGTCGCGATTCCCGTCTCCCTCGTCGGCGCCGTCTTCCTGATGCTGGTGGCCGGGTTCACGATCAACCTGCTGACCCTGCTGGGCATCGTGCTGTCCGTCGGTCTGGTCGTGGACGACGCGATCATCATCGTCGAGAACGTGGAGCGGCATCTGCACCTGGGGGAACAGCCGTTTGACGCCGCGATCAAGGCCGCGCGGGAGCTCGCCGGCCCGATCATCGCCATGACGATCACGCTGGCGGCGGTGTACGCGCCGATCGGCATCCAGGGAGGCCTGACCGGAGCGCTCTTCCGCGAGTTCGCGTTCACGCTCGCTGGCGCCGTGATCATCTCCGGGGTCGTGGCGCTCACGCTCTCCCCGATGATGAGCTCCAAGCTCCTGCGCGCTGGCGTTTCCGATCGTGGCTTCGCCGGAATGATCAACCGGCACTTCGAAACCGTCAGGAGCACGTACGCCCGCCTGCTAACGGGCACTCTGAAGTATCGGCCGGTCGTCTTCGCCCTGTGGGCGATCGTCGCCCTGCTGATCGTTCCCTTCTACATGTTCTCGCAGAGGGAGCTCGCGCCCAGGGAAGACCAGAGTGTCGTGTTCGGGGTCATCCAGGCGGCGCCCAATGCGACCATCGACCAGACCAAGCTCTTCGCCGAGCAGGTCCACGACGCCTACCGGTCCTTCCCCGAGGCCGAGAGCATTTTCCAGATCACGTCCCCCAACGGCGGGTTCGGAGGCATGGTCACCAAGCCCTGGAGCCAGCGCAAGAAAACCACGGAACAGCTCCAGGTGGAGGCAGCCGGGAAGGTCTCCAGGATCCCCGGCGTGCGCGTGATCTCGCTCATCCCGCCGGCGCTGCCCGGAGGTGGAGACTTTCCGGTGGACTTCGTCGTCGCTTCGACGGCCGAACCGCAGCGGCTGACGGAATTCGCAAACCAGCTGGTCGGGAAGGCGTTCGCCAGCGGCCTCTTCATGTTCGCCGACTCCGACCTGAAGTTCGATCAGCCACAGGCGGAGGTCGTGTTCGACCGCGACAAGGTCCGGTCCCAGGGCGTGGACCTCTCCCAGGCTGGACGCGACCTCTCGACGATGCTCGGCGGCGACTACGTCAACCGCTTCAGCATCCAAGGGCGCAGTTACAAGGTCATCCCCCAGGTCAAGCGCGCGGAACGCCTGACGCCGGACCAGCTCGAGAAGATCTACGTCACCGGGGCCGGCGGAAAGCTGGTTTCGCTTTCGACCTTCGCGACGCTCAAGAACACCACCGAGCCTCGGGAGTTGAAGCGGTTTCAGCAGTTGAACGCCGTTCGCATCCAGGGCGTCATCCCGCCGGGCGTCTCGCTCGACAAAGCGCTCAAACTCCTCGAGGACGAGGCGTCTCGCAGCCTGCCGAAGGGGTTCACCGTGGACTACGCGGGCGAGTCGCGCCAGCTTCGAGTCGAAGGGGGGAAGTTTCTCGGGACGTTCCTGCTCTCGGGAATCCTGATCTACCTCGTGCTCGCCGCCCAGTTCGAGAGCTTCCGGGACCCGTTCATCATCCTGGCGGGCTCGGTCCCGCTCGCCCTCTCGGGCGCGCTGCTCTTCTCGTTCCTCGGTTTGACGACCCTGAACATCTACAGCCAGGTCGGTCTGATCACACTCGTCGGCCTCGTGTCGAAGAACGGGATCCTGATCGTCGAGTTCGCCAACAACCTCCAGGAGCAGGGAAAAGACAAGCTCCACGCCGTCGTCGAGGCAGCCGCCACGCGGTTGCGCCCGATCCTCATGACGACGGCCGCGACGGTCATGGGACATTTCCCGCTCGTCTTCGCCACCGGCCCGGGAGCCGGCGCCCGCAACTCGATCGGCATGATGCTCGTGACCGGCATGATCATCGGCTCGGCCTTCACTCTCTTCGTCGTGCCATCGATCTACGTGCTGGTGGCGAAGACCCATAGGGCCGCCGCGTCCGAGCAGGAGCCCGGACCGGAGGCCGAGGTCCCGGAAGTGGCGCAGGCGGTGTGAATGAGATGAAACCCCCGGCGAAGCGTCGGCCGGGTGAGAGGTGGTCATGAACTCGAGTGCGCTTCGGATTCTTCTTCAAACGACGACGCCGGCCAGTTCTGATGACTGGTCGATCGATAGCTTTTCTCTTCTGCGCCGGCAACTGGAGATGTCCGGCGCCCGGGGCCGGCCGGTCGCCGTCACGGCGAGAAACCGGGAGGTCTCGGCGTCGGGAAGCGATCCCATTCTGGCCGAGATCGACCGATCCGACTTCGACGAGCTGTGGCTCCTCGCTTTAGACTCCGGAGCCGGACTGACTGCCGAGGAGTACGCCGCCATCGGCCGCTTTCGGCGCCGGGGTGGAGGACTCGTCACGGCCCGGGATCATCAGGACATGGGCTCCTCGCTGTGCTCCCTCCGTGGAGGTGTCGGCGCGGCCAATCGGTTCCACAGCCGAAATCGGGAGGCCGACACTTCCCGCTGGGAAGCCGACGATCGGGAGACGGCGACGATCTCCTGGCCCAACTATCACTCCGGGCGCAACGGCGACTTCCAGAGGGTCAAGGCGATCGCGCCGGTTCATCCGCTGCTCGTCGATCCGGAGAACCGAAAGCGTACGCTCGAGTTCTTCCCCTCCCACCCGCATGAAGGCGCGGTGACCGCTCCGCCGGAGAACGAGTCGGCGCGCGTCATCGCCGTGAGTCAGAGCGCCGCGAGCGGTCGGCCCTTCAATCTCGTCGTCGCCTTCGACGGGGGAAGAGACCGAGACGGCCACCCGCTGGGGCGAGCCGTGGCTCATTCCAGTTTCCACCATTTTGCCGACTACAACTGGGACACCCGAAAGGGCGCGCCCTCGTTCGTCACCGAACCCGAGGGGACGGGCATGTCTTCGAACTCCCGAGCGGCCGCGGACATTCGAGCCTACGTCGCGAACCTCGCCGCCTGGGCCGCACCGGGCGAGGACGGCGGCCATTGAAACGGCAATTGAACGTGCTCGATCAGTTGAATCGCCCTGAGTGGCTTTCCGGACAGCTCTATCCGCTTGATATGAAGAACCAAATGAGATCTCTCGCTCAGAAGCACTCAATGCCGGCCAAAGAGGAAGCGGCCATGACCCAGGTCTAGGGTCCGGCGCGAACTCGCGCGGGCCGGCTGAACGAATTCTTCGCCCGCTGGATCACGAGCAGTGCCCTCGGCGGCAGATTCGCCCACTGGCTCAGCAAGACCATCTCCTTACCGCAGCTCCGACGGCTCGTGGGCGCGGAGATTCCCTGGACACCGTTACGGAAACCGCTATCCGACAGCACCGTGGTCCTGGTCTCGACCGGCGGCGTTCACCTGCGCCGTGATCGCCCGTTCAATCTCAACAGCGATTCGACCTACCGGGTCATCCCCAGGGACGCGCAGGCAGGCGACCTCGCGATTTCACACCAGGCCTACGACCGAACGGACGCGCTTCGTGACATCAACCTGATCTTTCCGATCGAGCGCCTGCGTGAGCTCGAGGCGGAGCACGTCATCGGCCGTCTGACCAGGGAACACTATGGATTCGGCTTGATGGGTAGTGCGGCGCGGCTCATGCCGTCGATCAAAGAGGTCGCGCGTCGTATCAGTGACTCGGGAGTTGACCTGGCTCTTCTGGTGCCCGCCTGACCCATCTGCACGCGGTCCGTGGGACTGCTCGCCAGAGAAATCGAGGCCAGGGGCGTGACGACGGTCGCGCTGGCCCTGGTGAAAGAAGTCGCGGTTGCGGCTCGCGCGCCGCGCTTCCTGTATCTGCACTGGCCCTTCGGCCACGCCCTGGGCGAACCGGGCAACGTCGCCCAGCACCGAACGGTGCTGCATGACATGCTTTCGATGGCGACGAGCGCGCCGCGTCCAGGGTTGGTCATCGACCTTCCCTATCGCTGGCGACGCGAAACGTACCCGCCGGTGGGCGACTGGAAGACACCAAGCCGGGTCGTCGTTTCAGCATTGTCTTCATGATGGCTCATTGATGTTATGAGTACACAAACCGCTCAGCGGATTGATTCACACCTCGCCGAAGAGACTGCCGTCCGCGCCCTCTACGAGCAGTTGATGGATGGCTGGAACGATGGCAGCGGCGAGGCTTTCGCCGCTCCATTTGCCGAGGACGGTGATCTCATCGGCTTCGACGGGACGCACCTCAAAGGACGGCGCAAGATCGCTCCGTTTCACCAGCGGCTCTTCGGTACGTATCTCAAGGAGACTCGCCTCGTCGGCCGGGTCAAGAGTATCCGGTTCCTCGGCCCCGACGTCGCCCTCGTACACGCGCTCGGCGGAACCCTGAGGCGCGGGAAATCCACTCCTTCATCGAAGCGAGATTTGATCCAGACACTCGTCGCCGTGAGACGGGGTGGCGAATGGCTCGTCGCTGCGTTTCAAAACACCCAGGTGCGGCCCATGGGCCGAAATGTCGCGGCGCCATTCGCGTGGGTTCTCTTCGATTGGCTCTGGAGGGCGTTTCGCCCGAGGAAATGAATGCCGGCCACAGGGGTCTCGAACGTTCGCGTCACGTCAGTGCCAGGCTGAATCCTGACAACCCGGGCAGCCGGCCGTGTCGGCCGGCACGATATCGGAGGTGACTCATGAAGATAACCGAACTGCTGCGGGCTCAGCTGGAGGCGGAAGCCGACCGGACGCGCCGCGCCCTGGAGCGGACGCCCGAAGGGCGCGAAGACTGGAAGCCTCACGAGAAGTCGATGACTCTCGGAAGGCTGGCCATGCTCGTCGCGAGAATGCCGTCCTGGTTCGCGATGATCATCAAGCAGGATGAGCTGGATCTGAAGCCCTCGGGCGGCTCGAACGTCGACCAGCGTCCGCTGCGCACCGGGGACGAATTGGTGCAGGCACTCGACGAGGGGGTTGCGGAGGCACGAGACGCTCTCGCGAGCGCCACCGATGAACATCTGCTCAAACCGTGGCGGCTGCTCGTCGCCGGCAGCGTCGTCAGTCAGGACGCGCGGCACGTCGTGTTGCGCGACACCTTCATGCACCTCTCGCATCATCGGGGCCAGCTGACCGTCTACCTGCGTCTCAACGGCGTGCCTATTCCGGCGATTTACGGCCCGTCGGCCGACGACGCACGGTTTGACTGAGAGTCATTCGAACAGAAGGCGTGGGGGAAGACAGGCGACCAGGACATGATGACAAGCGTCATCGGCAAGGCATGGGGCGCGCTCTTCGGCAACATTGGGCAGCCGCTGGACCAAGAGGCATGAAATGCCTCATCGGGCGCAACTGACGGTGATCGGACGACTCTCGGCATCGTGCCTCGCCTGACGCGAAGTCGGCAGGTGCGCGGAACGGCCGCGAGAGATGGAGGTCGTGATGGATAAGGTGCGTTTCGAGACTTCGGGGTCGCTTGGCATTCTCACGCTGTCAAATCCTCCGCTCAATCTGCTGAGCGGAGAGCTGATCGAAGACCTCCGCACTGCTGTCAACGAGGTCAAAAGGACTCCCCTAAGAGCGCCTCTGCTGCGGGCCGAGGGAAAGGTCTTTTCCGCCGGCGCCGATGTCAGTGCCTTCACCGGCAGGACGGAGAGTGAGGCGCGCGAGCGGTTTACGAGCAATCGGCAGATGATTGCGGACCTCGAGGAGTTGCCCTTTCCGACGCTGGCCGCCGTCCAGGGGATGTGCGTCGGCGGAGGACTGGAGCTGGCGCTCGCATGCGATCTCATCTGGGTGGCTGCGTGCGCCCGTCTCGGCCAGCTGGAGGCGACGATCGGGACCACGACACTGCTGGGAGGCGTGCAGCGCCTAGCCGAACGAGCCGGGTCGAGCCGCGCCCGCGAAATCATTTACACGGCGGATCAATACGATGCCGCGACGTTCGAGAGGTGGAATATCGTGAACCGCGTCGTGGCCGATGACGCATTGGAATCGGAGGCCCGGACATTCGCCGAGCGACTGGCGAGCGGCCCCACGCTGGCCTACGCCGCCGGCAAGCGCCTCGTCCGCTCCTATCTCGACTACGGCATACGCGCCGCCGACGAGCTCGTCGAGGAGGTGGCGCCGCCGTTGTTTCAGACCGAAGACATGCGCGCCGCGGTCGCTGCCCTGCTCGAGCACGGCGCCCGCCACTTTCGCGACAAGGTCGCCTTCCAGGGGCGATGACAATCGTGAGCGGGCAGCCCGAGAAAAACATCGAGGCGATGCGCCGGAGCGGGCCAAACGGCTTTGCGCCTCCCATCGCCCAGTTGATCGGCATGCGCGCCGTCGCTTTCGACGAGGGAAGCGCGGTCCTGGAGCTCGATGCCGACGGCAGGCACGCCAACCCGATGGGGACTCTTCACGGAGGCGTACTGTGTGACCTCGCCGATCTTGCGATGGGCGTGGCCTGCTACAGCACGCTCGAATCCGGGGAGTCGTTCACGAGCCTGGAGCTGAAGATCAACTTTCTCAAGCCGGTCTGGACCGGTCGGCTCACTGCGCAAGCGCAGGTCAAGAAAGGCGGTCGCACAACCGCGCTTCTCGAGTGCGAGATCCGAGACGACAAAGGCTCGCTGGTGGCGTTCGCGACCAGCACCTGCATGATCCTGCGCGGCGATGCGGCCAAGGGTCGTTGACGATGCGACGCGTACAGGGGTCCCCTCCGTTCACGTTCGGCTTGACGACGTCAAGGCGATACACGTCGGCGCCACAACACATTCGATCAACCTGAAAAGGAGTCTCTATGCGTAAGACCGCGCTCATCACGGGAGCTTCTCGTGGAATCGGATTTGAGCTCGCCCGCCTCTTCGCGGCCGATGGGTACGATCTCATTCTCGTCTCCCGCGCTTCAGAGGAATTACGGCGGGCTGCTCCGCTCCGGCCGCGACCTCGTCTTCTACGAAATGCGCGAGCGAAGCGTGTCGCTCGCGCCTGGTGAGGTCTTTGTCGTTCCAAAGGGTATCGAACATCGGCCGGTCGCCAAAGAAGAAGTTCACCTTCTGCTTATCGAGCCTTCAGGCACTCCCAACACGGGCGACCCGGCTACTGCCGCGGCTCGTCGTGTCATCTAGGCGCGAGTTCGAAAGTGACACCCAAGCCGTCGCTGGCGTTAGGCGTTTCAGTGCTTCACCCTGACTCATACGAAACACGATTGAGCACGCTGACAGGCGAACCGTTGGGGCATCAAGGAGGTGAAGCGTGACGAAGAGGGTACACCTGGCGCAGGTGAACATCGCCCGGATGAAGGCGCCGCTCGACAGCCCGCTGCTGGCCGGGTTCGTCGCTCGGCTGGACGAGATCAACGCGCTTGCGGACCGGAGTCCGGGTTTCGTCTGGCGCCTCCAGACCGCCGAGGGCAATGCCACGAGTCTGCGCCCTTACGACGACGATCGGATCCTCTTCAACATGTCGCTGTGGGAGGGCGTTGAGCAGCTGAGGGCCTATGTGTATGGGAGCAGCCATCGCGAGCTCCTGCGACAGCGACGTGACTGGTTTGCGGCCTTCGACGGCGCCTACACCGCACTCTGGTGGGTGCCGAAGGGTCATTTGCCGTCCGTCGATGAAGCGAAGAAACGCCTCGCGCATCTTGCCGAGAAGGGACCCACTCCCTACGCATTCACCTTCAAAGAGACGTTTCCGCCCGATGAGGCCCTCATCAGCGCAACCGACTGGTCCGCATTCGCGCCGAGTTCGTCCGTGTAGGCGATCCACCAAATACCCCGACTCGACCCGAGTCGGTTGGAGGAACGATGGAGTACCAGGTCAGGCATGGCATGGCTGATATTGAGCCGAAGCTGAATCTCTACTCAGCCGTACGTGAAAGGGGAGCACCCGTGAAAGGCTTCTTCTCAGGCGTCTTCCTCGCTGCTGCGTTCGTGGCCGTCATCCATGGCACCCCGGCGCCCTACGGGCGGCAGGTCGTTGCGCTCTTCCTCGCGTTCACGGCTTGTGTTTATGCGGGGGCTCTACTCAATCAGAGCGCGTCAGGTCTCGTCATCGTAGCAGAGCTCGTCGTCGCCGCGCTCGTGTTCGGGATGGCGGCGCTCGGCCTAGGGGTATCCCCGCTTTGGCTTGCGGCCGGTTACGCCCTGCACGGAGCCTGGGACTGTATTCATCATCCTCGCGCTGTCCCTACTCAGGTTGCGGCGTGGTTCCCACCCTTTTGCGCGGCCTTCGACTTCGTCGTGGCGCTCTTCGTGATCCTTATGCTGTAGGCCACCACCGACCTCTTGGAGATCGCGGAATAGTCCTGCGACGAAGGACTGACCCCGTCGGCATTCAACCGGCGATCTATGCGGTTGCGACAGCGAGCCTGCGCGCCCCTTAAATCCGGCTGCCGCCGCCCACGTTGAGCGATCGAAGGAACCGTCTTTCCTCCTGGCCGCAAGACGCGACGCCGGGAGGCCGAGCGCAATCCCAATCAGGACGGGCCACGCACCACGCGCAACGAGGACGTTCAAGAGACGCAGATCCATTTCCTGCATCGAATAACGTCTCCAGCGCCGAGACCGTTACAACCCTCGAAGCAGGAGGATCCTCTGGCGCCCGGTCCGCCTGGAGCGAGGTAAGAGGAGGTATCAACCCGCCGGGCAACTCCAAGTGAACCTCTTTTCTCTCAACGACGTCCTGCTCTGACTCGCGCGCGCTCTCTTCCAACCTGGCCGATTTCTTGCTCCAAACGTTCTCGGGGTTCGCGCGCGCAACGGTGCCGTTCGGACCCCGCACGCGAAGCAAAAGGAGGAGACCATGCTGGGAGACGCCAACGTTCAGCCGATGCTTCCGGTCAAGGACCTGAAGACGGCGAAGAAGTTCTACGAGAAGACTCTCGGACTCGAACCGATCGAGGACATGCCCGATGCCGCCGCGACGTATCGCAGCGGCAAGACCCACCTCGTCGTCTATCGCTCCGATTTCGCCGGTACGAACAAGGGGACGGCCGCCCTCTGGGAGGTCGCTGACGTCCGGGCGGCGGTCAAGGACCTCAAGGGAAAAGGCGTGAGCTTCGAGCACTACGACGACATGCCCGGGATGACCCGCGACGGTGACATCCACCGCGCCGGACCCATGGAGGTCGCCTGGTTCAAGGACCCCTCGGGGAACATCCTCTCCGTCCAGAACCACCCCGCGCACCCCTGAGCCTCTCGGCACCCGGGTATTCGCGGAGCTGCTCCCCCGGTGTCACGTGGGTGAATCTGTAAAACCGAGAGCAGATCCTTCGCTTCCTCCTTCGCTGAAGCTTCGGAGGACGGGTCGCTCAGAGCCTGCCCTGAGCTGGAAGGCAAGAATCGAAGCAGTGGGAGTAGATCCTTCGCCCTGCGCTCAGGATGACAGAGACAACGAAGGGATGACAGGTTGGACTCCGCGAACTTACGACTCGGGATCTGTCTAATGCTTTAAGTCCTGAAAAGACCGGGAAGGCGGATCCGCGAGAGTCCGGGTGAAATGCGGCGGGTCAGTAGAGAACAGAGAGACAGGTGACGCCGCCGTCGCGTTTCTCGAACTCGCTCACCGAGATTCGTTGCACCCGAAAACCCGCTCTCTCGATTTGGGCCGTGGTCTCGGGATATCCAGCTGGGACGATCGCGCGTTTCCCGAGAATGAGGACGTTCGCCGCGGGCGGCTCCGCTTCTGCAACGGGAAGAACGTCGAATCCTCTCGACCGCGCGAACGGTTCAAGAGCTCTCACGGCGAGAAGCTTGCGATCACCGAGGTAGGCGCACCCGCTCAGGAGGTGAAGAAGACCGGCAGGCAGCGAAACGCCTTCCACGCTGCGCCTCGGGCTGAGAATCTCGCGAAGCCCCTCGACCGCCGCCTCGTTGGAGCGCTCCGACATTCCGACAAAGAGCGCGTCGTCGGTAACCAGCACGTCCCCCCAGTCGAGACAGGCAGGAGGCGGCAGCTCGACGACCGGATGGGAGCGGCCGAGCACTTCGACGAGCGCCGCGGCCTCTCCGAGGCGAGACGCGACCGCGGAGGGGCCCACGAGGGCCCGCCCGTCCAGGACGCAGACTCGGTCCTGAACGAACACAGCGTCCGGATGCTCGTCGTCAGCCGGAAGCTCCGTCACCTCGAGCCCCACGTGCCGCAGCGTCGCGACGTACCCCTTGTGCTGCCGCCGCGCCAACTCCAGGTCGACCCCGGGCCGAGGCTTTCTCTGCGTCAGCGCCTCAGGATAACTCCTCCCCGGCCCCCGAACGATCGCCCGCGTCGGCATCGGCGGACAGGCTCTCAGAGCCAGTCTTCGACCTTCAGCCCGTCGACCCGCGAGAACTCCCGGACGTTGTGGGTCACGACCGTCAGCCGAAGAGGATCGTCCGGTTCGCCCATCGGCCGAAGGCAAAGAAGTTGCGGAGGGTCGAGAGATCTTGAGACATGCGCTCCTCCTCTGGCCCACAATCCGCCGGACCGGAAAGCCTATCGCGCCGATCAGCCTCTCGCGTTACTCCCCCCGAAGTCCGGCCGGCGGTCTCGCTGAGCGCACTGGATCGCAGCAGGGTCAGGCTCGCGTATTGGTGGTTGAGGCGAGACCCTGGACCCCCGGGCCGAACGCCGCAAGCAACACCCGATATTCAAGCCAGAGCCTCAATATTCATATCCCTCCAATCAACCCCTCCAAGCCCCCAGCCCAACGGATCGGCAAGAAACACACAATAAGCCCGACTCTCAATATGCCTTTCCGCCGCCTCTCACAGACGGGATCCCGTTCCCATCTCCACCCAGTCCAGTTCCTCCTCCAACCGGTGAAACGCGTCGTCGCCGATTTCATCTCTGGCCCTCATGTCCAGGATCATCCGCCGCGCCGCGGCGAGAGCTCGCTGGTGGAGCTCCTGGTGAGCGGAGCGCCCGGCATCCGAGGCGGCCGGAGCCTCGGAGGAGCGATCCAGATGAGAGTCGAACTCCTGCCGCACGGCCTCGGCCGCCGGCGAGGTGTCGCCATCGAGGATGGCCGCCGCGGCTTCCCTCGCTCGCAGACGCGCGGCCTCGACTTCGCGCCCGACCGGATCGTCATCCTGAAGATCGAGCGCCTTGATGAGAGGCCGGAGCGTCAGCCCCTGCACGACGAGCGTGCCGAGGACGACCGCGAACGCCGTCAGGACGATGAGATCCCGGTACGGGAAGCCCCCTTCGCCGGGGCCGGCCGGAAGGGCGAGCGCGGCGGCGAGCGAGATGACGCCGCGCATGCCGGACCACGAAATGACCAGGCCGC
>WNGA01008383.1_pt1 | contig 14175 bp, 7 predicted proteins | sample 5400061 | NCBI WGS metagenome assembly WNGA01 (sample SAMN13153366, study PRJNA577476) | soil metagenome | isolation source: 100 cm soil or saprolite under grassland replicate 2 | place: USA:California | collected 2016-06-15 | reverse complement strand
ATCAGGCCCATGGCAATGGCGCAAAGCAGGTAGGCCACCGGCGCGGTCGCGCCGAGCGTGGCCGCCATGTCTGCCGGCAGCCTGAAGATGCCGGCGCCAATCGTGACGTTGACGATGCTCGCGGCGAGCGCGAAGGTGCCGATAGATCGATGGAGCGCCGCTTCAGTCGACGCGCCGCGCGACGCCGTGGTCAAAGTGACGGAGACACTAACACACACATCGAACCGTCATGCAGAGTGCTGCTCGCGACACGTTGCGCGTGAACCTGACCACGTCGGTTATCGTAGTACGGCGAGGAGGTCCGCGAGCAGGCAATGTTTCGCGACGTGCGTCATGGGGTTCGACAGTTGCTGCAGCATCCCGCGTTCGCCGCGGCAGCCATTGGATCCCTCGCCCTCGGCATCGGCCTCAACATCACCATCTTCTCGGTGGTCAACGCCGTGCTTCTGCGCGGTCTCCCGCTGGAACGGCCCGATCGCCTCGTCGAGATCTACAGCGGCCTCAGCAAGGACTATCCGCAACTGACGACGTCCTATCCGGATTTCCAGGACATCGAGCGGGGCGCCGATGCGCTGGCCGGCCTGGCCGGTAGCAGTTACGTGCGCGGCATCCTGTCGGGTGGCGGCAAAGGATCGCTGGTCACCGGCGAGTCGGTCACGGCGAATTACTTCGACTTGCTGGGCATACCAGTCCCGCGCGGCCGCGCGTTTCGCGGCGATGAGAACCTGACGCCCAACGCCGCCCCAGTCATCGTCGTCAGCCACCGACTGTGGCAGAACAGGTTCGGTGGCTCGCTCGACGTCATCGGCAAGACGCTCGAGATTTCCGGATTCGACTACACGGTCATCGGCGTCGCGCCGCGGAACTTCACGGGAATCGTCCCAGGGCTACCGGCCGATTTTTGGGTTCCGCTGGTGATGGTCGAGCAATTCGTGTTCTCGGGCGTACAGGCGACGACAGACATGGACCCCGGCACGACGCGCCTCACCCGACGAGGGAGCCGCTGGCTTCTGGTCAAGGGACGTCTGAAGGACGGCCGCACGATTGAGGAAGCGCGCGCGCAGATCGAGACGATCTATGCCCGCCTTCGCGCTGAGTACCCCATCACCAACAAGGACGTCACCGCCAGCGTCGTTCCCGCATCGACCGTTCGCTTTCATCCCATGCTCGACGGCTATTTTCGCGCGGCGAGCGCTGGACTGCTTGGCGCCGTCGCGCTGGTCCTGCTCATCGCGTGCGGGAACGTCGCGAGCCTGCTGCTGGCGCGAGCCAGCGTGCGGCGGCGGGAGCTCGCCATTCGCGTCGCCATTGGCGCCAGTCGCGGACGCCTTGTTCGCCAACTCCTAACTGAGGGGCTGATCCTGGCCATAGCAGGCGGCGCGCTCGGCGTCCTGTTGGCGTGGTGGGCAGGACAAGCGCTACAAACACAAAGTGCGACCAACGTCTTTCCTATCGAGGTCAGATTCGACGTTGCGATCGACTCGACAGTCTTGATATTTGCGTTGGCGGCCTCGGCGGCGACAGCGTTGATCTTCGGGCTGGCGCCGGCGTGGTCATCGTCTCGGCCAGAGCTGGTTCCCGCACTCAAGGCATCGGCCGAAGGCGACGTGCGCGCACGTTTCTCCACACGTGACGTACTCGTCATTGGTCAGCTCGCGGTCTCGCTCGTGCTCCTCGCCGCAGGTGCGCTGCTTGCGCGCGGGCTCTGGGCGGCCCACGCCGCGGATCTTGGTTACGACCCTGGTCCGCTGTCGTCGCTGTCGTTCAATCTCCGCATGAACGGCTATGACACGCCGCGCGCAACCGCCCTGCGCGACCGCGCCATCGTTGCCCTGCGTGCTCTTCCCGGCGTGCTCGCCGTCTCCACGGCGTCGCGCCTGCCGTTGGCGCCGGACATCAACATGGATGGCCTCCGCGTTCCAGGCCGCCACGCTCCAACGGAGCAAGAAACGCCCGTCGACACCGTGCAGGTCGGTGCCGACTACTTCACGACCGTCGGGGTGCCGATCGTCGCGGGCCGAGCCTTCACACCGGACGACATCGCACAGGCACGCAAGGTGGCCATCGTCAACGAGACGCTGGCAAGGCAATACTGGCCCGACGGCACCGCCGTCGGCCGGCAGATCTACACCGGCAGTTACGAGTCGGACCCATGGGAAATCGTTGGCGTCGCGCGCGACCACAAGGTGCGATCGGTGGGCGAGCAGTCGCGCCCCTATCTGCACAAGCCCGCGACTCCGAATCAGTCCGTCGGGCTGGTTGTCCGCACGGCGATGCCGCCCACCACGGCGCTGCCGATGCTTCGTCAGGCGCTGTGGTCGCTCGAGCCCGACATCGTCTTCACCGAAGATGTGCCGGCAGAGCAGGTGGCCGAGGCCACGATGACGCCGACGCGGATTGGCGCCATAGCGCTGGGCGCCTTCGGCCTTCTCGCTCTCGGCCTCGCCGCCATTGGTCTGTACGGTGTCGTGGCCTATTCGGTGGGCCGCCGCACGCGGGAAATCGGCATTCGCATGGCGCTTGGCGCCCAACGCGGTGCGGTGCTGCGACTGATCGTGATGCGCGGAGGACGCCTCGCCGCTGCGGGACTTGTATTGGGCGCGCTGGCTTCTGCGGGCGTTGGCCAGCTGCTCGAGTCCCTCCTCTACGGCGTCAGCAGCTTCGACGCCATGTCGTACGCGGCGGCGGCCGGTGTGCTGCTGCTCGTCGCGGGCATCGCGAATCTGATTCCAGCGCTGTCTGCCACGCGTGTAGATCCCATTCGCGCGCTGCGGAGCGAGTAAAGCGAGCAGCTCTCGACGGCTGGCGGGCGCCGGCGCCAACAACGACACATGCACCGGTGCCGTCGGCACAGTTGGGGCGAATGCTCAGTGACAGCACCTGGTCTCGACCAGACGCTCATCCCGCGAAATTCTGCAGCGAGACGTGACTATGGTCACCGTGTGCGCGAGCGCCGCTTGAGACCGTTCGAAGAGTTCAAGCGCAGGATGGGACGTTCAAGTGGGTCTCGCGTTCCGGTCCGATTTCAATCGCGACTTCACGTCACCCTTCACAGAGCAGAAGCGCCGAGCGAGGTTTGGTGCAACTATCAGTAGCGGCGATTCGGCTCACCGAAGCGCCGGGTGCGAGCGACTTCTATCGTGACGACGACGGCGTTGTGTATCACACATAATCCTGTTATGCGCGCGGCGCGGACGCGATGAACGGTGCGTACCAGTGGCTCGATTGGCAGCGAAAAGTCGAGACGAGGACAGATTGCCGTACACGACGGAGTGGGTCCGATCATTACGCAGCCGTTAATCGACCGGGAGGAACAATCTGGCCGAAAACCGCGAAGACATCGGAGAAAAACCCTAACAAGAAAGTCGTTGCGCGCTCGCGCCGGTCCGGATATAAGAAGCGGATTCCGGCCGGCCAACGGAATTCTCCCATTAGTCATTCGGATCCGGTGCAACAAAGGACGTGAGGCATGAGTTCTGCGCATGAATCGACCCGCAGCTCGGCGACTATCGCTGTCGTCATCGCCTTTGGGTTCGGTGCAGCGGTTTCGTTCCTGCACGGGCAATCCAGGGCGTCACAGGGGGTTGCCCCATCCTCGAGCACGGTCGACGTCACCATTACCGAAGGCACGAATGTCGCCGTAGCGCTGTCGCCTGACCGTCGCACTATGGTCGCCGACATTTTGGGGGCGCTCTGGGTGCTGCCGGTTCAAGGCGGACCAGCGAAACGGATCACCGACGAGCGGCTGGAAGCGCGCCAGCCAGCGTTTGCCGCGTCCGGCCGCGAGGTGGTCTTTCAAGGCTATGACGACGACGGCTGGGACATCTGGACGATTGCGCTCGATGGGTCAGGCCTGCGCCGTCTCACGTGGGGCCCCTTTGACGATCGCGAGCCTCAGTGGTCACACGATGGCAATCGACTCGCCTTCTCTTCGGACCGCAGCGGCAGCTACGACATCTGGATCCTCGATAAGCGCACTGGCGAGCTTCAGCAGATCACAAAGGATCCCGCGCAAGACTTTGCCCCGGCCTGGTCGCCTGACGACCAGGAGATCGCCTTCGTGTCCAATCGCGAGCAAGGTGGTGTGTGGGCGGTGAACGTAGAGACCGGGACGGCGCGTCTCGTCGCCGGTGTCAAGGGCAACGCGAACGCGCCGAGCTGGACGCCCGATGGGAAGCAGGTGATGTACGTGGTCGCCGGGGCCGGCGCCACCAGCCTGGAGTTGTCGGGCAAACCGGTCGTGAACGGCGAAGACATTTTTCCGTTCAGGGCGCAGTGGTTGTCTGCGACCGAATTCCTGTACACGGCGGACGGCAAGATCAAGAAGCGCGCGCTCAATGGCTCTGCGTCACAGAACATCGAGTTCACCGCGACCGTGACGCTGAAGCGAGATCAGTACACGAGGAAAAAGCGCAACTTCGATTCGCGGGACCCGAAGCCGGCGCTTGGGATCCTGAGGCCGGCCGTGAGTCCCGATGGCAAACGCGTCGCTTTCGCGGCGATTGGCGATCTCTGGATGATGGACATCGGAGCCAAGCCGACACGCGTGACAAACGATCGCTTCCTCGACACGGACCCGGCGTGGTCGCCGGATGGCTCGCAGCTCGTGTTCTCGTCAGATCGCGGCGGCGGCGGGAATATCGACCTTTGGATCCGCGACATGAAAACGGGTCAGGATCGCCGGCTCACCGAGTTGCCCGTGCCCGACGTCGGCGCGAGCTGGTCGCCTGACGGCAAGCGCATCGCCTTCATCGGCCTGCTCCCCCACTCGCAAGGCGCCGACGTCTACGTCGTCGATGTGCAAACGCGAAGTGTGAAACCGATCTATCACACCAACATTCGCATTCCCACGTATCCCACATGGTCGCCGGACGGCCGAACCGTGCTCGTTGCCTCGATCAATCTCTACTCGGGACGGTTTCGCGAAGGGATCAACAAGTTCGTCGCCATTCCTTCCGATGGCGGCGATGCTCGGATCATCGAGGTACAGCCGCACACGTCGGTGGTCGACAGTCGGATCGGTGAGGGGCCGGTGTGGTCGCCCGACGGCTCGCGCGTCGCGTTCGTGAACCAGGGATTGCTGCGCGTCGTCGACGTCGATGCGACGGGACGGCCGCTCGGACCGGTTCGCCAGTTGACGAACGAGATTGCGTATTACCCGTCGTGGACAGGAGATTCGCGGAAGATCCTGTACCAGTCGATGGACCAGCTCAAAATGCTGTCGATCGCCGACGGCGTGGTTCAACCCGTTCCCCTGGATTTGCAGTACAAGCCTGCCCAGACGACAGGGCATCTCGTGGTTCACGCCGCCCGACTCTGGGACGGAATCGCGAAGACGCTCAAATCCGACGTTGACGTCGTGATCGAGGGCCACCGCATCCGTTCGATCGAGCCGCACCGAACAGCTCTCCACACCGGAAACGTCGTCAACGCGACGACGGACCAGACGGTAATCCCCGGCCTGATCGACATGCACGCACACGTGTATATCGACTACGGCGAGCCGATGGGCCGGGTGATGTTGGCGTATGGCATCACGACCGCGAGAGATCCCGCCGGCATTTTGTATCGTTCGCTCGAGATACGGGAAGCGATCGACTCGGGCGTCCGCCTGGGTCCGCGTATGTACGCCTCCGGGCCGGCGCTCGACGGCACGCGGGGGAGCACGCACGAGATTCCGACAATCTACTCGGCGGCACAACTCGACATGGAACTCGAGCGGAGCCGCCGTCTCGATTTCGATCTGTTCAAGACCTACGTCCGGTTCCCGGACGCGCTCCAGAAGCGCGTGGTCGATTTCGCTCACCGGGCGGGCATGGCCGTCACATCCCACGAGGTCTATCCGGCCGTCGCGTTCGGCTTCGACCACGTGGAGCACACAAGCGGCACGAGCCGCCGCGGGTACTCGCCAAAACTCTCGAGTCTTGGCAAGACTTATAACGACATCATTCAACTGATCGTCAAGTCGGGCATGACCTACACGCCGACGATGGCGCTGGGTGGGCTCGACGTGGTCGCACTCGACGATCCGACGTGGATCACCGATGAGCGGCTGAAGCTGTTGCCGGATTGGGCCATTGCGCCGACCCGCAATCGCGTGACGCGAGCGCGCGAGGGAGGGGCTGGGCAGCGTGGGCAGACCCTTCCGAACGAAGGACGGACGCTCGCCGCGATCACGAGAGGTGGCGGTCGCGTGCTCGCAGGCACTGACGTGCCGAACATGCCGTACGGTGCAGGACTGCACGCCGAGATCGAGCTCTACTCCCGTTATGGCCTGACGCCGTTCGAAGCGCTTCAGACAGCGACGTTCAACGCGGCCGAGGCGCTCGGCGCGGCAGCAGACCTCGGAACGCTCCAGGCAGGCAAGCTGGCGGATCTCGTGATCGTGAATGGGGATCCCCTGACGGACATCAAAGCCGCGCGCAAGGTGAGCACGGTGATCAAGAACGGGCAAGTCCTCGATATGAAAACGCTGCTCAGCCCGGCAGGCGTGATCAGCACACAGACAGGGCGTTGAGAGGAGGAATTATGAACCGGCGCTGTTTCGTGTGGTTCACTCTCGTCGCCGTCATGTTCGGCATTATCCCGAACGCGCACGCGCAGGTCAGCACAGCGACGCTGAGTGGCACCGTCATCGACGAGTCGAAGGGTGTATTGCCGGGCGCGAACGTGACCGCCACCGATCTGGCGACCGGCCGCACGTATTCCGCCGTCACCGACGCGCGCGGCGAATACCGACTGGTCAATATGGCACCTGGTCTGTACAAGGTGCACATCGAACTGTCCGGGTTTGCGACGACGGAATTTCCGCAGGTGGAACTGCTCGTCGGCCAGAGCGTGAGCCTGCCGGTCAGCCTCAAGGTGGCCGCGCTGGCCGAGACCCTCACGGTCAGTGGCGAAGCGCCGCTCATCAACACGCGCTCGTCGCAGGTGGCCGGCAATGTCGATCGCCGGCAGATGGAGGACTTGCCACTGCAAGGCCGAAACTGGCTGCAGCTGGCGACGCTGATCAAAGGCATCACGTCCAACAACATCGGCGAGACCCCGGGCGTCTCCCACCAGAACATGTTTCAACTGAACATCGATGGTCAACAGGTCACCTCGAAGCTCGGTGAAGCGGGCTTCGGCCAGCCGCGCTTCAGCCGCGAAGCGATTGCAGAGTTCCAGATCGTAACAAATCTGTTCGACATCACCCAAGGGCGGTCTGTCGGTGTCCAAGTGCAAGCGATCACGAAGGCCGGCACCAACAAGCGAGCCGGGGCCGCGTTCTCCAATTTCAGGAGCGACCGTTTCAACGCGGCCGATCCGATTGCCAGGCGCGTGCTGCCGTACTCCAATCAGCAGGCCGGTGGATCGATCGGAGGACCCATCGTGCGCGACAAGCTGCATTTCTTCGGGTCGTACGAGTACGAACGGGAGCCGTCAACGGTCATTTCGCAGCCGACGTTTCTGCCGGGACAGATCTTCACGTTCGACACGAAGAAAACGACCAACCTGTATCTGGCGCGTGTCGACTATCAGATGGGCAAGCAGGATCACCTCAGCGCGCGGTGGACTCGCTCGAACTTTGATAGTCCGTTGGGCAGCCTGGGACCGACGACCCATCCGTCGCAGGCAGGCCCGGAAACGATGGACTCGAACAATGTTCTGGCGACGTGGTCTCGCGTGTACGGCGGGAACAAGGCGGCGGAGCTGCGCGTGGGGTACAACGGCTTCAACTTCTGGAACGGAGTGCCTCAGGAGTTATACGGCTTCATGCAATTGGAGTTTCCCGGGCTGACGATCGGTCCGCAGTACAACCGGATCAACGCGTCGTGGCAGGACACCTACAGTGCACGCTATGACCTGTCGTGGTTTCGCGGAAACCACTCGTTCAAGATTGGCGGCGAATACCTCCGCGTCCACGACACCGGCATCTGGGAGCTCAATAGGACCGGTCGCATGATCTTCAATTCGCGGCCTCCCGATTTGGTTCGACGATTTCCCGCCGATGCGTGGAACGACGTGTCGCGATGGGATCTCACCGGCCTCAATCCGTACGTCCAGCGTCTCGATCAGGCCTTCCACAAGGCAGGCTGGCGCAACGATGTTCCACGGCCGACGTGGGCCATCTGGTTTGGCGATACATGGACGCTCTCCGATCGCTTGACGGTCAACGCCGGCGTTCGTTGGGACGATGATTGGGGAGCGCTTTCGCCGCCGGGCGTGACCGAATCCCACATCCCGATCAACAACGGATACGAGCAGGGCGACTTCGGCTACACAACAGGTAAGCGTGACAACAACAACGTCGCGCCTCGCGCTGGGTTTGCCTACAAAGTCGGCGCAGGAGACGACCTGGTCATCCGCGGTGGCACCGGGCTGTACTACACGTTCTTTACCACCAACATCACCAACGGCAATCAGTTGTTCAGCCAGGCGGTCTCGGCATCGTTCCTGTACGACGGCCGACCGGAATTCGTGCTCGATCCCCGGCGTGGCCTGACGTCGGATGACATACTCTCGGGTCGCGTGCCATTGCCACCGCAGGCGTTGCGCATCCTCGCGCCGGACTTCGAGATGCCTTACACGTGGCAAAACGCCATCGGGTTCCAGAAGCAGTTGGGACCGGTGATGGCGTTCGACTCCGACCTGGTGCACTGGATCTGGTATCACGACACGCGCACGTACGACCCGAATCTCTTTTACGACCCGGTCAACGGGTACAGCAAAGACCCGGCGGTCTTCGGCAGGCCGAATCCGACATATGGACAGATCACCTGGTTCGAGAGCACAGGCAAGCGCGATTACCTTGCGCTGACGAATTCGTTCACACGCCGGCTGAAGGGCAACTTTCAAGGTGGCGCCACCTACACCCTGATGTTCTATATGCACGACAACGGATCAGTGGGATTCACAGGTGGCCCGGCGGATAACAATTTCGATCATCTCGATGGTGAGTGGGCGCGTTCGACCGACTTCCAACGGCATACCGTGCGCACCTATGCGCTTTACAAGCTTCCGTGGCAATTCTCGATCAGCGGGATGTATTCGTTCGGGTCGGCGAACTACTACTCAACCTCCCATTCGTCGAGGCCTTTCGGCAAGCTCGGCACCAATCGATTGAATCTCGGACCGCCGGTCGTGATTCCTGAGAATGTGCGTGATCGGTTCGATGGTCCGTCGGTCATCGAGACCGGTGGCGTCGTCCCTCGCAACGCACTGGTGGGACAGCCAATCCATAAGGTGGACGTGAGGGTGGCAAAGGATATCGTGCTGAGCGGCGTGAGGCTTTCGCTGATGGGCGAGGTGTTCAATCTGTTCAACCACTCGAATTTCGGAAGCTATGACGGACAGGTAAACTCGATCACCTTCGGGCAGCCACGTGGCGCGTCGATCCCACGTACTGGGCAGTTCGCGTTCCGAGTTGCGTTCTGATGCTCGTCGCTCTTCTCTCAACGACGCTGTGGGTCGTGCTGCAACAGACCGGCACTCCTGCGCAAAGTCGAGCCGTGCCCGTCGTGATCGTCCTCGAGACCGAGGCCGGCGCCATCACCGTGGAGATCGATACCGTGCATGCGCCGATCACAGCCGCCAACTTCCTGAAGTACGTCGACGGCGGCTTCTATGACGGTGGCGAGTTCCACCGAACGGTGCGGCCCGATACCGAAGTGCGCAAAGACGTCCCGATCCAGGTCGTCCAGGCGCGCATCAACCAGGCGCGGGTGAGCGAGTCCTATCCGCCGATTCCGCTCGAGCGCACCAGCGTCACCGGTCTGAAGCATCTGAACGGAAGCCTCACGATGGCGCGAGACGTGACGCCCACATCTCCGGGGCCGGACACCGCTACGAGCGGTTTCGCGATCTGTATGGGCGATCAGCCGATCATGGATTTTCCCAGCAAGCGCAGTCCCGATGGTCAGGGCTACGCGGTATTCGGCAGAGTGATCGCTGGCATGGAGGTGGTGAAGAAGATCCATGCGGCGCACGCCCCGAAGGACACGCCCGCGACGAATCTCGCCGGAGCCGGGCAGACGCTGGTGCCAACCATCAAGATCATTCGCGCGTACCGGAAGTGAAATAGCCGGCATCGGAAACACAACACCTACCCACCGCGGAGATTGGATGCGTATCTCGAGACGACGATTCGTTCAGACATCGGTCGCGGCCGCCGCGGCGGCAGGTTGTGGGGTGGCGCCCGCCACACCGTCCAAAGATGGCACGACAGATCCCGACGTTCCTGCTCCGATCCGCGCGCTCAAACCATATCCCGGCAAAGCCGTCCCGATCTCGGACGAGGAGCGACGCGCACGAATCGAAAAGGCGCGCCGTTTTATGGCGGACAACGGCATCGGCGCCATCGTCCTGGAACCGGGCACGAGCATGAACTATTTCGTGAACGTGAGCTGGGGCACGAGTGAGCGACCTTTTCTGCTTGTCATTCCAGCGAAGGGCGAACTGGCGTACCTTGCCCCAGGGTTCGAGGAGGCGCGAGCCAGGGAGATCACCAAGTTCACCAACGACGTACGGGTGTGGCAGGAGGACGAGTCCTGGGGCGCGATCCTCGCAGGCATTCTCAAAGATCGCGGCGTTCGGATGGGGAAGGTTGGCATCGAAGAGCGCGTGCGCTTTTTCATTCCCGAAGGTCTGCGCGCAGCCGCGCCACAGCTCGAGTTGGTGCTGGCAACGCCGGTGACCGCGGGATGCCGGATGATCAAATCACCAGCCGAGATCGCCTTGATGCAGCGGGCCAACGACATCACGATCGAGGCTTTCAAAGCCGCGTTCTCGATGCTTGTCGACGGTATGACCCAGTTCGATTTCCAGCGGAATGTGCGAATGGCCTTCGAGTCGTTGGGTGCCCCGGGTGGAGCCGCGACCGCGCAGTTCGGCGAGTACACAGCATTCCCGCACGGCAGCATCACACCTCAGCGGGTGAAGGAAGGTGACGTAGTGCTCGTCGACGGGGGTTGCAACGTCGAAGGATACGTATCAGACATCACGCGTACGACCGTCTTGGGCAAACCATCTCAGCGCCAGGCCGACGTGTGGAATCTCGAGAAGGAAGCACAAACGGCCGCGTTCAGAGCAGCCCAGGTGGGCGCGACATGCGAATCGGTTGATGCCGCTGCGAGGAAGGTGATTACGGATGCGGGCTTGGGACCAGACTACAAGGTACCGGGTCTGCCGCATCGTACCGGCCACGGCATCGGCATGGATGGCCACGAGTGGACCAACTTCGTGCGTGGCAACACGACAAAGCTTGCCCCTGGGATGTGCTTCAGCGACGAGCCGATGATTGCCATTTACGGCGAATTTGGTATCCGCCTCGAAGACTGTCTGTACATGACGGAAGACGGTCCGAAGTTCTTTACCGCACAGAGTCCGGCGATCGATCGACCATTCGCATAACGAGGTCGGCCTGTCCGCAGCTCCCGAACGAAGCACACCGCCGCAGCGACCGTTCTTCGATAGCCTCCATTCGTGTCGTCCGTCGTCGTCTCGCTGCTCCACTCGCTCCGGTTCACGGTCCGATCACGCGCTTCGCGGCACCTGGAAATCACTGGTGGCCGCGGTGCTGGCGATTGCCTCCATCGCCACGCTGCTCGTGATGCAGTGATGCCGATGGTGCTGAAGCAGCCACTTGCCCGTCCACGCGTGTGAGCGGCACCGACAATCCTGCAAAACATCTGGTCCTGCTGCACGGCATTTACGGCCCTGGACGGAATTGGCAGACTATCGCTCGGGCGTCGTGGCCGCGGTCCGGAGTGCGGCTGTTGGCTCGTCGATCTGCCGCATCACGGCGACTTCGGCCCGGGGCCCACGGCCACGGCGTTGCCGGTCTCGCCGCGGACGTCGACGACTGGCTCGCGGGCGAACGCATCGTACCCGCTGCGGTCCTCGGACACTCGTACGGCGGCAAGGTGGCGCTGGCGATGGCTACGGGTGCGTCGGACCGACCGCTGACCCGCCAACCCCGTCTCACGTTGCCCTTCCTTCACCCTCGCCCACCGTGACGGAGGCCGCGAGACGGGCCCATGCAGCGTCAAGATCCTGTACGGCGAGGTCAACGCGCGACGCCTAGTCTAGCAGCCCGTGGCGAAAGTTTAGGTCCCGAGACTGACGACCAAGAGCTGAGCGACCGTACTGTCCAAGAGCGGCGAGACAGCGCGACTACTGAACGACCTCAAAGGTTCCAGTCATTGGGTGCCAATCGTTATTGCCCGACGCAAACCCGAATGCACGGCCAGTCGAGAGGTTCAGCACGACCGTGAGTGTATTACCTGACTTGGACAGGTACGACACCGCGTAAACATCGTCGCTGATCTTCATCGCGGCGTAGCGTTGCTCCTGCGACGATGCCCCTTTCCACGGTCCGTCGAGTGCGCGCCAGACGATGCTGCCATCCTCGTTCAAGTCGTGCTCGAACAGCATTCCTGCGGCGGGGCCGTCGCTAAACGTCCATCGCACCGTCTTTCCACACAGCGACTCCATATTGTGTCCTCCACAATCATCTCCGTCTGTTGCTTCTGCGTTGCCTTCGCCGCGGTGACCTAGCTCCGGCTCGGACGCGAGCGTGCGGCGGACGGCGTTCGAGCATCAGCGCCAGCCATTCACCGACGGTGATGAACGGCTCTCCGCTGCGACGCGCGCGGCCAAGGATGAAGGCACCCTCAAGCCCGGCGATCAGCATTTCCGCGAACCCGCGCCGGGTCGCTGCATCGGACCAGGGGAGTTCGTCCGCGATCGAGGCAGTCCAGGCGTCGAACGCCTCTTGACAAACAACGCGCAGCGCCTCGTGCCTGGCATCGAGATCGAGAGCCACGCTGCCGATCGCGCAGCCTTTATCCGCGCCCATCCGATCGAATCCGGACGAGGCGGTTCGAAAGAACCGCCGCACCCGGTCCGGCAGAGACGCCGACGTGTCGCTCAGGACGCTCCGGAACAGCGCGCCGGCTTTGCCGCTGTTAATGCGCAGCGCTTCGGCGACAAGCTGCGTCTTGCCACCGGGGAAGAAGTGATAGAGGGACCCAATCGGCGCACCGCTCCGCGCAATCACCTGCTGGATGCCTGCGCCCGCAAGGCCGCGCTCCCGAAGCAGCGTTTCGGCCGCCTCGAGCATCAGTTCACGAGTGGCGCGTTCCTTGCCTGCCATCAACGCCTGGGACTATATAGAACGTTCTACATAAAGTCCAGACCAGTGTTGATCCCTTTGCGGCCGGAAACGCCTTCGATCAGTCGCCAGGCCAACGTCGATACCACGTTGAATGTGTACACGCAGGTGCTCGATGGATCGTTACGGGCAGCCTTCGACAAGATCGGCAGCGAATTGTTCACGATTGTTCACAGGTCGGATGAGGCGAGCGCGCTGACTGATTGAAAAGATTGGTGCGCCCAGCACGACTCGAACGTGCGACCTCCTAGGTTCGTAGGTTAACGCAGGTACGATTTCTCGTGGTTTTTCGTCGGTTTAGCCCCTGCGAAGACCTGCTAATACCTGGTGTTCGGGAGCAAATTGTTCACTCATTGTTCACGCTGGCGCTACGGCTCGTCATTGACGCTGCGGTCGTTCGGCGTTGGTCGCTTCATGACCCGGAGGCTTCGTGAATGGCTTAAGCCGGCGAGACTCCCAGCGGGTGAATGCGCCGCGCCGCGACGGGCAGCGTGACACGAAATACAGAGCCGCGCGCGCCCGTGCCCTCGGCGACGATCGAGCCACGGTGTTGCGTCACGATCGAATGCGCAATCGAAAGACCGAGTCCAGTGCCGCCCGAATCACGGGCACGCGCCGCATCGGTTCGGTAGAACCGCTCGAAGATGCGCGCGCGCTCATCGGGCGCGACGCCAATGCCGGTGTCGCGCACGTCGATGGTCGCCGTGTCGTCGCTTGAGTAAACGCACCACTCGATGCGGCCGGGTGGGGGCGTGTACTTGCAGGCGTTGTCCGTGAGAATCGTCATCAACCGCTGAAGGACCGACGTGTCGCCGAAAACGATCAGCGGCATCGCGGGCAGGCACAGGCTGAATTCGAGGCCGCAGCTGTGGGCACGCTGTTCTGCCTCGGGCGCGGTCGTCCGAAGGAGCGCGCTCAGATCGATCGGCGCCAGCGGAAGCGCACCCATGTCCTGATCGGCGCGCGCCAGCGTCAGCAGGTCTTCGACGAGCATCGACATCCGCTCCGCGTCGAGAGCGATA
>WNGA01015973.1_pt1 | contig 14180 bp, 17 predicted proteins | sample 5400061 | NCBI WGS metagenome assembly WNGA01 (sample SAMN13153366, study PRJNA577476) | soil metagenome | isolation source: 100 cm soil or saprolite under grassland replicate 2 | place: USA:California | collected 2016-06-15 | reverse complement strand
GGGCACTCGCTACAACATCTTTGGCGAGGGCGGCGGACGGAGACTAGCCGACAGGTACGGCGTTCCTTTTCTGGGCGCGATCCCGCTGGGCATGGAAGTGCGCGAAGGAGGCGATAAAGGAGTTCCGGTCGTGGTAAGCCAGCCGGATTCACCGCAATCACAGGCTTTTCGTCTGGTAGCCGAAGAAGTAGCCAGACAGGTCTCAATCGAAGCCATGAAACCCGAACTTGTCGTTTTGGGAAAAGGTCAGTAACATGAATTTGCGATTGCCAATTGGGTGCTAGCCACAGTGGCAAAGTGGGTAAATCGGCAATTGACAATCGAAAACATTGAAAGGGAGTACTTATAAAATGTCCGCAACAACTGCTCAAACTGAGACGCCGGGCGTCGTCACCGCCCCGAATGTGGCACTTAATGTCACCGAGTCTGCAGCGGGCGAAATCAAAAGATTCATGGCCGCCGAAGAAGGCTTGCCCGAGACGTCCGGACTTCGGGTTCGCGTTGTTCCCGGCGGCTGCTCGGGATTCCAATACAGCTTGAACATTGAAGAAGAGTCGCGCCAGGGTGATTACGTCCTCGACGAGAAAGGCGTGCGCCTTTTCGTCGACATGTTCAGCGCCCAATATCTGAACGGCGTCGAGATCGACTACGTGACCGGCGTGATGGGTTCGGGGTTCACTTTTAAGAATCCAAATGCAACGGGTAGCTGCGGCTGCGGAACATCCTTTACTGCGTAGTTTTTGAACACGTGACAGACCAGAACGTCTGTCAGACACCGGCGCGGTGCGCGATTGAGGCTCGGGGGCGTCTTGGATACGGCGCACCGGGCCGCTTTCGCGCACCGCGTAATGTTTTTCTGTAACTGCCGGTTTGTACAATCCACTCAGTGCGCTTCATTCACGCCCAATCTGAGGAAGAAATAAGCTACGCGCGGGAACTGCTGCACGAGTATGTAGCGTGGCTCGGGATTAACCTCTGCTTCCAGAACTTTGACGGTGAGGTCGCGAGTCTACCCGGAGAGTACGCACCGCCCAGTGGCCGTTTGCTGCTGGCTGACGAGCATGATCGAATTGCCGGATGCATCGCCCTGCGTCAGATCGGCGAGGGCATCTGCGAGATGAAGCGTCTTTACGTGCGGCCGGAGTTTCAGGGTAAAGGTTTTGGCAGAGCCTTAGCGGAAAGGGTAATCGGAGACGCGCGCGAAATTGGTTACCAGCAGATGCGTCTCGACACGCTTCCGGGAAAGATGGACCACGCGATTGCGCTCTATCGCTCGTTGGGTTTTAAGGAAATACCGGCTTACTACAATAATCCGGTAGTCGGTGTGACCTTCATGGAGTTGACCCTGTGAAACAAACGAGTAAACAATTCGATCCACGCGCACTACACGAACCAAAGACACGAACTGACACTTTAACGGAGCTTTACTGATGCCCAAGATCGAAGCTGAAACAGCAAGTGGTACACAAGTGTTCGAAGCGCCTCAAGGGAAGAAGTTGGTACTGGCGATTGAAGATGCCGGCATAGATATTCTCCACCGCTGTGGTGGTAACGCGCGCTGCACGACGTGCCGCGTTGAAATTCTCGAGGGAACGCCTGAGGAGATGCACGACCTTGAGCGCAATCGTCTGGCGATAGAGTCGGAACTGGCCGATAACGTGCGGCTGTCGTGCCAGATACATTTGGGCGACGATCTAACGGTGCGCGTCATCAATCAGGCAAGTGTGAGGGGAATGGATGCAGGGCCGCGCCCGCTCGATGAGTGACAGCGCAATGTTTCAAACCCTGTTCGGCATGGCGATGTTCTTCCTCGGATTATTGCTGCTGAGTCTCAACCAGCGCTTGGCGAAATCTTTCGTGACTCGACTCGAGCTGGGCTGATCGTCGTGGGAATAATTTTCGTGATCGTTGGCTCGCTGTATTCCCTGCACTTCTTAACGATTAGTTAACGGACCTCTGACCATCGGACCGGACCAGGTCATTGCATCCGACGTTCGTCTGGGGTAATCTTCGCCCGTACTAACAAACACACAATCTGGGGCCGGCAATTTCGCCTTTTCAGCAGTAAGTCTTGGCAGACAGGAATGTCTGGCCGACTAACATCACGGAGGTCATATGCTGATCGAGTCAACTGTTCATCTCCCCGTCAGTCTGGCTTTTTTTCAAGATCTTTTTCACGCGCCGGATGCGACGGCTCTTACGCGCATTGCATTGCGTTGGTTTCACTTTGTGGCGGGCATCACGTGGATCGGACTTCTCTACTTTTTCAATCTGGTGAACGTTCCCTTTCAAAAAGGTCTCGACGCCGATACAAAGAAGAAGGTTAATCCAGATCTGTTGGGGCGCACTCTCTGGTACTTCCGCTGGGGCGCGGTCGTCACTGTGCTGGCGGGCTTGGGCTATTTTGCGATGTACACGCTTAAAACTGACGTCGCGAATGCTAATACCATCGCCGGCGGGAAGATCAGTCTGGGATGGGTATTGGGTGCGTGGTTAACTTATCCGATAGTTCTGTTCCTTGTCGAATTTGCGATCATTAAGAAAGTGCCGGCCGTGATCAAGGATGGCCGCGTCTACGCCGTTGTGATGTTTATCCTGGTGGCGATAGTAACCTGGGGCCTCCTAAAGTTTTTCACGGCTGAATTGACTGTTGGTGGAGAAAGCTACGCCAGCAACAAGTCGTATTCAATCGGCATTGGCGGCGCGTACGGCATCGTGATGATGCTCAATGTTTGGGGCATCATTTGGCCCAACAACAAACGGATCATCGCGGCTACCGCAGGTACCGGGCCTGCCGCCCCACCGGAACTCGCGCGCCAGGCCTTTATTGCTTCGCGTACGAACGCGTGGCTGTCCTTGCCATTGCTCCTTTTCATGGGGACGGCGCACGGCGACTGGGTCATATTTGGGAAGTAAGTTCGGGAAGTAGGCAGAAGGCGGGGGCAAAAAACATTAGCCACAGATAAAACGCGGATGAAACAGATCAAATCCGAATAAGTAAACGAGAGTCTCATTCGTAGGGGCTTCTTAACTACCTATCTGTTCTGATCCGTGTTATAGGCGTTAACCTGTGGCTAGTGTTGTGTTTTCTTTTTTCACAGCATAGGTAGTGGGTGGGATTCCAGTACCTCGCCTTCTCGTAAATACTCGGATTCGGAGTTTCGCGACACTAAATCCTCAGCCTCACAACGCATTCGTCACACTTGCGAGCAATAGTCCAAACACAGTCGGCAGGATGATGCAGGGAGGACAAATAGATTTCTACTCCTGCTATCTACGCCTGCTGGCTGTGTTATTCACGTAACCCCCAGGGGGCGGCTTTATTTTAGGAGGTGACGAATGAGTTCCATAGGTTCTTACAAAGCCAGGCAATTTAACCTGAGCGGATTGCAAGGCATCTCGGACCAAACGCTGGAGGTCCATTTCAAACTCTACGAAGGTTATGTGAAAGAGACTAATAAACTCACCGAAAGGATCAATGAGTTTATTAAGGACGGCAATGTCGACCAAGAGGAAATGCCTGCCTACTCCGAGCTCACACGACGTCTGGGGTTTGAATATAACGGCATGGTCCTTCACGAATACTACTTCGACAATCTGAAGAGCGGCGGCGGCTCAGGCGATCCCGAAACCAATCTCCAGTTTATCAAAGCCGCGGAAGCGACCTTTGGCAGCTACGATATCTGGAAGGCAGATTTTGTCGGCATCGGAAAGATGCGCGGTGTGGGCTGGGCCATCTGTTACGAGAATCCAAACAATGGCCGGCTGTCGAACCACTGGATCACCTTGCATGAGACGGGGAACATCGCAGGCTTTAAGCCGATTCTGGTAATGGATGTTTGGGAGCACGCTTACTTGCTGGACTACAAACCAGCCGATCGTCCGAAATACATCGAAGCGTTTTTTTCCAACATCGACTGGTATACGGTTGACAGTCGCCTAAGTCACGCCACTGGGGCTCGACGAGCTGGGGCGTGAGTTTTGGCTACTTCTGCGGCAGTGGCGGTTTGCTCAACTTGCAATCCACATTGAGTGCGCGCAGGAAGTTTAGTAGATCCTCGCGCTGGTCAGGGAGAATCTTATGGGGTTCCAAATTCTTCTTGTCCAGATATTGGTTTGGTTTGCCTCCGGCCAACATCGTGTCGACTGCGGCTTCCAGGGTTGGAACACTGCCATCGTGGAAGTAAGGAGCTGATTTCGCAATGTCACGAAGCGTCGGTGTCTTAAAGGCGCCCGTGTCTTCCGGCTTCTTGGTGACCGTAAAGCGACCGACATCCGGTTCTTTCTGGTCCATCCCGATGCCGACATTGTGATACTGCTGGTCCGTCAGAAGAATGCCGTCGTGGCAGTTGGTACACTTGATCGCTTCAAAGATGTTCCGTCCACGCTTTGCGCTTTCGCTCATTGCTGACTGTTCGCCGGCTCGGAAACGATCCCAGGCAGTATCGCCGCTGATGATGGTTCGTTCGTAAGCGGAGATTGCTTTGACGACGTTATCGGGGGTCGCTGCGCTGCTGAAAACCTTTTGAAACTGAGAGTGGTAACCCTGTAGCGCGTTGAGCTTGGCGACAATTTCGTCTGCCTTTGCACCCATGTTTGCCTTGGTCCAGGCGGCCATTGCCTGGTCTTCGAGCGACTTGCTCCGACCGTCCCAATAGAATTCCTTGTGATAGCCGATGTTCCAGAGCGTCGGGCTGCTGCGCGGCAATTGCTTGTTGAAAGCTCCGATCGCTTTCGGCAGTCCGTCCGTCAATCCATGTTCGCAGACGTGGCACGAGTAACACGAGCGCGAACCATCACCACTCAAACGTTCGTCGAAAAATAGTTGCCGCCCGAGGGCAACTTTTTCTGGGGTCATGGGATTGTCGGGCGGAATCGGCATGGCTGAATCTCGGGCGTGAACGGGACCGTTTCAGTTGCACGCCGACAGCCAACTATCAGAGTGGTGATGGCGAGACAACCAATTAGTGCATAAACGCTGGAATGAAATCGGTGACGCATCTTTTGTGGCGCTGACGATTCTGACTCGAAGCGCCAACCTCCGGTAAAATTTGATAAGAAAGCTTTTGGTTTCCGCGGATTCTTACATTGCTGAACAGAAAAAGCCAGTGTTAATTTCGATAACTAGCTGCTTGAATGAAAAGCATTTCTACTACGGCTATACGTTTAGAGTTCAACCTTTAGGTTGCTGTTTCGTTGCCACAAACTAAAGTGTGAACTCTGAACTACGATACCCGGTACCCGCCCATTTTGGTGTCTTGAGGGATTTGTGTTGAAATCTCTACATGCAAACTGTTTCCAGGGTAGTGCGATTCGATGAGCTGATTGCCGAAGCGGCAAGCTGCCAGCGCTGTCCCGCAATGTGCGAACGCAGCGCGGTGCTTAGCGAACTTAACGGTGAACTCAGTGCTCGAATACTATTTGTAGGTGAGGCTCCAGGGCGGAAAGGTGCAGATCGTACTCGAGTCCCTTTTTCCGGAGATCAATCGGGCAAGAACTTTGACCGCTTTCTTGCTTCGGTCGGCTTAAGACGCAATCAGATATTCATCACCAGCGCCGCGCTGTGCAATCCGCGAACTTCATCGGGTGCGAATCGCAAACCAACCAACAGCGAATTACTAAACTGTTCCGGTTTTCTCCGGCGAATGATTGAGATTCTTGATCCCGCAGTCGTTGTGACGCTCGGGTCGGTGGCTCTTGAGGCACTCAGACGCATTCACGATCATGAGCTCAACCTGAAACAAGATGCAGCAACTATACACGATTGGGATGGACGGTTGCTGGTGCCTGTCTATCATCCGAGTCCGCAAGTACTGGCTTCTCATCGGCGTGAGGCACAACAATTGAGCGATTATCAGGTGGTAGCAGAAGCAGTGCGCCAAGCCGGACGTAGAGTGTTACCGAGGCAAGCGGAGGACAACCCCACATTCGTAAGACGAGCGTTTCAAGGTTGAGGGACTCCTCCCGACCGGAGAATCGAGAACCAACGTTTGTCGATCGGTTTAAAAATGAGTGAAGAAGTAGATCAAATTACCATTAAAAGATCGGTTCTTGACGAAACTCATTTGAGTCTTGGCGCTGTCATGACGGAGCGGGAAGGCTGGTCCATTCCGAAGTCATACGGCGACACGCCGCAAGAGTATGCCACGATCAGGGAGCAAGGCGCGGGCTTGATCGATCTTTCCTCTCGTGGCCGGCTACTCGTGAGCGGTTCTGAGGCAGTTTCGTTCATGAATGGACTGATCACAAACGATATGAAAACGCTCGCGGAAAATCATTGGATGGCGGCGGCATTTCCAAATGTCCAGGGCCGTCTGATTGCGAGCGTTAGGGTAGTCAGGATCAAAGACGACACGACTGGGAAGAGTACGGCGCCCACTTTTTTGATCGACACGGAACCAGCAACAAACAACACAGTTCTGAAAACACTTCAGCGCTTCACCCTGGCCGGCGATTTTCACGTCACCGATGTAACTGATGCGAGTTCGTTATTATCCGTGCAAGGTAAAGACGCCGCGCGAGTAGTTCGCGAAGTCGTGGGCGACGCCATTGCCGATGTGGCTCAAAATCGAGCGGAACAAGTTGAATGGCGGAACTCTCCCGTAACGGTGGTTCGGGCCACCCATACCTCCGAAGACGGATTTGACCTGCTCGTCGCAGGGCAACAAGCCCCGGAATTGTGGAAGACGCTTTCGCGCGCCGGAGCACGGCCGGTCGGCTTTGATGCGCTGGAAGTGCTACGCATTGAGACAGGTCAGCCTCGTTATGGTATCGACATGAACGACACCAATGTTGTTTCCGAAACTAATCTGGACGACGCCGTGAGTTTCACAAAGGGCTGTTACATCGGACAGGAGATCATCGCGCGCATTAAGTATCGCGGCCATGTGGCAAAGAAGCTGACGGGAATAGTGTTTGAGGGGAAGGCTGAGATTGAGAGTGGCGCAACGCTGCAAGCCGGCGATGACAAAGAGATCGGTCGCCTGACATCGGTGACTTTTTCTCCCCATCTGGACCGCACAATTTCGCTTGCGTATGTAAAGTACGACTATCTGGCGTTTGGCACTCAGGTGAAAGTAACTTCTGGCGAACAGCAGTTTCGGGCAATTGTCAGCGACCTCCCCTTCGTTCGCGGAAGCTGGTTCGACAAATTTGGATAGTGTCCCAAATTAAGATTTTTCTCAGTGCGCCCTCCGTGTGCTCCGTGCCCCGTGGTGATGAAAGCGCCGAAAACCATTCACCAAAGAGAACACAGAGACCACAGCGCGGCTCCGGCCGCAACCAAACCTGAGTCAAAACATGATCCACGAAATCACACGAAGTGAAATCACACGAAGTAACACTATCAACATTTCGCGTCAGTTCGTGTCTTTGGTTTGTGTAGTTTCGTGGATCGATGTGTCTATTCAAAAAACCCGCTCAAGAAAACAAGAAGTTGATGGTTTGTTTCGCAGAGGGGCATGAAATCAGGGAACTCCAAAACAATATGTCTGAAGAACCCAATTCTGACTCTGCCATTGCGCGCGATCTAGATCCTGAGCAGGCGCGCCTGGCCTATTCGATCATTCAATCGCTGCTCGAACATACTCGGGTTGTAAGTGATCTCATTGCCCTGATGGCCCAAGCGCTTGATGAAGACACTTCGAAAGCCCTAACGCAAACGCCGGTCTGGACCGCCTATCTAGACAGTCGACGCTCGATGGAACATACGCGCAAAGATGTCGAACAATTCGCTGAGATACTAAAGGGGTTGTGAGGAGAATACAACAAACTGGCTAAGCTAGACAGCAGCTGACCGGAATTGTTCCCTCGCGCTCAAGTTGCGTTGATGTAGGCATCGAAATCGCGCAAGAGCTGCACGTGCGCAGCCGAGACGTTGAACTTGATTTTATCCAGTTGAATAGAAAATTCTTTGGCCCTGGTGATTTTCACAAAAACCTCGTAGGGCATACGCAGCACGATGTGTTCCGAGAGCCAGATCTTTTCTGGTACCGAGTTTATCTCCGCCCAACGGTTTGAGCTAAGAAAGATCTTTTCGCCGTCGACAATTAGCTGGGCGTAAAGATTAGTATGGAGTTTGCGTGCCTTGACTAACGTTACGAGTTCGAAGGTAAGGAACTTAGGGATTCGTTTCTGTTGTCCCTGATACTTGAACGATATGAGTGAGTGGAGGCTGTGATACTTGCCTTTCTCCCCTGAAAGTTTGATGGGTGGTAGCTTCACTGTGGTTTCATTCTTTGCCGCGTCGTATTTTGTTTCGATCTCTGGTGGGGCCGAAACAATATTTTCCTGGTTGGCGATTAAGGGAGCGGTCAGGAAAACTAGAATGAAGGCTAAATGAAAGATTAGGTTCATTTCGTGCACCTCGAATGTAACGTGACAATCGCAAACTAACAGTTTGCGTTACTGCAGTCACACTCGGCAGACGATCAGGTTGATGATGCCCACCATTCGCTTTTCGTGAGCGATCACTTCAAGCCCGGCAGCCCGCGCTGCTTCAGCCGTTCGACGATTGAAGCGATCAGCGAATAGCGACGTTGTCACAAGACTCAATAAATCGAAAACTGGTCCCAGCAGACCGCCCGGCCTTACGTGTTCAAGTAGTACGACGGTGCCTCCAGGTTTCACCACTCGACGTAGTTCGGCAAATGCCTGCGCTGGAGATTCAACTGAACAGAAGACGAGTGTAGCAAGCGCTGCGTCGAACGAATGCTTCTCGAATGGTAAACTCTCGGCGCAGCTTTGCACCAACCTCACACGACCAATACTTTTCTGCCTCGCAATGCTCAACATCTCAGCGCTCGGATCTGTTGCTATACCGGCAATCCCGTTCGGATAAAAATCGAAATTCCTGCCAGTGCCGGCTCCCAGTTCCAGGATGCGTCCCTGCCGGGGAAGACTGTCAAAGACTCTCTCGCGCAAACGCGTCAGAAACCAGCGCTCGAGCGGCCGCATGGCAGCATCATAGTGCCGCGCGACGCGGTCATAGATTGCGCGGTTGCCGGCTGTATTAGGTTGCTCTTCAATATCGGCCATTGAACCTCTTATAGCACTCTAGCGCGGGAGGCCGAAGTAATCTAAAATCTCGGAGACTTGAGCCCAGACCAGTTAGAGGTGAGGTTCGGAGTTCAGCCTTTAAGGTGTCGCTCGGAGTGCACACCCGCTAGAGGGTCAAACAAATCCAAACTATAATTTTGATGCCACACTGTCTTGGCTCTGACCATAAATCCCTCGTTCGAAAAGAGAAAAAGCGTTACAGATGAGTATTGAGCCCGGCACACGCCTCGGCAGATATGAGATTCGCGCGCTCATAGGCGAAGGCGGGATGGGCCAGGTGTACCGCGCGACCGACACCGGCATTGGCCGTAATGTCGCAATCAAAGTGCTGCCACCCAACCTCGCAAGTGAGCAACAGCGTCTGCAACGCTTTGAACAGGAAGCGAAAGCGGCAGGAGCCCTGAATCATCCAAATGTACTGGCTATTTACGACGTGGGAGCTCACGATGGCGCGCCCTATGTTGTCTCTGAACTGTTGGAAGGCGAGACCCTGAGGGATCGATTGCAGAGCAACGCATTGCCGTTGCGTAAAAGCATCGAGTATGCGGTGCAGATTGCCCGCGGTTTGGCGGCCGCGCACGCGAGAGGAATAGTTCACCGCGACATAAAACCGGAAAACCTGTTCATCACCAAAGACGGGCATGTCAAAATCCTCGACTTTGGCATAGCAAAACTAACCAGTCCTTTGGGAGAGTTTGCGTCGTCGGACGAGGCGGACACAGTTCGCCTGCATACGCATCCAGGTGTTCTGATAGGAACCGCAGGCTACATGGCGCCGGAGCAAGTGCGCGGCCAACCAGCCGACCATCGCGCGGACATTTTTTCATTTGGCGCCGTCTTCTATGAAATGCTCGCGGGTAAAAGAGCGTTTCAACGCGAGTCGTCGATAGAAACAATGAGTGCGATTCTTAGTCAGGAGCCAGCAGAGCTGGCGGAGGCGAATCGCAACATCGCGCCGGATTTCGAACGCGTCGTACGCCACTGCCTCGAAAAACGAGCGGAGGACCGGTTTCAATCGACCAGGGATCTTGTGTTTGATCTGGAAACGCTTGCCGGAACACCCACGATCTCTGGCTCGAACGTGGCCAGAGCAGGTATTAAGACGATCCGCAGCCCCCGGCGATTCGGGATCCGCTGGCTCTTGTTGGTACTGCTGTTGACACTCGGGGCGACCGCCGTTGCTTTTTTTCTTGGTCGCAGCAGCAGTCAGACTCAATTGCCTGTCTACACGCAACTTACTTTTCGTCGCGGCGCACTGTGGGCAGCGCGATTTTCCTCCGACGGTCATACGATAGTTTACAGTGCGGCCTGGAATGGAAACCCGCTCGATATATTTTCGACTCGCGCCGAAAGTACAGAGTCACGCTCGCTCGAACTCAAAGATGCGGATCTGCTCGCAGTGTCTTCTGCTGACGAACTGGCGATCCTGCTCAATCGTCAATACGTGGGTCATTTCATCAGTCAGGGCACACTCGCCCGTATTCCAATCGGCGGTGGCGCGCCGCGCGAGGTTGTAGACAACGTTCAACACGCTGATTGGTCTCCTGATGGAGCGAACCTGGCTGTTGTACGTTATGTCGATGGGAAAAACCGGTTGGAATATCCGGTTGGAAAGATGTTGTATGAGACGCCGGGATATATAGGCTATCCGCGCGTTTCGCCCAAAGGTAACATGATCGCTTTCATGGACCATCCTGAACAATGGGATGATCGAGGTAAGATTGCCGTGGTAGATCTTGCGGGTAACAGGAAGACTCTGACTGGTGAATGGGTCGAAGAGGAAGGGCTCGCGTGGACGCCGGATGGGAAAGAAATCTGGTTTACGGCGAGCAAAGCCGGAGAAGCATACGGACTGCACGCGGTATCTCTGTCAGCGAACGAGCGGATTGTGGCGCGAGTTCCTACCAACCTGATGATCCATGATATTTCTCGAGACGGCACCGTTCTGGTTACCGGTTACAAGTATTCGACTCCAATCATTGGGTTACCCCCAGGGGCAAAGGAAGAGCGAGATCTTTCATGGCTTGATGGCGTCGGAATTTTTGATTTGTCAGCCGACGGAAAAGAATTTATCTTTCAGTATTATGGTGAGGGAAGCGGCGTAAACTATACCTCGTATCTCCGCAGGACCGATGGTTCGCCCGCAAAGCGGCTCGGTGATGGCGCGGCGATAGCGCTCTCACCCGATGGCAAATGGGTGCTCTCGGTTCTCAACGTTCCGAGGCAGACGGTCCTGCTACCTACGGGCGCAGGCGAGACACGGCGGCTGGATCGCGCCGGGGTCGAGGAGAATGGAGACGATAACTGGTTTCCCGATGGAAAGCGGATCGTCTTTACCGGCCGAGAGCCGGGTAAAGCGATGCGTACCTACACGCAGGACGTTGATGGTGGTGCTCCCCGTCCACTCACGCCCGATGGGATAACCGGAACCCTGGTCTCGCCGGACGGCAAACTTCTTTTGGTTACTGATGCAAGTGGAAAGAGAGGGGTGTATCCGCTGGAGGGTGGGGCGCCTCGAGATATTCGCGGCCTTTCAGATGATGAACGCATAATCCGTTGGGGCGTTGATGGTCGCTCGCTTTATGTGTGCGTCCGCGGAGACCTGCCGGTACGGATTCAGCGGCTCGATCTGCTTACAGGACGCAAAGAATTCGTAAGACAGATAATGCCCGCCGATACCGCCGGAATTCTGACAACTCCCCGGATATTTCTGTCACCGGACGGCAGCTCGTATGTTTATCAACTTCAGCGCTATCTCTCAGAGCTTTATCTAGTGAATGGTTTATTACAAAGCCGCGGCTTCCTCTGGCAGTAACGCAAACTGTTAGTTTGCGACGCAAGCTAACAGCATGCGTTACATATTTTTGCTTGAATAAATTTTTAGTCTCGATTAGGCTTCGCAGGCCTGTACGCCGTTACAAACAAGTCGCTGAGGATTGGTCCAACAGCCCCTTGTCGGGAATGCCCCCCAGAGGAGAAATAAATATGACCACACAGGAATCGCTGATCGAGGCCGCAAGACTTCGACTCAGAGTCCAGATGAACAACCGGCTGCGCCTCGAATCCATTGCGGCGCTATCTAAGGTTTTCCGCGAATTCGGTGAGCCTATCAAGGATGAGTTGTTAGCCTCTGTTGTCTTTGCCATCCCCGAAGAATTATTAGGCGAGTATGCTCCGATGGCTGAGGCGGCTGCGCGACGGCCGACAAAGCGTGGTCCAACCCGAAGCAAACCTCCGGGCAAACCGAACCTGCCACCGGTGGGCAAGCCACGACCGGTGGGCAAACCAAGTCAGCCGCCCGTGGGCAAACCAAGTCAGCCACCTGTCGGGAAGCCGAGTCAGCCATACCCGGGTAAGCCACCATCAAAGCCGCCCGGCAAGCCTCCCAAGAAAGCTTCCAGCGGACGCGCCAGCAAAGCAAAAAAGAGGTAAGTGACTGCGGGATCGCAATTGAGTTAACCTGGTTTGCATTAGACGGAGTTCACCTCCGCTGTGTTACTTGTAAACAACTTTGAGCCGCCAGGGCGATGACGCGCAGCATAGCTGGATACCGTGAGGAATCCCACGGCATATTTTCTGTGCCGCTCTGCGAGCCGGATCTGTGTAACGTCATTGTTGCTCGAATCCGGCGGCTGAGTTGGACGGTTGCGCAGGTACAGTTAGAGAAAGTTGGTGGCGGTCACGGGACCTTTACCAGATCAAGAACTCGCTCTGCCAGTCTTCTGAGTTCTCCGCGCGCCTATGACCTGTATCAGGAGTTTGATGTCCGCATCGAAAAGGTCGTCAAACCCATAATCAAACGAATCTGGCGGGTGAGCTTGGACCAACTTTCAGGAACGCAAATAATTCGTTACCGGAAAGGAGGACGATATATTGCCCACACTGATGCAGGGCGTGATCTGGCTGAAAGGTATTTCTCAGTGGTCTGTTATCTCAATGACAATTTTGACGGAGGACATACCTTCTTCCCGGGACTGGCCTATTCCGCTGAGCCGGAAACGGGAAAGGCAATAGTCTTTCCCTCGCGATATGTTCATTGTGCTGAGCCGGTCACAAGCGGCGAGAAATTTGTTGTGATCAGCTGGGTGTGCGGCCCGATTCCGGTCAGTTGGATCTGAGTTGCATTAACTGCGGTTAGGGCTGGTGGTCGAGATAGGCGTTCCGGTAGAAATTCCGTGCTTCCAGGATTTGAGAGAGAACCTCCCCCAGGATGGTACCTCGCTTTGCCTGGACCTTCGGGAACCACACGTCCTTGGCCCGCTCTTCCTCATAGAACGTACGCTTTTCCCAGGTTTCATCGCCATAACAGTAGTGAATTATCTTGTGCCGGACGCGCTCTCGCGGTCGGAAATCAACATCGACCATATCTGTTCGCACAACTCTCAATCCAAGCTTAACGACCGCAAGTCCAAATGCGTGCATGATGTCGATCCAACTTCGCGGCGGAAACGCATCAACGGCCTCTAACCATGATTTTCCCAACCGTCCAGCTACTGCTGCGGGGATAACGTAAGGTACACCGCCACGCAGCTCCTCTTTCTGCTCAGCAAGTCTCGCCCGTCCGAGTTTGAAGTTTTGCGCTGCGGCTACTACCTCGGCACCGTCATAGTCCAAGTAGGAGTAGAAGTTCGCGGAAAGCGTTACCGGAAAATCCGGCCCACCCAGGAAGATCATATCCGCGTCGCAGAGCACGATAAGTTCATCATTCCGGCACATTTCTGCGGCGTGAATCAGAGTTCCCGCAGTATTTCTTGGTTGGTAATAGTCCTGAACACTTTCGGCATAGCTCGGAGCGCTGCGAACGGTCGCCCCAGCCCGAGCCAGGTCAATGAAGTCTGGATGCCAATCGCGGCCAGACTCGTGCACGATAAAAGTTGGCTGATGATTCAGACGAGTGACCGAAGAAAAGTAGAACAGCTTCGACTGCCAGCCGCAGTAAGCATTGTTCTCAACCGAAACAAAGATTCGATGGGTTGGCTGCATTGAAAATAGAAACCACGCCCGATACGGATGTCGATTCTTAACCGGATGCCTCCATCACGGTCATGATTACCTGGCGTTTGCGGGCGCCATCAAACTCGCACAAGAAGATTCCCTGCCAGCGACCCAGCAAGAGCTTCCCG
>WNGA01010907.1_pt1 | contig 14180 bp, 17 predicted proteins | sample 5400061 | NCBI WGS metagenome assembly WNGA01 (sample SAMN13153366, study PRJNA577476) | soil metagenome | isolation source: 100 cm soil or saprolite under grassland replicate 2 | place: USA:California | collected 2016-06-15 | reverse complement strand
AGAGCTCCTCGATCGCGACCAGCACCATAAGCGCTCCCGTGCCGGTGCCGCCGTACTGCTCCTCGAACGGCAGCCCGAAGAGCTCGTGCTCGCGCAGCAGCTCGACCATGTCCCAGGGGAACTCGGCCGACTTGTCGATCTCGGCCGCCCGCTGCGCCACGTGCTCGCGCGCGAGCGTGCGCACGAGGTCGCGGATCTCGCGCTGCTCGTCGGTCAGCGGGTCGCTCGGCACGCCGGGAGTCTAGTTTTCGGCGGGCGCGGTCGAGTCGCGGACGACGAGCTTCGTCGGAAGGATCCGCCGGCGCCGCCGGCGCCGGCGCGCCCCCACTCCGCGCTCGATGTCCTCGATCAGCCACTCGGCCGCGAGCCTTCCCTTCTCTTCGTGCGGCTGCGCGACCGTCGTCAGCGGCGGGTGGGCGAGCACCGCCGCCGGGCTGTCGTCGAAGCCGACGACCGAGAGGCGGTCCGGAACGGGGATCTCCAGCTCCGACGCCGCCTGGAGGACGCCGAGCGCGAGCGCGTCCGTCATCGCCAGTATCGCCGTCGGCGGCTCGGGCAAGCGGAGAAGCTCCAGCGCCGCGACGCGGGCGGGCTCCGGGGCGTTCGGCCGGCACGTGCGCACCGCCCCCTCGTCCCAGACCGGACCAAGCCCCTCGCGGTATCCGGCGAGCCGCTCCTCCGACACGTCGAACACGAGCGTCCGGTCCGGATCCTCGGCGGTCACGAATGACAGCACCGCCACGCGCTCGTGGCCGAGCTCACGGATGTGCTCCGCGGCGCTCCTCGCGGCGCCGCGGTCGTCGATGCCGACGAACGGCGTCTCGGCGCCCCTGGGCTGGTCAACGGTGACGACGGGGAGGCGCCGAGCGATCGCGGCGTTCACCCGCGAGTCGTTTCGCGGCGCGGAATAGACGATGAACCCGTCCACAGGCGCCTCTCGGACGGCCGTGGCGGCCGCTTCGCGAGACGGCGAGGTCGGGATGATCAGCAACCCGGTGCGGGCCTCCTCCATCCCCCAGGCGACGCCGCGCAGGAACATCGGCGCAGCCGGGTCGGTGAACGCATACCCCAGCCGCTCGGTGAAGATCAGGCCGAGAGCGCCGGCCCGGCCCGTCCGCAGGCGCCGTGCCGCCGGGTCCGGCCCACCATAGCCGAGCTCTTCGGCGGCCTCGAGCACCCGCCGGCGCACCTGCTCGGACACGAGCTCCGGTCGGCCGAAAGCCTGCGAGGCGCTCCCGATCGAAACGCCCGCATGCTCCGCGACGTCTCGCAGCCGGACACGCCGACCGCTTCGTTCCGCCATAAGCAGGAATAGTACGCCTGCATGAACCGTTTCAGCTAGCGTAGGAGCTGAATCGGTTCATGAAAGGAGGCCAAACGTGCTCGAGCTGTTCGTAGCAACTGACGTAGTCCGCCGGCAGATGAAGGCATCGCTGGAGCCGAAGATGCCCGCGGCCCCGAAGGCGAAGCCGGTGCGCTCCAAGCGCCGGGTCGTCCGCTCCACGTCTGCAGCCGCGCTCCGCGGCCTCGCAGATCGCCTCGAACCCTCACCCTCCTAGCGGTTGTGGCAGACGGCCTCGACGTTGTTCCCGTCGGGGTCGAGCACGAAGGCGCCGTAGTAGCCGGGGTGGTAGCCGCGCTCGCCCGGCGGGCCGTTGTCGCGGTAGCCCGCGGCGAGCGCGACGCGGTGGAACTCCTCGACCTGCGCGTTGTCCCGCGCCGGGAAGGCGAGATGGACGCTTTCGGTCAGCGGCCGGGCGACCGACCAGTCCGACTCGGGGGACGTGACGGTGAACGAGCCGACGCGCCTGCGGAAGTGAGCCCACCCGTGCTCTCGCAGCTGTAGCCGGAAGCCGAGCACCGGCCCGACGGTCTCGTAGAACGCGACCGACGCGTCCACGTCTCGAACACGCATCCAGAGGTGGTCGATGCACCCGCCGTCCGTACGCAGATTGTCCTTGTAGACCGCCTCGACGCTGTTGCCGTCGGGATCGAGCACGAAGCCGCCGTAGTAGCCGGGGCGGTATTGCTCCCGGGGCCCGGGCGCGCCGTCGTCGCGGAAGCCCTCCTCCGTGAGCATGCGCCAGAACTCGTCCACGAGCTCGTGCGAGCGCGCGACAAGCCCGACGTGAAGATGCCTCGTTACCGCGTCTTCGGCCTGCGAGATCGAGAAGTCGTTCCACTCGTAGAAGTGCCCGTCGGTCGTGGGCTCGCCGAACCCGAGCAGTGATCGAACATCTAGCTGGTGTACTCGAAGTCGCGCGTAAACGCGCATGTCCCGTGCAGCTCGAACGCGAAGGGCGGGTCGTCGACGACGATCTCGTCGGCGTAGAGCTCGGTGCCGGGCCGGTCGTGGCCGGGGACGATGCAGGACACCGTCTCTTGTGTCGATACCGGTCTCACCGCCCTGAGCCGGACGGCGTCTCCTGCGCGCACCTCGCCCTCGCCGAGCTCGATCTTCGTCCGGCGCACGGCGACGATAGTGCTGGGCTTGCGGACCCACGGCAGCGTCAGGACGTGCCTCCCGCGGACGCGGCCGAGGAGGATCTCCGCCAGCTCGTCCGGCCCGTCGATGTGGAGGACCAGCGTCCACGGCGAGCCTGGTACGTCGTCCTCGTAGCGGTACGTCAGGACGGCCGCACTGCCGGCGAGGTCGACGGCGCCCGCACGCCCCTCGTCCACCTGCCAGGCGAGCGCGCCGTAGCAGACTCCGTGCGTCGAGCGGCCGCCAGGCACGCCACCGATCGTCCGGCAGGGGCAGATCGCATCGCAGTTGCAGGCCTCGAGGTAGCGGCCCGCGATTCTCCAGGATGTCAGACCCATGCCACCACCGCCGCGGCGCCAAGAGCGAGGCCGAGCCAGCGCGGCGAGCGGGCGCCGAAGGGCGCCGCCTTCTGCACGAGCACAACGAGCGCGAGCAGTGCCAGCCAGGCCACGCTCATCAGGCCGAGCGCGATCATCAGCGCCATCAGGAAGACGCAGCAGCCGGCGCAGTCGAGCGAATGCCGGACGCTCCCCGCAACGGTGGAGCCGGTGAGCGCCCGCAGCGGCGAGCGGCAGCGGCGCAGGCACGCGTCCTTCAGGGGCGACAGCTCGTACGCGGCCGCGGCCATGAGCGCGGCACCGGCGCCGGCCCAGCGGACGGCAGGAGCGAGCGGCGCGAAGGCGGCATATCCCAGTGCGCCCAGCGAGAGCCAGACGGCGGTGTAGCCGGAGAGGAAGAGCAGCGCGTGGCCCGGGCCGCGCACCGCGCCGACGAGCCTCGCCAGCGGCAGCGTCCCCGGAAGCATGCCGACCACCACCATCACCGCCCAGCCACCGAGAAACATGCCCACGGATAGATTCTCCCGCAGAGTGATCCTCGAGAACGGCGTCATTCGCACGCTCGAGCCGTCGCTGCCGGTCGTCCGTTCGCTCGCGGTCGCCGGCGAGCGCATCGCGGGCGCGGTCGGGACGCACGAGAGCGTCTTGCCGGGACCGGACCGGGTCGACCTCGGCGGGCGCTGCGTCGTCCCCGGCTTCAGCGACGCCCACGTCCACTTCCCCACCTGGGCGGTGGCGCAGGACGAGGTGCGGCTCGAGGACACCCGCTCCCTGGACGAGGCGCTCGCGCGCGTTCGCGATGCGCTGCAGCACGCTCCGGAAGGGCGCTGGTTGCGCGGCCGCGGCTGGCGCAGCGGCGACTGGTCTCCTCCGACCGACCCGACGAAGGAGGCGCTGGACGAGATCGTCTCCGATCGGCCGGTAGCGCTGATGGCGCGCGACTCGCACTCCGTCTGGCTCAACTCGGCGGCGCTGGCGTGGGCGAACGGCGACCTCCAGGTCCCGGGCGGCGTCGTCGAGCTGGATGAACGCGGCGAGCCGACCGGCGTCCTGCGGGAGGAATCGTGCTGGCACTTCCGCGACGCATACATCGAGATCTCCGACGACGAGTACGTCGAGGCGATGCGGGCGGGGCTCAGGCTGGCGGCCTCGCGGGGCGTGACGGCGGTCCACGACAAGGACGGCTGGCTCGGGGCGCTGCGCTTCTGGCAGCGGCTCGATGCGGAAGGCTCGCTGAGTCTCCGCGTCTGGCAGTCGCTCCCGGCCGAGCTCGGGCGCGAGCTGGCGGAGACCGGGATCCGGAGCGGCTTCGGCGGCCCGCTCCTGCGGCTCGGCTACCTGAAGGCGTTCATGGACGGCACGCTCGGCTCCCAGACGGCACGCATGCTCGACGGCTCCGGAGTCGAGATCACCAGCCGTGAGGAGCTGATCGAGCTGATCCGCGGGGGCGCACACGCCGGGTTCCCGCTCGCAGTCCATGCGATCGGCGACCTCGCCAACCGGGAGGCGCTCGACGCGTTCGAAGAAACGCGCTCCGACTGGGAGCCCCTCGGCCTGCGCCCGCGGATCGAGCACGCGCAGCTACTCGCGCCTGAAGACCTGCCGCGCTTCGCCGAGCTCGGCGTTGCTGCGTCGGTCCAGTTCAGCCACGCGCCCTCCGACCGTGACCTCGCCGACCGCTTCTGGGGCAACTCGACGAGCGAGCCGTACGCCTTCCGCACGCTGCTCGACTCCGGCGCGATGGTCGCGAACGGCTCCGACGCCCCGATCGAGGAGCTCGACCCGCTCGCCGGGATCCGCGCCGGAGTTTTGCGCACGCTCGACGAGCGCCCTGCGTGGCGCCCCGAGCAGGCGCTGACGGTCGAAGAGGCGCTGGTCGCGACCTGCGTGACGCCGGCTTGGCTCGCCCGCGACGAGAACCGCCGTGGCCGCCTGCTGCCCGGCTTCTACGCCGACCTGGTCGTCCTCGACCGCGACCCGCTCGCCGGCGAGCCGGAGGAGCTACCAGAGGTCAGGGTCGTCGCGACGATGGCCGGCGGCGCCTGGACGCACAACCCACCGCCCTGGGACTAGGCGAGGGCGCCGGCGACAGACGCAGGCTCCGCGGGTTCCAGCTCGGTGCCGGCAAGGGCCGGGCGGAAGTCGACCGCGCCGTTCAGCTCGAGGATGCAGAACCCGCCGGGGCCTGTCGGAAGGAGGTCGACGCCGACCAGCTCGAGCCTCGACGCCTCGGTCGCCGCCCGCGCGAGCGCGACTGCTACGGGCGAGGGCGAGGCGCCGGACACGGTCGCGCCCAGCGCGACGTTCGTCCGCCACTCGCCGGGGGCTGCGTCGCGGCGCCCGGCGCCGACGACTGTGCCGCCGGCCACGATCACGCGCAGGTCGTGGCCCAGGGGCGGAATCAGCTCCTGCGCGATCGCCCCGCCGGTTCGGAACCACGGGCGAAAGACCAACCGCTCGACCGTCCGCTCGAGCTCCCGCCGATCCCGGCAGAGGGTCACCTCGCGGCCCCAGCTTCCGAACCGCGGCTTGACGACGGCCGGGACGTCGATGTCCGGCAGCTCCCGTTGACGCTCGATCAACTCGATCGGCCGTCCGTTCCAGCTCCGCGCCGCGAGCGCCAGATTCGTCTGGTTCGGCCGCTGGGCGACGAGCGCAACGCGCATCTCACGCCTACTCTGCGCCCCAGTCGGGCGCGTGTGGGCTTCGTTCCGGTTACAAAGCCGTGACGAACCGGTGCGGCTCAGCCGATCTGCGCGATCGTTCTCCTGTCCGCGTGCTGGACCGGCGCGGGGAGCGGGGCGAACTCCAGCGAAGGCGCGAACCTCTGCCCCTCGCCGATCGCATACGTCAGAAAGTCCCGGAGCGCCTTCGCCTTTCCCGAGCTCTTCGGCACGATCGCGTAGGTGAAGGTCGAGATCGGGTAGCCCCCGGTCGCCGATGCCGGCGGATCCGTGATCGAGACCGGCTTGTTGGGCGGAACCGACTTCACCGAAGCCGCCGCGGCGCTGATGCTCGGCACTCCGGGCTGAGGAAAGTTGCCGGCCGCGTTCCTGACGAGCGCGTAGTGGAGGTGGTTCGAGAAGACGTACGAGATCCCGAGGTAGCCGATCGCCCCGTCCGCGCGCTGGATCGCCGCTGCGACCCCCTGGTTCCCCCTTGCGCCGGCTCCGGCGGGGAAGTTGACCTGCGTCGAGACGCCTTGCTTTCGCTTCCACGCCGGGCTGACTTTCGCCAGGAAGTCGGTGAAGGCGTACGTGTCGCCGCTGCCGTCGCTGCGGTAGACCGGCGTGATCGCCGTCGCCGGCAGCTCGAGCGCCGGGTTGAGCCGCGCGATCGCCGGGTCGTTCCACCGCCGGACCGTGCCCAGGAAGATCCCCGCGAGGACCGGGCCAGACAGCCTGAGCCTGCTTGCAAGGCCTTCCACGTGGTAGGCGACGAGCGTCGCGGCGAGTGCCCAGGGGATCTGGACGCAATCTCGGCACGCGGCCGCCTCGTCGGGCGTGAGCGGCGCGTCGCTCGCGCCGAAGTCGACCGTACGGCCCGTGATCTGCGCGATCCCCCCACCCGAGCCGATCGACCCGTACGTGACCGTCACGTTCGCGCGCTGCCGGTAGCCGGACGACCACTTGGCGGCCAGGGGCGCCACGAGCGTGCTCCCTGCGCCGACGAGCGTCGTGCCGCCCCCGCAGCCCGCGAGCAGCGCCGCCAGAGCGGCAAGACCGGCGACGAGCCTAGGCGCGCTCGGGATGGGACGCATCGGTGAACTCGCGGAACTCGGCCGTGAGCAGGTACGCGACCTGCTCGCCGACGTCGACCGCGTGGTCGCCGATTCGCTCGATCGTCCTCGAGACGAGCACCATCCGCAGCACCCACTCCCGCATCTCCGGGTCGCCGACGAGCTCCACGACCCGCTCGACGAAGCGTCGGTTAGAGCGGTCGATCAGCTCGTCCAGGTCGACTAGCGACTCCGCCGCCGCGAGGTCGCGGTTCGCGAACGAGTCGAGCGCGACCCGGATCATCTCCTCCGCTCGATCGCCCATCTCCTCGAGGCTCTGGAGCAGGGCCGGGTCCGGCTCGACGTCGGCCACGAGCTTCGTCAGCTTCGCGATCGTCACGCAGTAGTCCGCCATCCGCTCGAGATGGAGGTTGATGTGCAGCATCGCGAGCACGAGGCGCAGGTCGGTCGCGACCGGCGTCTGCCGCGCGAGCAGCGACTGGATGCCTTCCTCGATCTGGAGGTAGAGCCGGTCGACGTCGTCGTCGAACGCGATCACGTCGTCGGTCAGCTCGAGGTCGCGGCGGCGGAGGGCGTTGAGCGCGCCGCGAAGCGTTCGGAGAACGAGGGAGCCTTCTTCCTGGAGGCTTGCCTCGAGCTGGTCGAGCTCCTCCTGGAAGGTGACCCTCATCCCGGCAGTTTTACCCAAAGCGCCCCGTTACGTAGTCCTCCGTCCGCTTGTCGGAAGGGGCGGTGAAGAGCTTTCCGGTTTCGTCGTATTCGACCAGCACGCCGGCGCGGTCGCCGTCATCCACCTCGAGGCTGAAGAACGCCGTCCGGTCGGCGACGCGCGCCGCCTGCTGCATGTTGTGGGTGACGATGACGAGCGTGTAGTCGCGTTTGAGCTCGTGCATCAGCTCCTCGATGCTCGCCGTCGCGATCGGGTCGAGGGCCGACGCGGGCTCGTCCAGGAGCAGCACCTCCGGCTCGATCGCAATCGCGCGCGCGATGCAGAGCCTCTGCTGCTGGCCTCCTGAGAGCGAGAGGGCGCTGCGCTTGAGCCGGTCTTTGACCTCGTCCCAGAGCGCCGCGCCGCGGAGGGCCCTCTCGACCCGCGCGTCGAGGCCCTTCTTCAGGCCGAGCACCCGCGGGGCCCACGCAACGTTGTCGTAGATCGTCTTCGGGAACGGGTTCGGCTTCTGGAAGACCATCCCGATCCGGCGGCGCACCTCCACCGGGTCGACCCGGTCGTCGTAGAGGTCGAGGCCGTGGTAGAGGATCTTGCCCTCGTGCCGGAAGCCCTGGACCTCGTCGTTCATACGGTTGAGGCAGCGGATGAACGTGCTCTTGCCACAGCCCGAGGGCCCGATCACCGCGGTGATCAGGTTGCGATAGATGTCGAAGTCGACGCCCTTGATGGCGACGTTCGTGCCGTAGCTCGCCTTCAGGCTCTGGATGTCGAAGACGACGTCGCCGGTCTGCGGCTGCATTGCCTCGCGCGCGGCGACGTCGACCGGCCTCATCGGCCGGATCGTATCCGTCTTCATTGGCCGAGCTTTCGCCGGCTGCGGGCGAGCGCCAGGCGCGCCAGCAGGCTCGTCAGGAGCACGAACAGCATCAGCACGAGGGCCGTCGCCCAGGCGCGGCGGTGGTCGACGGGATCAGGCGACTCTGACCAAATGAAGATCTGGACCGGCGCGTTCGGGAGGGCGTGGCCCGGATTCCAGGCGATCGCACGGCCGAAGATCGAGGTAGCGAACAGCAGCGGCGCGGTCTCGCCGGCAGCCCGCGCGACCGCGAGCACCGTCGCGGTCAGGATGCCGCCGAGAGCGCTCGGCAGGATGACCCCGAGCACCGTCCGCCACCGGCTCGCGCCGAGCGCGAGCGCCGCCTCGCGGTGGCTGCGCGGAACGAGCCGGAGCACCTCCTGGCTGCCTCGCGTGATCAGCGGCAGCATCACGATCGCCAGCCCGATGCTCCCGGCCCAGCCGTTCTGCGGATGGCCGTAGACGAGGAGGCCGAAGACGAAGACGCCGATGATGATCGAGGGCAGGCCGTTGAGCAGATCGATCGAGAGCTGAATCGGGCCGCGCACCCGGGGCGAGGCGAACTCCTGCAGGAAGATCGCAATCAGCACACCGAGGGGCAGCGCGATCGCCGTCGCGAGGCCGACCAGGACGCCCGAGCCGACGAGCAACGGCGCGATCCCCCCACCGGGCGCGAAGGGGATGGGCAGGTCGTCCGTCAGGAAGCTCCAGGAAAGCTCGCCCGCGCCGCGCTTGGCAACCGACCAGACGACGATTCCGAGGACGCCCACCGCGAAGAGCGCTGCGAGCATTGCGACCGCCTCGGCCAGCCGGTTGACGATCCGGCGCCGGCGCACCCGCGCGTCACCGCGGAGCAGGAGCTGTGGCTCGGCCGCTGCCATCAGCTTCCTCCCGTCCGCTGGAACGCGAACCGCCGCACGACGAGCAGGGCGAGCAGGTTCGTGACGAGTCCGATCACGAGCAGGATCGCCGCGAGGTAGAAGAGCGACGCGATCTGCAACTTCGAGACGGCGCCCTGGTACTGGCCGGCGATCCGGCTGGCGAGGGTGTCGCCGGGCGCGAACAGCGACGAGCGGATCACCCAGCCGGCACCGATCACCTGCGTGACCGCGATCGCCTCGCCGAGCGCCCGCCCGAGCCCGAGGATGACGGCGGCGGCGATCCCAGGCCGGGACGACGAGAGGATGACTCCTCGCACCATCTCCCAGCGCGTCGCGCCGAGCGCGAGTGCGCCCTCCTCGAGCTCGTGCGGAACGCTCAGGAAGAGCTCTCGGCAGACGCTAGCGACGATCGGGACGACCATGATCGCGAGGATCAGTCCCGCGGTGAAGATGCAGCTCGACTGGGGAGTGCCGCTGAAGATCGGCAGGAAGCCGAGAGAGTCGTGCAGCCAGGGCTCGACGTGGTCCGAGAGGAACGGGCCTAGCACGAGGATCCCCCAGAGCCCGAGCACCACGCTCGGGATCGCCGCCAGCATCTCGACGAGCGAGCCGACCACGAGGCGTACGCCGCGCGGGGCGAGCTCGCTCAGGAAGAGCGCGATGGCGAGCGCGAGGGGCGTCGCGACGACGAGCGCGATCAGCGAGCTCACGGCGGTGCCGAAAAGACCGGGGGCCGCGCCGAAGAGCCCCTTGTTCGCGTCCCAGGCGGTGCCCCAGACGAAAGACAACCCAAACGCGCTGAACGCCAGGTGGGTCCCGCGCAGGACCTTGTACGCGATCAGGACGAGCACCGCGACCCCTCCGAGGCCCGCGGCGAGAGTGAGCAAGAACAGGACGCGGTCGCCCAGCCAGTCGCGCACGCGGCCTCGCCCGCGCAGCTCCTCGGTCACGGTGATCGTGCTCACGCTGCGCCGACGCTAGCGCGCTCCCCGGCTTGTGAAGGCCGCTGTAACCGGACCGTTACCGGACGCACACCGCCTTTCAGCCCACGCAACGGCGGTGCCCGTTCACGCTGATGGTGCACATACCTTGGCTAGGAGGAGAGGAGACACCTTGAAGCGCACCAGAAGCCTCGCGGCTGTGTCGGCCGTGCTCGCGACGGTCGTTGTCGCGCTAACCGTTCTGGCCGGCCTGGCCGGGGCGGCATCGAACAAGGAGACGCTGACCGGCGCCGGCAGCACGTTCGTCGCGCCGCTCGTCGCCCAGTGGCAGACCCACTACGGCGCGGCAGACGTCAACTACGCCGCGGTCGGAAGCGGCGCCGGGATTACGCAGATCAGCGCGCGCACCGTGGACTTCGGCGCCAGCGACGCGCCGATGACCCCGGACCAGTTCAGCGCGTGCCACGGCTGCGTCCAGATCCCCTGGGCCTTCTCGGCCACGTCGATCCCCTACAACGTGAGCGGCGTCGGCTACGGCCTCAAGTTGACCGGCCCGATCCTGGCGAACATCTACCTCGGACACATCAAGAAGTGGAACGACAGGCGGATCCGGGCGATCAACCGGGGCGTGAATCTGCCGAACGAGAACATCGTCCCGATCTTCCGCAGCGACGGGAGTGGCACGAGCTACAACTTCACGGACTACCTCTCCCGCGTGAGCAAGGAGTGGAAGCGCAAGATCGGGAAGAGCACGCAGCCCGCCTTCCCGACCGGCGTCGGGGCCCGCGGGAGCTCGGGCGTTGCGGCGAAGCTGGGCTCGACCCCGGGCGGCATCACCTACGTCGACATCGCCTACGCGTACAGGTTCCACTACAAGGTCGCCAAGGTCAGGAACCGTGCCGGCAAGTTCATCCTGCCGCGCGCCACGTCGGTCGCGGCGGTCTCGGCGCGGGTCAAGTCGGTTCCGAAGAACAACGCTGTCTCGGTCGTCGACCCGCCGAGGACGGTGAAGAACGGGTACCCGATCTGCACCTTCACCTGGGTGATCGCCCCGCTGCAGACGTCGAAGGCTCCGGCCCTGAAGCAGTTCCTCGACTGGGCCGTGACCAGGGGCCAGAGCTACGGTCGCCCATTGCTCTTCATGCCGCTGCCGAAGGTCGTGGTCAGGGCGGCGCGCAAGACGACCGCCAGGCTGCACACCTAGGCGCTTGGAAACACGCAACGCACGTCGAGCCCGCGGCCTTTTGCGCCGCGGGCTTCGACATTCCCGCCCGCGGTCTCGACGACGTGCTTGACGATCGCGAGCCCGAGCCCGCTGCCGCGCGTCGTTCGGGCGCGGTCGGAGCGGAAGAAGCGCTCGAAGAGACGGGGCGCGTCCTCCTCGGGCACGCCGGTGCCGTCGTCCGCAGCTTCGAGGACGATCATCCCGTCGTCGCGACGGAGGGAAACCACGCACGTAGCTCCCTCGCCCGCGTACCGGATTGCGTTCTCGACGAGGTTCTCGACGATCGTCCGGAGCATCCGCCGGCGCAGGGGCACGAGCAGCGTCTCGTCCTCGACCCGCAGCTCGAGGCGAACGCCGGCGAGCCCCGCCCGGTCGATGCGCTCGTCGATGACGGCCCGAAGGACCGGCGCGGCCTCGGTCTCGCCGAGGGCGACAACTTCCCGCCCCTGCTCGAGCTCGCTCAGGAAGAGGATGTCATCGACCAGCTCCGTCATCTCATCGACCTCCTCGCGCGCCTGCCGGAGCAGCGCGGGCAGATCGGCGCCGGGGAGCTCCGCGGACTCGAGCAGGGCGACAAGCCGGGCGAGCGGCGTGCGTAGCTCGTGCGAGACCGACGCGGTGAAGGCCGCGCGCAGCTCCTCGTATTCGGACCGTGACACTAGGCTGAGTATCGCGTGACGAAGGTCCTGATCGTCGAGGACGACGAGCTGATCGCCGAGGGTATGGCGCAGCATCTGACGGCCGCGGGCCTCGACCCGGTGCGCGTCGCCGGCGGTGAGGCTGGTCTCGCGCGCCTGCGCTACGAGCGGCCGGACGTGCTCGTGCTCGACCTGATGCTCCCGGGGCTCGACGGCTGGAGCCTGATCGAACGCGCGCGGGCGGAGGCGATCGGGACGCCGATCGTCGTCGTCAGCGCCAGGGGCACAGAGCACGACCGCGTGCACGCGCTCCAGATCGGGGCCGACGACTACCTCGTCAAGCCGTTCTCGATGAAGGAGCTGGTCGCACGCGTGGAGGCGGCCGCTCGGCGTGGCGTGCGCGGCGTGCAGGAGGAGCGCGGCGAGGAGCTCGTGATCGAGGAGCTACGGATCGACCCGCGCTCGGTGCAGGCATTCGTGGACGGCGAGAACGCGGGGCTGACGCCGACGGAGTTCCGGCTGCTCTACGCGCTTGCGCTCGATCAAGGCCGTGTCGCGAACCGCGACGAGCTGCTGCAGCGCATCTGGGGCCGCCGCGCGACCCACCGCGACCGGACCGTCGACGTCTGCGTACGCCGCCTGCGCGAGAAGATCGACAACCGCGCGTCGAAGCACACGTTCATCCAAACGCGGTACGGCGTCGGCTACAGCCTCGAGCCGCTTCCGAAGTCCTGACGACCCCGGTTGCCGACTCGCGCAACGACGAACGCGATCACCCCAACGCCGGCGGCAACCCACATCAGTCGGAGGTTCGCGGTGATCGCGAAGACGAGGAAGCAGGCGCCGAAGGCGTAGCGGAGTAGCAAGTTCCAGAGCAGCGTCGGGGTGAATGGCTCACGGTCGCGAATCGTCAGCGCCACGATCGCCGTCGGTGGAGTACGTACGGCACGCCGAACACCAGGCCGAGCGCCAGCGCAAACCACTTCATGCCACGTGAATTGTTGCCTCTTTGGGGCGCTAGCGTGGCCGGCGGAGCCGGGCTTTGCCCGGCGGGAGCCTCACAGACGCAAAAACGGCGGCATCGGGTTTCGAGTCGCCGGCATGTGAGGCGCGGGAACGCCCCGTCCACCTTGAAGGAATCTGATGAAGGAGGGCCTCCCGCGGAGCGAAACTCCGCGCGTCCTCGAAAGACGAAGGGAGGCCCCTCGCATGTTGTACGTGGGATTGGACCTGAGCCGCAAGCGTCTCGACTGGCTGGCGCTCGACCCGCAGGGCGAGCCGACCGCGATCGGTTCCGTTGCGCCCGATCGGGACGGGCTCGTGAAGCTCGGGCAACGACTGGGCGATGCAGCGGTGCTCGCGGTGATCGAGTCGATGAGCGGCGCGCGCTTCGTCCACGACCAGCTCGAGCTCGCCGGCTGGGACGTGCGGATCGCCGATGCGTTCAAGGCGCGGGGCTTGGCGCCGCTTGCCTGCAAGACCGACCGGATCGACTGCCAGGTGCTGGCCGAGCTCGCCCGTCGCGACCTCGTGCCCGAGATCTGGCTGCCCGACCCCCAGGTGCGGGCCGAGCGAGAGCGCTCGCGCTTCCGCCTGCACCTGGTCAAGCACCGCAGCTCGCTGAAGAACCGCGTGCACGCGATCCTCTTCCAGCACGGCATCCCCAGCCCGCACCGCGATCTGTTCGGCGCCGGCGGCCGCTGCCTGCTCGCGCGCCTGCAGCTGCCCGAGCCCTGGGCCTCGACACTGCACGCGAGCCTCGCCCTGATCGACCGCCTCGACGAGCAGATCGCCGACTGCGAGCGGGAGCTGCGCCGGCTCGGCCTCGACCACCGCTACATCCCGCTGCTCACCACCCTGCCCGGTGTCGCCTGGGTGCTCGGCTACACGATCGCGGCCGAGATCGGCGACATCGCTCGCTTTCCCAGCCCGCGCAAGCTGGTCGGCTACACCGGCCTCACCCCGAGGGTCGAGCAGTCGGGCGAGCGTGACCGGCGCGGACCGCTCAGGAAGAACGGGCCCAATTACCTGCGCTGGGCGCTGATCGAGGCAGCGCACACGGCCGGCCGCGACCCCCGCTACCGGCCGATCGTCGAGCGCATGCGCGCCCGCCACGGCCGCGCCCGCGGCTCCAAGATCGCCGCAATCGAGATCGGCCGCCGCCTCACGGAGGCGATCTGGCACATGCTCACCCACGACCGTCCCTTTGCTCCGGCAGGCGCCTCAACCCCCGTAGCCGCATGACGGCCCACTAAGGAATTGCGCTACCGGAGCAGCCCCAACCAACTGATCGCCGCGACAGCGACGACGCCATAGAGAGGTGAGCGACGCTCAACACCACCGACCGAAACGGAGGAACCGATCGCCCGACCGCCTTGACACCCGGCCCTCCTTCATAGAGAGGGGG
>WNGA01008381.1_pt1 | contig 14180 bp, 12 predicted proteins | sample 5400061 | NCBI WGS metagenome assembly WNGA01 (sample SAMN13153366, study PRJNA577476) | soil metagenome | isolation source: 100 cm soil or saprolite under grassland replicate 2 | place: USA:California | collected 2016-06-15 | reverse complement strand
ACCCGGTGGGTCCCCGGCAGGTAGCAGTCACCGACGGGGTGGCCGAGCTCCTGCGGCTCGACATCGGATCGACCCTGGCGCTCGACGATCGTCGACGGACCATCGTCGGCATCGTCGAGAACCCACGTGATCTGTCGGATGAGTTCGCCCTCTTCTCCCCCGCGTCCGCAGGAGCGCCCGACGGCGTCACGGTTCTGGTTGACGCCGGCGAAGGCTCGATCGACGCCTTCACCCAATCCCTCGATCACGGAGCGGACGGCCCGTCCGCATTCGCCGGGTCCGAAGCTCGGCCGAAGAACCAGTCGGCCAGCGCCCTAGCGATGTTCTCCCTGGCCACCGTCTTCCTGCTCCTGGCCTCGCTCGTCGCGGCCGCAGGCTTCGCCGTCATCGCGCAGCGGCGGCTCCGCCAGCTCGGCATGCTCGCTGCGATCGGTGCCACGCAGAAGCACTTGCGGCTCGTGCTGCTGACCAACGGAGCCGTCGTCGGTGCGATCGGCGCAGTGATCGGGACAGTCTTGGGTCTCGCACTCTGGCTCGTGATCATCCCGACGCTCGAGACCGCGTTCGACCATCGCATCGACGCGCTCAGTCTGCCCTGGACACTGCTCGCGATGGTCGTCCTCGTCGCAGTCCTCGGCGCCACGGTCGCCGCCTGGTGGCCGGGGCGTGCGGTCGCCCGCGTCCCCGTGATGCTCGCCCTCTCGGCACGACCGCCCAGGCCGAAGCCCGCACATCGCTCGGCAATCCTGGCTGCCCTGTTGATCGCCGGAGGAATCAGCAGCCTCGTGCTCTCCGACCGAACCAGCAGGCCGCTCATCGTCGCCGGGATCCTGGCGACGATCCTCGGCACGCTGCTCCTGGGTCCACTAGCGATCCGCATCTTCGCCCGGACGGCCGGGCACGCCCCCATCGCCGCGCGCCTGGCACTGCGAGACCTCGCCCGCTATCAGGCCCGCTCCGGGGCGGCACTCGCCGCCGTCATCCTCGCCCTCGGCATCGCAGCGGCTGTCGTCGTCACCGCTGCAGCCGAGGAGAAGCGGGAGGCCGAGCGGATGGCAGCCGAGCTCCCCAACCTATCCGACCGCCAAATCCGGGTGTACACGGGCCCAACCCGAGACCCGGAGCTCATCCCGCTCCCGATCCAAACACCCGCCCAGCTCGCACGGAGCGCGGCGCGCGTCCGTCAACTCGCCGCAGGTCTCGATCAGGCAACTGTGATCCCGCTTCGGAAGGCCCTCCAACCCGGCGATCCGCCGATAGCCACCTTCGAGGGGGACCGGGCCCTTGTCGCTGTCGGTCTCGCGAGGCAAACCGACCCCAAGCGCTGGACCCGGGGATCGGGTCTCTACGTCGCCACGCCAGCCCTGCTCAGGTACCTCGGAATCGACCCCGCCGCGATCGATCCGAGCGCGGACTTCCTGGCCGACCCGACCGTCCCCACCGACGAGCTCGTCATCCTGAGCATCCAGGCGAGGAAGGAATTCGCCGTCACGAACGTCCAGCGGATCGACAGCCGGAAGGTGCTCGGCTCTGGAGGGGCGGAAACCGGCCGCGTGCCGTCCTCGTTCGTCACCCTCGACGGTCTTCGCCGCCACGGCTGGAAGCAGGTCGCGGCGGGCTGGCTCGTCGAGTCGAGCCGGCCTCTGACGAGCGAACAAATCGCCAACGCCCGCGAGCGCGCCGGCGAGGTCGGCGTCGCGATCGAGGTCCAGCGAGAGAGCACTTCCCTTGCGAGGCCCATCGCGATCGCGACCGCCGCGGGCGCCCTCCTCGCGCTCGCGATCCTCGCCATGAGCGTGGGTCTGATCCGCAGCGAGAGCGCAGGCGACCTCCGCACCCTGACCGCGACTGGAGCCACGGGCAGGATCCGCCGCACGCTAACCGCTGCCACGGCCGGCGCGCTCGCCCTCCTCGGTGCGCTCCTCGGCGTCGCCGGCGCGTACGTGGTCCTGATGGCGACATATCACGACGACCTCGGCTACCTGAGTGACGTGCCGGTCCTGTACCTCGTCCTCATCGTCGTCGCCGTGCCGCTGACGGCAGCCGTCGCGGGCTGGCTCCTCGCCGGCCGCGAGCCGCCCACAATCGCCAGGCCCGTCATCGAATGACCGGCTACTTGATCCCCCCGCGCGCTGAGGATCGTGCGCGCCGCATGAAGGCGCGTTGCCTCGCTCGGCAGCAGCTGGCGGACACAAAACGGACACGTCGAACGTGGTGCAGGTATGGAGCCCTTTATGGAGATTTCGGGTCGAGAATCGCCGTCCCAGAGAGTCCGCATCGGCTGACCGTGGAGCGACGGCCATCAGATCTGGACAGGCCATTTGCGACCGTGGGCAGATCTCGAGAAGCGCGAGCGCGAGAGGCTCGATAGCGTGACGAGGATCGATGTACGGGGCGTAAACCGACGACGAGGAGGTTGCAGCGATGGCAATTCAAGAGGTGAGAGTGGTTTCCGTTCCGGTGTCCGATCAGGAGCGCGCGAAGGAGTTCTACGTCGAGAAATTGGGGTTCGAGCTCAGCCGCGAAGATGACTCGACTCCGGGGATCCGGTGGGTCCAGGTAACCCCCAAGGGAGGAACGACGTCGTTGACGCTGGTCACGTGGTTCGAGACGATGCCGCCCGGGTCGCTCCAGGGGCTTGTGCTCGGCTCGGCTGACCTCGAGAAGGATTGCGAGGAGCTCGTGTCCCGGGGGGTGGAGTTCGATCAGCCCCTGCAGCAGCAGCCGTGGGGGAAGGAGGCGGTGGTCCGCGACCCCGACGGGAACAGGCTCGTCCTCCAGCAAGCCTGATCGCAGCCGCGATCGTACGCGAGCGGCGGCGCGGTGGCGCTCTCGAAACCCGACTGGAGCGGACTGCAGCAGGGGATCTCGGGCGATGTCGTACTGCCCGGATCGGAGGCGTACGAGTGGATGCGCAAGCCATTCATCGCTCGCTTCGACGAGATCGAGCCGGAGGCGGTCGTTCGCTGCGCGGCTCCCGAGGACGTCGCCGAGGTCCTCGCGTTCGCCCGGCGCTACGGTATCGACACGGCGACGCGGAGTGGCGGCCATTGCCTGGCCGGGCACTCGTCGACGCGCGGGATCGTCATCGACGTGACGCCGCTGCGGTCTGTCGACGTCGCTGACGGATTGGTGCGGGTCGGTGCCGGCGCGCGCTCGGGTGACCTCTGCAAGCACCTGGTCCCGCACGATTTGGCGATCCCGACCGGCACCTGTCCCTCCGTGGGAATCGCTGGGCTCACGCTCGGCGGTGGGCTCGGCATCCTCGGGCGCGCGCACGGACTGACGCTCGACCAACTGCTCGCGGCGCAGATGGTCCTGTCTGATGGGCGTGTGGTCGAGTGCGACGAGGATCACGACACCGATCTGTTTTGGGCGCTGCGCGGAGCCGGAGCAGGCAACTTCGGGGTCGTGACCTCATTCACGTTCCGGCCGCTGCCGGCGCCGAGAATGACGAACTTCCACTTCGTCTGGGCGTTTGCGCGCGCGCACGCCGTGATCGCGGCATGGCAACGGTGGGCACCGCAGGGTCCCGACGAGCTGAGCGCCGATCTCGTGTTGACCGCGAACGACGACCCGGCTAGCGAGCCGTCGGTGGAAACGTATGGGGCCGTCGGCGGCAGCGAGCGCGACGCCTCGGAGCTGCTGGCGGAACTGACCGCGCGCATTGGCTCCGACCCGGTGTTCGAGGACCGCCGCGAGCTCTCCTATGGCGAGACGTGCCTCTACCAAGGCGAGCTCAGCGTCGCGTACGACCAGATCGAGCAGACGCCTCATGGAGAGGTACTCCGGCAGGGATATCGCCATACGAAGTCCGAGTTCTTCAGCCGCCCACTTCCGGGCGAAGCGATCGCAGCACTGATGAACAGCTTTACGGCGCACCGCGTCGGGGGTCAGATTCGCAGCGTCGGCTTTGCCCCGTGGAGCGGTGCCTACAACAGGCGGTCACCGCAGGACACAGCCTTCGTGCATCGCGATCAGCGCTTCTTGCTTGAACACCTTGTTCTCGTCGAACCGAACGCGTCGCCCGCGAAGAAGCAGGGCGCCCGCGAGTGGGTGCGCCAGTCGTGGGCATCAGTCCATCCCTGGGGCTCCGGGAGCGTCTATCCCTGCTTTCCGGACGACGACCTCGACGACTGGGGGCGCGCCTACTACGGTGCCAACTATCCTCGGTTGCTCGAGGTCAAGCGGAGGTACGACCCCGACAACGCCTTCCGCTTCGGGCAGTCGATCCCGATCCGCCGGTGATCGGCGCAGGAAGCGGAAGCAACCCGGTGACGGTCGCCTTCGGGGCGACGCGCTGGTCACGAAGCCGTATGCGATCGATGATGAGGGGCGGTCGGCATTCGTTGACCTCGTTCGGCGCGCTGACGTGGCGTTCACCACCTCGAGATCCTGCTGAACGAATTTCGAGGACCACCCGCGCTCCGACGAGCTTTCGCGCGGCCTGCGACGACGCGTATCCGACGTAGGACTGCCAGGCGAATTCCATACTGGAATCGTCTGACTCCTCGGACACCGTTCGCCGCAACGAGGCCTGCGTTGTCAGACAAGGCACCAGACCGCGGACACAAAACGGACACATCAGAAACGACACGCGCGACGCCTCGCGACGCATGGTCCGTAGCCCGATCAGGCCGATTTGCAGGAAGAACTGTGTCGCAAGTGATCGCCCGTGTACGCGCGTTACGCCCCGAAACCTCCATGGTAAGCAGGGCGTCTGCCGTGGGCTGCCACCCGTCGCGGGAGGTCCCCCTCCCTGCGGGGGAGGAGGTCGATCTCCTTAAAACGCCAAATCCTGCGAACCCGAAGGCCCACAGAACTTGACGCCGCGACTCACAGCGATGCCTCACCTCGTCAAGCCGCTGCGCATCGTCGCCGGCAGCAAGCCGATCACCCGGGAAATGCGCCGCGGCGGAGCGGCCGCCGCGCTGGCGCCCGTCTTCGCGGACGCGGGTGGATCTACAGGAACTTTTGTTCGAGCTCTTTGAAGAATTGCGAGGAGAGCCGCTCGAAGTCCGCCGCGTTCAGCTCGATGCGGTCGCCGATCTGGAGCTTCAGGACCGAGTGATCGGGGTCGTACTTGATTACGTTGTTGCCCCGGAGAACCCCGTCGTTGTTCATCAGGGAGTCGGACAGCAGCTCGACTTCGTTGAGCGGGTTCGTGTCCTTGCCCGTGACCGTTCGGAGCCTGTGCACGAAGTAGCGGTCGAGGGCGAGGATCATGCTGTTGACGAAGCGCGGCTCGAACGAATTGAGGGCTGAGGCAGTGCCGTTGCTTGTGCCGTCGATGGCCTTGGCGAGCTTCTTGTAGGCGCTCACTTGCTGGTGGAGCGCCGCTTTAGCGTGATCGAGCTCTTGTCGCGTGTAGTTCTTCCGGCCTAGCATCGCAAGCTCCTTCCTAGTGGATGGCCGTCTGATCTCTCCGGATCACCTCAGAGACGAACGGCGGGAGGCGAAGAGGACACGTCTTCGCCGCGGCCTGAACGGTGGCTTCTATTCGCGGCGTGTCGCAGTTCGGCGCTTGCCCGGGGAGCCTTGCCGCTTTCAGGTGATTTCGGTCCGAGGCGCCCGCTCCTCGCGCGAGCTGTCCTTTAACTCGCCGGCCGTTCGTCTCATAGGCGACCATGACCGAAAGGGAGGAAGCAATGCGCTACATGCTCCTGATCCAGCAGGGCGACACGCCACTGCCCGGGACGCCCGAGTGGGAGCGTCTCTCGGAGGACGAACAGCGGCAGGTGTACGCCGACTACCAGGCGATCAACCAGACCCCGGGCGTGACCCCGGGCGACTGGATGGAGGCGGCCGAGATGGCAACGACCGTTCGCGTTGAAAGCGGCCAGACGCTGACGACCGACGGCCCGTTCGTCGCCGTCAAGGAGGCACTCGGCGGCTACCTGTTCTATGAGGCGGACGACCTCGACGCCGCGATCGAGCTCGCGTCGCGCATCCCGGCCGCCCGGCTGGGCGGCGCGGTGGAGATTCGCCCGCTCAAGGAGGCGTAGCGATCCTCGAGCAGGTCTTCCGCGACGAGTGGGGCCGCGTTCTCGCGAGCCTGATCGGCTTCCTCAGCGACTTCGATCTCGCCGAGGAGGCCGCTCAGGAGGCGTTCGCGATCGCGGCCGAGCGCTGGCCGCGCGAGGGGACGCCGAGCAACCCTCGGGCGTGGCTCGTCACGACGGCCCGCAACCGAGCGATCGATCGCATCCGGCGCGACCGCACGCTCGCCGAGAAGACACGCCTGCTCGACGTGACCGAGGCCGTGGAGGAGGAGATGGACGACATGACGATCCCGGACGAGCGCCTCGAGCTGATCTTCACCTGCTGCCACCCGGCGCTCGAGCTCGACGCCCAAGTCGCGCTCACACTGCGAACGCTCGGCGGCCTGCGCACGAAGGAGATCGCGCGCGCATTCCTCGTGCCCGAGCAGACGATGGCGAAGAGGCTCGTCCGCGCCAAGGGCAAGATCAGGGCGGCCGCCATCCCGTTCCGCGTGCCGCCGGCTCACCTCCTGCCCGACCGGCTCGCCGCGGTGCTCGCGGTCGTCTATCTGATCTTCAACGAGGGCTACGGCGGCCGTTCGCAGCTCGCGGACGAGGCGATCCGGCTCGGCAGGGCGCTCGCCGAGCTGATGCCGGACGAGCCGGAGGTGCACGCCCTGCTTGCGCTGATGCTGATCAACGACGCCCGCCGCGAAGCGCGCTTCGCCGAGGGAGCGATCGTCCTTCTCCGCGACCAGGATCGCTCGCTCTGGAACTTCGACCAGATCGTCCAGGGGCGTGCGGCGCTCGAACGCGCGCTCGCGCTCGGCGGACGCGGCGCCTACGCCCTTCAGGCCGCGATCGCCTCGCTACACGCCGAGGATCCGCAGGACTGGCCGCAGCTCGCCGCGCTGTACGGCGAGCTCGCCCGCCGCACCGGCTCACCGGTCGTGCGGCTGAACGAAGCTGCCGCACTGGCCGAGGCGGGAAACGTCGACGCGGCCCTCGCCCTCGTCGAGGGTCTGCACCTCGACCACTACCACTACCTGCACGCCACGCGCGCCGAGCTGCTGCGCCGGCTCGACCGAATCGAGGAGGCGCGCGCCGCCTACGAACGCGCGCTCGAACTCGTGCACTCCGACGCCGAGCGCCGCTTCCTCCAGCAACGGCTGGCCGAGCTCAAACGCTGAAACGGTGGCTGTCCACGTACCAAAGACGTGCCGGCGAGATGATCGGTTTCTGCACCGGCTCCGCTACGTACCCGTCACCGTTGGGCTGCTCTTGCGTCCGCCAGTGTTCGTCGGCGCCTCTCCCTCAGTCGAGATGGCGAAGCCCCTGCGCTCAGTACTCACGCCTCGAGCGGCAACGACGCCGGCGACGTCCTCAGCCTTGCGTCTCAGGTACGCAACGTAGGGCCCCGGGTCAACCTCGGCGCCGGCGGCACGTCGGAAGATCTCGCGCGGCGGCAGCATCCGACCGAACCGATGGAGGCGCTCGTCGAGCCAGTTGCGTAGCGCGGTGAACTCGCCGCGCTCGATCCGGTCATCGAGGTCCGGGATGTCCGCCTTCGCGCGCTCCCAAATCTGCACCGACATCACGTTCCCCAGCGCGTAGATCGGGAAGTAGCCGAACATTCCGTCCGCCCAGTGCACGTCCTGGATGACGCCGCGCGAGACGTTCGGCGGCCGCTGCCCAAGGTACTCCTCCATCTTCGCGTCGAATCTGTCGGGCAGCTCTCGTGCAGACAGGTCGCCGCCGAGGAGCTCGCGCTCGAGCTCGAAGCGAAGGATGACGTGGAGGCTGTACGTGACCTCGTCGGCATCAACGCGGATCAGCGACGGCTGAATCTTGTTGACGCCGCGGTAGAACGTCTCCAGGTCGACGCGGCCGAGCTGGGTCGGGAACGCCTCCTGCAGGCGGGGATAGAAGTAGCTCCAGAAGGGGCGGCTGCGGCCGACGAGGTTCTCCCACAAGCGGCTCTGCGACTCGTGCAGCGCAGCGGAGGCGCCGTGCGCGAGCGGCGTCCGGGCGAGCTCGTCCCCAACCTGCCGCTCGTACAGCCCGTGCCCGAACTCGTGCAGGCACGTGGAGATGCCGTGGATGTTGCCCGAGTCGAATCTCGTCGTGAGCCGAATGTCCCGCGGCGAGGGCGCGGCGGCGAACGGGTGCTGCGTGTCGTCGAGCCGCCACGAACTCGGCTCGAAGCCAAAGCGCTCGAGGACGACCAGCGAGAAGGCCCGTTGGGCCTCCGGGTCCCAGTGGGCACGCAGGAACGAGTCATCGACCACCTCGGCCGCTGCGACCTGCGCGACGAGCGGCACAAGCGCCCGCTTGAGGGCGGCGAAGATCTCCTCGACCTCCGCCGTCTTCACGTCCTCCTCGTAGTCGTCGAGAAGCACGTCGTAGGGGTCGTCGGACCCGTCGAAGCACTCGGCGTACCGGCGCTTCAGCACGAGCTGCCACTCCAGGTGTGGCAAAAGCAGCGAGTAGTCGCCGCGCACATGCGCCTCCAACCAGGCCGCGACCCCGCGTGCGCGCGCCCGCGTCATCTCGGCGCGCAGCTGCGCCGGAACCCGACGCGCTTTGTCGTGCTCTCGGCGTGCGACGCGGACGATCGCCGCCTCGAGTGAGCCGGGCCCAAACGAATCGTCTCCGAGTTCGTCGAGCACGCGAGCGAAATCGTCGCCGCTCACGAGTTCGTGCGCGAGCCGGTCAACCGTCGCCCGTTGGTCGGCGCGCGCCTCGGCCCCGGCGCGCGCCATCTTCGTTTCCTGGTCCCAGGAGAGGAGGTTGCCGACACGCTCGAGGTCGTCGAGCTGCGCCATCAGCTCGCGCAGGCGCCGGAAGGGCAGCGTCACGCAGTGAACGGTAGCCGGGCGCCCGCTCACGTAGCGGGCTGTCACAGTGCCAGCGGTCGCACCCGGTAGCTGTGCGGCCGGCGATCACCGCGCCTCGTTCTCGTTCATCAGATCACTCGGCTCGGCGCGAAGGGGCTCTCAGGCGCGGATTGTCCTTTGCCGTCCCTCCCGCTCGTCATAGAGAAGACCACATTCGCAACCGACAAATCACGAAGCGCACATGCGCCCGAGTGCGAGGAGGAACGGCATGAGCCCGACAACGACAAACGCGGAGAAGGAGCTCGCGCACCGCGCCAGCGACGGGATCGACGTCTCCCTGTGCTGGAACGAGCAGACGAACCGCGTCACCGTGAAGGTCTACGACGCGCGGTTCGACGAGGCCTTCGAGGTTGAAGTCGACGGCCACAACGCCCTCGACGCCTACCGCCACCCCTTCGCGTACGCGCCGGCGCAGACCGGCAATCGGAGACTTCCCACTGACGCACTCGCCGCGGACGCGGCCCACCGCCGAAGAGACGGCGCAGAAAGGAGATGAACGCAATGGAGGATGCGAGCTACTCGGTCCGACCGATCGGGATCGTCCGATCAAGCCTCCGCTCTATCCGCGATGCGCCGAACCAGGCGTTCGAGGGAGCGCCGGAAGCTCTCCTGGAGATCGATCCCGCACTCGCTCCCGCGTTGCATCGCGTCACGCCCGGACAGGACTTGATCCTGCTCACGTGGCTACACCGCGCCGATCGAAGCGTCTTACAGACGCACCCGCGGGGTGACCCGAACACCCCGTTGACCGGCGTGTTCGCAACACGCTCTTCCGACCGTCCCAACCCCATCGGCCTCCACCGGGTGACCATTGCTGCGATCGAGTCGCCCACGCTCCTACGCGTTACCGCGCTCGAGGCGATCGACGGCACACCGATCCTCGACCTGAAAGCCGTGATGGAGGAATCGCGGGACGATTGACGTCCGCGTCATGCGCGGGTGCAGGCGTTACCCGCGCTACATGTGCGAGGGGTACGCCGATTACGGGTCGTTGTCGCGGCCGTAGCGGACGACGCTCGGCTTCACCGTCCTCGCACAGGTCCCGGACGCGGGTGCGCCGTGGTTGGTCACCTGAACCGAGATCGTCGAGTCCTGCGCGACCTTCAGCGTCCCGCGGATGGAGCCTTTATGGAGCCCCGTGGTTGCAACCGGTGGCAATCAGTGGCAAATCGACTGCGCCCCCTCATTGGGAGGGAGCCTGGTCAGTAGCTCTGGGCGGTGGTCGAGACCTCGCGCGGCGTCACGACGACATCCGGCCTCACCAAGTCCGCGGTGACAGGCCCACCCCGAGAGCGAGCCGTCTTACCACGGGAGGACAATCAGCTTGGGCGACATCACCGGGATACCATCCCGCCGTCTCATCGCCGGCCATGAGTGACCTCGCAAGTCGACTCGATCAGGCGGTCGCTGCCACCCGCCGAAACTCGACGCCGATGATGTCGACCCCGGGCGCGGCCCAACTGTTGACTGGCGGAGCCGCCTCGCGTGCTTGCTCCTCGGTCTCGAACAAGACAATCGATAGGCCCTGGCCTTCGGCGGGCTCTAGCCAATAGCCGGCGACGAAGCCAGAGGCGGATCGGAGCCTCGGCAAGATGTCGTTCGTGAGCGTCGCAGCTGCTTCCGGCGCTTGCTCTGGATCGATCGTCAGTCTCACAAGGGCTGCGTGCACGATCCCTCCTCTCGCGATCTGGGTTCCCTTCACCGAGTAGGGACCTGCCGGCGACATAGAAATCATCGGCTCTCTGCAAAAGCCCGGCAAATGCAGCATTTCCTGTTCAGCCGGAGTTGCGACGGCTATTCGCCGTCCCAGTAGTCGACCTCGGGCAGACGCGTCATCAGGCCGACGCCGCGGAAATAGACCTTCTTCGAGCGCGGGTACCAGGCGATGTCGTTCGGCTCGCGCGTGCCGTAGGCGAGCAGCTTCATGCCGTCCGCGCCCGCGCGAAACGCGTGACCGACGCGCGTGCGCGGCGGCCGCGCGACCACCGAGCCGGCCCGCACCGGGTGATCCTCCTCGCCGAGGATGCAGACGCCGTCGCCCTCGAGGACGACGAAGACCTCCTCCTCCGAGGCGTGGCAGTGCACCGGGCAGTTGAGCTTGCCCGGCGAGATGTCCGAGTGGTTGAGCCCGGTTTCGACCGAACCCGCGGCCGCGCCGAGCTCGCGCGAGCTGTCGCCGAACTCGCCGCGCTCGAGGAGCTCCGGCTCGACGTCCTCGAGCCGGACGACGTTCGGCGGCCGCTCGCCGGGCTCCGGCAGCTCCGGCTCGGGCAGCGCGCCCTCGAGCTCCCACTGGTGCGTCAGGTCGACGTCGAAGAGCGACGGGCCCATCCCGACCTTCTCGATGCGCGGGAACCAGTCGTAGCCGCCGGCCCCCGAGCGCCGCCCGTTCCCGTAAGCGAGCACGTCGAGGCCGTCCGGCCCGGCAACGAGCGTGTGCGCCGGCCCGGTCGCCAGGTGGACGAGGCAGGTCCCCGGGCCGACCTCGTAGACGACGTCCTCGCCCCGCTCGGTGCGCTGCCACGAGAGGCCCGAGCCGCCGAGCACGAAGAAGATCTCCTCGTGGTCGCCGTGGGAGTGGAGCGGTGTCGAGCGGCAGCCCGGATGGATGCGGATGCGGTTCACGCCGACGCCGACCGTGCCGGCGGCGTCACCCAGGTACCGCCAGGCGGAGTGGATGCTTCCCTCCTCGTGGTCGTGCTCCTCGACGTCGTCCCAGTGCGCGATGTTGGGGTGACCCACGCTGGCAGTATCCGCATGCCGAGCGCCTCCGCGCAACGCTCGAGGGCGGCCGCCCTGACTCGGAGAGACGTGAGTACCGATTTCTGTCGCCACCAAGACCCTCGAGCGCGAGTGCGTCGAAGAGAGACACGGCGTGTTCGCGGCTGTCGCGCGCGCGAGGTGCCCGTAGTGGTGGTCGTAGTGGTGCTCGTCATCGCGATGCTCGCGCCCATGAAGCGACATTGGCTACCAGGCCCGAGCGGGCTAACGCTGCAGCCCGCAGATCGACTCTCATTGACTGCGGCAGCTATGTCACGTGCTTCAGTCGGCCGTGGCCGTTGCGTACTGCGGGCGCCCGGTGGGCCGGTAGACCTGGATCGTCACCCCGCTGGGGGTGGCTCGCGAGTCGACCAGGTCAAGTGCGGTGTCCGCGCCGGTGTCGGGGAATAGCCGCGTGCCCTGGCCGATGACCACGGGATAGGTGAGCAGGGTGATCTCGTCGACAAGCTGGTTGTCGAGCAGCCAGCGGACCAGGTTGCCGCTGCCGTGCACCTGCAGCTCACCCGCCGGCTTGGCTTTCACCTCGCCGATGGCCGGTGCGAGGTCACCGGAGAGGACGGTCGTGTCCGCCCATTGCGGGTCGCTGAGCGTGGTCGATGCGACGTACTTGGGCCGCGTGTTCAACGCCACTGAGATCGGGTTGTTGCCCTGATTTGCCCCCCAGGAGCCGGTTCCCCAGGAGCCGGCAAAGATCTCGTAGGTCCGCCGGCCGAACAGGAACGCGTCGGCGCGCTGGAAGACCCCGTCGAGGAACATCGCGGCCTCGTCGACGAACAGCGGCGGCGCCCATCCGCCGCGCTCGAATCCGCCCCTGCGGTCCTCATCCGGCCCGCCGAGGCCCTGCATCACTCCATCGACGGAGACGTGCGTGACGGTCGTCAGTTTCATGGGTTCGTCCTTTCTCTCGTGGTGGTCTTTCTCGGTTGACCGCACCGGGGCACGGATCGCATCGGTCGAGCGTGGGCTGTAGGAATCCAGGCGAGCCCGGCCACCCGACGGTGACCCGTGGCCTCAAACCTAGACTCGCGGTCCTTGGTCAAGACGGGCCTGCCCACCGTCTTCTAGGGCCAATTTGGGCAGCGGCCGAGGGGTGACTCAGCGGCGCTCGAGCGCGACGCGAATGCCAAGCCGACGCGTATGGCGCCGGTTATCCGTTCGCTCGCGCGACGGATTGCCGGTCGCCTGAGTGCGCGGGCCGCATGATCGAGCAAGTATGCGTAGCAGCCCCATCCAAGGCATGCTTCAGCCTGGCTAAGTCCAGGGCAGCGCTGCTCGATACGCCACCAACTCCGATCGGCGCAGGCCACGCCGATCCGTCCGGAGCACTTCGGGTTTTCGGACATGACTGTTCCTCCTTTGCGTCCAGCGGATCCCAGCAGGGCGATCGGTCTCGTCGCGGTCGAGTCGCACCAAGCTCGGGACCGGCGCAGCCCGACATGATTCACGGCACGCGCGGCTCGGCCAATACGACATTCGTCGTATCCTCGGGCAGTGGTGCGCCTCTCTGCGTCCGACTACCGCGACGTGCTTGCGGTGCTGCGTGAGGCCGGTGAGGTCGAAGGGCCGATGCCCTTTTCCGAGCCCGTGCTCGACGCTCTGCGCAGGCTCGTCCCGTGTGACGTCGTCACGTACCACGAGCGTGTCGGCGGGCACCCTGCCCTCGTGACGTCAGGGGAGCCGCGCGGGCCGATGACTGCCGACATTCGCGCTGCCTGCAGGCGGTACTGGCACCAGGACCGCCTCGCACCGTCGAAGCGACCTCGCAAGGTCTCGGACTTCCTCTCGCAGCGGGAGTTCCATAGGACCGAGCTTTATCAGTACGTGTCGAGCTCGGTCGGCATCGAGGACATGTTCCGGCTCTGGCTGGCCCCCGAGGGTGGCGGCGGCGCACGCCTCGAGTTCGATCGACCGCGACGGGACTTCAGCGAGCGCGACCGCGACGTGCTGGGCGTGCTGTTGCCGCACCTCACGCAGTTCCACAAACAGGCGGCCGCGCGCCGGCGTGCGCCGCTGCCACTCACGACGGCATCCGAGAAGCTCACACCTCGCGAGCGGGAAATCCTCCAGCTTGTCGCCGAGGGCAGGACGAATACGGAGATCTCGGCGCTGCTCTGGATCTCGCCCGGCACGGTCCGCAAGCATCTCGAGAACGCCTTCAAGAAGCTCGAGGTGCACACGCGAAGGGCGGCTGCCGCCGCTGTTTTCAGCGCTGCTCAAAGGGCGGAGCGGCGAGAAGGAATGGAGGAACAGAAATGAGGCATGGAGTCACGATTGACGTGCGTTGACAGGCTAGGCCGCGGTCTTCTGTAGTCGTAGGACTCGCGCTGCTGCGGCTCGACGGTGATGCGTCCTGCAACGATGACCATGGGCGCGCTCCCGAGTGTTCCGGAATGACGCCAGAGCGCAACAATCGGCTGGGTAGGCAGTTCGCGGGCGGTGGCAAGATGGGCGAGTGCCGCCGCCGCCCACGATCACGCCGCTGCTGGTGGCCGAGTTGCTCGTCGAGGGCGAGCGCTGGCCG
>WNGA01008373.1_pt1 | contig 14187 bp, 8 predicted proteins | sample 5400061 | NCBI WGS metagenome assembly WNGA01 (sample SAMN13153366, study PRJNA577476) | soil metagenome | isolation source: 100 cm soil or saprolite under grassland replicate 2 | place: USA:California | collected 2016-06-15 | reverse complement strand
CCCGACCGGTCAATCGACTTCTCGGCGGGGCGGTGGTGGGCGGAGGATCGCCGGATGCGGGTGCGGTTCGTGGGCAGCGGCGATGCCTTCGGCAGCGGCGGGCGGTGGCAGACCTGCATCCAGGTCACCGCGGCGGAGCAGACGCTGCTGGTGGACTGCGGCGCGACCAGCCTGGTCGCGTTGAAGGCTCAGCGGCTCGATCCGAACGCGGTGGACGCGGTCGTGGTCAGTCACCTGCACGGCGACCACTTCGGCGGGCTGCCGTTCCTCATCCTCGACGGCCAGTTCAGCCGGCGTACCCGGCCGCTGCTGGTCGCCGGCCCGGAAGGCATCCGCACCCGGTTGGCCCAGACGATGGAGGTGCTCTACCCCGGCTCCAGCCAGGTGCGGCGACGATTCGCCGTCGAGGTCGTCGAACTGCCCGCCGATGGCACCCCGACCCCGCTCGGCCCGGCCACCGTCCGGGCCTGGCAGGTCATCCACCCCAGCGGCGCCCCACCCCTAGCCCTGCGGGTCACCGCCGGCGGGTCCAGCTTCGCCTACTCCGGCGACACCGAATGGACCCCGGCCCTCATCGAGGCCGCCGAGGGCGCCGGGCTGTTCGCCGCCGAGGCCTACACCTACGACCGGCCCATCCGCTACCACCTGGACTACCGCACCCTGCGGGAGCACCTGCCCGAGGTGCACGCCGACCGCATCGTCCTCACCCACATGTCCACCGACATGCTCGCCAGACTCAGCGACAGCGACCACCCCACCGCCCACGACGGCATGACACTCGAGATCTGACCACCACCCGGGCTCCACCCCGCGGTCCCACCCCCGGCGGCCCGCGCACCACCCGGAGGCAAGGGCGGCGGCGGTCGCTCAGCCGCCCGGGCAGCTCGTACCGGCGCCGCACAGGGGTAGACCGCTCTGCTCCCGAACGTAGGCGGCGACCTGCTCCCGTGCCACGAAGGCGAGTGCCAATTCGGTAAGGGCCGTGAGCTTTGGGTCGCTTCGGGTGGACGGGGAGAAGTCGTAGGTGACGCATCCGCCCGGGACGCGATAGAAGCGGCGGGGTCGGGACCCTTGGTTCGACCCGACGGCGTCATCGTCGAACCGCTGCGTCCCGGCCTCGTCCGTGGGCACCGGCCGGGCCGTGGTGGTGTCGCAGGTCGCGGCCAGCGTCAACACCACGACCGGATCCCCCGCTTGACCGGCGTTCAGCCGGAATGTCGCCTCGCCGTTGCGCACGGTGGCATCTTCCAAGCTCCACCCTGACGGAAGAGCCACGATGCAGGGCAGCGAGGTGGCCGTCGGGACGGCCTGGGCCACGAGCACGGTGGTCGACTGCGGGGTGCAGGCGGGCGGGTCCGGGACGTCGACGCCGCGGAACGGGGTCAACACGCCGTAGGTGAAGCTGACCGCGAGCAGCAGCGAGACCAGCAGTGCCGCCCCGAAGGCGACCCGCCGCACGCCCCAGCGCTGGATGGCGATCGGGCTGCGCTTGGGCGCCAACCGGCGGAACTGGGTGAGCAGGTCGCGGCCGTCCTGCTTCATCACCACCCGCAGCTGGGTGGGGCTGGCGACGCCCCTGGTCGCCGCGAACGCCTCGGCGATCTCCGCCGGGGTGAAGTACCGCAGGGCGCGCCGGTAGACCCGCTCCGGGTCGGAACCGACCGCCAGGACGAGCATCATGTTGCCCAGGTCGACGGCCTGCCGCCACGGCGACGGACGGACCTGGACAAAGAACGCGTCGACCAGCAGGACCCTGCCGCCGCGGACCATGAGATTGCCCGGCTTGACGTCCCGATGAGCCAGCCCCGCGTCCCACAGCTTCCGGATCAGCAGCAGGCCCTCGTCGATGATCGCGTCGTCGACATTCGCGTCGCTTATCTCCACCGCGTCGTCGAAGAATTCCATGACGATGAGGTACTCGCGTTCCGGAGTGATCTCCACGATGCCGTAAGGCGCGGGGACGGGGAGCTTCATGTCCTGCATCAGGCGGAGGGTGTAATCCTCGTACTGGACGAACCGGCGGACGTTCTGGAACGAGGTCTCGTCCTCGAGCGCCCCGTAGAGGATCTTCCGGCCGAGCTTGTACCAGCGGTCGGCCCGGACATGGCTTTTCGCGTAGAGCTTCGCGAAGACGTAGGTGTCCGGCTCGCCGGCGATGCGCAGGCGAAGCGGGGTCGAGCCGCCGGAGGCCGCCAGCCCCACCGGCTTGATCTCCAGGACGGTGAGCCCCAGCTGGTCGCCGACCGCCTGGCGGATCGCCTCGCCTCTGGCCCCGGTGACGTCGAGGTGGGCCGTCTTGCCGCGCCGGTAGTTCACCGGGAAGGCTTCGTTCGGCGTGAACCACCGGAAGGCGGCGAGCGGGAGCGCCACGCCCAGCACGACGGCCCAGACGATGTCCGAGGGGTGGTCGACGCCGAGGTACAGCCGGGCGAAGGCGACCACGGCGAGCAGCAGGCCGATACCTAACTTCGTCCACGTGCGTGGCCGGCCCGGCACGACAAGCGAGTACGCGATTCCCATCAGGCACCCGGCGAGGATGGCCACAGGGAAGGACGGCATCGAGAAACCGATCCAGTCGCCGACGATCGTGACCCCGTAGGGACGCGGCCGCTTCGTGGCGAAATTGACCCCGGTGCCGAGGACACCCAGGACGGACAGGAAAACCAGGAACGTCAGGAGGTGCCGCCAGCGCTTGAAGACGATCAGCGCCGCGACCAGCCCCCATCCCAGGATCGTCACCGACCACGCCGTGCCGAGGGCGCCGAAGACGCGCATGACGGGGGTGAGCCAGCCGGCCCGCAGCGCGGCGACCGACCGCAGGACCGTGGCCTCGAAGTGCATCGTGGCCCTGGGTTGCCCTTGCGGCGTGAGCCACACCAGCGCCAGCGGGAGAAGGGCGGCCAGAGCCAACCACGCCTTCCCGCTCCATCCCAGCTTCCTCGGCAGCGGTGGCGGCTCGCCGGTGGGCCGACGCCGCAAGCCACCGACCCGGGCGGTGCTGGGAAGGACATCGCTGGTCGGCGGAGCACCGGGAGCGCTCACCGCAACTGCCACCCGGCAGGAGGCGCGATGCCGACGCCCGTGCTCCGGCCCGTGCGGACGGTCGGCATGCAGACGCCCTTGACGCGCCGGCTCGGAGGTGTTATCCGCCTGCGGATCACGACGACCCCCCCATCCTCGGCACGTTCCCGCCTGATCGAATGTCACGCCGATAGGCGCTGCCGTGTCGTCCCCGTCACGCCCACCTCGGGCCGAGCTCTTCACCGCAGCCCTACCCGGCGACACTCGTCCCGGTCACGGCTCCTGTCAACGGCCAGCCCATCGGACGTCTCGTTCCCGGATGCGCCGTCTCCGGCAGTCTGCATGACCATGCAGCCGATCCGACGTCCTCAAAGCGCTATGCCGCCCGCCGGCTGCGACTGCGTGGGCCGGGCTGCTGGGCCCTGTCGGTGACCGCTGGCGGTCACCCGCGTATCAAGCTTGAGCGGATACTGATCCTGACGTGCGGCCGGGTTTGCAGCCCTGCGGACCGCCGGCCGATGCGTCGCGGCCTTGCGGACTGTTGCGGTCAGGTTATCCGGCGTGCGGGCGCACAGTTCTGTCATCCCGTCCGTGCCGAGAGAGGAGGCCGCGATCAGGTCGTCCACCTCCCGACGTCCTCTTCGCCGAACACATACGCCGCAGCAACCACTGGACAATCAACCCTCGCACCGATCTGCCGCCTGCATCCTGATTCTCCAGGCCAACCCGTGCGCCAAGCGCGACCACCATCCGCCCACGCCGCGTCCGCGTGGTGGAGCCGGCGCGCACGCTGACGTCCGGCCGGCTCGCTGTTCTTCCTTGATTCGGTCCTGGCACGGCCGATGAACCGGTGACGGGACTGACCTGAGGATGGATGACGATGGACACTGTGGCAGTCGCGGCACCGGGCGGTCGCCGGTGGTGGCTGGACTGGGGCTCGCTGCTGCTTGCGGCGTTCGGCCTGGGGCTGCTCGGCTTCGTCGCGTTCTACCTCTCCGGTGCGGGCAGCGGGCCGGTCCGCCGGTGGGTCACCGACTTCGCCTACATCCCGGTAGCGACGGCGAGTACGTTGTTGTGCCTGCGCGCGTCCTGGCGACCGGGGCTGGACGGCCGCACCAGGTGGGCGTGGCGGGTCTTCGCCATGGCGGCCGGGTGGAAGCTGTTCGCGGACGTGGCGTGGTGGTGGCTGGACGCGTCGAGCCACCAGACGGTGTCGTTTCCGTCGCTGGCCGATGTCGGGTTCCTCGGGTCCGTCCCGATCGCGTTCGTCGCGCTGCTGCTGCTTCCCGGGCGCCGGCTGACCCGCGGCGAGTGGTTCCGGCTAACCCTGGATATCGCCACGGTCGCCGCCGGCGGGTTCATGCTGCTGTGGTACCTGGTCCTCGGTCCGACCCTGGCCACGGGCGGAGCCAGCCCGCTGGCCGCGTTCGCCGCCGCGGCGTACCCGGTCGGCGACCTGGTCCTGCTCGTGGGCATGGTGACCGTCCTGCTGCGCGGAGCCGGCCGGGGCAGCCGCCGCCCGCTGCAGGTGCTGCTGGTCAGTCTCGCCCTGTTCATCATCGCCGACACCTACTACGGGTACGTCAACCTGCACGGCGGGTTCGTCGGGGGAACCTGGCCGGACCTGTTCTTCCTGACCGCCCAGTACCTGTTCGCCGTCGCCGGACAGGCGCAGTGGCTCGGCGCGGCGAAAGCGGGCGTCGGCGAGGAGGACGGCCGGCTCGGCCACTCGGTGAGCCGGTTGCCGTACCTGGCGGTCGCGGTGGGCTACGCCGTGCTGGTCGGCATCGCCCACAACGAGGCGGTGTTCCCGCTGGGTGGCCTGCTGATCGGCGCGGTCGTGCTCACCGGGCTGGTCTCGGTGCGGCAGATGGCGGCACTGCGGGACAACGAGCGCATGATCGTGACAGATCACCTGACCGGCCTGGCCAACCGGACCCTGCTGCACAGCAAACTCGGCCGCGCCCTCGCCCGCACCCGCGGTGCCCGGGTGGCGGTGCTGCTGATCGACCTGGACGGGTTCAAGGACATCAACGACGGGTACGGGCACGAGGTCGGCGACCGGGTCCTGGTAGGTTTCGCCGACGTGCTGCGCGGCAGCGTCCGGCCGTCCGACCTGGCCGCCCGGCTCGGCGGTGACGAGTTCGCCGTGATGCTGCCCGGGGTGCGGGAGACCGCCGACGCCGTCGCCGCCGCCCGCCGAATCCGCAGCGGACTGCAGAAGCCGATCGACGTGGCCGGCCGGCCGCTGCAGATCCGCTGCAGCATCGGGATCGCTCTGTCCGATGAGGACATGGCCGACCCGAAGGAGTTGCTGCACCGGGCCGACACGGCGATGTACGAGGCGAAACGGCACGGGCTGCACGGGGTCGAGGTGTACGGCGAGAACCTGGACGAGGCGGACCTGCGCCGGTCCCAGCTGCAGGCGGACCTCCGCCGGGCGATCGAGCGACACGAGTTCGTGGTGCACTAGCAGCCGATCGTCACCCTCCACGACGGCGGACTGGGTGGCCTGGAGGCACTGGTGCGGTGGCAGCACCCGGCCCTGCGGATGGTGCCACCCGGGGAGTTCATCCCGATCGCCGAGGAACCGCCTGATCGGCGAGATCGGGGCGTGGGTGCTGGAGCGGACAGCCCACCCGGCCTCAACTATGGGATGTGCCGGTCGATCCACCGCAGCACCAGCACTCGGCCGAGACCGCCACCTTCTCCGGCGCCGTCGTCATCGATCCTCCCGGAACCGCGACGCCATCGACGACGCCATGACTAACCTAACCAACCTGCTCCGCCACGTCAGGACATACCGCGAACGTCGTCTCCTCCGCGACCTGACCGTCCGAGCGCAGTGGATCGCCGAGGCCCGCAACGCACCAGCCGTGCAGGATTGGATGGAACGCCTGGACCGCTGAACCGAAGCGACCGCGCAGTGAACCACGCGGCGTGGTGGGCGGATTGTCTCGTTGGTCCTTCGTCCAACTCCTCGGCGAGCCGGAGGCGTACATGAGGGCGGCCGGTGAGAGTTCGTGGATGTGGTGCTGGATCGCGGCGGTGGTGGGGTGGTCGGGTGGGTAGGTCCGTTCGGCGATGGCCAGTGCGCGTCGGTAGCAGTCGGCGGCCTCGCTGTGGCGGTGTTGCTGGTGGAGCAGGGTGCCGAGGTTGTTGGTGACCAGGCCGACCTCGGGGTGTGCGGGGCCGAGTAGTTCTTCCTTGAGGGCGAGACTCTGCCGGTAGAGGTGCTCGGCGTGGTCGGCCCGGCCGGCGGTGTGTTCGATGTCGGCGAGGTTGTGCAGGTGCACGGCGATCTCGTAGCGGCGAGGTGGGCGGGCCGCCCGGCAGGCGGCGAGTGCCTGCTCCAGCAGCGCCCGGGCCTGGTCGTGGCGGTGTTGCGCGGCCAGCGCGGAGGCGAGTACGGCCTGGTCGGCGGCGATATCGGTCGGGGTTGCGCCGGGTGTGCGGCGTCGTAGCGCGACGGCGCGGCGGGCGTGGGTTTCGGCTTGCGGGTAGCGCCGGCGGGCGTGGTCCAGGCCGGCGAGGTTGTGGTGCAGGGTCGCGGCGTCGGCGGGTGTGGCGCCGTGGTCGCGGTGGATGGCGCCTACCCGGGTGTAGCAGGCTGCGGCCCGGTCGTAGTGGCCGAGTTCTTTGGCGGTGATTCCCAGCAGGGTCAGCACGGCGGTGAGCAGGCGGGGTTCGGTCGCCTGGCCGGCATCGGCCAGGTGCAGCGCCCGGTCCAGGGCGTCGATGGCCTCGCGGTAGCGGCCGGCGCGGCGGTGGCAGTCACCCAGGCCGAGCAGGGTCCAGACCAGCAGCCGGTCGCGGTCGGCCGATGTGGCCGCCGGTTGGAGCAGGCTGAGGGCGTACTCCAGGTGGGCGCGGCCGGCCGCGTACTCGTCCCGGTCGAGTTCGATCCTGGCCAGGGTCACCGCGATGTCGGCGAGCAGCGTGGCCGGTGCCGCCCGGTAGGACCGGGCCAGCCGCAACGCGTGGTGGGCGTCCCGGCCGGCCTGGTCCAGATCCGCGGTGGCCTGCCAGTACCGGGCCAGCCGAAGCCGACGCCTGGCACGCCTGAGGGCCCGGCGGCCGCGGCCAGCGTCGGAGTACACCGCCGTTACCGCAGTGGTTCGCAGTGGTTCGCGGTAACCCTGGCGTGCGCGGCAGTCTGGAGAAGTCCCAGGATCCCGGTCGCGCCGGCGATTACGGCTGCGAGCCGCTGAACCCGTCGTTTCATCAGTTTCCTCCAAAATATTGGTGTCGCGGAGCCGTCCGCCCCGGCTGTAGTGCCGGCCGCGGATAGTCACCCGCCAGACCCATACACGGCACCCCGGCGACGCCGGTTCGGCTGCGGGTAAAAGTACGCAGACCGCATCGCCCGACCTGTCCCACGCTCCGTTCTTGCCCTATCGCTCCACATCGCCGCGATCACCCAGATCCGCCACGACACCGGCTGCTGCTGACAGAACCCGGGTGTGTCTGACCGCGGTCTGACGCTTCCCGGCCATGCGCGGGCGGCGGCATGATCGGGGCGGATGCCTAGGATCGGAGGGCAGCGCGATGACCGACGACGTGTTACTGGCTGACCCGCACACCGTGCCGACCCGGTTCTGGCACCGACTGGACGACGGGCGGGTGCAGTGCGACGTCTGCCCGCGGGCGTGCCGGCTGCACGAGGGGCAGCGCGGCCTGTGCTTCATCCGGGCCCGGGCCGGCGACCAGGTGGTGCTCACCTCGTACGGTCGGTCCAGCGGGTTTTGCCTCGACCCGGTGGAGAAGAAGCCGCTGAACCACTTCCTGCCGGGGTCCTCGGTGCTCTCCTTCGGCACCGCCGGCTGCAACCTGGCCTGCAGATTCTGCCAGAACTGGGACATCAGCAAGTCCAGGGAAACCGACACGCTGGCCGATGCCGCCGCGCCGGAGGTGCTCGCCGCTGCCGCCGAGGCGCTCGGCGCCCGCAGCGTGGCGTTCACCTACAACGATCCGACGATCTTCCTGGAATATGCCGCGGACGTGGCCGACGCCTGCCACCGGCGCGGTGTCAAGGCGATCGCGGTCTCCGCCGGGTACATCGAGCCGGCCGCCCGGCGTGAGCTGTACGCGCACATGGACGCCGCCAACATCGACCTCAAGGCGTTCACCGAGGACTTCTACCACCGGGTCTGCGCGGGCCACCTCGGTCCGGTGCTTGACACCCTGGTGTACCTCCGGCAGCAGACGAACGTCTGGGTGGAGATCACCACGTTGCTCATCCCGGGCCGGAACGACGGCGATGCCGAGATCGACGCGGAGACCCGGTGGATCGCCGAGCATCTCGGCGTGGACGTGCCGCTGCATTTCACCGCGTTCCATCCGGACTACAAGATGCGCGACGTCCCGCCGACTCCGCCGGCCACGTTGACCCGGGCCCGGCGGATCGCGCTGGGCAACGGCCTGCAGCACGTCTACACCGGCAACGTGCACGATCCGGACGGCGGCACCACCCGCTGCCCGGGCTGCGCGGCCGCCGTGATCGTGCGGGACTGGTACGCCATCCGGTCCTACCGGCTGACCGACGACGGCCGCTGCGCCGGATGCGGGACGCGGCTGCCCGGGGTCTACGACGGGCCACGCGGCGAGTGGGGACCGCGCCGGCTGCCGGTCGTGCTGGCTCGCGGCCGCTGACGCCGGCTCATCACCGCGCCGGCCAGCCGGGACACGCCTTGACGGGTCCCGGCCCTGCCGCATCGACACCCTTGCCCACCGCGGCGGACCGGCCGCCTGAACCCGACCCGGCCAGCCCACAACCCGACTCAAAATCCGGCTCCGCCGGACCCGGCCCGCTAGTTCACCTTGCGGTCGAGGTGGCGCCAGAAGGGGTCGCGCAGGGTACGGCGGAGGATCTTGCCGGCGGGGTTGCGGGGCAGGGCGTCGACGAAGTCGTAGCTGGTCGGCACCTTGAAGCCGGCCAGGTGCCCGCGTGCCGACACCATGAGCTCGCGTGATGTCACCCGCCGGCCGGGGCGGAGTGCCACACAGGCGTGGATGGCCTCGCCCCAGCGCTCGTCCGGGATGCCGATGACCGCGACCTCGGCCACGGCGGGATGCCTGGCCAGCGCGTTCTCGACCTCGGCGGGGTACACGTTCTGGCCGGCGACGATGATCATGTCCTTGATCCGGTCGCCGACGAACAGGTATCCGGCGTCGTCGAGGTAGCCGGCGTCGCCGGTGTGTATCCAGCCGTCCACCAGGGTCCTCGCGGTGGCGTCGGGCAGCTGCCAGTACTCGAGCATGCGGGCCGGCGTACGGACGCAGATCTCCCCGACCTCGCCGCTCGGCAACGACCGGCCGGAGCCGTCGATGATCTTCACGTCGACGCCGGGGTAGGCCTTGCCGGCCGCACCGAGAAGCTGGCTGCCGGGGTAGTGGTCGGCCGGCGGCAGGCAGACCGCGACGTTCCCGGTCTCGGTGCTGGCGTAGATCTGCAGGAACTGACAGCCGATCATCTCCAGAGACTGCCGCAGCAGGGTCTGCGAGATCGGCGAGCCGCCGTACACCACCTTGCGCAGCGAGACGAAGCTGGCCGGGGTCGCGGCCCGCTCGGCGAGCAGCATCTGCAGCATTGCGGGAGCCACGAAGCCGCACGGAGGGGTGGTCGAATGTGATCGATGCCGGCAACGGGATGCCGAACGTGGCCTCCAGGTCGTTCTTCAGCGCGACCGCGGCCAGCGAGTCGAGCCCGAGCGCGACGAACTCGGCATCCGGCTCCACCTCGTCCGGGTCGAAGTGGAGGACGTGCGAGATGGCGTCCCGCACCGCGGCCGCGATCGCCGCCCGCCGGTCCGCCGTAGGCTGCGCGGACAGCGCGCTCAGGTCGATCCGGCGGGCGGTGTCGGCGCCGCGCGGGGCGACCTCGTCGTAGAAGGCGTTGGCCAACGGCATGCCGCCGACCAGCCGGCCCCAGTCGAACTCGCCGACCATGGTCTGCGGCACCGGCGCGGCCAGCAGCCCGGCCAGCGCACGCAGCCCGGTGGCCGGCCGGAGGAACCCGATGCCCTGCGCCGTGATCCCGGCGACCAGGTCCCCCCGCAGGGCCGCCGACATGCCAGCCTCCGCCCAGGGTCCCCAGTTGACGCTCGACCCGGGCAGCCCCTGTCCGGCACGCCAGCGCATCAGCGTGTCCAGGAAGGCGTTGCCGGCGGCGTAGTTCGCCTGGGCCGGCGGGCCGAGCACGGACGCGATCGAGGAGTAGCCGACGAAGAAGTCCAGCTCCGGGAACGAGGCCGCAGCCTGGTGCAGCAGCAGGGCGCCGTACACCTTGGACCGGAACACCGCGTCGATCCGGTCCCAGCTCTGCCCGGTAATCGGCGCGTCCGCCAGTACTCCGGCCGCGTGGATAATGCCGCCGACCGGCACCGGCCGATGCCGCAGCGCCGCGGCGATCCGGTCGACGTCGGCCGGATCGCCGATGTCGCCGGGGTACACGGCGGTCCGGGCGCCGAGCCGCGCGGCCAGAGCGGCGACATCCTCGCACGGAACGGCTCGCCGGCTGACCAGGGCGAGGTGCCGGGCCCCAAGGGCGACCAGCTTCTCCGCCGTGGCCAGCCCGAGCGCCCCCAGCCCGCCGGTGATCAGGTAGGTCCGGTCCGGCCGGATCTGCACCGGCGTGGCGGGGCGCTCCTCGGCGAACCCGACCACGAGCTTGCCGATGTTCGTGCCGCGGCTGAGCGTCGCGAGCGCCTCGTCGAGCTCCTCCGGGGCGTACCGGGTGGTCGGGACCGGCCGCAGTTGGCCGGCCGCGAGCAGATCCACCACCGCCCGCAGGATCGGCGGGACGATCTCGCGCAGTTCCGCCTCGGGCCGGTCGCTGAGGTAGAAGCTGCGGTACGTCACATCGGGCCGTACCGCCGCCGCCTGGTCGGCCGACCAGATCCCGGTCCGGCCGAGCTGGATGAACCGGCCGCCGCAGGCGAGCGCACGCAGGCCGGCCTCGATGTAGCCGCCGTTCAGGCCGTTGAAGACCACATCGACCCCACGGCCGCCGGTGGCCCGCAACACCTCCTCGGCGAAGTCGAGGGTGCGCGAGTGGTACACGTGCTGCACGCCCTGCTCGCGCAGGAACGGCCACTTGTGCGGGCTGGCGGTGGCGTGCACCTCGGCGCCGGCCAGTCGGGCGAGCTGCACCGCGGCCTGACCGATCCCCCCGCCGCGGCGTGGATCAGCACTGTCTCGCCCGGCCCGAGACGGGCGAGTTCGTGCAGGGCGTGGTAGGCGTTGATGTACGCCGTGGCCTGCCCGGCGGCGGCCACAAAGCCGAGGCCGGCGGGCTTGCGCACCGCCAGCGCCGACGGCACGGTGACCTGCCGGGTCAGGCAGCCAAGGTGGCTGACGATCACCTCGTCGCCGGGGCGGAACTGCGCCTGCGGGCCGGCCGCGGTGACGGTCCCGGCGCATTCGTAGCCGAGCGGGACCGGTTCGGCCGCGTCGTCGAAGCCGAGCGGGACCGGTTCGGCCGCGTCGTCGACGACGCCGAGCGTGGTCATCGCGTCCTTGTAGTTCAGCTCGGTCGCCTGCACCCTTACCCGGATCTGGTCGCCGACCGGCCCGCTGTCGTCCTCGGGACCGGCCGGGTCGCTCGGGTAGAGCCGGCGGACGTGCCGCTGCGCACCCCGGTAGGCCAACTGGAACTCGGCCGGCTCTGCGGCCAGCACCTCGGCCAGCAGCGGACCGTAGTCGGTCGCGCCGGGGCGGCAGATCGAGCATCGTGACCCGGTAGGCCGGGTACTCGGTTCGCAGCGTCTGCCCGAACCCCCACAGCGTGGCGGCCGCGAGATCGGTGTCCGCGGCCGGGTCGCCGGCCAGCCAGTGGGCACCCGCGGTGACCAGCCAGAGTCGCTGCGCCCGCCCGAATCCGGCCTGTTCCAGGGTGCCCAGCAGGTCCAGCAGATCCCGGTAGTTCCGCTCGCAGTCGGCCCGCAGCCCCGTCACGTCGCGCGTCCCGGGTTCGGACCGCCAGAACCAGCAGACGTCGGTCGGCCGGTCGGCCACCGCGGCCGCCGCCTCGGCCGTGCTCGTCGCGACGGACAGCCGGACGCCGACCTGCGCGGCCGGCCCGGCCAGGTGCGCGAGGTCCGCCGCCGTCCGGCCGAGCACCAGCAGGTGCCGCGGCTGGGCGCTGCCCGCGTTGCCCGGCCGGGCGCCGCCCGCGCTGCCCGGCCGGGCGGAGCGCCTGATCCAGCGCGGCTCGTGGTGGAGCTGCCGCCGGTGCCGGGTGGCGACCCGCCGGTAACGCAGCCCGCGGAGCACGCAGACCACCTGGTCGCCCTCGAGCAGCACCAGGTCGGCGGCGTACGCGGCGTCGGTGGCATGCTCCGGCTGGACCGCAGCGAGTCGGAGCACGCAGCGCAGCGCGGTACCCATCGGCATCTTCAACAGGTGAATGCCGTCCACCCGGACCGGCAGGTAGGCGTCGTCGGTGTCGGCGACGGCGAACACGGTCTGCAGCGCGGCGTCCAGGACGGTGGGCGGCAGGTGCTCGGGGACCGCGGTGTCCTGCCCCTGCAGGTCGCCGACCGCCAGTTCGCCGTGCCGGGCAACCCGCCGTACCCGCTGGAACGCCGGGCCGTAGGCCATGCCGAGGTCGACGAACCCGGCGTACAGGTCGTCGGCCGACAGCACAACGTCGGGCTCGCCCGCCGCGTCCGCCTGGGCGCGCAGCCGCGCGGCCAGGTCGGTGTGCGCCGCCTCGGCCGCGCCCGGCCGGGACCCGATCCGCGCAGTGACGTGGCGCCGCTCGAGCGTTCCGCCGGGCGGTCCGGCCACCACACTGACGATCTCGACCTCGGCACCGCCGTCGGGCAGTGCGCGGAGCCGGGTGCGCACCTCGGTCGGGTCCTCGGACAGCAGCAGCGGCGCATGGATGCGCAGGTCCTCGATCGGCCGCCGGGTCTCGCCGTACACCGCATCACAGGCCGCCAGCAGGGTCTCCAGGTATGCCGCGGCCGGCACCACCACCTGGCCCATGGCGAGGTGGTCGCGCAGGTACGCCGGCCGGTCGGGCGACAGCCGGGCCGCGAACTCGCGGACCCCGGCGCCGGCCGGCACCTCCGCCCCGAGCAGCGGGTGGTGCACCGGCCCGGTGGGCGGGACGGCGCCGCGGCGGTGCCGGCCACCGGTGATCGGCAGCCAGTACCGCTTGCGGTCGAAGGCGTACGCCGGCAGTTCGATCCGCCGGCCGTGGCCGGCGTGGTAGTCGGTCCAGGACACCGGCAGCCCGGCGGTGTACAGCTTGGTCAGCGCGGTGCGGACGGCCGTGCCGTCGGTGTCGGACCGGTCGGAGCTGGCCAGCCACAGGTGGTCGGCGGCGGTGACGCACCGCCGGCCCAGCTTGATCAGGTCGGTGGCCGGACCGACCTCGAGGAACGCGTGCTGGCCGCGCTGCGCCACGGTACGCATGCCGGCCGCGAAGTCGACCGGTTCGAGGAGGTGCCGTACCCAGTACCCGGGGCTGGCCAGCTCGGCTGGCCGGGCCACCGTGCCGGTCAGGTTGGAGACCAGGGTCAGCTCGGGCTCGTGGTACCGGATGTCGGCGATGGCGTCCCGGAACTCCTCGGCCACCTCCGCCATCAGCGGCGAGTGGAACGCGTGCGAGACCGGCAGCGCCCTGGTCGGGATGCCGCGCTGGGCCAGTGCCGCGGTGAGGGCCGCCAGCGACTCGCGGCCGCCGGAGACCACGCACTGCTCCGGCGCGTTCACCGCGGCGACTCCGAGGTCGGGGTAGGGCGCGAGCAGCGGCGCGACCAGGTCGAGGCCCGCCCGCACGGCGCTCATCCCGCCGGGTGCGGACACCGACTGCATGAGCCGCGCCCGGGTCGCGACCAGGGGCACCGCGTCCTCCAGGCAGAACAGCCCCGCGACGGCTGCGGCGGCGACCTCGCCGATGCTGTGCCCGATCAGCACGCCCGGCCGCACGCCCCACGACCGCCACAGCCGCGCGGTGGCGTACTCGAGGGAGAACAGGGCCGGCTGGGTGTACCGGGTCTGGTCGATCTGTCCGGGATCCTCGGTCTGGCCGAACACGATGGCCTTGACCGACCGGCTCAGGTGCAGCTTGAACAGCCGATCGCACTCGTCGAGGTGCTGCCGGAAGACCGGGTACTGCCGGTACAGGGCCGCGCCCATTCCCACGTACTGCGAGCC
>WNGA01016260.1_pt1 | contig 14188 bp, 17 predicted proteins | sample 5400061 | NCBI WGS metagenome assembly WNGA01 (sample SAMN13153366, study PRJNA577476) | soil metagenome | isolation source: 100 cm soil or saprolite under grassland replicate 2 | place: USA:California | collected 2016-06-15 | reverse complement strand
GACCTGGCGGTACTTCGGCCACTTCGAGGGCGACCAGGTGACCTACCGCACGGCCGAGCAGTCGGCCGCCTATCGCGAGCATGATCCGCTGACCTGGTTCGCCAAGCAGGCCACCGAGCGCGAGCTCCTGAAGACCGAGGAAATCGAGGAGCTGAGCGAGGGCGCGGAGCGGGCGATCGACGAGGCGATCGAGTTCGCCGAGAAGAGCCCACTGCCGGCGCCCGAGGAGACGCTCACCGACGTCTACGTCTCGTACCGCTGACCGGGAGGGTCGAAGTCATGGCTGTCGCCACCCGTACCGCTACCTTCCGGGAGGCCATCAACGAGGCCCTGCGCCTGGAGATGGCTCGCGACCCCGACGTCATCCTCATGGGCGAGGACGTCGCCGGCGGCGCTACCGTCTCCGGCTTCGAGCGGAACGACGCCTGGGGCGGGGTCCTTGGCGTCACCAAGGGCCTGGTCCAGCAGTTCGGCCGCGAGCGGGTCCTCGATACCCCGATCTCGGAGTCAGGCTACATTGGGGCGGCGGTGGGTGCGGCCGCCACCGGCCTGCGCCCGGTCGCCGAGCTGATGTTCGTCGACTTCTTCGGCGTGTGCATGGACCAGATCTTCAACCAGGGCGCGAAGCTCCGGTACATGTTCGGTGGTAAGGCCAAGGTGCCGATGGTGATCCGCACGATGATCGGGGCGGGCTTCCGCGCGGCCGGTCAGCACTCGGGCTGCCACTACTCGGTGTTCACGCACATGCCGGGGCTCAAGACCGTCGTGCCGTCGAGCCCGTCCGACGCCAAGGGCCTGCTTGAAGCCTCCATCCGCGACGACGACCCGGTGATCTTCTTCGAGCACAAGCTGCTGTACGACGTCTCGGGCGAGCTGCCCGAGGGCGAGTACGTGGTCGAGCTCGGCCGGGCCGACGTCAAGCGGGAGGGCGATGGTGCCACGATCGTGGCCATCGGGCGCATGGTCCAGGTGTCGTTGGAGGCGGCCGATACCCTTGCCGGCGACGGCGTCGAGGTCGAGATCGTGGACCCCCGCACGCTGTCGCCCCTGGACGACGAGGCGATCCTGGCCTCGGTGCGCAAGACCGGTCGCCTGGTGGTGGTGGACGAGGACAACCCGCGCTGCTCGATGGCCACCGACATCGCCGCCCTGGTAGCCAGCCAGGCGTTCGACCATTTGGACGCGCCCCCGCAGCTGGTTACCGCGCCGCACACACCGGTGCCGTTCTCGCCCGTGCTCGAGGACGTCTACGTCCCGAGCCCCGAACGCGTCGTCGAGGCGGTACGTGCGACGTTGTAGGAAAGGTCTTCATGATCACCGAAGTGCGAATGCCGAAGCTCGGCATGACCATGAAGAAGGGCGCGGTCACCAAGTGGCTCAAGGCCGAGGGTGACACGGTGGAAGAGGGCGCCGAGCTGTACGAGCTCGCGACCGAGAAGATCGCCGCCACCGTGCCCGCGCCGGCCTCGGGCGTGCTCGGCCGTATCGTCGCCCCGGTCAGCAAGGCCGAGCTGCCCGTGGGCGCTCTGCTCGCCCTGATCGGCGAACCGGGCGATGCCTTCCCCACCGTGAAGGACCTGGCTCTGATCGCGCCGGCGCCGGCGGCTGCCCCAACTGCTGGGGCAGCCGCGGCAGGCGGGGTGGCCCGGGCGCCAGCCGGAGCCGCCGAGGGCGAGGTGCTCGCCTCCCCGGCGGCCAAGCGCCGTGCCCGCGAGCTGGGCATTGACATCGCCCAGGTGCCGCCGGCGGCGCCGGGCAAGCGCGTCACCACCGACGACGTGGAGGCGTTCGCCGCCGCCCAGACCACTCGGGCCGCCGCCGGACGAGTGGTTCTCTTCGAGGGCATCCGCAGGGTCGTGGCCGAGCGGCTGAGCGAGAGCTTGCAGACCATGGCCCAGGTGACGATCTCGCGTGAGGTCCAGGTCAATAGCCTGGTCGCCCGCCGACAGGAGCTCGCGCCGGGGTTTGAGGCCGCCACCGGCATCCACCTGACGTACACCGACCTGCTCGTCGAGACCGTGGCCAGGTTGCTGCCCGAGCACGCGCTGCTCAATGCGACCCTCACCGACGAGGGCATCGTGGTCGCCGAGGCGGTGCACATGGGGGTGGCGGTGGCGCTCGACGACGGGCTCATCGTGCCGGTGATCCGAGACGCTGGCACCCGCCCACTGCGCGAGATCGCGTGCGAGCGAGTGCGCCTCGCGGAGAAGGCCCAGGCCGGCACGCTCGCGCTTGATGAGGTCGAGGGCGGGACGTTCACCATCTCCAACCTCGGCGCGTTCGGGGCCGACGCCTTCACCCCGATCGTCAACCCACCCCAGTGCGCGATCCTCGGCGTGGGCCGCATCGTGGACAAGCCGACAGTGATGGACGGCCGGGTCACCATCTCCCCCACGATGTGGCTGTCGCTCACCTTCGACCATCGCATCGTGGACGGCGCGCCCGCAGCCCGGTTCCTGCAGGCGCTGGCCGAACGACTCGCGTGAACGCCACCGTCGGCCTGATCGCCAACCCGGCCGCGGGACGCGACATCCGACGGCTGACCGCGCATGCCTCGATCGTGCCCAACCACGAGAAGGCGGCCATCGTCCGCCGTGTGCTGCATGGGGTGGCTGCGGCTGGGGTGGACTTGGTGATGTATCTGGCCGACAACGCCGGCATCGTCGCTGCGGCGATCGATGGTGCCACCCCGCCGGTGCCGATGAACGCGCTCCCCCACCGGGCGCACGGCCTGGCGTCGGACTCCACCGAGGCCGCCCGCCTGCTGGCCACGGCGGGTGTGGGCGCGATCGTGACACTGGGCGGCGACGGCACCAACCGGGCGGTCGCCGCCGGGTGCGGCGACGTGCCGCTGGTCGCCATCTCGACAGGGACCAACAACGTCGTTCCCACGATGGTTGACGGCACGGTCGCGGGCTTGGCCGCCGGGCTGGTGGCGGGTGGTGCCGTCCCGGCCGAGCAGGTGGCCCCACGCAGCAAGCGGGTCGAGGTCACCGCCGGCGAGACCACCGATTTTGCGCTGATCGATGCTGCCGGCTGCGCCGACGCCTTCGTCGGCGCGCGGGCCATCTGGGACCCGGCACGCGTCCGGGCCCTGGTCCTGACCCGTGCCGCTCCCTGGTCGGTAGGGCTGTCGGCGATCGGCGGGCAACTGGACCCCGTCGGGCCCGACGAGCCAGCGGCGCTGTACGTCGAGCTGGGCCCGGGTCACGAGGTCATGGCAACGATCGCCCCAGGGGTGGTCGCCATGGTGGCGGTGGCCGGCTGGCGGCGCCTGGAGCTCCACGAGCCGGTGTCACTTGGCGCCAGGGCGTGCACGGTCGCGCTCGACGGCGAGCGCGAGCTGGTCGTCCACGACGGCCTGGCGACGGCGGCCGTCACCCGCACGGGACCGCGCGTGGTCGACATCCGCGCCACGCTGCGGGCCGCCGCGGCCAGCGGCGCGACGCATGGCACATGGCCGGCAGGCGTGGGACGGCGCAACTGAACTCGCGGGGGCGTCGGGAGGTAGAGGCGATGGCTGACCTCGTGGTGGTCGGGGCCGGGCCGGCCGGAGTAGCCGCCGCCCTTGCCGGGCGCCGGGCCGGTGCCCAGGTCGTGCTCGTTGAGCGCGGACTCCTGGGTGGGACCTGTGTCCACACCGGGTGCATCCCATCGGCCGCCTACCACGCCTCGACCGCGCTGCTCCAGGATCTGCGAGAGGCGGCGGCACTCGGCGTGCGCGCGGAGCGAGCGGCGCTGGACTGGGAGCGGGTACAGACTTGGGCCTCCTCGGCGTCCGAGGCGGTTGCGGCCACTGTGCGGAACCGGCTGAGCTATGCGGACGTGCGCGTTGAGGAGCGCGTCGCCTCGGTCGGTGCTGGTGGCGTCGATGGCTACGAGGGCGTGCCAGCGGTCGTGGCCGTGGGCGCCCGCTCGGTGGCGCCCGAGGGCATGATCTCGAACGACGCCGTTATGGGGCTGCCGCAGCCGCCACGAACCCTTCTGGTGATGGGTGCCTCGCGCTTCTCGCTCGAGTGGGCCGACCTATTCGCGACCGCCGGCAGCAAGGTCACGGTCGTCGTCCCGGGTGAGCGCCCTCTGCCGGAGGAGGACGCCGACATGGCCGGCTTCCTGCAGCTGCAGCTCGAGGAGCGCGGCATCGTGTTCACAAGCGAACGGACGGATGTGCCGGCCGAGATGGTGCTCTCCGCGGACACGCGCGAGCCCAACCTCCCCGGCATGGAGGTCGACGCCACGTGCCAGACCAGGCTGCCCGGGGTGTGGGCGGCTGGCGACGTCACCGGCCTCCGCTGGCTCTCCAACCGGGCCAGGGCGCAGGGCGAGGCGGCCGCGACCAACGCCCTCGGGGGCTCGGTGCGGGTACGCGAGGAGCGGCTGCCGCGCAGCGTCAACACCCGCCCGGAGCTTGCCGCCGTGGGGCTGACCGAGACCGAGGCGGCCGCCCGCGGCATCGCGGTCGCGGTGGGCTTCGCCGACCTGGCCACGAACGCGCGGGCGATCACCCTGCACAGGACGGCCGGGGCACTGAAGCTGGTGGTCGACCCAGAGTTCGGCGAGATCCTAGGGGCCCACATGATCGGCGTGGGCGCAAGCGAGGTCATCGCCCAGGTGGCCGCAGCCATGCAACTCGAGGCCGACTACCGCGACCTGCTGCGCGTGGCCCACGTCCACCCCACCCTGGCCGAGCTGGTGACCGACGCCGCAGCCTCGATCTAGTGTCCTGCGTCGTTAATTCATTGCCTTAATTCGTCTTCCTTGCGTTCCGCAGCTGAGGGGATCGTCTAGTACATGAATTCGTGGGTTGACCTGCGAGAATGCCGCAGCGGACGTGCGCTGCGTGTGTTACTAGGCGGCGGTGTCGTGGCTGGTCAGGAGCTTGGGGTGACCAGCTCGATGATCTTGCTGGGCGGGTCGAGCTGGAGGGCGGCGTAGATGTCGCGCTGGGGCTTGGTCAGCTCGGTGCGCTGGCGGAAGGTCCCGTCGGGACCGGTGAAGGTGATCACCTGCAGGCGGTTCAGCTCGGCCGTGAGGGACCGCCAGGTCGCGCCGGTGGTGGTCTCGACGATCCGGACCAGCAGCAGCGCCAGCCAGCACAGCACGACGTGGGCGCGGATGCGCTCTTCCAGCCGGTGGTAGACCGGCCGCAGGTCGATAACCTGCTTGATGTCGCGCCAGCCGCGTTCGACCTGGAGCAGCTGCTTGTAGCCCAGCGCGATGTCCTCGGCGCTCAGGTGCGGGTCGCTGCTGCGCAGCAGGTACTTGCCGTCGAGGTTGGTCTCGGCCTTGACGGTGGCCTTGTCGATGCGCAGCAGCCCGGAGGGGGTGACGCGCAGGTAGCGGTGCAGGCCGGGCTTGGTGGAGATCACCCCGCGCAGCTCTGCCCGCTTGGTCGCGCTCAGCTTGTCGGCACCGTCGATCAGCTCGGTCAGCTGGGCGAGGAGCCGCTCGCGGACGGCGGCGTCGCGGTCGGCCTGGTCGGGGTTGTGGCAGATGACGAACCGCTCGGCATCGGAGATCCGCACCTCCTTGACCCGCAGGTTGCCGGCGACCTCGGCGTAGCGGCCCTGGCGCGACAGGGCAGCGGTCGCCTCGGCCGATCCGGAGCGCAGCCGCTCCCCGATGATGTAGTGGTGGTCGCCACGCCGCAGGTAGCGGCGGTTCTCGGCGGAGGCGAACCCGCGGTCGGCCACCCAAATGACCCGCGCCAGCGTCCAGTCCCGCAGGTCCTGCTTGACCTGGCGGATCAGCGCGGAGTCGGTGGTGTTGCCGGGCCAGCACCACACCCTGACCGGGATCCCCGAGCGGGTGACCGCCATCCCGACGATGATCTGCGGCAGGTCATCGCGGTGGTCCTTGGACTTGCCATAGGTACGAAACCCCGCCTTGGTCGCGCCGTCGCCGCCGCTGGTTGAAGCCAGCGCGGTGCCGCGCTCGTCCCGCGCCACGGGGGCGTCGGGCTCGTCCAGTTCGAAGTAGGTCGAGGTCGTGTCGAAGAACAGCAGGTCGACTTCAAGATCGAGCAGGGTCGCGACCTGCCAGAAGACCTCCCGCTCCAGCGCGTCTTTGATCTCCAGCAGCCAGTCCATGGCCCGGTAGCAGGCATCGTCGCTTGTCTGTGGCAGGCCGTCGACGTGCACGTCGCCTGACACCCAGCCGGCGGCGGCGAGCTTGGAGGAGGCGTCCAATGCCCGGTTGGCGACCAAGGCGAACAGCACCCGCTCCACCCGCCGATCCCGGCGGCGGCCCTTGAGGAGCCCGCCCATCACCTTGTCGATGCCCAGCCGTTGCCACATGCCGTCCAGCACGTGCGTGCCACCAAGCGGCCGGGACTCAAGCAACGTCAGCTCGGAGCTGGCGGTCACCCGCAACGCCGCGGCGGGGTCCAGCAGCCGCGACAGGGAAGCGATCAGCCGTTGGATCGCGGCCGGGTCCACCTGGTCGGTCCGGCCGAAGCTGTAGAGGATCTTGGTGCGGGACGCCTGCGCCGCCGCGTCCCATTCGTTGTGGACCAGCTGCAGGTACGACACCTGCGTGCCGTTCTTGTTCCGCCGCCGCACCTCCCGCAAGAACATGTCCCAGACACTACCAGCATCGACACAGGCTGAACAACATGTACCGTCCGATTCGTGTACTAGGCATTCGCAACGCGTGGCGCCAGCCGCAATCCTCTGACCTGCGTCCTTATCCCGGGACGTGTCCCAGACCCGCGCTCAACTGCGGAACGCAGGTCTTCGGACATGGGCCTTGGAGGCCATGACCTCGCCGTCCGGTTGTGCACTCAGGACGGCGCAGGGGCCGTCAGGCGTGCTGCAACGCTGCGGCCCGGAGGGAGGAGAGCAGCCGAAACCCAGGATAGTCGGCCCGGATGAAGTAGTGACTGCGGTAGTAGCAGTTCCAGTAGCTGGCCACGCGTTGGCTGGTGAGCTCCAGGAAGGCTGGGTTCTCCGCGAGGAAGCGACCGTACAACGCCTGCTGGGTGGAACCCGGCACGTCCAGGTCACTGAGCGCGTCGCGGATGGCGAGGATGATCTCGATGACGTACTCGCCGACAAGCTGCACCACAAAGGGCACCACCCAGGCATTCGGTGACCCGATGGCCTGCTGCACGTACCGCTGCCGGACGAAGCCGTCGTGATGGCGGGTGTACAGGCACTGCAGGACCGTCTGTTGGGTCACTGTCAACCCGGCGACGCGATCGCTGGGTGGCTCGGGGTTGTAGATGCGGTATGGGATCTCAAGGTGCTCGCCGTCGAGCTTGACGGCGAAGGCGTGCGCGTGATGGAAATCCGCGGGCGGCATCGTCGCAAGCGCTGCTGCGGCATCGGCGTGCAGCGCTGCGGGAAACGCCGAGACCAGGCGCCCGCTGGCGGTCATGGCTGGCTCCCAGCGGGTGCGTCCGCAGTCGGTTGCAGTCGCGTGCAGTAGGCGGCGAGGCTGGCGAGGATCTCGTCGGCGGTCTTGGTCCATACAAACGGCTTGGGATCGGTGTTCCACGTCTGGATCCAGCCGCGGATGTCGGCCTCCAGAGCCTGGACGCTGGTGTGCACGCCGCGCCGCAGTAGCTCGGTGGTCAGTTCAGCGAACCAGCGTTCGACCTGGTTGAGCCACGAGGAGCTGGTCGGCACAAAATGCAGGTAAAACCGTGGGTGAGTGGCCAGCCACCGCTGGATCGCAGGGGTCTTGTGGGTGGCGTAGTTGTCACACACCAGGTGCACATCCAGGTCACCGGGGACTTCTTTGTCGAGCTTGGCCAGGAACCGGCGGAACTCCACCGACCGGTGCCGGCGGTGCAGGGACCCAATGACCTGCCCGGTCGTGATGTCCAGGGCGGCGAACAGGCTGGTGACCCCGTGGCGGACGTAGTTGTGGGTGCGCCGCTGGGGCATCCCGGGCATCATCGGCAGCACCGGCTGGGACCGGTCCAGCGCCTGGACCTGGGACTTTTCGTCCACGCATAGCACCAGCGCCCGCTCGGGCGGGTCCAGGTACAGCCCTACCACGTCGCGGACCTTCTCGATGCACTGCGGGTCGGAGCTGAGCTTGAAGGTCTCGCTCAGGTGCGGCTTGAGCCGGAATGCCTTCCAGATCCGCCCCACCGTGGACTTCGACAGCCCCGACCGCTTGGCCATCGACGCTCGCGACCAGTGCGTGGCATCCGGCGGGGTTTCCTCCAACGTGGCCACGATCACGGCCTCGACCTGCTCGTCGGTGACCGTACGGGGCCCGCCTGGCCGCGGCTCGTCGACCAGCCCCTCCAGCCGACGCGCCACAAACCGCGACCGCCACTTGCCCACCGTGGGCAGCGACACCCCCAGCTGCGCGGCGACCTGCTTGTTGGTCGCCCCGGTCGCGCACGCCAGCACGATCCGGCACCGCAACGCCAGCGCCTGGGAGCTCTTGGCCCGCCGCGACCAGCGGGTCAGTGTCTGGCGCTCGTCATCGGTCAAGATCAACGGCGCTTTCGGCCGCCCTGTCCTCGCCATCCGCGGACACTAGCACACTTCAACAACGAATCTCAGGCGCAGGACACTAGGAGGGTGACGAAAGGCCCCGCGCGTCAGGAATAGCCCAAGGAATAGCCCTGTCCAAAGTCGCGGACCAGCCGGCGCGTGAAAGCTGCTGGGCTACCGCCCTGCAAGGTTCGCTCGGGCTGCACTCGGTCGCAATGCAGCTGGACCACATTTTGATCGCTGTAACCGACCTCGCCGCCGCAGCCGAGGAGCTCGAGGCCCGGTACGGCCTCGCCTCGGTTGCAGGCGGCCGTCACCCGAGCTGGGGCACCGCCAACAGGATCGTGCCGCTTGCGGAGACCTATCTCGAACTGGTCGCCGTCATCGACACGCGTCGACCGTGATTCAACAAGCGCTCCCAACCCGAGCGTCCTTTGCTCAGGGAACCGTTTTCAGGGTCAAGTAGTTACTAAAGAGTACGGAAGTAGCTGGATATTCGAACCCTGTCTGACCTGCGCAAACGCCCTCCGGCGAGTCCAGCATCCGGCTTTCTTCTTGGTACTCGGGCCTGATCCCAAGAGACGTCGGCAACGCGCCGCTGACAGTCGGCGATGGAGGGTTCGATACGCCGGCCTGTCCGGCGAGCCCATAGCCGCGGACCGCAGCTCGGCCAGACGGGAGCCGCCCGAGCAAGGTGTGGTCCGTGCCCGTCAGTCCGGACCCTTGTGACCGTGCCTGGTCGGCGCGGGGGCGCCGCTCCAACAGCGACGGGAAGAACGACCGCACCCGCAGCTTTGGGGATCCGCAGCTCCACATCGCCGGCCTTGTCGACAGCAACGGACTCGCCTCCGCCAGCGGGCAGCCATATGGCCGTCTCCGGGCAGGATCTCGTGGCCGCCGCCAAGTGAGCCCGTCCGCCGCCCTTGGGGGAATCGGCCAGCCGTGCCGGAGGTTTCCACCCTGACGTGCGGCACGCCACTCAACACCGCTGTCCGCGAGCGACCAGGGAGGCCACATGCCCGGCAAGCCCAGCAAGCTCGTCGTCTTGGTCAGCGTCGTTGCGCTGGTGGTGCTCGGTCTCGCCACGCTGGTCGTCAATGCCGCTGCTGGGGCGGCTCCCAGTGGCCGTCCGGCCCGGCCTGCTCAAGCACTCCCCGACACCTCCATCCCCAGCGAGACGCCGACAACCGCTGGCCAAGCCAGGCTCATGCCAGCGTGAGCATCAGCGACCGGAGCTGTCGGGGCCCTCCTCTCGCGGCCCTCGTCGGCGGCTGCCCACTCCTTACCGTTCGGAGAAGGGATACAGGATGAAATCCTGGAGAAGTCACCTCAAGCGACGTCTCGCCACGGCGGCCGGGATCGCCGCGCTGCTCGCCCTGATGCCCGCGGCAGGTGCTTCCGCTGCGAGCACTAGCAGGCAGGTCCAGGCGCTCGACGATTGCGAGCCGACGAGCTTCAACGCCGCGATCGGCCCGGGCACGTGCATAAGGGATGGGGGCACGACGTTCTCGGAGTTCGTCGCGCAGCTCCTGGCGCAGGGTCGCGCCCCCGCCTGGCGCTTCGCTCCCGGGCAGCTCAGCCTCGACGCGGGCGGCACGCTGCAGGCACGCAACCGCGGCGGCGAGGTCCATACGTTCACCGAGGTTGCCAACTTCGGCGGCGGCTGCATCGAAGCCCTCAACAGCCTCTTGGGGCTGACACCGGTGCCGGAATGCGCCGGGTTCCCCGGTGGGGCCTTTGCGGCGACGGCGATCCCGCCCGGCGGCACGCTGACGACGTCACCGCTGGCGCCGGGAATCCACCGCTTCGCGTGCCTCATCCATCCCTGGATGCAGACGACGGTGACCGTGGGTTGACGATCGAGACCGGGCGCGCGAGTGCCCGGGCACTCCCTCGTCGGGTGGTAACGAGTGCCACAGATGTTGGTTGCCCTGGCGTTTGGCAGCAAGCTGTGGACACTGGACATCCGGGCGTCGCTTGGGCCTCCTCATCGCAGATGCAACTTCAGCGCCGACCGGCGGCATCCACGGGGCAGCCAGCAGTGGCACCGCCCGGCTGACCTGCCCTGCCAGAGCGGCAACCAGCGGCGCAGCAGGCGTGGGTGCCTACGGAAGGGGTATGTAGCAGGGGCTATTCGTCTTGCTGCTGCGGCCGCAACCACCGGGACCGGGGGCAATCTCGCGCCGACAACGCCGGTGACCAGCACTGATGTGATCAGCTGACAGGCGCGTGATGGAAACTTGATGGAGCGAGGGACCGGCACGAAGCAGACCAGACCCCAGGAGCGCCTGTGCGGCTCACCGCCGAGATCGCGCTGCCCGCCAAGGCTCGGTGAGACCATTAATCTGCTCGCCGAGCTGCCCTCACCTTCGCCGCCTCGGCCAGCAGCGGCCTGAACCGCCGGTGCCGGCGCTTCAGGCCCTGTCCCGGAGCCTCTCGAGGCCGTCCAGCATCAGATCCAGCGCGAACTCGAACTGATCATCGCAACCCTTGACCGGCGACGGAGGCTTCGTGGTGATCGCCATGACCAGCCCGTTGATGGAACGGTACCTGTTGCCCAGCTCCCGGAGCATGTCCGCCTGCATCTCCGGACCGACATTCGCTGGGCCGGGTCTCTGCAAGTCCAGCAGCCAGCCGCCACGATCGCTGGCGTGGCGCCCTACGACGCCGCTGGGCTGGACTGGCTGGCCGGCATGGCCGCGGAGAACGTCGCGGAGTTCGGCGCCGCCGTGGCCGGGGAGGCTGCGCTGACACCGTTCCTCGACCAGGCCGCCGACCAGCTCCGCGCGGTCACCGGGGAGCAGGTCGCGGCGGCGCTCGGGGGCCTGGTCTCCGAGGTCGACACGGCTGCGCTCACCGACGAGTTCGCCGACTTCGTGGCTGCCGGGTTCCGTGCCGCCCTGCGGAGCGGGATCGCCGGCTGGCGCGACGACGACCTCGCCTTCGTGCGCCCTTGGGGATTCGGCCTGGAGGTGCGACGCCGGTGGCCGTATGGCAAGGCGGCCAGGACCGCATGGTCCCCAGTGACCACGGCCGTTGGCTGTGCGGCCACCTGCCCGGGGCACGCCCCCACCTCCTCCCCCACGAGGGCCACCTCTCCCTCCCGCTGGGGGCCTTCGGCACGATCCTGGACGACCTGCTCGAACTCAGCGGCATCGCTCCCTGACTGCAGCCAGACCGGCTGCTGCCCGGCACGCATCGACGAGTCACCGAACGGGCTTGCAGGTTGGCCGGACGGAGCTCTTGCGGGCTGCTCGCCGCGACAGGTCGCTGGCGTCAGCACGGCGTGGACCGCAGGCCGGCGCAGCACCACCACCGCGGCTTCATGGTCGAGCAGGTCGTGCGGCTGATCGTGGAGGTCAGGCGGCGGGTGGCCAGGTGAGATCATGCCGGCATGTCGATCGTGATGCCCTACGACCCCACCTGGCCCGCACAGTTCGAGGCGGCCATGAGCGAGATCCTCGCCGCCATCGGTCCAGTCGTGGTGCGGCTGGAACACATCGGCAGCACCTCGGTGCCTGGGCTTGCCGCCAAGCCGACCGTCGACATGATGGCCAGCGTGCGCGGCCTTGAAGACGGCCGTGCCGCCCAATTGGCCCTTGCTGAGTTGGGCTACGAGCTGGTCGAGACTGGCATGCCGGATCGGCTCTTCTAAGCCGCCTGCCTGAAGGTCTGCACGTAACCCGGATGCAGGTGACCGCTGATGAAGTGGCCTCGCGTGACTATGCCGCCATCCGCGCTGGGCACAGCTTTCAGCGAGGTTGACGCGCCCGAGCCGCCGATCTGCGCGGAGCTGGCGGCGCCGTGCGAGGCCCTGTAGGCGGCGCGCAGATCAGGTCGCTTGGTGCGGACATGCCCGCCGTCGTCTTACAGTCTGCCCATGGCGGATGAGGAATCCGCGCAGGCGCGCGGCGATGAGATGGTGCCAGGTGGTCACCTGTGTGCGACGCATGACGATCGCAACCGCGTGGTCGAGATGCTGCGGGTTGCCGCGGGTGATGGCCGGCTGACCCTTGAGGAGCTCGACGAGCGGGTGGGTGCTGCCTTGACGGCACGCACCTACGGCGAGCTGGCGGCGTTGGTTTCGGACATGCCGGCCGCACCGGTATCGCCGGCGGGCGCGTCTGAGGTGAAGCCGAAGGACGAGGTGCGCATCGACTGCCACAGCGCCACCACGCGGCGTGACGGCCCTTGGATGGTGCCCCGGCGCATGGAGGTACGGGTCACGGGCGGCAGCGTGACGCTGGACTTCACCGAGGCGGTCACCTGGTGGCCGTCGCTGCAGCTCGACGTGGCGGTCCGCGCTGGGAGCCTGAGGCTGGTGACCAAGCCGGGCATCCTGGTGAGCACCGATGACCTGGCGGTCCGGAGCAGCAGCGTGAAGGTGCGTGCGCCATGGGGTCCCGGTGTGCCGGTCAGGTTCCGGATCGATGTGGCCGGCACAGTCGCCAGCAGCAGTTTCAAGGCGCGCCCGCCACGCCGGACGTTGTGGCAGTGGCTGCGGCGGCGCCCCCTCCCCTCTGCCCTCCCGCCGGGCCGTACCTGACACAGCCGACCGCGGCACCCGGCCATCCGGCCCGCTGATCATCGCGCCACGGCACTTCTTTGCGGACGAACCACCGCACAGATGCTGACCACCGCCGCGCCGCACAGCACACCCTGGCTACCCAAGGGTTACGTGTAGAACTTCGGGCAGGCTGCTTGGCGTCGCGCGGGCTCGGGCATGTCCGGCCATCACCTGCACATAGTCGCCGAAAGCTCCTGGGCGACCCGCAATGAGCGGTTCCTGCGTGACTATCTCCGCAAGCATCCTGAGCAGGCGCGACGCTACGGCGGGCTCAAGCAGCAGCTAGCGCGCGATCTCGGGCCTGGCGATGCCTACACGCGCGCCAAGACCGAGCTGATCCAGGAGCTGGTCGACGCGGCCCGTGCCGAGCTGGGCGGGGTTGGTGTCGGGCATGGTTGACACTCCAGCTTCAGGGATCGTCCCGATATCAAGGAGGACACCAACGTGGCATATAGGCTGACCGCACTCATCGGTGACCGCCGGGTCCTGGCCGAGGTGGCTGCCGAGCTGCCAGTGGCCCAGGTGGTCGAGCTGGGGGCAGGGATGTCGCTCCTGCCGCTCACTAAACCGGTCCTGGACCAGGTGCCCACCGGCCCGCCCGGTGATCCACCGCTGCGGAGGTTCGATTCGCTCGTGCCCGGCCTGGCTCGCCTGGCGGCGCGATGCTCCAGGGTCGGGCCGCTGCTGTACGCGGAGGCCCAGACGTACGGCGGTCCCGGATCGCAGGCCGTCATCGCCTGGCGGGACGGGCAGGTATCGTTCGGGCCCGTGCTGACGCAGGACGCGGTTGAAGGCCGCGAGACTGAGGGCTTCGTGACGGTCAGCCGGTTGCACGACCGGGCGATCAACAGGGGCCTTCGCCATCTGGGCGTCGGAATCGCTCCGACAACCTCGACGGGTACGCCGACGAGTTCGACATGATCGGCTTAGGGCCAATGCCATTCGGTTAAGGGTCCATCTCGCCCGGTTTCAGCATGCTGACCAGGGAGTTTGTGCTCGCAGACCCGGCTAACCGAATGGCATTGGGCTTAGGCGCTTGAGGAATCCGGATCGACAAAAGGTTGTCTATGCTGCGGTGCTGGTTGTGATGCCGAGGTCGGCGAAGAGGGTCTGCATGCCGATGCGGAGGGTCTCGTAGTCTCGGTCGGCGGCGGTCCAGTGTGCGGGC
>WNGA01010075.1_pt1 | contig 14188 bp, 14 predicted proteins | sample 5400061 | NCBI WGS metagenome assembly WNGA01 (sample SAMN13153366, study PRJNA577476) | soil metagenome | isolation source: 100 cm soil or saprolite under grassland replicate 2 | place: USA:California | collected 2016-06-15 | reverse complement strand
GGGGTTTGCTTAGCAAACGCATATCTTGCTCCGTGCCGTCGGCCATTCCGGTTCAGGCGCGCTGCGCCCGCTGTTGTCGCGTCCGCGCAAAGTCTGCGAGTGTCCGGGATGGGTTGCGAGTGATCTTGCGAGGTGTCCAGGAAGCATTGCGAGTCACTCGTACATGCCGGGTCGTCCACCGGAACGGCATCGACGAGGCGCAAAATGCCGTGGCAAGAGCGCCTGTCCCCAAGGGCGTCGACGCTGTGTCGCCGGTGGCCCGGAACCGTACGCGGATGCCGGGCGGGCGGCCGGAGTGCCTGAACACGCGGTTGACGGACGAGGACGGGCGCGACATCTCGACCGCCGCCGCCCGGATAGGGCTGACCCGACTGGGTGTGCCCGGGAGGTGACAGCCGCCGAGGCCCGAACTCGCCAGCGAACTGAGCGTGACGCTCGTCGATCGGTTCAACCATTCCATGAACTGGGGTGTCAGAACGTATGTACGAACCGAGCAGGATCATTGACGCAAGACGTCGGTACGTTCAGTTACGATGTCCACTGCAAACAGAAGGACCCCGGGCGCCTCGCGCGCGGGCGATGGCATCCGGGGCCATTCCTTGATGTGGTGTCAGGACCGTACCCCGAACTCACGCCGCGGTGTCAGCCACTCCGCCAAGGTGTGATCTTCGCCTGCCCAGCTCAGCGTCCCGTGGGTCCCTCCTAACGGTTGGAGAACGGGGAGAGATGGCGACAGACCGTGCCGTCGAGACGGAGCGAGACGAGTACCTGTTGGCCCAGGTGCGGGAGGTGTTCGGTCGTGTGGTCTACAGCCACAAGACCCACGAGAAGCAAGCCGATCTGTGCTTCCGGAAGCATCGCGGCCAACAGGCTGCGCTTGTCGTCTTCACCGCGGCCAGCGCCGGCACGTTCCTAGCGGCGCTGCTCGGGAAGTTCGTGAGCCAGCAGAACGCCGGTCTCGTCACGTCGTTCATTGCCCTGATCGTCACGGCGCTGACCCTCGCGACGAAGAGCTTCAAGTTCGGCGAGGAGTCCGAGGCGCACCGCGACATCGCCGCGCGCCTGTGGGACGTACGCGAGTCGTATCTGTCGCTGATCGCCGACATGATGTCCGGCGCGACGTCGGCGGCCGATGCCCGGGAGCGCCGTGACAAGCTTCAGGAGGCCACGCGTGCGGCGTACGCCGACGCGCCCAGGACCACCTCCAAGGCATTCGGCAAGGCGCAGAACGGTCTGAAGAACAACGAGGAGCTGACGTTCGCCTCGCGCGAGATCGACCTTCTCCTCCCGGAGCCCCTCCGGCTCGACGGCCGCGAGGCGGCCGAATGAAAGTCTCGGAGATCTTCGACACCCTGCTTAAGAACCTGAAGGTCGGCGACGCCAGCACCACCATCGCCTCCCGTCGGGATGAGATCACCAAGGCGCTGAACAAGGACTTCAGGTCGGTCGACGGATGCACCCTGTACCGGCTCATGGTGGGCTCGTACGGGCGGCACACGGCGATCCGTGGGGTGTCCGACCTCGACATGATCTACATCCTGCCGGCCAGCCTTCGCTCGGCCTACGACAGCGAGACCGGGCCGCTGAGAATCCTCAACCGCGTCCGGGACGTTCTCAAGGCTCGCTATCCCAACACCGACATCCGGGTCGACCAGTGCGTCGTGCGGGTGCAGTTCACCAGCAACAAGTTCAAGTTCGAGGTGCAGCCGGCCTTCGAGAACGCTGACGGCAGCTTCGACTACCCGGACACGAAGTCCAAGAGCTGGAAGGTCACCAAGCCGCGCCGGGAGATCGCGGCGACCAAGGACTGCAACGATCGCACGTCGAAGAACATGCGCCACCTCGCTCGGATGGCCAGGGCGTGGAAGGACGCGAACGGCGTGGTCATGGGCGGCCTGCTCATCGACACGCTGGTACACCGGTTCTTCTCGACCACCACCGAGTACGACAAGAAGGGGACTCTCTGGTTCGACTTCATGGTCCGGGACTTCTTCGAGTTCCTCGCGGACGAGCCGGACCAGGACTACTACCTCGCGCTGGGCAGCAACCAGCGCGTGACGGTGAAGAAGCGGTTCCAGCCGAAGGCGAAGAAGGCGTACAACCGTTGCCTCGATGCGATCGACGCGGAGGGCAAGGCATCTGCGAACAAGAAGTGGCGCGAGGTGTTCGGCACGGCGGTTCCGCTTGCGACCACCGAGTCCGCCCGGTCGTTCAGCGACACGGAGGAGTTCATCGAGGACACGTTCCCCGTCAACATCGGGCACTCGGTGGCGATCGACTGCGAGGTCACGCAGGACGGCTGGCGGCCGACCCTGCTGCGGATGATGCTCGGCAAGGGGACTCCGCTCCTCGCGAACAAGACCCTCGATTTCAAGATCATCGAATGCAGCGTCCCAGCGCCATATGACGTGAGGTGGAAAGTGCTGAACCGAGGTGACGAGGCCGAGCGCCGGAACAACATCCGCGGCCAGATCATCTCGTCGAGCCGCCCCGCCGTGCAGCGTGAGCGAACCAGTTTCCGCGGGGAGCACATCGTCGAGTGCTACATCATCAAGGACGGGATCGTGGTGGCACGGGACATCATCGACGTGCCGATCAGCACCAACGCCACGTAGCGCTGCAGTGCGGGATGGTCGTTATTGCTGCCGATCGTTCCGTTCCCCGAATGGGTGCCCCGGCGAGGGATCCGCAAAGTAGGTCCGGAAAACGTCGACTCGTCAACGTCCGGACCTACTTTGCGAGCCGCTGGTCACCGCCTTGATCATCCGCAACCTGGAACCGGACGCGACAGCTGTTGTCGCGTCCGCTCGAACTTTGCGGCGTCCGGACTTACTTTGCGGGTGATCTTGCTCCGTGCCGTCGGCCATTCCGGTTCAGGCGCGCTGCGCCCGCTGTTGTCGCGTCCGCTCGAACTTTGCGGCGTCCGGACTTACTTTGCGGGTGATCTTGCGGAGTCCGGACCTACATTGCGGGCCGACCCGATTGTTGTGCGCCGGGTGATTGTCCTGGGCTGCGCAAGGTAACTGTCCGGGCCGCGCCAGCTAAGTGTCCGGGGGCATCGACGAGGACCCGCCGGACTCATGATCATCCGCCCGCTAACCCGGGTGGGTCGTCCCGGTCAGGGCTGCCACCGGCGCCTGCGAACGCTCCTGGTTGCGGCTGGTAACGGCCGCGGTGGTCGTCGTCGACATCGCGGTAACGCAGGCTGACCAGGACGTCGGGGTGGACCTCGACGCGGTGCGGACTGTTGATCGTGCGGATCAGGTCGCGGTCCTTGAGTTGCTGCTCTGCGGCGAGGTGGTCCTCCCGCCAGGGTTCGTAGTCGGGGGTGCGGCCGATGTTGATGGCGGCGAGCAGGGCCTGGGCCTCGGCCATGCTGAGCGGGTTGTGGTAGTTGGCCACGTCGGCCAGGCCGGCGCGCCGCTCGTCGAAGAGCTGGTCGATGCGGGGCGCGAAGGTGAACCGGTCGGGCGGGACGCGGCGTACGGCCCAGTCAGCTCGGGCTCGGCGTACGCGTGGTCGAGCGCGGCCGTGGTCCGGTCGAGCGTCCAGTCCAGCGCGGTGGCCAGCTCGTCTATGGTCAGGGGTGTGGCGGCGGCCAGGGCTGCACGGCAGGGTGGCGGGCTGGCGTGGCGGGTCCACCAGGTTGTCGCCTGGCCAGAGCGGTCCCTGCGTGACGTAGCCGCGGACGGCGTCGGTCAGCTGGGTCGTCTCCAGAGACGGCCAGGATCGTTGACGTCGTGAAGTCTCAATCGTGACGCCGGGTAGAGGGGAGCCGATGGAGCCGGAGGAGATTCTCCAGGCCGCCTATGGCCCGAACCACTTCGCGTTGACGTGGGCGCAGGCGGTGGGCCGGGACGACGCCGAGAACGTCTGGCCGCACATGACCCGGGACTTCCGGCTCAGCCGAGTTCAGGACTGGATCCTCAACAATCCACGGGTCCTAGAGCACCCGAGCACCGTTGGCTGGGGTCGCGACGAGCTTGCCCACCAGCTCATCGACGGTCGCCCTGCCGATCTCTTTCCTCATCTCGCCCGGGTAGTTCTGCGCGGCATGAGGCACAGCTACGGCGACCTCGATGTGGAACAGATCGGCCTAGGCGCCCGCCCTAGGCCGCTCGGACCCGATCTCGAACTTGTGCGCCTGCTGTACCTGCCGGACACGACGCTGGGGGAGGACGGCATCCACCGCTGGATGCCCGACACGGCCGCCCGGAACATCACGGTGATCGTGGACTGCGCGGATGGCTGGAAGGTCGCCGGGATCAGTGACCACATCTATCGGCCTGGATGGCCACCGACCGCTGAGAAGGTCGTCGAACCCTCTGACTGAACCCCATAAATGGCCCCTGCCCCGCAGTTCGCCGCCGCCCCTGACCGCGGGGCCGCCGCTCCACCACACGCCGGCCGGACGCTTACCTGGCGCACCCACTGACACTTACCCGGCGCACAAAACCGATGACCAGGACGTTCGCCGACGGACCTATTCGCTGATGGCGGCTCGGCGCCGGGAAACCGCAAGGTAGGTCCGGACGCTGGCGAGCCGAAGCGTCCGGACCTATCTTGCGGACCGCTGGTCAGTACGTTGATCATCTGCAACCTTCGACCGGACGCGACAGCCGGTGTCGCGTCCACGTGAACCTTGCTCCGTCACGTCGGCCATCCGGTTTACCGGCGACGAAGGAGCCGGTGTCGCGTCCACGTGAACCTTGCGGAGTCCGGACTTACTTTGCGGATGATCTTACGGAGTCCGGACCTACCTTGCGGGCCAACCTGATGACCAGGATGTTCGCGGACGACGACCCCAGGGTCCGGACGGACACCGGTACCGAGATCGTGTCGGATCAGCACCGGCGGAACCATGATCCGGCCTACGCTGAGCCGGTGACCACCTGGCGAGTGCCCGTACAGTGCGACGGGGCATACGTCCTTGTCATCATGGCCGACTCGGCCGAGGAAGCCCGCGAGCAGGTGAAGGCAGACGTTGCCGCGGGTCGTGAAGTGAGATACGCCACTGCGACAGGTCCCGTCACGATCCGATGGGGACAGTGCAGCGTGCGCGGTGTGGGCAAGGTGCTACCAGAAGCCCATTGACCCGTTGCGACGACCCCGGTGGGTTGATCACCCACTCATGGTGGGTTGGGCGGCTTCGCGGCACCGCCCCATAGGCACACGGTGAGCGGCCGGTCCGCGCGACGGGCTCGGTAGGTGCTCGGGGCGGGTGGTACGCAGCGGGCCGGGGCCGCGAACGCGCGATGCGCGGGTACGGCTGACGCCACTGCCTCCGTGGCGGCTCACCACAGAGGACGAGCCCACCCGATAAAGGGTGGGCTCGTTGAGATCAACTGGCGTTCCTGCCAGCCTCCGGACGGCGATTGCGGCGACACGCGATGCGCTCCGCGAGCAGTCGACCTAGAAAGCTTGCCATGAACGGCCTGATGAACTCCCACATGTGTTCCATGTGACCTGCCCCCAAACCCCGCCCTCCCCTCTCGGAGAGACGTGGGTTCACCGCAGTGTTGCAGTGCCGCCGCAGGGATTTCGGCGAGGAGGATGCGGTACCCCTGAACCTCCAAGTCTGCCGCATGGATGCCATCGTCGTCTGCGGCGGCCGCGTCGACGACGGAACAGCACCTGCCGTCCAACACCATCGTCACGGACGAACAGCTGTGTGGTGTGGACACCCGACGTGCCTGGCCCTTCTACGCTGACCGCATGGCTCCCACCGGCGAGGAAGCACAGATCACTCGGCGTCTTCAGCAACTGGATCTCCGGCTTCATGATGCGGTGACTCGTCAGCAGGAGCTACGGCGCCAGCTCGGAGAACTGGAGATCCAGGTCGCAGAGGACTCGCAGATCCGGGCTGAGCTGCTCAGACAGTTGAAGAACGTCCAGGAATTGGGCCTCGACCCCTCGACGATCGCCGCCGCGCTGTCCGTGACCGCGACCGCTGCAACTGTCACGAGCGCCATCGTCAAGGAAAAGTTGCGCCAGGACGGTGAGACTGCGCGCACGCGGATCATGCAGGAACACGAGACCGAGCGCGAGCGCATTCGCAAGTCCGGCTCGCCTCATCAGCCGCCGTAGCCAGCTCTCGACCAGACTGCGGATCTTCCAGGGGCCGACCAATCAGATGATCTTCCCTGACGGCGGGTTCACCATCCGCGCCGCGAAGCGTTCCCACATCTTCGAATCCGCAACCTAGGTCCGAACAGAATTCGGGGATCGCCGTCCAGACCTAGGTTGCGGACCACAGGTCAGCGCCTTGGTCGTCCGCAACCTTCAGTCGGACGGGACAGCTGTTGTCAGGTCCGCGCGAACCTTGCGGAGTCCGGACTTACTTTGCGGATGATCTTGCGGAGTCCGGATTCATGTTGCGGGATTCACCCGTACGAGCCGTCCGGATTACCTTGCGAGCGTTCCTCGGTCCGGCAATGACCAGGAAGTTTGCAGGCGGCCCGGCTCGCCAGGTGCCGGCTCCAGGTCATTTCTGACGAACAAAACCGCTGACCGCCCGACTACCGTCCACCAGGGCCGACCGTGTATCGAATACCCGTCCAGGAGCCAAAACGTTCAACAATCAGCATCCCCGATTCTTGGACACCGGCGGCCGGCCCGCGGCGTCGCGAGCCCGACCTGGTACGAAGCGAGCGCCCACCCGTAGACACTCAGGTGGGCGCTCGATATCTTTCTGGCTCGCTGTATCGACCTCTCGGCGCTAGCGGGCGGCCTGCTCCAGTCGCTTGATGTCCCGTGCGCTCATCCCGAACAGCGGGTTCGGGGCGTCGTGCTTGTACGGGTAGCCGGCAATCAGCGCGGCGGCGATGAACTCGCCGTTGGTGACGTACCAGCCCCCCAGTGACCGCTCCAGCACGTGCTTCAGGCCGTAGCTGCTGAACGTGGGCGTCTTGATCGGGGTGATGTTGTCGTGCAGCCAGGCAACGATCTCCATCACCCTGTCCTCGTGGGAGGCAAGCTCCACGCGGTCGGCGGCGATCTCCTCGCGGCGCTGCTGCGCGGTCTTGCGCCACGGGTCGAAGGCGCCGATGCCGAAGTCGTTGAGCAGCGGTGCTGTTCCATCACCTCGGCCAGGGTGGGCAGGGTGGTCTGGCGGCGGGCCTCCATGTACGGCACGCCGGTGGCGGCCTGGTAGGTCCGGATCTCGGCCTTGCGGCGGCGGTTGCTGGTCATCGTGCTCTCCAACTTGCGGAACGTCCCACGCCCGTTCCGCCATGGGTAGGGATGACCTGGCGAAACCATGTCGCGCGATTCGGAGAACCTTGTCTTCGGCGCCAGGGGGCGTGGGCCACCACGGCTCGGAGCGGGCAGGCGCTGCTGCCAGCGCCCAGTTTACGGCAGATCCCGCCCGTCCTGGCTATCGGATTACGGGCTGATCTCGCGGCCCGGCAACTGACATCAACCTGCGCTCACACGGACTCCGGGACTTACCTTTAACAGCCGCGGGTGTATTCGGCGTGCGCATCCACCCGCTTCACGAGCATCATGACGTTGTGAAGTCGAAGGAACAGCGTGCGGCCTGGGCCGACCTCCGCACGACGCGGTCGAACCCGCCCGGCGCAGCCGCAGCCAGCCCGGTGCGTCGGAGCACCTACGCAGCCGCTCTCCAGCAGGCTGAAGAGCTGTTCGAGGCCGGCAGCTCGGCCGGCGCCGCGTCAGCGCCGTTGTCGCTGTTCTACGGGCTGTCGCAGGCTGGACGGGCCATCGCCGCCGCAGCTCCCGTGCTGACCGGCCCGGATTGGCAGCTGTCCGGCCACGGCATCAAGGCCCAGCAATTGGACGGCAAGTTGTCGGACATTCGGGTGTTCGCCGTTCCGAAGGAGCCAGCTTCGTCCTTCGTCCGGTTGTCCACGCTGCTCGGCTCGCCGGTGTGGACGGGAACTGACGCTATCGGGTTCGCCCAGGTGTGGAACGCCGTCCCGGGCCTTGCAGGACACCCGATCGCGCTGGCCCGCGAAGCTCGGCCTCCGCTGCTCGCCACCCCGAACTCGCCGCTCGACGGGCATCCGCTCGTCGGCGCATGGATCTCCGGAATCCCTGCACTGTTGGCGGACTCCGGTAGGACGGCGAGTGACTTCCGGACGTTCATGTCCGGCTATCCGACCGCGGACGGCTACACCTACGTCAACGACGGCGACGGATATCCCGACTACCAGATGGACGAAGGCGGGACCACGGTCGGTGTGCAGATGTATTGGGAGGCAGGCGAGCGACATCCCGTTCCCGAACAGGTACGCGTCGCCAGGATCAACCAGGTGGTCAAGCCGTACTCCTACGGCGAGTTCTACCTGTACCCGCAGCTCATCGCCGGGCAGCCACCGCTGCATCCGCTCATGGCGTGGTGGACGGTGCTGTACACGCTGTCGATGCTGGCCCGCTACCACCCGGCGGCGTGGACAGCCGCCATTGATGTCGACAAAAGCGCGGCAGCGACGGCGCTGGAGCACGTGTTGACGGAGGCCGCCGCCACAATTCCGGCCCTGGTGCTGCAAGTCCTGCGGGAGGTCGCCTGACGCCGGGTGCGGGTACCCGGCCACCGGACGGCGGTCGACAGGCCGCCGACGAGGAAACGGCCGGGTGTCCGATGCAAAGCAAGGCTATTCTGCGTTGTCGGAGGTCGCCCTTCGCGACGAATGCCTCGCGTGGCGCGGCCATCAACCCAGCCCTGGCCGCCCACCTCGCGGACAGCCAGCACACCGGCGCCCGGCCTCGGCCGCGAACGCCGCCTATCCGGCCGGAAATCGCAACGTAGATTCGGACAACACCCTGCCGAATCGTCCGGACCCGACTTGCGAGCCGCAGCTCAAGCCCTTGATCACTCGCAAGGTTAAGGCGGACGCGACAGCTGTTGTCCTGTATCACCGAAGGTTGCGAAGGTCAGACTTAGGTTGCGAGTGATCTTGCGAAGGGTCAGAATTGCTCTGCGAGTCGCTGCCGAGGGTCAGGTGCACCGTGGGCGCTGTCCGAGACGCATCGACGAGCGGACCCGCCGAGCCTTGCCGATGATCTTGCGCTTGTCGAGCAACCTGTACCGTCGCTACCGCCCGAGAGGCCACGTACCGTGGCGGCGGTTGCCGCCGGCCGGCGATCACGAAGGGCTGGGGAGGTGCTCGGGCGGGTGGTACGGGCGGGCCGGTGCGGAGGACGCGCGACCGGCGGATCTGGCCCGCGGCGGGGCGGCTTCGAACCGTCTCGAACCGGACGTTCACCAGCCCATACTGCGTCGCAGCGGGGATGCAAGGGATCGCGCCTACTGTCGGTCGGCGTCGGGGTTCCGCCGTATTCGCGCTCTTTCGTTCAAGGATTCCTGGACCGCGGCAATGAGTGCGGCGGCGGCGATACCGAAGGCGATGCCGCTTTGGAATTCGTCGGTGCGTGACCGTTCGTCGAGAGTTGCGCTTCGCGCCTCGACCTGGAGGGCAGCGGCCACCTCCCCGTCATTGACATAGCCGACTTGCGGCTTCCACGACCACCAATATTCAGTGAGCTGGTCGGGTGGGAGCCCACCGAGGAACGCGTAGTCCGCCGAGGGCGATAGCTGCCGCACCACCGTTACCTCCGGCCGTGGCACCGAGGATCCGTCCCCAGCACCTGGTGGGCTGAGGTTCACAACCCTGACATCCGGCAGATTTGCCACAAGGCTTGGCCCGTTGACGCGGAGCGGGCCACTGCCCTCTTCGTCCCAAATGAGCAGAGCGGTGTACTTGCCGCCACCGACCGGGCCGGGAGCGATACGCACGAAGGCTTCATCTTGCGAGCCTTGCGAGCCTCGCCAGCGGGAGACCTGTCCGGTGCGGGGGTCGCCATCGAGTGCGCCATTTACACGGACGCCGGCTGGCACGATCGCAGTTAGCGTCCAGTTCGGGAATGCAAGGTCATCGCCGGTGAGGTCCACAGCCAAGGTCGCCTGCCAGCGACCGCTGCTGTCGGGAGCTTTGTCTCGGCTAAGCCGAAGGCCCACCGTCATGGGCGAGTGAGCGGATCGGTCCGGGCCGAAGTCGACCTCGACGCTCGACCCCGGAGGCTGCGGAATCGCAGTGTCCGGGTGGTACGCCCACCCGTAGACGCCAGCCGCGGCACCGATCACGAGCAGCCAGCCGACCGTCGGTGTGAAGCCCCGGGATACCAAAGCCCGGGCTCGCGCCCACCGTCCACTGGCCTGCTCCCTGGTCGTCACGACGGGCGCGACGGAGACAGTCGCCGTTGACGGCAAGGCGGACTCGGCGGTGCCGGAAGGCCCGGCGACGGACAGGGATGTCGCGTGCGCCCTCTCACGGCGTCGCGTCGACAGAGCTGCCATTACTACAGCTCCCGCCACGGCTCCGATCAGGACGGTTTCCTCGGTTGACAGAGACCGTTGGTGTCGCGGCCATCCACGCATGCGTCCATGATGTCGGTCACCTTGCGGGCGTTCGGACCTAGGTTGCGGACACCCACTCTGAGCTGGGCTGTTGCTCGTCGTCCGTCGAAGTCCTCGGCGGCCCGAGCATCGAATCCGCAAGGTAGATCCGTACGGGACACCCGCTGTTGCTGCTTTCCGGTCCGGACGAAGTTGGCCACTCCGCGCTGATGGCCAAGGGCGTGACCGCCTTGCGTGCGAAATTGGCCAGGTGGTGATCAGCGGCAGCAGTCACCACAGCTCGATCTCGACGCGGACTTACGTGGTGAATCCCGATACGCGGCAACCCTGGGACGTAGTGTCAGGCCGTGAAGATCACGGGGGAGTTGGTAGCCACGGTGGGCCACAGCGTCGAGCTGATTGGCGCGGTTTGGCTGTTCTGCGGAGCATGGAAGACGCTTCGCGACCCGAACGCGGGGAGCCTCGGCCGGTCGGCCACCCCTCTCGACGTCGGCAAAGCATATGTGCATGCGGTGAAGGCCGTTGCGAAGGCTGGGGCCGGGTGTGGAGTCGTGCTCATCATCATCGGGCTGGCCGTGACGACCATCGGGGGCTGGATGCAGGTTGCCCGCGGATGAAGAAGTGCCACCGCGGGATTGGCCAGGTTGGTTGGACGCGACGCGGCGGGCGGCAGTTCTGGACGCCGCCGGTCCGAACCGTCCAGGACCACATGGCAAGGCGGCGTTGCTCAGCCAGGGTTCGGCTCCGCATGTGCCCGGCGGGCCCTGCCGGGGAAGCCGCTCACTGCTTCTGGACGCGATACAGGTAGCGGTAGGCGGCGGGGTTGCCAGCGCTGCCGCCGTAGTCATAACGAGTCTGGTTGGTCGCTACATTCACGGCGATGTTGCCCAGCACGGTCAGCACCGACGCTGGAAGCGCCGTCTCGGGCAGGCCGGCCGCGACCGCGACGGCGGTCGTGGCCACGGTGACCGCTACCGACTGCTTGAACAGCTGCAGCTTCTGTGCACGCGCTGCTTGCTGGAGATCACGGACGGCCTCCTCGATCTCGTGCTTGACCCGCAGGAAGGCGTCGTCCGGGTGGAGATCCCGCAAGTTGTGCAGCAAATCCTGAACCGTGACCATCAGGCGCACCCGCTCGTCGGCGTAGCGTTCTCGGAACGCGACGAGATCACCGATCATGACGTCGCCGTGGGGCACCGGGAAGAGCGCGCCGATGTCGACTTTCCAGCTGGCGATGCTCCGCTGTCCGGGGATCGGCTCGGCACCTATCCGGTGAGCGGATGGCACATCGGTGTATGGGTGCAGCGCGCGAGGCCCCTGGCCGCCGAAGCGGGCGTTGCGGTCAGCGGCGATTTGATCGGCGATGATGCTCACGACAACGTGCATCAACGCGGGCGAGCCCACCAGCCGGCGCGGCGAGGCTGGATGGCGGTACACCAGCTCACGGCGGAGCAACGCTTGTACGACGCTCGTGTGCAGCTTGTCGACATGCAAGGTCTGGGCGTGCCCGTCGGGCGCGTTACGTGGCGGGATCAGGTCGTCCAGCGGGACCTCCGCGAGCGCAAAGTCGAGCTGGGGCCCGATGTCGTTGAGCGGAACCGGCTCGTAGGCGTCGTACGGTTCAATCGGGCTGTACAGGTCGTTAGCGATGAGTTCGCCCATGACCGGGCTCATCCGTCGTCGCCATCCGGGCGCGACCACGGTGCTCAGGCTGTCCCAGTACAGGACAGCCTGGCTGATGACCGGGCCGGGCGCGTCAGCGAACGGGTAGTAGAGCATGCCGGCCATGGATTCCTCCGTACAAGTCGGCGCATCGGCCGGTGATCAATGATGAGCCGAGCCTCAGCGCGGCTGGCGAGCTGAGGAGGAAGTGCTGGGCAGCGGCAAGTGCCCTACCGAGGGCCGTTTCGAGAACAGGCATTTGTAGTCAGCATCCAACGGAAGCGATGGCGCGAACTGCGGTGATCGGCAAGAGCCGACCACCGTGAGCGTTGTTGAGTAGCATACGCCGACGATCTTCGGTGGCGTCGCGGTCCGAGCGTGGGCGGCCCCGGATGCTCGGAGTTCCGGGTCTGTTCCGGGATCAGCGGCGCGTTGTTCCGGAACAGCGCACGGTCCATGACCCCCGCGCCAGTGACGGTGCTCCGAATCAAGCGGTCGCGTCGTGCGCCTGGTCCCAGCGGGCCAGGAGGTACTGAACGCTGCTCTTGCCCCACCGGCCCTTGCCTGACGGGGTTGGAACGCATTCGGCGTCGAGCGTGGCCGCGATCTGGGCCAGAGAGTTGCCCTGGGCGCGCAACTCGGCCGCCCGTCGCGCCGAGTCCGGTACCGGAGCTGCCGGTCGTCCGAGCCGCACTCCGCGGTCCCGAGCCGCCGCCATCCCTTCGGAGACCTCGGGCCGGCGGGGTCGGGGGTCACTGGATGCCATGCCAATACGGTACAGAAAAAGGTGCACAAAAAGATACCTCAAGAGCTAGCATTTGCTATACCATTTCCTATACGCTAGAGGTGAACGAGAAGAAGCCCAGCCGGTGCGGACACACCGGCCAGGCCCCGAACAGAACGCATCCCTTCACCGAAAGGCGTTCCGATGACCGAGCCTACGACCACCCCGGCCCAAGAAATCGATCGCAACGACAGGCCCACGACGGAGGCGCTGTGCCGGTTGGTTGCCCGCTTCGCGAACCGTGATCAAGTCCAGGCCGCCGGGTACGTCTTCGGAGCCGAGCGAGCGCGGGTGGGTGACGAGGCGGTGATCTACTCGCGTGGCCAGTACCGCGCCGGCATCGTCACCAAGACCGGCTGGGTGAACGTCACGGTCGTGTACACCACCGAGAGCGCGATCCGCGAGGCCGCCGACCCGCGCTACGGCTGGACGGAGGCGGTCCGCTCCACCAAGGCCGACAAGTTCGCCGAGGTCGCGGTCCGCCCATCCAGCACCCTCGACCCGGCCGGGCCCGCCGCTACCAGCACCAGCGACACCGCCGCACCGGACGCGGCCCGCTACGTCGCGACAGCATCGGACGCAACGGATATCCCCAACACGCGGTCCCGTGCCCTTCCTTCCCGGGAGCTTGACCACAACGACCAATGCGTCGGGTGCGGCGCTCCCGATTCGGAACCGTGTCTCTCGACCTGCCCCTTCGCGACCGGGGAGTTCGGGCCGGCAGTCATCCTGCGCGCCGCCGCCCGGCGGCTACCACAGCACCAGGCCGGTGTCGGCTACGACATCGGCGGCGCGCTATGGGCCGCAGCGGTCGACTTGGTCGGACGCGAGGCCGCCGCCCGGGTCACCGACCAGGCGCGCGAGGTGCTCACCGAGTACCTGGTCTGGGACTGGGGTGCCAGTGCGCAGCCAATCCGCAGCCAGGTCGTGTACCGCCACGGTCTGTTCTCCGGCCTCGGCGAGATCGGGCGGTCGCAGTACGCGGCCGCCGCCCGTCGCGACGGCATCGAGTTCGACCCCAGTGCCTTCGGCGAGATCACCCCGTGATCCACGCAGCCGATCCCGACCGGGCTGGCACAGCGTCTCCGTCGTCCACAGCAGGGAAGGAACCGCGCCACCCTGCGGCTGACCCTCGCCACGGGCGAGCAGGTCGCGGTGTGCCGGCCGCACGCCGCCAGGTACCAACGATGACCACGGACCGGCTCCTGCTGGTCCCACCAGCGGCAGACTCAGTGCGCCCGGACGGACCCGGCCGGATCGCGCCCGGCCAGCGGGTCACCTGCCTTCCCGGATCCCTACCGGCCCGCCATGGCGGCCGGGGCGGCGGCATCCTCGTCTCCATTGGGCAAAAGAACTCGATGGTC
>WNGA01008370.1_pt1 | contig 14193 bp, 15 predicted proteins | sample 5400061 | NCBI WGS metagenome assembly WNGA01 (sample SAMN13153366, study PRJNA577476) | soil metagenome | isolation source: 100 cm soil or saprolite under grassland replicate 2 | place: USA:California | collected 2016-06-15 | reverse complement strand
GATTCTGGGTTCAGTCATCTGGAGACCACCTAATCACTTGTAACTTAAGGTGAAGCCAAGTTCTTTTCATTAAGTAACTGACATCCCAGCTGTTGAAGACCTCGAGTTTGCTCGATGAGCGACCGTGGATTGAGGAGACGCTGACCAAATAACCCGAGAATCAGTTCGCCGCGTCGTTACTGAGACATACCTCACATGCGTCCAGAGTCATTAGGTGATTGGAGTCTGTCCCATCTTTCCCCCGCAGCGTGCTGGACCGTTTTTGACGCTCAGTCGTAAGTCATTGAAAAAGTGAGAGATATTGGTAGCGGGGGGCGGGATCGAACCGCCGACCTTGGGGTTATGAAGACTAGAGAAGAACCTGCACCAACTTCATCTCTCGCATAAAGCTAACAAAACAACAGGTCGCGGTCGGAAAAGATGCGTTTATGCGCTTTATGCTGTGATCGTTTCGATATGAATCTCGGCAAAATCTCGGCAAAACCTCACCGAGTGCGAAGTCGAATCCGAATGTCTTTACGGGCAACGGATTCTAAGTCTGATTCGGGTGTGCTTACCTCATTCTACTACGCGTTACCAAGTCGTATTCACCGACGTTTCAGCCGTCAAAGCAAGCTTACGTCTGGCCTGGTACGGACACCTGAACCATCTTCCACTCACCTTGACGCGGCTAGTTTTTGCTACTGGCAACTCTCGCGCAAGGTCTAAACGGCCCGAGACTGCTTCGTTTGCAGTTGAGTAAACCTGCAATACCAAACCAGAACGGTTTCTGTTCCAGCAAGAATCGCTGTGCTGTATTTGAGGTTGCCGCAAAGGCCACGCTCTCAGCGCACCAAGACGGGCTTACGGTGCAGCCTCCGCTCGTGAATGTCGACTGCCTGTGCGTAATGCAAGATGGCAGGCAAGGAATCGGATGTTGTGTGAATGGGGAACCAGGGCGATCGCCTTCGGCCCTCAGAAATGGACCAGAATGGATCTCCGAATCGACGATGGAAGATCGTGCCGGCATATGGCACGATTAAACCACCGATAATCTGCACCCCGGCGACGGCTCAATGCCCGCTTGCAAACGGTCAAGGAGAAAGTCGATAAGTCCTGGGCACACTCCGAAGAGTATCGCCGCCTGCGTCGCCGGAACGATGGGATGGAGAAGACCCTCGAATCAGAAGGGATCGAAGTCGAAAGCAATCCTACATTCACCACCGAAGATGGTGAAGCAAATGATGATTCCTGCGAGGTCGCACCGGTCGAAACGGGTGCGTTGGCGAGCGCCACTCCCGCCGGTGATCCCTTTCGAGGGGAGGTTTCCGACGGACGGGCTCAGCCAGAACTCACTTACACAGACTGCTTGAGCCGTTTAAGACAACATGGATCATAACCCTCGCCCCTTCGGGTTAATTGCGGTTTTCAGGAAATCGATGGCATCTTGCACTTTTTTGAACTTGGAGGCCTGGTCACCATCTATATCAACATTGAAGGTATTCTCGAACGCTGTACTAATCTCTACCAGATCGATGGAGGTAGCACGAAGATCATCGATGAACGATGCTTGCGGGACGATTTCTTCCTCCTTCACATCCAAGATCTCAAGCAGGATTTCTTTTACTTTATCTTCAACTATCAATATGTCCCCCCTTTTTTGATTTCCCTTCAATTCTCTCATTCCTGTCACAATTCTCGAAAGATGAGACAAGCATTAGTCCCGCCTAACCCAGCGTTGAAAGTCATCACGGTCTCCAAGGGAATCTCCTTCAAGGATTGTACATGAGCTACTTCCTGACAATCGGGCGAGATATGATCCAGGTTCGTCGTAGGAGCGATGAAGTCATACCGCAACATGAGGAGAGTAAGAACCGCTTCTAAGGCCCCTGCAGCTCCCATGGCATGACCCGTTAGTCCCTTTGTCGAGCTTAAAAACGGTGAGGGGGAACCGAAAACCTCCTTGACCACCTTCACCTCCAACGCATCATGGAGCTTTGTTCCCGTACCGTGGGAGTTGACGTAGTCGATCCCTCGCACTCCAGCCTGTTCTGCAGCGACCAGAGCTTGCTTGATGCTTTCCTTCAATCCTTCGCCGGATGGCTCGAACATGTGAAATCCATCGTTGGCGGAACCGTACCCGACAATCTCGGCGTATGGAACGGCACCCCGGCGTTCAGCATGCTCCAGAGCTTCCAGGATCAGGATGCCAGCTCCCTCAGAGAACACGGTTCCTTCCCGGTCCTGATCATAGGGACGACATGCTTTTTCTGGCTGATCATTCCATGAAAAAGGCACCCCGCCCCAGTTTTCAAAAAAACCTCCAATCTGTTTCCAACTGCTCTCCTCGGCAGCTCCGCAGATACCTAGGTCGATAGCACCATAGGCGATCAACTCATAAGTGTGGCCGATGTTAACCGTCCCTGAACAGGATGATGAGCAGATGGAATAGGCTCTACCTTTTACGCCAAGCCAAGCGGCCAAATTCCCCGAGGATGTTGAGTGCATGACTTTTACCCCCGTTGTGGCACCCAAGCGGGAAGGACTACCATACTTCAGGAGTAGTCGCTCGGCACTCGCTACTTCGTTGATCCCTCCAAAACTGCCCCCCACCACGACTCCTACCCTATCACTCCGCAAGACATCGTGGGGTAGCTTGGCATCTTCTAAAGCCTTTAAGGTTGCTACAGCAGAATACTTCGCCACGTCGGACATTGTTTGAAGTGGCCTCTTGCCGATCTGCGCTATCTCTGCCTCTAGTCCCTTGACACGTCCAGCTACCTGGCACCGGAGGCCCAGCTCTTGCATCTCGGGTATGAACTCAATTCCTGAGTGGCACGTCCGAAGCGACTGAAGCACCTCTGCCTTACTGTTCCCTATAGAGGAGACCACTCCTAGGCCTGTGACAACAACTCGCCTCATGGGGAATACCTCTTCAAAACGATAGATGTATTAACCCCTCCGAATCCAAAGGCGTTGCTTACGGCCATGTTTATCTTGGTTTCTAGAGGGTGGTTCGCCACCAGATTGATCCCCTCACATTGAGCATCTATCTCTTCTAGGTTGATGTTCGGGGCTATGAAGTTGTATCCCATCATGAGGAGGGTATATATGATCTCGTTGCTCCCGGACGCTCCTTGCTCATGCCCCGTCATGGATTTAGTCGAGCTCACATAGGGACCTTTCCCAAAGACTCTGGTGATGGCCTGTGCCTCCATAGCATCGCCAACTCGTGTCGAGGTGGCATGAGCATTGACGTAGTTGACTTGACTTGGGGTGATTTCCGCATATTTGAGAGCTCGCTCCATACATCTGACCATGCCTTCTCCGGAGGGGAGGGTCATGTCATACCCATCGCTGGTAAAAGCATAGCCGATTAGCTCAGCGTAGATCTTGGCCCCTCGCCGGCAGGCTTGCTCCAGCTCTTCTAAAAGGAGGATTCCACAACCAGCCGATGGGACCAGCCCATCTCGGTATCTGTCGAAGGGCCGGGAGGCCTTGATGGGCTCATCTTCCCTCGTAGAAAACACCTGTAGAGCATCGAGATGGCAAAAATACTCCCACGAGTCTTCCTGGACCCCTCCGCAGATACAGATATCCTGGAGCCCTCCCGAGATAAGCTGAGCAGCGTGCCCAATGGCCGCCGCTCCAGTTGCACATGCTGCAGTGACCGTGAGGCTATATCCCTGAGTGCCCAGCAGCACTGACAAGTTGCCCGATACTGAGCAACCCATCACTTTTTGATATGCAATCCCTCCCAACTTTTGCTTCCTCTCGTGGACCACGCTACATTGCCTGTAGATATCCTGCATGTTCCCGATATTCCCTATGATAATGCCCGCTCTATCATGCTGAATTTGGTAAACCTCCAGCCTAGCATCCTCCAAAGCTTGGAGCGCGGCATGAACCACGAGATACGATCCTGGCCCCATCTGCCGTAAGTTCCTTTTGGGGATAGTGGGAGGGGGCAGTCCCTTGATCCGCCCTCCCAAGGCGCTTCGAAAGCCCAGACTTTTGCGCTCTGGAATGATCTCGATGCCTGAGCGTCCACGCTGGAGTGATTGGAGGACCTCCTGGCTGCTGTTGCCGATACAGCTTAGAATGCCCATCCCGGTAATTGCCACACGACGCATGGTCCTCCTAGTGCTTCTTGAAAATCAGGCAAGCATTCGTCCCACCTAGACCCGCGTTGAAAGACATTGCCGTCTTCAAGGGAATCTCCATCAATGATCGCACATGACGGACGCCATCGCATTCCGGAGCGATATGCTCTAGGTTCGCGGTGGGGACGACGAAGCCATGGTGGAGCATCAGCAGCGTGAAGATGGCTTCGTGAGCACCCGTTGCGCTCTGGGAATGACCTGTTAGTGATTTCGTGGAGCTTACCAGAGGGGATGGCTCTCCGAACACCTCCCGGATAACTCGGACCTCCACAGGATCGCCAGCCTTGGTCCCGGCCCCATGGGGATTGATGTATTCAATCCGCAAGGGTCCATCGCGTCCCGCTGACAGCAGTGCTTGCTGAAGGCATCGTTTCAAGCCCGTCCCCTTCGGCTCAAACATGTTGTCGCCATCACTGGCCGAACCATACCCAATCACTTCGGCATAAATCGAGGCTCCACGAGATTTCGCATACTCCAAATCCTCTAGGATCAAGATTCCCGCGCCCTCAGATAAGACGATCCCCTGCCGATCTCGATCGTATGGGCGGCAAGCCTTCTTCGGCTGGTCATTAAAGTCGAAAGGCATAACAGCCAGGTTGTCTAAGAACGCGGCGCCCACTTTCCAAGTTTCCTCGGCACCGCCACAGATACAAAGATCCAAAAGTCCATACTGGATCAGTTCAAATCCGTGCCCGATGTTATCGGTCCCTGTAGAGCAGGCGGAGGAAACAGAATAGCATCGTCCCTTGATTCCCAACCAAGCCGCCAAGTTGATGGCAGCGGTGGAGTTCACAATCTTCACCGCGCCTGTGGCTCCCAATCGCCTGGCACTTTTATGCGTACGAAGCAATGCTTCCGTCTTTGGTATCTCGTTAATCCCTCCGAACGCGGTGCCCACCATAACTCCCACCCTGTTATTTCCCAATGCTTCATGGGGTAGCTTGGCATCTTCTAAAGCCTCTAAGGTCGCTACAGCAGCATACTTCGCCACCTCGGACATGGTTTGAAGTGGCCTCTTGCCGATCTTCGCCAACTTCGCGTCAAGTCCTTTCACCCTCCCAGCCACCTGGCATCGAAAGCCCAATTCCTTCATCTGCAGGACGAACTCGATCCCAGAACGGCCTTCCTTGAGTGCTTGAAACACTTCGTCTTTACTATTTCCAATGGAAGAAACAACTCCCATCCCCGTAACGACAACCCGCCTCATCTACCTTCTCCTTACATCAGGAGCCCCCCGTTTACCCGGATTACCTGTCCGGTGATGTAGCTTGCCAGTTCAGACACTAGAAAGGACACCGCGTGGGCCACCTCCTCTGGTCGTCCTATCCGCCCAAGGGGGATTTTCTTTACCCACTCTTCTACTGGAAGAAGGCGAACCGTGTCCTCTGTTTCGATGAATCCGGGGGCGATGACATTAACGGTTACCCCCATTGGAGCGAGCTCTCGAGCAAGGGCTTTGGTAAAGCCAATGACCCCTGCCTTTGCTGCACAATAGTGGGTTGATCCCAAATATCCCTCCTCACCCGCAATGCTGCTCATGGTAATAATCCGCCTCCCCGGACATCTTTTCCCAGCCATCGTCCGCACGACAGCTTTTGTACAATAGTAAACCCCGTTCAGATCCGTATCTATAATCTGATGCCAATCTTCATCGGGCATCTGCATCAAAATTTGAAAGCTGCTAGTCGCGGCGTTATTTACGAGGACCTGAATAGGGCCTGCAGTACGCGTTACCTCCTTCACGGCCTCCTCCACGTCCTGCTGCTTTGTCACGTCGAACCCTCTCACCATGGCTTGCCCGCCTTCCTGTTGGATCAGCTTCTGTAACGCCACGGCGGCCTTTTGGTTAGTACGATAGTTGATCACTACCCGATATCCATCACGGGCCAATTGGAGGGTAATGGCCCGCCCGATTCCCCGAGAGGCTCCTGTAATCAGGGCAATTGGCTTATCCATGGGATTACATTTCGGATTACGGTCGGCGTTTGGCTAGCGTTTTGGTGGTAAAGGTAAGCACATCTTTCCCCCGGTGGTTCCTTATTCGATGGCTCGCTGTAATCAGACCTCGCTCTTTGTCGAGTTCCCGCACCTGTGTCACTTCGCTTTCCAAATTAATAGTCTCACCGATTTTGATAGGCCTCACGAAACGAACCTTATCGAGCTTACCAACAGCGATGACAAACTTGGGCAACACCGAATTAGGACTTGCTTGGTAGAGTAACCCGCAACCGATGGCTAAGCCCAGCGTGCCGTGAGCGATCCTTTCACCGAAAATTGTGCCCTTGGCGTATTCCATGTTGGTGTGGAGAGGATGCCAATCCCCGGTTAGGCCAGCAAACAGCGTAACGTCCGTCTCAGTTATAGTACGGCCCGGGGCGACAACACGATCGCCTATTTGGCAATCCTCGAAGTAGATCTTCTCCACCTATCTATTCCTCCCATGCACTCACGGAACTAGGACTAGCTTCCCAAAATTTTTTCGTTCCTCCAAGAGTCTATGTGCCTGCCCCGCCTCCTTGAGGGGCAAAACTCTATCCATGACAGGTTGAATCTTCCCCTCTTTGAGCAGGCGCATGATTTTAAACAAAGAGGCTTTGCCTCCCAGTTTATTACCGTAAATCTGTAACTGCCGTTGGAACACTTGCCTGACATCCATCGTCACCTCATAACCTGAAGTGACGCCGCAGGTAACCAGACGTCCGCCCCGGGTGAGGCAAAGCAAGCTCTGCTCCCAGACCCCTCGACCAATATGTTCGATCACCACATCTACCCCTCGCTCTTTTGTGATCATTCGCACCTTGCGCAGGAAATCCTGCTGGTTATAGTTGATGAGATGCCGGACTCCCAAGGCTCTGGCTTTCTCCAATTTCTGGTCGCTACCAGCTGTTGTAATGACGTTGGCACCCACCAACAAAGCTAATTGGATGGCTGCACTTCCCACCCCGCTCCCGGCGGCATGAATGAGTGTCCATTCCCCTGGCTGAAGTCGGGCCTTCTCAAACAGCATCGCCCACGCTGTGACGTATGAACCAGGAACACAGGCGGCGACTTCCCAAACAATCCCCTCGGGCAACGGAACCAAGTTACCTTCGGGAACTGTGACTAACTCCGCATATCCTCCTTGGAGATCAACTCCCAACACTCGGTATTGAGAACAGAGATTATCCCTTCCTGCACGGCAGAATTGACATTGGTCACAACTGATTCCTGGATTGAGCACCACCTGTGTTCCTACCACCGCGGATCGAACAGACGGTCCTATGGCTACTACCTCTCCAGCAATATCTCCCCCAGGGATATGAGGGAATCTTCCCGGCCCCCAAAAAGGCAAACCTTTTCTGACCCACAGGTCGGCACGATTCAGCCCGCATGCCATCACTTTGACGAGAATCTCATTCCCTTTGGGCGTTGGATCTGGCAACTCTCCATAGATAAGCTTCTCAATATCCCCATGTTCAGCTAAGTAAACCGCTTTCATCAGTTTTCACTCTGGTACCAGAACCAGTTTGCCGAACTGGTTGCGCTCTTCTAAGAGCCGGTGAGCCTCTCCGGCCTCCTTCAAGGGTAAGACCCGCTCTAGTACCGGTTGCAGTTTCCCCTCCTGTACCAAACGAACGATTTTGAATAAGGAAACCTTACTGCCACAGGTGGCTCCAAAGATACACAGATTCCGGAAAAACACATGCCGGAGGTCCGTCTTCGCTTGGTAGCCGGAGGTGGCTCCACAGGTTACCAGCCGTCCCCCGGTAGCTAAGCAGAGAAGACTTCGCTCCCATACTTCCTCCCCAATGTGCTCGATTACCACATCCACACCACGCTTCTTGGTGATACGCCGCACCTCGTGGAGAAAATCCCTTTGACGATAATTGATGACGTACTGTGCACCCAAGGCTTTGGCTTTCTCCAGCTTCTCAGGACTCCCAACGGTGGTAATGATATTCGCTCCCGCCAACCGCGCAAGCTGGATCGCAGCCGACCCGACTCCACTTCCCCCGGCCTGAATCAGGATCCACTCCCCGGGCTGTAGCTTTGCTTGATCAAACACCATGTTCCAGGCGGTGGTGAACACCGTTGGAATGCAAGCTGCGGCCTCCCAGGGAATCTCCTCAGGCAAGGGAACCAAATTTACATCGGGAATCTTGACCAGTGCCCCATAACCTCCTGGAAGATTTTTCCCCAAGAGTTCGTATTCGGCACAGTGGTGATCAAGCCCTGATAGACACGCTTCACAATGACCGCAACTGACACCCGGGTGAAGCACAACCCGCGCTCCTACAGATAAAGATCGAGATGTTGGGCCGATCTCAACTACTTCGCCAGCGACCTCCTGTCCGAGGATAAAAGGGTATTTGATCCTCAGGAAGGGCAGCCCCCGTCTCACCCAGAGGTCGATATGATTTACCCCGCACGCTTTAACTCGGATGAGAACCTCATTACCCGTAGGAACCGGATCTGGCAAGTCCCCATAGATAAGTTTATCTATCCCACCATGCTCGGTGATGTAGACCGCTTTCATGAAATTCTATACAGTTACGCTAGCGAATCGCGTAGAGTTAGGAAGAGCGCATTACTGACGCCACGTCCACAGAGGTAGAGAGCAGTTGCTCTGCTACAACGATTGATCTAGCAGATACTCCAGCACTCTCTTTCCGATCCTACCTTCCAGCACGTGGTCATAGGTTTCGAAGCCTGGGGAGGGATTCATTTCTAAGCAATACCAATTGCCTGCCTCATCAACTTTAAAGTCGAAGCCAGCCAGCACAACTCCCCGTTCTTTGGCATAAGATCGGCACAGTTCCGCGATCTGTGGGGGGACCGACTCGCATGCGCGCAGGTGAGAATAGGTCCCTTTAGTTCGGTAATACCGGTAATCAACTGCATCGGATTCGATTTCCACAGCAAAAACCGAGTCGTCCACAACGTGGATACGTACATCTTTTCCAACAATGCGCCGTTGGAACAGGACCGGACAATTTTCTAAAAACTGCAATCGGTCTTTCTCAACCTCGTCTACATTGTCAACGATGCTTCTTACCCCGCTGTTAGACTTGTAGATGGTCTCTCCGTGCTGGCGGAACGTTTGATAGTCCGAAATGATAGAGGTTGTAAGGGACAATGGTACGGTGAATCCTTTCCGCATCAGCAAATAGGATTGTAGGAGTTTAGACATATTTTCCCAGCCGGACTGAGGTATATTGACTATCTTAATTTGAGTTGATTGAAGGGCTGCATTTAAGCCTGCAAACCGTGATACTACCTTGGGCCATTGGCGCTTGCTCACATGCGAAGGGGTAGGAAGCATAAGCCGTTGGTAAATGCCGGAAAATTCAGAAATCCAGTATGTCACACCTGCTGCATGCACCCTGGTGCGGCTTTCCTCAGAAGAAAAGTGCCTGAGATACCCATTCGAATAATAATCCTTAAGATGTAAGAACGAGAATTTAACGCCCGCACCTTGAGTAACCTCTAATATGTGGCGACTGGTGCTATCGCCGATATAGCCAATTATCAGTATCTCTTTTGACATTGACTATCTTTTAAGCTCTTCGACAATCTTATCCGTCACCATGTTGCTCAGGCTCTGGGGCAGGAATGACGGGGTACTTGTATATAGACGAGTAAATTCAGGTATCTCTTGCTGGAATGATTGGAAGGCATAGATGCAGTACGCGTAAGTCAAACTGAGGGCGTCGAGCAGGGTACGGGATGAGTCTTTCAACTGTTGCTGCAATACATCAGTTGTGGGAAACATACCTTGGCTTGGCGCATATGAAAATGTTAGGAACTCGTCAACTATCCTTACGGTAATTGCGTAAGTGGTATCACAGGGCACATCGAGGATAGAGTAGAGCCTTCCACCTTCAATGGGATAGCCGTCAGCCAGACAAAAAGGTTGCTGATTCGAGAGATCGATGCAGGCCAGATTCTCCCCTCTCTGTTTTCGCCGGGTAAGCTCACGCTTGCTACAAATCTCTTCCTTCACAGTAGGTACGCCGAGGGCTCTTGCGAAGGAACGGATCTGCATTGAGTTATAGTGCATGACTGGAATACGCGTGGAGGGTCGATTGATAACCCTACACGGAACCATTGACAAAAGGGCGAGCCAGGAGGCATATGCCTCATGTTCAGCGTATTGGGTGTCTGAACTATCCAGGACATCTTTTGAGGCCGCCGTGACATGTGACACAAGAAAAGCCTTAGCGCTTCTAAGCGGTAAAGGCTTACTATCAATGATTATTTTTGCCTCGACGTTATCAACGCCAAGGGGAACAGATATATTGACTAAGGAAACATTTGGTACAACGTAGGCGCGAACTCCGTTTCTAGTAAGCCCGTCCTGCGTCTGTAGAAGCACAGTATCATTAGGACTGCCAAGGAGCAGTATGTATTTACCTTCCTCCATGAGTATCTGTCCTTTGAGCCGTATACATGCTCAAAGCTAAACGAGTGGTACGAAATGGCTCGGCTTGTTGTATCGGTTGAACCTGTAGATTTCCAGCCGACTATACATGTCAAACAAACCCACGAGATCGGGGCCACCCTTTTCGACAGATGTCTTGATAAAAGGTAAAAAATCTGAACCTATTTCTTTTTCTTTCTCCTTTTCTTTGTCCTTGTCTTTTTTGTCGTTTTCCTTACAGCCCGAACAGAACCCGTCTGCTCTGCCCCGTGCGCTTCGTATTGCGCTGTCCACTATTGTTTTACTCATGCTTATGACATTGTTCATGAGATCAGGCCTGTCAGAGGGCTGAATGAACAGTGAAGTGATCGAAACTGTCCGACCATCACCGAATAGATCACGAACCGTGCCCTGCACTTCCATTTTTACCGGCATGCGGTTGCTCCGGGGAAGTTTGTTGAAATCTTTAATTGTTCTCTTGTCATCCGCGCTCTCGTCACGCCAAGCCAATAGTCGCTCCCGACCACTCACAATTAAGGCCTTGATAACCAACTCCAACTGACTCCGAAAAATCAAGGCCTGGGTTTTCTCAGTTTCATCATCGCTGACCCAGGTTAAGGGAACGAAGAGCGCATGCTCGTAGGTCGAAAAATCAAAAATGGTTCCCCCAACAACCTGATCGTCAGACTGGTCCCGCGTCAGAATCAGGCCTCCATTGCGCATCGCAGAGGCGACCAGTCCCTCACACGTGTTACTAAATTTAGCGGGCCGGCTTTTGATGGCCGCATGATAATCATCCGGCCCATCTGCGAGGTGGAAAACAAACTTGCGATTGGTTCGAGCAGCTTGTGAACTGCCAGTAGTTGCCTGCTTCCGTTTCTTGGTTAGGGGATGCTCTTTTTTCATCGTATGCTCCTCCTATCATAGGTTGAAGTAAGGAAAGTGGGTTTCGTAACGCTTTACTTCACACGCGGCTGTGACTCTGGTTCCAAGTCTCTCATTAATCCCAATATGTTGTGCTAAACAAGAGGCACGAAATGGCTCGGCTTGTTGTATCGGTTGAACCTACGAATCCCTAATTGGTTATAGACAGCGAACAGACTCATCGCTTCGACTTCGAGATTTAATTTTGTTGACGTAACGATCGATTCTATTTCTTTCCCATCTTTTTCACCTTTTTCTCCTTTTCCGGGTTCCTTGTCAACCTCTTTGCCTTCTTTACAGCCGCTACAAAATTCTGCAGCAGCTCCCAGTCCCCGTACGCTTCGAAATGCACTATCTATAGTTGTCTTACTTATGCTCAGGACATTACTAACCAGATCCGGCCTGTCAGGGGATTGGATGAAAAGTGAAGTTACTGCAACCGTCCTCCCATCACCGAATAGATCATGAACAGTTCCCATCACCTCTATCCTTACCGGCACGCGGTTACTCCGAGCAAGTTTATTGAACTCTTTCACTGTTCTCTTGTTGTCCTCGCTCTCATCGCGCATAGCCATCAGACGATCCCGTCCACTGAGGATTAACGCCTTGATGATCAACTCCAACTGATCTCGAAGGACCAAGGCTCGGGCTTTTTTATCTTCATTATCTCTTACCCAGACCAAGGGAACGAAGAGAGCACGCTTGTAGGTTGAGAAATCGAGAATGGTCGCCCCAACAACCTGATCGTCAGACTTGTCCCGCGTCAGAATTAGCCCGCCACTGCGCATGGCAGTAGCTATCGTTCCCCCACACGTATTCCCAAATCTTTTGGGCCAGATACTGACGGCTGCATGATAGTCATCCTGGCCCTCACCGATATGGTAAACAAATTCTCTCATTGAATACCTCATTTCATAGGGAATTCTAGTCGCTTCAGAATGCTCACCGTCCGCTATGGGCGAATTCAAGTTCGAGTCGTCACAGGTTCCACAAAGGTTATGGTGCCTTCCTTGTTTCCGCAAGTGAGAGTTTCGTCTTTGGGGGGCAGCGCTCTGGTCAGCGCCCAATTTTGGATTCTCGGCCTCTCCTCTGCGCGCACGCCTCCGGTCCATAAACACGAAAAGGTCGATTGTTCAGAGGAGAGTGCCGTGTCGATCTTTTTGGAAGAAGGGCCTTCTAAAAGACGCCCCATTGTTGTCGTCCGCAGCTCGGCCCAGCGGTCCGAGTTTGTTTCTCAGATTTGAGATCTGCTTAAGGTCCGATGCCGACAAGGATTGCAGGACTTTGACATCGGCAAGACTGAGGGTCTTGCCGTGCTTACGTATGGCCGCTTGAATGTTGCCAGTCTTAACAGCTTCGGTAATGACCTTGTCTACAACGGCGCGGCCGGTGCTTGTTGGTTTTGCCATGTGAGTTTCTTCCTTTTAGTGGTTAGAGGGTTCAGTACCGCATAGTGGATATGGACCGTTGTGCGGAGCGACTTTCTAGTTCCCTACGACAGATCAATTGGACTAATCACTTGATGCAGGTAGGTGACGCGCTCAAATTGGCGGCGCGCCCGGTCTTTTTCGCCGAGCGTTTCCAGCGCAAAGCACAGCATTAATTGTCCAAACAACTCCCGCTGTTCATTGAAGGTCGAGGACCATTGACCCTCGTAATCTTTACTCAAGAGATCTACTACTTTGAAGTAATTGCGCTGATCGAAGTGCAATCGAGCCAACTCAATCCGGGCGTGCTCTTCAACAGATGGCTCATCGACGGAGAGGTTCTCCTCAAGTAGCTCCATCGCAGAGGCTGTATCGGCGAACCTTTTCTCCAACAACTTAGCCGTGTTAGCGTTCACAACCGGCTTGGCCCACTTCCCAAGCAGCGAATGCTCACTCGTCGCTTGAAGGGCGAGTGAGTGCGCACGACGCTCATGCGAGAGCGCTTTTTCATTGTCGCCCGCATGATACTCAGCCAATGCCAGGACGTTAGCAAGTCGAATCCCTGCATAAAGGCGGTCTATGGCGCAGACAATCTGAGGCAGGATAGAGTTGCCCAATGCACACCAGTGTTGGGCCTGCGCCAGGGCTGCAGGCTCGACCGATCGAGCATACACGTTGGCAATCGCATACATTACGTTCACGGCAAGATTTGGTTCCGCACCGCGTAGTGCGCGTTTGTAATACTGTATCGCAACAGGTCCGCGCCCGCTGGCCATCGCACAAAGTCGAGCAGTACCCACCATCAACTGTCGGTAGTCGCGCTCATCCAGTGCTAAGGTCTTTGCATTCCGCGATAATTCAACGAACTGTCGATAAACGAATTTGCTCCCTATTGCAGCCATGCCGTAGACGTATGTTGTATGTTGTTTTAGGACATTCTTGCGGTCGTTCCCAGCAAACGCATGCGATGCCCGACGCAGGTAGCCCCACCCGTAATGTGGCCATGCCTGGAATAACTCACTGTGAAGCTGCCGACTGACATCAGGCTGTAGTCTAGCCTTCACCGCCCTTTTGATCGTGGAAGGAAGAAAGGCCCACGCTTCGCCAGCAGGGCCTTGACAGGTTGGCAGGAAGTCGAGCGACGCCGGCTCGCACAAAGATCGTAAAACATGAATGGGAACTCCCTGGGCACAAAGGGCTACAAACTTTACAGCTCTGTTATCTGTACCGGGACTGATGTTCTTTTTGCTTTTCTTAGTGTGTACACACTCCACCCGTCCCAGGAGGGATCGATACCGAC
>WNGA01021498.1_pt1 | contig 14195 bp, 15 predicted proteins | sample 5400061 | NCBI WGS metagenome assembly WNGA01 (sample SAMN13153366, study PRJNA577476) | soil metagenome | isolation source: 100 cm soil or saprolite under grassland replicate 2 | place: USA:California | collected 2016-06-15 | reverse complement strand
CGGCCTGTCGCAGCCTGCTGGCGTCCCGCACAACGTGATCTCACGCTCGGATGACCTCGAAGTGATCGAGATCAACGAGCCGGCGGTCTATGGAACATGGGATCTGGCCGAACCGCCGGCGCCCTGGAAGTGACGATATTCGTGGAAGTGAACGGTGGCCAGTACATGCCGTAACGATTGCAGAATGCAGACTCACACGGCACGTGTGCACACGCGTGGTTCGACTGGGCAGAAGGAGCAACGGATGGCATCAGTTTCGTTCGAGAAGGTGGAGAAGGCCTACGGCACGACGAAGGTGATCCACGGCGTCGGCTTCGACATTCACGACGGCGAGTTCATGGTGTTGGTGGGGCCGTCAGGCTGCGGCAAGTCGACGCTTCTGCGCATGCTCGCCGGGCTCGAAGAGATCGACGGCGGAGCCATCGCGATCGACGGCAAAGTGGTGAACGATACGGAGTCGAAAGATCGAGACATCGCAATGGTGTTTCAAAGCTACGCGTTATATCCACACATGACCGTTCGCGCCAATATGGCGTTCAGTTTGAAACTCCGCAACGCCGACGCGGCCGTCATCGCGGAGCGGGTGGCGAAAGCTTCGAAGATTTTGAACCTCGATGCGTACCTCGAGCGTTTCCCGCGAGAGCTATCGGGGGGTCAGCGGCAACGTGTCGCCATGGGACGCGCCATCGTGCGCGATCCCAAGGTGTTCCTGTTTGACGAGCCGTTGTCGAACCTTGACGCCAAGCTGCGGGTTGCGATGCGCGCCGAGATCAAGGCATTGCACCAGCGGTTGAAAACGACGACCGTATACGTGACGCATGATCAGGTAGAGGCCATGACCATGGCCGATCGCATCGTCGTTATGCACGATGGTGTGGTCGAACAGATCGGCGCACCACTCGAGCTCTACGATCATCCGCGAAACCTGTTCGTCGCGCAGTTCATCGGGTCTCCCGCCATGAACGTCATCCATGGCAAGCTGCGCCGGGCCGGCGTCGATACAGTTGTGGAGACGCAAGACGGGATTCGTTGGCCGGTACTGCGCGAGCCTGCCGTCGGCGAAGGACTTGACGTCAGCTACGGCGTTCGACCGGAGCATCTCGCGGTCGTGCAACGTGGCAGCGCTGACAGCGTTCCCGGCGAAGTCGTCGTAGTCGAGCCAACGGGGGCCGAGACGGAACTACTGGTCCGCATGGGAACCTCGCAGATCAGCGTCATCAGTCACGGCCGAGCGAGCATCGGCGCAGGCGATCAGATTGCGCTGCGCGTTGCGCCGGGTTCAGTGCACCTCTTCGATCGGAACTCTGGTGCGAGGATTCCCGACGTGGAGGGAATGTGATTGAACACGGAGAGTCCGCGCCGGGTCGTGCCGTCTTGGCCGTGCGCGGCGACACCGTCCTGACGGCCGGCTGCAGCCGCGTCGAACAACGGAGCCAAAAGGAATGAAAGCAGTGTCGCTTGAACAGAATTTGAGGACGGAGGCCGCGGCGCGCCAACTGGTCGCTGCGCGGTTGGCGCACCGACCCGGCGCGCGTCTGGCCGAGTCCTGTCGGCCGCGCGACATTGAAACGGCGCTCGCGATTCGCCGTCGCGTTGGCGAATTGCTCCACTTCGACGTCGGCGGCTGGAAATGCTCGCTGCCGATGCCTGACAAGGCGGCGTTCATGGCGCCTATCTATGCGCCAACGATCACGTCGGCTTCGCCCTGTTCCGTGCTCGCAGAAGGTGCGAAGGCGCGAGTCGAGCCCGAAATTGCGTTCGTGCTCGGACGTGATCTCAAACCTCGCGCTCAACCCTACAGCGACGCCGACGTGCGCTCCGCGATTCGTGAGACGAGACTGGTGCTGGAGCTCATGGGCTGTCGCTACGCGGATCCCGCGAGCGCCAGCTTTCTCGAAATGCTTGCCGACGGACTCAACAATCAGGGACTGTTCGTCGGGCCGGAAGTGAGCGACGGTTTGATTCGGCCGCTGGAAACGATCCGGGTCACTGTTGCCAGCGGGGCGGAAACGATACTGACTCACGAGGGCCGTCACGGCGATGGTCATCCGCTGCGTCCGCTAGTGTGGCTCGCGAATTTTCTCGCGTCTCGCGGCGAGGGTCTCGAGGCGGGTCAGATCGTTACGCTGGGCTCGTACGCCGGCGTGCTCGAGCTGCCACTCGCGACGCCGCTCGACATTCGATTCGGCGACCTTGGCACGCTGTCGGTTCAGTTCATTGGAATGGAATAGAACCGCGGCCCTAATGTCGGCCGTGTATCCAACGCTTTGAGAAGGAAACTGTTTGATGGCGACTGCTCTCAGCGGCATCCGTGTTGCCGCATTTACCCATTTTGCGGCCGGTCCTATCGCGGCCCAGTATCTCGGCTCTTTCGGTGCCGACGTCATAAAAGTCGAGTCGCCGCAGCAGGACGTCAATCGCTATGCGCTGCGCGATCCCAATGGCGGCCTTCAAGGCATTAGCCCGTACTACGTCGTAACCAATCGCAATCAGCGCGGTATCGTCATCGATCTGAAGAAGTCGTCCGGTATGTCGATCGCGAGGCAGCTCATTGCTTCCTCCGATGTCGTGATCGAGAACTATCGCCCCGGCGTGATGCAGCGGCTCGGTCTAGCTTATGACGATGCCCGCAAGCTGAATCCCAAAATCATCTATGCGTCGATTTCCGCGTATGACCCCGAGGGTCCCGCGCGGGACCGTCCCGGCCAGGATCTTCTTTTACAGGCGCTGAGCGGCATTGCGAGCTTGACGGGGCGCGGCGACGGCCCGCCGATACCGGTAGGAGCCTATATTATCGACGGCTTCACGGCGATGCAGGTCGTTGCCGGTGTGTTTGCCGCTCTCCGCCATCGCGATCAGACAGGAGAGGGGCAATGGCTGCGCGCGGATATGATGTCGTCGTCGCTCTACCTGATGGCTCAGGAAGCGTCGTACGTCTTGAACATCGACGCCAAGCCGGAACGAAGTCGTGCCGGTATCGCGCACGTCAACCAGTCCGCACCATACGGTGTGTATCCGGTGAAAGATGGCGCGATCGTCATCTCGACATTCGGCGGTGTGCCAATGATGCGCAAGCTTGCCGCGGCCCTCGGCCTGGAGGATCAGATCGAGGATGATCTGACCGAGCAGGGCGTTCGTTTCAGGCGCGACAAGATCGCTGCCTTGTTGGCACAAAGGCTCGCCACGATGACCAAGGACGAAGCGATCAAGCTCATCGAACCGACGGGCTCATGGGTCGTTGCGGTGCGGTCGCTGGCCGAGGCGCTGGATGATCCGGCGGTCGCGGCGACCGGAATCATACAGAGCGTCGATACGCCCTATGGCGGTCACTACAAGATAGTTGCCGAACCGCTCAAAATGTCGGCGACACCGTTGGTTTCGGGACGTCCTGCGCCAGCTCATGGCGAACACACGCGCGACGTTCTCCACGACCTGGGCCTTTCAGACGGCGACATCGACGAGCTGATGGAGCAAGGCGTCGTGATGGAATGTCGCGTGCCCGCCGAACAATAGGCGAACATGTTCAAAAAGAGTATGAGCCAGCGCACCGACCGGTCGATTCGTAGGCGGCAACGCATGTCGAGCGTCTCTGCGCTAGCCTTCCGTCCTCCGAAGAATCGCATTGCGGACGTTGCCAAGCTCGCGAAGAAGGCCGCCTCGGATTTGGCTATGGTCTGGCCACTTCGCGCCCTCGTTCAATCCACCTCGGACGAAGCTCGAGTAGTTTCGTAAACGATGCCAATCGCGATCGATTTAACGGGCCGCGTCGCCATTGTGACTGGCGGACACGGCGGGTTAGGACGGGTCATCGTCAGCCATCTCGCGAGCGCAGGTGCGAAGGTTGTCGTATTCGATCGGGCTACCGACGTGCCGATGACTGTCTCTGCCGAATGCTACGAAGTCGACATAACCGACGAGAACTCGGTCGCTGCCGCTGTCGATCGGGTGTTCGCAAAAGAAAAACGCATCGATATTCTCGTAAACAATGCCGGGGTTCAGGGTCCGATCTTGCCAGTTTCGGAGGTCAGCCTTGCCCAATGGAAAGAAACACTCGCCGTCAACCTGACCGGGACGTTCATCTGTTCGCAAGCAGTTGTGCCGCACATGTTAAAGGCAAGTTGGGGGCGCATCGTCAACATTTCTTCCGTTCAGGGTAAAGAAGGCACGGTATTTTCAGGACCCTACGCCGTATCAAAAGCTGGCCAGATCACGCTTGCCAAGGTGATGGGCAAAGAGCTTGCGACGTCGGGCATCACGGTCAACTGCATCACGCCGACAGTCGTCGACGCCGGCATGATTCATGGAATCGACGAGGATCGTAAGGCGGACCTGCTTCAACGCATCCCGATGAGACGTTTCTGCCGCCCAGATGAAGTTGCCGACATGGTGACGTTCGTTGCGAGCGACGCCTGCGCCTTCACGACTGGCGCGGTCTTCGACTTGTCCGGCGGCCGAGCGACGTGGTGATAAGGTCCGTTACATAGGGGCTAGAGCATGAGCGAGTTCTACGTATCAGTTGGCGACAGTGTGAGTTTTACGAAGACCATATCAGAGTTCGACGTATACCAGTTTGCTGGCATAACGGGCGACTTCTCACCGATACACGTCGACGCCGAGTATGCGCGCGCCACACCCATGAAGCAGCGGGTCGCGCATGGCGTCCTCTTGATTGGCTTGATGTCTACGACGGGCACCATGCTCATCCAGAAGTACGCGCGCGTTATTGCCGGGCATGAGTCATATTCGGTCGGATACGACCGGGTCCGCTTCATTCGACCGGTGTTCTTTGGGGACACTATCCGGGTTGTAGATACGGTGGCGGAAATTGATTTTGCCAAGAATCGATGTGGTACAAAGGTTGAGCTGTTCAATCAGCACGGCGAGATTGTTTGCGCCGCTACTCATCTCATACAATGGATAACGCCTCAAAGCAAACCAAAGGCGCCCGCTGCAGCATGAGTGTATTGCGCTGCTGCGCTAACCCCGGCAGGCACGCGAAGGGGTGCTGTCAGCCGCATTCGAAGCCGCTATCCGAGAGATTGAATGAAGCGCCGCGCGAGCCTCGAGCTGATTCCAACGCTTCATCGACACCGGCGTTTTGAGCGTTTTCCGAAAAGCGTCCACCACATTTCTTGAGTTCCTGAACGTGAGCGAGGACAAAATCGCCAGAGCACCCGAACGCCGTCTTCGTCTGGGATTCGTCGGGGGCGCGGCACCATCGTTCATTGGGCGAGTTCACCGCATTGCAGCTCGGTATGACGATCAGTTTGAAATTGTGGCGGGAGCATTTTCGTCAGACGCGAAGTCGAACCGCAATGCAGCCCTCGGGCTTCGCATCGCCGAAGACCGCGTCTACGCAAATGCGGAGGCCATGGTCAAGGGGGAGCTTGGGCGAGACGACCGCATTGATCTCGTTTCAATCCTGACGCCCAACGGAACGCATTTCGTGATTGCGAAGCGCTTCACCGAGGCCGGCTTTCACGTTCTGTGCGAGAAGCCGGTTACGACGACGGTTGACGATGCTCTGGAGCTGATAAGGATTCAACGGCGCATCGGGAATGTATTTGCCGTAGCGCACGCGTACACAGGCTATACGATGGTCCGCCATGCCCGACGCTTGATCGGTGAAGGATTGCTGGGCGCGCTTCGCATTGTGCAGATCGAGTACGCCCAGGGCTGGCTCTCCACGGCAGTTGAAGCTACGGGCGACAAGGTCGCCCGCAATCGCACGGATCCCGTCAAAAATGGCGCAGCGGGATGTCTGGCTGCGATCGGCACGCACGCGTTCAATCTTGCTGCCTATGTGACCGGCCTCGAGGCCACGCGCATCTCGGCAAACCTCCGGAAAGCCGTTCGAGGAAGGGAAGTACCAGACAATGCACATGTTCTGCTGGAGTACGAACGAGGTGTTTCCGGAGCTATGTGGGTCAGTCAGGTCGCCACTGGGTTTGGCAATTCCTTGGGTCTCCGCATTGTCGGAGAACGCGCGAGCCTGTCATGGAGCCATGATGAGCCGAATCGGCTCGAAATCCATCAAAGCGACGGCTCTTCAACGGTGCTTACTCGAGGAGGTGCTTACGTTGATGGTCCTTTGAGTGCGCCAATCGGTCATCCGGAGGGGTTCACCGATGCGTTTGCTAACCTCTATTCTGGCGTGGCAGATCTGGTATATGCGTCCAACGCGGGCATTGCGTCACCGATACATCAGTTCCCTGTGCCAACTCTTCTGGATGGCGCCAAGGCCGTCCGGTTCGCTGCTGCCGCGCTCGAGTCTTTCGCGAACGGGGGAGCTTGGACGGATAGCCGCCTCGTTGCCCAAACTAGTTGAGCTACGTTCTTGCCTGCTCGGGATCGGCTGACGTATCGACGCCGAGAGCGTTTGTCTTGATGACTTGCACGCCGATCGCAAGTCAATCGCGATCGCGCGCAGCTGCTCCAGACGCTCAATAGGCGACGTGGCGCTGTGGTCGAACAGATCGAACGGCGGCTCCGGGTCGAGTGCTGCGGTTCTAATGTCCGTTGTCGGGATGAAGTCTCTCGTGCGAAAGGTCCGAATCAGCGTTGGGGACTTTTTGGGGAGTCGCTCTGAAAAGCAGTGAAAAACAGTAGAAGACTCCGGTCGAGCAGCCGATTCGCCTGCTTCAGCAGGTGTCCAACATCAGCACTCGCATAATGGCCAGCCATCGAATGATTGGCGTGGCCAAGAAGTGCTTCGCGATCTTCGGCGGAAACGCCCGCCGCTCGCAAACGGCACGCGAACGAGTGTCGCAGGTCATGGACGCGAACCAACGGCAATCCCCCGTCACGTCGGGCGCACTGCCAACCTTTGTTGTTCATTCTGCCAATACGCCGGCCGCGAAACGAGAAGACTCAGATCGGATGAAGCGATCGCTGTGCTTCTACAATCGACCAGGCGATGTCGTTCAGGATAACGACATGCGGTCGTTTACTTTTGAACGCTTCCTGAGGAATCACGAATACGGACCGTCCCAACTCCGGTATGGCAACCTCCCATGTCCACTGCAAGCCGCACACGTTGCTGTCGCGCAACCCCGTATTAACGGCAAAGAGAGCCATTCGGGCGAGGCGGGGAGGCAGCTTGCGAAACAGCGCGTCTTGCTCCTTCCAGGTGATCGGATAGGGTGAGCGTGGACTCTCAGGCAACATCGTGATTAGCGGCGGCATCCCATCGAGCCACGGACGACCGTCAGCATCACGGTAGGAGCGGGCCGCGCGATTCAAGATCGTGCGCGCCACTTCCAGACTGCGATTGATCGTGGTTGCACTCTCCCCATCGGCAAGCCGCGCCTTCACGAAGGGCTCCATCGTCTGATCGTGAACGTGCTGCGGTTCAAGATCGCCGATGTACGACTGCAGCAGCGTGACGTGCCACTTGATGACATCGATGCTACGCTTGCCGAGCGACTGCGCGACATAGCGCGCGGCGCAAACGGTGAAGGTCGGGCGTGCATGCGCACTTCGCGCGAGATCGCATTGCACTCGAGCGATTTCGGTCTGCAATCGCTCCTCCGCTTGCTCCTGTGTTATGGCGCCGACGCGCAGGCCGATGCGTACTCCGAGATACCGCTTGTCGATGAATCGTCGGCCATTTGCGAGGACCGTGATCCCTGGTGTGCGTGTCGTGGCCATGAGCTCCTCCTGTGGGACGGAGAAGCATTTTCGAGAGGGGCTGCAAGCCGAGGCAAGTCGTTGGCTGGCGGGTCGCTAAGTAGCCTTTGGTGCTGCTGTCGTAGACGTCGTCGGTTATCTTGCGTATCGGGGCGTATTTAGCGATCCCGCATCCGCGAACAGTCGACACGACCTTCTCGCGCTTGACGCTGCTACGACCCGTAACGAAGGCGATCTTCCCGTCAAGCTGGGCGTGCAATTCTCCTCAAGAAGTCGGTCGGCGCAGCGCGATCAGGTTGCCAACAAAGACCTGCACCAGCTCCCCGTTCTGATTCAACGTCGTCGTCCTTACCTTGATCACGCCCTGATCCGGCCGAGATTTTCGAAGCGCGTACTTCGAGGACCTCGGTTTCCACATGCAGCTCATCTCCTGGTCGCACCGGCCGCGGCCAGCGCATTTCGTCGAATCCGACGCCAATGATGCCGCCCGCCGGCTTGAGCTCGCTTGCCACGAGAAGGCGCATCGTCATCGCCGCGGCATGCCAGCCGCTCGCGGCCAGTCCCTTGAAGAACGAGTCGCGGGCGCGGTCCTCGTCTAGGTGAAACGGCTGCGGGTCGAACTCCGTGGCGAAGGACTTGATGCGCGCAGCCTCGACCGAAAGCCGGCCCGAGGCGAACTTCTGTCCCGGTTCGAACTCCTCGAGATATCGCACCTTTAGAGCCTCGCTCGAGTCTGCTGGCGTTGTCGGGTGGACCCTGAGGCGGGCTTGTCGAGCTCGCACGAAACGACCTCGCCCAGAAGGCCGCGCAGATCGGCCGCGCGTCTGGCGCCGAACCGCTCCTCAAATTCCTTCTGCGCCTCGACCCACAGTTTCGCGGCGCGCTGCAGGCGCTCGGTGCCGGCTTTCGTCACTGCAAGCTCCTTGCTGCGACGATCCAGGATCCCGTCCTTGATGGCAATGAGGCCATCGCGCTCCAGCGGCAGCATGGTCCGGCCAAGCGTGGTGCGATCCATGACCAGCTCGCGGGCAAGGGCGTTGATTGTCATCGGTCCCAGCCCCTTCAGCTTCGCGAGGATCGAGAACTGCGTTGTCCGCAGTCCCGTGGACGCCAGGTACTGGTCGTAGAACTGGGTCACGTGGCGGGCGGCCTGGCGCAGCGCCAGGCAATTGCATTCCGGCCACCGGACCGAGCTTTCGGAGGGCATCAGAAGGTTCCTCTTGACAATAAGTGCATATACGCTCATATTACGCGCATATACGCCTATGTCAAGTCCTCTGACGATCGAGATCAAGCCTGGAGCGTTGACGTGATGCATGACTGCCGCCCCCGTTCGAACCTGGCCGATGATTCCTCGCGCTCGCTGCACACGTATCCAGCGCACCTGGCCCGCAACTGGAGACTGGACTCGGGTGAGTCGTTCTCCCTGCGGCCGGTCCGCCACGACGACGGTGTGCTCGAGGAAGCGTTCGTCCGTGGCCTTTCCCGCGAATCGCGCTATCAGCGCATGTTGAGCGGCGGCTTCAAGGTGACGCCCGAGTGGATCGAGTCGATGACGCACATCGACTATCAGCGTCACATGGCCTTCGCCGTAACCAGCGTGATCGACGGTGTCGAGCAATTCGTCGGGGTCGGGCGCTATGTCGTCGATGTGGCGACGGCGGGTGCGGAGGTAGCGCTGGTGATCGCGGATGTGTGGCAGGGCCGGGGGCTTGGTCGTCGGCTGCTCGCGACGTTGATCGAGCATGCGCAAAGCGCACGGGTACAGCAAATAGTCGGCGTTGTTCTCGCCACCAACGAGGCCATGCTCCGGCTCGCCCGGTCGATGGGCTTTTCTGTGAACGCGGAGCCGGGAGACGCCACCGTACTGCGTATACGGCGCGATCTGGTAGCCGTGAATGCTCAACTACACTGATTGAAGGACCTACATGTCATCGCGAGATGTTGTGTTGTCTCACCCCGTTCGCACCGCGATCGGGACCTTTAACGGCACCTTGAAGGACACGCCGGCCAGCGAGTTGGGCGCTACGGTGGTTCGCGAGACGCTTCGGCGCTCGGGCCTCGATCCCGCGCGCATCGGCAGCGTCGTGATGGGCAACGTGATCCAAGCCGGGAATCGAATGAATCCCGCCCGGCAAGCCGCGATCAACGGCGGCGTTCCCGTCGCCGTGCCAGCGATGACCGTCAATCGCGTCTGTGGCTCGGGTGCGCAGGCAATCGCATCGGCGGCACAGGAGATCTGGCTCGGCCATGTCGACGTCGCCATCGCCGGTGGAATGGAAAACATGGATCAGGCGCCGTACCTCATGCCCAGTGGGCGCTGGGGTCAGCGCATGGGCGATGTCGAGATCTACGACAGCATGTTGCGCGACGGATTGAACGACGCGTTCTCGGGCGAGCACTCGGGCTGGCATACCGAAGACCTGGTGGTGCGCGGCAAGATCTCGCGCGAGGATCAGGATCGTTGGGCGGAACGCTCGCAGAAGCGCTTCGCGGCGGCGCAAACGGCGGGGCGCTTCGCCGCCGAGATCGTCGGCGTGGAAGTTAAGGGGCGCAAGGGCCCGCAAGTCTTCGACACCGACGAAGCGAATCGTCCCGATACGACTTTGGAGGTGCTCGCCAAGCTCAAGCCGGCGTTTCGCAACGACGGCACGATCACCGCCGGCAATGCGCCAGGGCTCAACAGTGGCGCCGCCGCCATGGTCGTCGCGGACCGCTCTTTCGCCGACGCGAACGGTCTCGAGCCGCTTGCGCGCCTGGTCTCCTACGGAGTCGCAGCAGTCGAGCCCGGGATGTTCGGCATTGGGCCGGTGCCTGCGGTGCGGCAAGCATTGGAGCGCGCCCGCTGGAACTTAAGCGACGTCGAGCGCGTGGAAATCAACGAGGCGTTCGCGGCCGTGCCGCTCGCCGTCTTGCGCGAGCTCGGCCTGCCGGAGGACATCGTCAATGTCGATGGCGGCGCGATCGCGCATGGTCATCCGATCGGGGCCACCGGTGCGGTACTGACGACCCGTTTATTGCACTCGATGCGGCGCGACGGAATCAGACGCGGCGTGGTGACGCTGTGCATCGGAGGAGGGCAAGGTATCGCGCTTGCGCTCGAGATGCTTTGAGAGAGCACACCCCACTGAAAGCCAATCCCATAAAGATCGGAAGGAAGGACATCATGAAGAGCAAGATAGCGCTCGTTACAGGCGCCTCGTCAGGCATCGGCGAAGCTACGGCAGAGCGGCTCGCAAGCGCTGGCTATAAGGTCTACGGCACCAGCCGACGGGGAGCACAAGCGGGCGAGCGATCGTTCGCGATGCTGCGTCTCGACGTGACCAGCGATGAATCGTCCGAGACTGCTGTCACCGAAGTGTTGCGCTTGGAAGGGCGCATCGACCTGCTCGTGAACAACGCCGGCTTCGGCGTTGCGCCCGCCAGCGCGGAAGAGAGCTCGATCGAACAGGCCCGAGCGATCTTCGATACGAACTTCTTCGGCATCGTTCGCATGACGCGTGCCGTCGTGCCGCACATGCGGCGCCAAGGGGGTGGTCGAATCATCAACATCGGCTCGGTGCTTGGTTTCCTGCCAATGCCGTACATGGCGCTCTATGCGGCGACCAAGCACGCGATCGAAGGCTATTCGGAGTCGCTCGACCATGAGCTGCGCACGAGGGGCATTCGGGTCTCGGTCATCGAGCCCGCGTACACGAAGACGCGGTTCGACGCCAACTTCCTGCAGCCCGACTCGAAGCTCGACGAGTATCGCGAGGTTCGTGCGGCGCTGGGCAAGAGGCTCAAGGAAGTAGTCAAGGCTGGAGACGAGCCCGGCATTGTGGCCGACGTTGTGCTCAAAGCTGCTATCGCGGCGCGGCCGAAACTCCGATATGCAGCCGGTGGGCTCGCGAACCGCCTGCGAATTCTGCGCAGATTTGCGCCCGCGAGCCTGGTCGACGCTGGGGTCCGAAAGGACCTGCAGCTCGATGCACGAATGGCGTTGCAATGAGGGCGCTCATCGGCGATTCCTGCGCGTATCGCGATGTTTCCGGTTGGCGAGACGTACCTCGAGTTGCTGCACGGATACACGCCGGAAGCCGGGGCCGCCAAGTGGATTGTCGAAAGAGGGCAGAGTCTCTACCACCTCTGCCTCGAGGTCGAGGACATCGACGTCGCGCTGGCAGAACTCAAGGCGAAGCGAATAAAGCTTATTCACGAATCGCCCATCACCGGTCACGGCGGCTCCCGAGTCGCATTCATCGACCCGTCCGCCACCGGCAACGTACTGTTCGAGCTTGTGCAGGCCGGTAGCCAGGCGCACGGGTAGCGATGCGCATCGCACACATTTCGTAGTCGCCCGAGCGACGGTTCCGGCGATCAGCGTTTACTGCTCGCCTTGGCCATCCACATGTACGGTGCGTCGTAGGAACGCCTCGATCGCGGTGTCGAAGATGTCATTCTTGTCGCCGGCCACCATATGGCCGGCAGCCTCGACGTCGACCCAGTTGGCGTTCGGTATGAGTTGCAGCAAATCGTTTGCGCCTTGGGGGCTCACGATGTCGCTCAGCCTGCCGCGTACGAGCAGCGTCGGCACGGTCACCTTGCGAGCGGCCTCGCGCAGACGCTCACTCTCCTCTTCGTGTCCATCGTCCCGGTGCCGACTCATGAAATCCGGGTCCCAGTGCCAATAGAGGCGTCCAGCCGATCCGCGGCGGAGGTTCTTGCGAAGCCCATCAGGCGATGGCGGCCGAGGGCGGTGAGGCAGGTAGGCGGCGACCGCGTCTGCGGCCTCCTCAACTGACGCGAAGCCATTGCGGTTAGCGGTCATGAACCGGCGGATGCGCTGTCTGCCCGCGTGTTCGATGCGGGGCGCTACATCGACGAGCACCAAGGCGCTGGCGATCGGCTTACGCGATTCGCCGATTGCGATGAGCGAAGCAAGTCCTCCAATAGATGCTCCAACCAACGCCGGCGGCTTACCCAGCGTTGCGACCACAGCGCAGATATCATCCGCGAAAGCATCGAGCCGGTAATCGCCGTCCGGCGCCCAGTCGCTGGCGCCGTGGCCGCGCAAATCGAGCGAAACGACGTGATACCCGAGCGCAATCAAGTCCTGGGCGGCGGTACCCCACGAGTAGCGTGTCTGTCCGCCGCCGTGCATTAGAACGATGGCGGGATGGTCGCATGGCCCTCCGACGTCAGCCTCCAAAGTGACGCTACGGGACGCGACAAAGCGTTGCACATTCATTCGAGACCTCATGCTGTGTGGCTCCGAACCCACGTGGCGGCGGGCTCGCCGTGTTCTGCAACATAGCATAGATGACTTATGGTTCGCGATTCACTTTTAGCTTGACACCCTAGAGGGCGGCACCGATAATGAAAGTAGGGTCGGAGCCGGACGTGGCGAAGTGGGCGAGCGTCGCCGGACGCTTTGTCACGTCTATTCGCTATCGAGATCCGCAACGCGAGTCAGGCGAGCTCCGCATGCTCGCGCAAGAGCAAGCCTCGCACTGGTCGAGGCGCAAGGTGTTTCAAAGGAGGACGCATGGCCAGGATGCGCGGTGCAATTGCCGCTGTCGTAGGCATCGGGGAGGTCCCAACTGGAAAATTTCCGGAGCGCAGCGCGCTGGAGGCCGCTGCGCAAGTGGCGCGCGAAGCGGTGCGCGACAGCGGCGTCGATCGGCGTGACATTGATGTTGTCATGCCGACCGGTTCAATTTTCAGCCGCGATTTCAATAGCGACTTGATCTTCGGACGACTGGTTGAAGAGCTTGGCCTATCGGGTACCGTGCATTCGAACATGCAGGTAATGGCAGGCGGCGCGAGCGGCAGTACATTGCTCAAAACAGCCGCCGCCCTGGTTCGTGCGGGCCTCGCCAACAACGTGCTTTGCGTTCATGCGGACAAGCTCGGCACGGGAGTCCCTATCGATGTGGCGATCGACATCTTCTCGACGCTAGGCATACCGGAGGATTGGGAACGCCCGTACGGCCAGCATTTCAGCTCGATCGCTGCGCTCATCACGCGGCGGTACATGGAAGAGACTGGCACGACGGCCGAACAGGTCGCGTCAGTGTGCGTCGCGCTTCGCAAGTGGGCTGAGCTCAATCCCAACGCGATGTTCCGCAAGCCGCTGATCGTCGCTGAAGTACTTGAGTCGAAGATGCTCTCCGAGCCGCTGCATGCGAAGGAGTCGAACATGCTCGCCGACGGAGCGTCCGCATTCGTCGTAACACGCGCCGAGCGTGCGGCGGACTTAACCGAGAAGCCCGCGTACCTGCTCGGCGCCGCCGGGCGTGTCACTCATTACTCGCTCACGCAGGAGCCGGACATGACGCGCTTCGGTTACGCCGACGCCGCCCGAGACGCGTTTGCGATGGCGGGAATCGGCCCCAAGGACGTTGACATTGCCGAGATCTATGACTCGTACCCGGTGTTCAATTTGATCGCGCTTGAGGAAATGGGGCTCGTGGAGCGCGGCGTCGCCGGGGCGTTCGTCTTGGCCGGTAATACCTGGCCCGGGGGCAAGCTGCCGATGACGACTAATGGCGGCATGCTTTCTCAGGGACATACAGGCGCTGGCG
>WNGA01009682.1_pt1 | contig 14195 bp, 13 predicted proteins | sample 5400061 | NCBI WGS metagenome assembly WNGA01 (sample SAMN13153366, study PRJNA577476) | soil metagenome | isolation source: 100 cm soil or saprolite under grassland replicate 2 | place: USA:California | collected 2016-06-15 | reverse complement strand
GGCCCGCACTATCACGACTCAATGGCACTTGGCTGCCGGTCGTTGATTCGGATGGCCCGCGGCGACGTCGAGGGCTCCCTCGCCGATCAAGCCCTTGGGCTCGAGCGATCTCGCGTTGCCAGGGATCCGCAAGTCGTCGCACCGGCGCTCGCCTTTTCCGTGTGGGTTCTGGTCGAGACGGGACACCTGGCTGAAGCTCGCGCGCTCGCCGACGAATTGCTCTCCGCCGCGCACCATTCGTTCGAGCTCGCCATCGAGCCGTTGATGTGGGCCGGCGAGGCGCTCGGGCTCACCGATCGAATGCGGGTCGCATTGGCTGCCGTGCGCGGCGGACCCTGGCGCGATGCCGCCGAGGCTGTCCTGGTCGGCGACTTCGAGAGCGCAGCGCGGGTCCTCGACGAGATCGGGGCCGCGCCGCACGCGGCGCTCGCGCGGTTGCGCGCCGCCCGGGCGCTCATCGACGCAGGCCGTCGTGCAGAAGGCGACGTGCAACTGCAGAGGGCGCTGACGTTCTGGCGTTCTGTTGGCGCCACGCGCTACGTGCGCGAAGGCGAGGCGCTGCTCGCCGCGTCAGCCTGACGAGCCGCAGCGCCGGAACGAGACGGTCTGGCCCGTCCAGTCGTCGACGCCGCCGTGCAGCACGGGACGCGCGTCGACGCCGGCGGCCGTGAGGACGCTGGCGGCGATCGATGCTCGCGTCCCCGACTCGCAGATGGTCACGACCGGGATCGAGCTGTCGATTCCGTCCGGGCCGGTCGTGCGTAGGAGGCGGTACGGGATGTGGAGCGAGCCGGGGATGTAGCCGGCATCGCGCTCCGACTTCTCGCGCACGTCCAGGACTTGCACGGACACTTCTTTCATCAGCCGCTCGAGGTCGCCGATATCGACCGGTTCCAACCGTTCTGTCGCGTCGCCCTCGGTGACAAATCCCTCGAGGTCGAGAAAGCCGACTGCGCGCAGGCTGCGCGCCGCACGATTCGCCTCGTCCTCATCGGAGGCGAAGATCACGATGCGCTCGTCCAGGTCGAGCACGAATCCCGCCCGCGTCGCGAACGACGATCCCGAGACCGGGACGTTGAAGGCACCGTGGAGGTGACCTTGCGCGTACGCGTCGGCGGAACGCACGTCCAGCACCGTTGCCCCGCTCGTGTCGTCGAGCCGCTCGAGCGGGGCCGGCGCACCGACGAACGGGCCCTTGTTGATCGCGACGACGTGCGCCGTCGTCGGTGGACGCGGTGTCGACACCGCCGCCGAGTTGCTGATGAACGCCTGCACGTCACCGAAGGCGAGCGCGGCGTTCGTACGCTTCTCGGCTCCGATCGTCGAGGAGTGGGCCGGGCTCATGGCGGCGCCGCACAGCGATCCTGCGACGTGGCCGGGATAAACCTCGTGGGTCTCGGGGAGTTGCGTCAGGCGCTGGAGGGAATGGAAGAGTCCCTCCGCGCCTTCGCGCGCTTCGATGGCGAGATCGGGCCGGGCCGCGTCGCCGATGAAGAGGGAGTCGCCGGTGAGGACGAGGCGCTCGTCGACGACGAAGGCGCAGTGCTCGGGCCGGTGTCCTGGGGTATGGATGATCCGGACCGGCACCGAGCCCGCGTGCAAAACCTCCCCGTCCTCGAGCGGGTCGAACGGAAACTCGGGTTCCGCGAGCGGATGGATGGACACCGGAAGCTCGTGCTCGAGCGCAAACCTGCCGTGGCCCGAGACGTGGTCGGCATGCGTGTGCGTCTCGAGCACCCGGACGATGCGCACGTCCTCGTCCTCGGCCGCCTCGAGGTACTGCTCGATCGCGTATGCGGGATCGACCACGAAGGCTTCGCCACTCGTGGGATCCCCGATCAGGTAGGAGGCGCAGCCGAGATCGTCGTCGACGAACTGGCGAAACAGCACGAGAAGGAAGCTAACACCGGCGCCCGCTAGCTTTCTTGAAGCAATGGATCGGCTTTGGTAGCCGGATCGCGGCCTTCCCCGGCTTCGTCGGACCACACAGGGACCACACCGGGAGAGCGCGCCGCGATGTAGGCGCCTCGCCAGAAGTCCCGCCACTCATCGGCAGCTGGGTCGATGACCACGTGCGAGTAGACGTCGAGTGACATCGAGGCGCGGGGGTGGCCAGCCCAGGTCTTGACGGCGACGGCATCGAAACCATGAGCCACCCACAGCGAGATCCTGCGATGGCGCAGGTCGTGTGGAGAGTAGGCCGCGATGCCAGCGTTCCTGCAGGCGCGGTAGAGCTCGTTGCAGAGTTCGACAAGGAAGACGTGATCGCTCATGACGGCCTTGACGGACTTCGGCTAAGGAGCGCGCTCGTCCTCAGCGAGATCGACAAGCTGCAGGAGGAACAGGCCCGGCAAAACTGCCGCCGGGGCCGTGGGGGCAGCCGCCGTGAGGGCGGCGGTTTGCGGACGCGGAGCGGCGGTCCAATCCTGGTCAATTCGATGAAGCGCGGGGGATTGGGTCGTTGTCGGCGTGGCCGTCGTACAGGCGTTCTTTCTCACCGCCCACCTCACCCGGCAAGGTCCTGGTGACGTGAACGCGTTGCGCGGCGCGATCCCGGCCGCGACGGCGGACCTTGCGGAAGCAGCCAAGCAGCTTGCTCCCAAGTCTCGCGCCCATTCGTCCTTCAGAGGCCTCTCGCGCGCCTCCAAGCGCTGAGCGCTTAGCCAGCGCTCGCGGAGCTCGTCCGGCCCGGCTACGCCGACGCATCCCCGGAGTCGAGCTGGGAAAAGACGACCGAGGTTGCTGGCACGAGACTGGACTCAGACCAGGGCGTCCCAAGACCTCGTCCGCCGTGGGCTGAGGCCGCCGCTGCGCCCGATCGCGGCTGACAACTGCGCCAGTTCGGCTGAACCGGTCGCTATCCACCCGCGGATTGCCCGCGGGACACCGTTCGAACGGGCCCTTCCGCGTCTGTGCCCCTTGCGAGGAATACCCCAGTAGGGGGTCGTCGTTTGACATCTTGACACCGAGGTATCAAGATACCTCCATCGAGGGAAGGAGGCCGATATGGCCAAGGCAATGACACTGCGGCTCGAAGACGAACTCGCGCGCGAGCTCGAGGCGGTAGCGCGCGTCGAGGACATCACCGTGTCCGAGGCTGTCCGCGAAGCGATCGCTAAGCACGTCCAGGTGAAGCGTGCCGATCGGGCATTCCAGGCGAGGCTTGACAGGTTCATGAACGAGAACCAGTCGATCCTCGAGAGGCTCGCGCGATAGCGAGCGACGTCGACTACCTCGACCTAGCCGACTACCTCGCTATCGCGGAGCGTGTTCTTGGCATCCCCGCTGAGACACTGATCCGTTTCGAGCGTCTCGTCGCTCTCGCCGAGTCTGCTCTTGCAGCGCCGGCTGGAGGCTTCGGCGGCGTCGACGCCTATCCCGAGTTCACGGCGAAGGCGGCCGTACTCACCTGGCACTTGATCCGCAATCACCCGATGCCTGACGGGAACAAGCGGACGGGATTCCTCTGCCTCCTCGAGTTTGTGGAACGGAATGGCCGCGCCTGGCGCATTCATCCGATGGAAGAGGAGGATGAGACGGTGGCACTCTTCGAAGGTGTCGCGGCCGGGGTCGTCTCGCGCGTGGAGCTGCAGGCATGGCTCGAGACGCATCTCGCCTGAAACCTGCACGCGACCGGTTTTCAGCGGACGGTCGCACCGTGGAGGTTCAGTTCATTCCGGATTCGACACGATGGCCTCAACGCGGGACCGCACAGGGACCACACGAGGACGCGATTCGGCGTCGTCTACGCGTCCAACTGGCTAGCTTTCTTGAAGCGTTAGCTCGGCTTCGGCAGCGCCGTCAGATAGGCGAAAGGGCTCGACCGTGGCATACTCGAAGGGTTAATCCAGCCGGGGATGCGGCCCCCGAACCGCAACCCATGGCTCATAGTCACCACGTCAGCGCTCGAGGGCCGGCTCGGTTTAGAGCCTTTTCCCTCCACTCGGTCCGGCTCGACGCCAGCTCGCGGTCCACCCTATCGGTGTGGCTTTCGGTCGCCCTTGCTGCTGCTGTTGGCCTTGCGTTCGCCGGGGCGTCACTTGCCTCGGGCGGCTTCGGCTGGCGCGACGTCGCCGGCGTGGCCGTCTTGGTCGCAGCGGCCTCGGTGGCCGAAGCGTTCCCGGTGCCGATCGAGGGGGTCGCGGTCGGGGCCATGTCGCTCGCGACGATTTTCCTGGTCGCCGGCGCAACGATCTATGGTTGGGCGGCCGGGGCGGTAGCCGGATTCCTCGCGATGGTTTTGGTCGAAGTCGGCCGGCGCCGGCCGTTCAGTCGGATCGCGTTCAACTGCGGTGTCTATGTGCTGGCAGGTATGTCGGCGGGCGGCGCGGCTGCCGACTTGCACAGCGGCACGCTCCCGCAGCTCGTGCTGGGCGCAATTGCTGCCGCGATCGCGTTCTACCTCGTGAACATCACACTTCTCGCGGCGGTCGTCTCACGATCGCGCGGCCTTCCGTTCGTGCCCTCCTTCCGCAACTACGTCCACCTCACCCTGGTGCCGTTCACCATCATGGCGTCGCTTGCAGTCATCCTCGTCGTCCTCTGGGATCGCTCGCCTTTCGTCGCAGTGGTCCTCGTCGGACCGCTCCTCGCCACCGCCTTCTACCAGCGTTGGATCCACGGCGCCTTGGACCGGCTGCGCGAGTTCGATCGGCTCAAAGATGAATTCATCGCGATCGTCTCCCACGAACTGCGAACGCCGTTGACATCGGTGTACGGCGCGGCGGTGACCCTGAGGCAGCAGGCAATTGACGAGGAGCAGCGGAGCGCGCTTCTGGACATCGTCTCGACGGAAGCGGCGCGCCTGGCACGGCTCCTCGACGACGTGCTCTGGGTCAGCCGGCTCGATTCCGGCCGCGCGAAAGCGTTCATCACGAAGGTCGAGCCGCTGCCGTTGGCGACGACCGTTGTCGAAGCGACCCGCACACATCTACCGCCGGCGCTGTCGGTCGAGCTGCGGCACGACCCCGCCCCTCCCGCTGTCGCCGCAGACCCCGACAAGCTGCGACAGGTCCTCGTCAACCTGATCGAGAATGCCGTCAAATATTCCGGTGAGGGCCGAATCGAGGTCGGCTTGCACCGTCGGAACGGGAAGATGCGCTTCAGTGTGCGCGACCAGGGCCCCGGCATACCGCCGAATCAGCGGGAGCGCATCTTCGAGAAGTTCTATCGACTTGATCCCAACATGACGCTGGGCGTGGGGGGCACCGGTCTCGGTCTCTACATCTGTCGCGAGTTGGTTGAGGCCATGGAGGGACAGATCTGGGTCGACTCCGTGCCTGGCGAAGGCACGACGTTTAGCTTCGAGCTTCCCATCGCTGCCTCTTCCTGATCCCCCGCCGAGGGGAGTGTTCGCCGCCTCTGGATGCCGATCAAGTGGCGTCCCCCGCAAACCTGCGATCCCCTGAAGGAGCAACATGCGTCTTCCTGTCTGGCTCGTCCGCCTCGGTATGTCGGCAGTCCTCGTCTTCGGCTCGGCCGTCTGTGCCGGTTGGAAGTGGGAAAACCTGCCGCACTGACCACGTCTTGAACGCCCGGTCCCTCCGGGCGTTCACCCGTTCGAGGGATGCCGTGGGGTTAGCCGAGCTGCAAAATCCGTGGAGACAGCCATTTGCGTGACACCGGTGCGGCCCCGGGTCGACGAAGGGGGGAAGCCCGATGAAACGCCCGCTTGTCGTATTGATCCTCATTGTTCTCCTTGTCGTGCTTGCCGTGCCCGCGCTCGCCTATGCGGACGGGGACCCGGCGGGCTCATCTTCTGGCCAAAGCGATCCGACGCCGGTCGGCGCGACGCCGGACGGGTGGACGTGGGACGAGGGGGCTTCGACCGCCACCGATTGAGAGACGGTCGGACCGAAGCTGACTTCGTTCCTATGATCCGTTAGCGGGGCCGGCAGCACCGGGCGTCGCACGGCGCCCGAGCTAGCTTTTGAAGCCTTGCCGCTCCGCGCCCTGCTTCTCGCCTCGTTCAGCGCCTTGCTCTTCCCCTCGAGCGCCTGGGCGCATGCGAGCCTCGTTCGCAGCCTGCCGGCCGACGGCACCGTGCTGGCCGCGCCTCCGGCGAGCGTCCGCTTCGTCTTCGACGACGACGTCCGGGCCGGGCCTGGGATCAAGGCGATCCGCAACGGTGACGGCTCCGTCCTGGCAGCGAAGCCAAGGATCGTGGGCGGGCGGGCGCTCGTCGTGCCGCTCCGGGCGGGCCTCGGCGACGGCGACTACACGGTGCTCTGGCGCGTGGTCTCCGACGACGGCCACACGATCGCAGGGGTGGCCGCATTCGGCGTGGGGGAGGGGCGCGGGCCGCCGCGGGCCGCGCTCTCGGCGGGCAATCGGCCGAGCACGAGGGACGTCGTGGCGCGCTGGCTCCTGTTCGCGGGACTCCTCACCGCGGCCGGCGCCGCCTTTTTCCGCTTCACGGTCGCACCGGTGCCGGTGCGCCTCCTTCTGGGCGCCTTCCTGCTCGTTTTCGTCGGTGTCTCCGGCCTGCTCCACGACGTCTCGCTCTCGACGCGCTTCGGTGGGATCATGGCCGCGGCGGCGATCGTCGCCGGCGTCGGCGCTTTCCTGGCCTCGGTAGCGTCCGTTTACCCGGTGCTCGAGCCCTATCCGTTCGTCGCGGCCCTCCTCCTGCTGCCGGCACCGTCACTTGCGGGGCATGCCCTCGATCGGGGGCGACCGCGAATCGAGGTCGTGGTGGACGTCCTGCACGTCGCGGCCGCGTCTCTGTGGCTCGGCGGGCTCGTCGCGCTGGCGCTCGCCTTGCGAGTGCGTGACGGCCATGCCGCGACTCTGCGGCGCTTCTCGAATCTCGCGCTCGCATCCGTCGTCGTCCTCGCCGCGACCGGAGTCATCCGTGCGCTCTCCGAGCTCCACTCGGTGAGCCAGGCCTGGACGACGGGATACGGTCAGCTTCTGATCGTGAAGACGGGCCTTCTGACGGCCCTGGTTGCGATCGGCTGGATCAACCGCTACCGGCTCCTCCCTCGGCTTTCCCTGGGCGGACTGCGGCGCAGCGTGGCCGCCGAGCTCGCGCTCTTCGCGGGGCTCGTCGCCGCCGTTGCGCTCCTGACCGATCTTCGTCCCGGCCGGGATCGGATCGCCGTCGCAGCGGTCCCTGCGGCAAAGGGGCCGCCGCCGCTGCCGGCGAAGGACATGGTGGTGCAGGCACGGGAGGACGGTCAGCTTGCCGTCGCCCTGGCGGTTCGGCGGCCGGGCTCGGAAGTGACGGTGCTCGGTCCCGACGGAGAGGGAGTGAACGGCCTCTCGATGCGGATCGCGGGCGTGGAGACGCGTCCCTGCGGGTCCGGCTGCTACGGCGCGTTCGTCTCGCCGGTCGGGAAGGTAATCGTGTCGGTCAACGGGAGACGGCTTGCGTTCCGCGTCCCTGCGAAACCTCGGTCGGCGGAGGCGCTCGTCGCGCGGGCGACGAAGACGTTCCGCGCGCTCCGGAGCGTCGACTACGTCGAGCGGCTCGCGTCGAACCCGCGCAACCGCGTCGTCGCGGACTTCACGCTCGAGCGACCCAACCGGCTCGAGTACCGGATCCGCGGCGGTGCGTCCGGGATCATCATCGGCGCGCGTCGCTGGGACCGTGCGCGCGGCGGCCGGTGGGTCCCGTCGCCGCAGGAACCGACACCGCAACCAGAACCGATCTGGGCGGGCCACTTCACGAACGCGTTTCTGCTCGAGACGACGCCGTCGACGTACGTCGTCGCATTCATGAAGCCAATCGGCCCCGTGTGGTTAACGATCCGCCTCGACCGCCGCACGCTGCTCCCGCGGGAGCTGCACATGACCGCAGCGTCACATTTCATGACGCATCGCTACACGCGCTTCAACGCACCGCGGCGGATCAAAGCCCCGGCCGCGTAGCGGCCCGTCCGCGCAGCGGACCGGTGGAGGGGGTCTGGGGGAACCGGGAGGTTCCCCCAGCTCACCGCGGCGGATGAAAGCTCCGGCGGCATGGCGGCCGTCAGCGCAGCGGAGCGGCGAGTGGTCTGGGGGAACCGGGAGGTTCCCCCAGCTACAGCCCGAGATGGCGCGCGATGACCATCCTCTGCACCTCGTTCGTGCCCTCGCCGATCTCCAGGATCTTCTGGTCGCGGTAGAGCCGTGAGATCGCGTACTCGTCCATGTAGCCGTAACCGCCGTGGATTTGGAGCGCCCAGTTGACGGCGCGGTGGGAGAGCTCACCGGTGTAGAGCTTCGCCTGCGCCGCCGCGAGGCCGAAGTCGCGGCCCTGATCCTTGAGCCACGCAGCCTTGTAGACCATCGTCCGGCCGGCCTCGATCTCCGTGGCGATGTCCGCGAGCTTGAAGTGGACCGCCTGGAAGCGCGCGATTGGCCGGCCGAACTGCTTGCGCTCCTGTGCATACCTGTAGGCGAGGTCGTATGCGCCCTGGGCGAGCCCGACGCCCATTGCAGCGACCGAGATCCGGCCGCCGTCGAGGATCTCCAGAAACTGCTGGAAGCCCTTCCCGCGCGGGCCGAGGAGATTTCCCTCCGGCACCTTGCAGTCCTTGAACGACAGCTCCCGCGTGTCGGATGCATGCCAGCCGAGCTTCTTCATCGGCTTCGAGATCTCGTAGCCGGGCGTCCCGTTCGGGACGATGATGTTGGAGATCTCGTCCTCGCCGGTGCGAGCCGTGATCGTGACGCAGGCGGTGATGTCCGTGCCTGCGTTGGTGATGAAGATCTTCGAGCCGTTGATCGTCCATCCACCGCCGCGCAGCTCGGCGCGCGTGCGCGTCGCTCCCGCGTCCGAGCCTGCGTCGGGCTCCGTCAGCCCGAATGCCGCGAGCTTCGTGCCGGAGGCAAGGTCGGGGAGCCATTCGCGCTTCTGCTCCTCGCTGCCGTAGTAGAGGATCGGCAAGGTGCCGAGGGAGTGGTGTGCTGCCATCGTGATCGCGACGGACGAATCGATCCGGGTGAGCTCCTCGACCGCGATGGCGTACGCGACGGTGTCGGCGCCCGCGCCGCCGTACTCCTCGGGAACGGTCATTCCCATCAGCCCGAGCTCCGCCATTCCAGCCACGAGGTCGTACGGGAAGCGGCTCTCGCTATCGAGCTCCTCCGCGACGGGCGCGACTCGTTCCTGCGCGAAGTCGCGCACGGTCGAGCGGATGAGCTCGTGCTCCTGGTCGAGGTCGAAGTTCAAGTGCTGAGGCGCTGGGCGAGCTCGACGATCAGGCGGACGCCGTAGCCGGTGCCGCCGCGCTGCGTGAGGTAGTCGCCGCGCGAGCGCTCGAGGAAGCCGGGACCCGCCATGTCGATGTGCGCCCAGGGCCCTTCGCCGGCGAACTCGCGCAGGAACTCCGCAGCGAGGACCGGTGAGCCTTGGCGAAGCTCGGAGGAGTTCTTCAGGTCCGCGTACACCGAGTCGACGTAGCGCCGGTAACGAGGATGGAGCGGAAACGGCCACGCAAGGTCGCCGCTCGTCTTCGCGGCGCTCAGAATCTCCTCGCGCCACTCGTCGTCGTTCGCGAACAGCCCGGCGTACAGGTCGCCGAGGGCGAGCTCCATCGCGCCGGTCAGGGTCGCGAGGTCGAGCAGATGGGTCGCGCGCTCGCGCCTCGCGAACCACATCGCGTCCGCAAGGACGAGGCGCCCCTCGGCGTCCGTGTTCGTGATCTCGATCGTCTTGCCGTTCGCGGCGCGGAGGATGTCCCCGGGCCGGAAGGACGTCCCGCTCACCAGGTTCTCCGCGGCGGCGACCACGGCCAGGAGCCGGACCGGCAGCTCGAGCTCGGCGACGGCCGCCGTCGCAGCGATCACGGCCGCGCCTCCGGCCATGTCGCCCTTCATGTCGTACATCTTCAGCGCCGGCTTCAGTGAGATCCCGCCGGCGTCGAAGGTAATCGCCTTGCCGACGAGGCCGAGCAGGAGCTTGTCGCGCGCGGCCTGCGGCGGGTCGTAGCGGAGGACGATCAGCCGCGGGCCGTTCGCGCTTGCGCGCCCGACCGCTGACAGTGCGCCCATCCCGAGCTCGTCGATCTGGTCCGGATCGAGGACCGAGACGTGGAGATTCGTGCCGGCGAGCTCGCGGGCGCGGTCCGCCAGGCCTTCAGGGGTGAGCTCGTTCGGCGGAGAATTCGCCAGGTCACGCGCCCAGTTGACCCACTTGCCGACGCGTGCAGCGCGGGTCGCCGTCTCGGCGAGCGCGTCCTCCTCGGCGGCGCAGAGGACGATCTTCTCGATCCGCTTCCGCGGCTTCTCGTCCGTCTTCCAGCGCGCGGGACTGTACGACCCGAGCAGGGTGCCCTCGACGATGGCGCGTGCCTGCTCCTCGAACGGGAGTGGCAGCGAGTCGTCGAGCATCCACGCGACGGTTCCGCCGACGTCCGCTACTTGTCGGGCGACGGCCGACGCGGCAGTCCTGAGCGTGTCGGCGTCGACCTCGCCGAGCTTCCCGATGCCGGCGACGACGAGACGGTGGGCGTTGAGCTCTCCGTCTGTGTGGAGGAGCACCGTCTCGCCCAGCTCTCCTTTGAGCTCACCGTCGTCCGCCAGACGCTGGAGACGGCCGCCGAGCCGCTCGTCGAGCACGCGGGCACCGTCCGAGAGCGGGGCGGACTCGTCGTCGGAGAGGGGGATCGCGAGGGTGTCGGGCTCGATCTGACCCGGCAGCCTGATCTCGATCGCGACCTCTTCCATCGGGCCGCGATGCTATCCGAGCAGGGTAGTGGGTCAGTTTCAGAGCCCGGGCCGGCCGCCCCTCTCCCCGAAGGGGCCGTCAGCCCCCAGGTACGAGCAACCCGGGCTCCACTCAATAGACGCCAACTCAAGCTCGGGTCTTGCGTTGCGGAAAGGCGCCCAGGGTCGCGACGTCTATGGCTCACGCCGCAGCTCGGTCGCTCCCGGGGAGAGTTAGGGCGACCAAGCGCCCTGGGCGATGCAACATTCGATTCTAGGTGAGGCTGTCCTGTGCGTGCCGAGCAAGCCGAGGCCCGTCCCCGTCCGGCGCGGGAGCTACACCAAGACGCGAGAGGCGCGCCGTGCAGCCGAGATTTCAGACTGACCCACTACCCCGAGCAGGGTTTTACGGTGTCTTAACGAATTCGCCTAACCGCGACTCAACTTTCCTCGTCGCATGCCGATGATGAACCCGAAGATGAGCGCCACGGTCCTGCGGCCCGTCGTTCCTTCCCGCTTCCGGCGTGGGCATTCCCGCCCCACCGTCGAGACGCTGATGGAGGAGATCTCCGGCCTCACCGCCGAGCGCCAACGCCTCCGCGATCGGGGAGCCGACACGGGTCGGCTCGAGCGCAACCGCGTCAAGCTCGCCCGCGCCCAGTGGGAGCTGTCGCACGCGCTGATCGAGCGCTACCTTCCCGCCGAAGACTTCGAAGCGGCGTAGTCTCACCTCGAGTTGCCCTCGGTAGCCTGCGGACGTGCGGGCCGAGATCGATCGCCGCGCGATGGCGCTGCTCTCCAGCGGCCACCTCGCTACCGACTTCGCGAACGGCGCGCTGCCGGCTCTGCTCCCGTTCCTACGGGAGCGGTTCTCGCTCTCGTACACCGCCGTCGGCGCGATCATCCTCGCCTCGCAGGCGTCGTCCTCTCTGATCCAGCCGCTCTTCGGGCTCTGGTCGGACCGACGCGGCGCCATCTGGTTGCTGCCGGCCGGTGTTGTCTGCGCCGGGATCGGGATCGCGCTCGCTGCGGATGCGCCGAGCTACTGGCTCGTCCTGCTGCTCGTGCTCGTCTCCGGCGTCGGCGTCGCCGCCTTCCATCCGGAGGGGTCGAAGTTCGCGGGCTTTGTCAGCGGGCGAAGACGGGCAAGCGGGATGGCCTGGTTCTCGATCGGCGGGAATCTCGGGTACGCCCTCGGACCGGTCGCGACGACCGCCGCCGTGGCGGCTCTCGGTCTTCGCGGCGGCATGCTGGTCGCGCTGCCATGCCTCGTGGTAGCAGCGGCGATTCTCGCGGCCACGCCGTACCTCCGCGGCTTCGCGCCGGAGCCGGGCGCCGCCCGGGCAGCCGCGGGCGCCGACGACCCGACCGCGATGAAGCTCCTGCTGGGCGTGATCGCGCTTCGCAGCGTCGCGTGGTTCGGGCTGATCACGTTCGTGCCGCTGTGGGAAGTTTCGCTCGGCCACTCGAAGTCGCACGGCAACCACTTGCTCGCGCTGATGTTGTTCGCCGGTGGGATCGGGACGCTCTTGCTCGGGCCGCTCGCCGATCACTTCGGCCGGCGGCCGGTGCTGCTCGGAAGCGTCGTCGCGACGGGCCCGCTCCTGCTCGTCTTTGTGCTCGTCGGCGACGTCCCGGGCGCCGTCGCGCTCGCGCTTATCGGTGCATGCGTGGTCGGTACGTTCGGCGTGACGATGGTGATGGGCCAGGAGTACATGCCGCGGCACATCGGGACCGCGTCCGGGCTGGTGATCGGGCTTTCCGTGGGACTCGGCGGTGTCGCAGCGGTCGCGCTGGGACGCCTGGCCGACGCGACGAGCCTGCGCACGGCACTCTTCGTCGCGGCGGCCGCGCCGATGCTCGCTGTGGTACTGGCCGTGCTGCTTCCCTCGCGGCGAGCACGCCGCAGGCTCGAACCTGCGGCTGAGATAGGGTTGATGCCATGAGCGTGAAGGAGTTTTTCGAGACACTCGAGAGTCGTGTCGACACGTCGAAGACCGCCGGTATGAACAACTCCTACCTCTTCGACATCGACGGCGCGGGCAAGTGGAAGGTCGACGTCCAGGACGGAAAGGTGAGCGTGACCGAGGGCGGCGAAGACGCGCGCTTACATGACCGGCAAGCTGAAGGTCAAAGGCGACATGGGCGCCGCCATGAAATTGCAGAAGCTCTTCTAAGCGCCGCGCGAAAGCTGACGCTTTCGCGCGGGTGATCGCACGCCCGCTTCGCGGGGAAACGTGCGCGGGCGGAGCCCGCGCACTCTTACGGGGCTCGCGGTTGGCGGTTGGAGAGGGTCCGCGGGCGGCGGCGCTGCGCGTCCCCGCCCGCGTGAGTTCGGCCTCCGGTTAGACCGGCTTCGCCTGCTCTAACCTCCGGCCTTTCGGCTTGTTATTCCTCGAGTTCGAGCAGGACAGCGCCGCCTGCGACTCTGTCGCCTTCCGTAACGTGCACGGCGCGCACGACGGCGTCGTACGGGGACGTCAGCGGCGTTTCCATCTTCATCGCCTCGAGCACAACGAGGGGCTGGCGCGCCTGCACGGAATCGCCCTCCGCGACGAGCAGCCGGATGACAGTGCCGGGCATCGGGGCGGTGACCGTGCTCTGTTCTCCCGCCCGTCCGCGGTGGTCGGTCGCCGGCGCGTCGACGTCGGGAGGCGAAACCGGTGCGGGGGGCGCGAGATTGAGCCGAAAGGGGCGCCGCCACGGCGCTGCCGCGGCGCGCGCCGGCGGCGACGACAGGGGAGGATGTTCGGTGAGGAAAGCCGTCGTCGTCTCTCCCGCACGCACGAGCGGGTGTGCGACGAGCCAGCGGAGGAACGGGAGATTCGTCGTGACGCCCTCGACCTCCGTCTCGGAGAGTGCGCTGCGCAGCTCGTCGAGGGCCTCGTCGCGCGTCGTCCCGTGCGCGATCAGCTTCGCGATCAGTGGGTCGTAAGCGATGCCGATCTCGTCGCCCTGCTCGACTCCCGCGTCGACGCGAATACCTTCCGGCAGTCGCAGTCGCTCGATGCGCCCGGTCTGCGGGAAGAAGGTGCGCGGATCCTCCGCGTATAGGCGCACCTCGACTGCGTGCCCGTCCGGAGCGAACCAATCGCTGCCTGCGTAGTTACCGCCTTCAGCGATCCACAACTGCTGCTCGACGAGATCGACTCCCCACGCGAGCTCCGTCACTGGATGCTCGACCTGAATACGTCCGTTGAGCTCGAGGAACCAGAAATCGCGGCCATCGACCATGAACTCGACGGTGCAGGCGTTCTCGTAGCCGATTGCGCGTGCGAACGCGACTGCAGCAGCGCTGATGTTCACACGAAGCGCCGGGTCGATCGCCGGAGACGGTGACTCTTCCAAGATCTTCTGGTGCCGGCGCTGAATCGAGCAGTCGCGCTCTCCGAGCGTGCGGAAGTTCCCCGCTGAATCGGCAAGCAGCTGGATCTCCACGTGCCGCGGGCGCTCGAGGTAGCGCTCGCAGAAGACGCGCTCGTCCCCGAAGGCCGCCTTCGCCTCACGGCGCGCGGCTGCGAGCGCCTCCTCCAGCTCGCCGGCCTCGCGAACGACGCGCATCC
>WNGA01008368.1_pt1 | contig 14197 bp, 10 predicted proteins | sample 5400061 | NCBI WGS metagenome assembly WNGA01 (sample SAMN13153366, study PRJNA577476) | soil metagenome | isolation source: 100 cm soil or saprolite under grassland replicate 2 | place: USA:California | collected 2016-06-15 | reverse complement strand
AAGACATCGAGATGCTTTTCGCGACCGGGTGGAAGGTTCATTACAATTCGAGCCGCACCGGCGTGCGCCTCATCGGACCCAAACCGAGGTGGGCTCGCCGAGACGGCGGCGAAGCCGGTCTGCACCCATCGAATATTCACGATAACGCCTACGCCGTCGGCACGCTCGACTTCACCGGAGACATGCCGGTCATCCTGGGCCCCGACGGACCGAGCCTCGGCGGTTTCGTCTGCCCGGTCACGATTGTCGAAGCAGAGCTTTGGAAAATCGGCCAGCTCAAGGCGGGCGACACGGTACGGTTTCGCGCTGTCAGCCTGCCTTTCGCCCGGGAAATGGCCAAAGCTCAAGACCAGGAGATCGCCACGCTGAAGCCGAACCGTTCGGCAGCGTCGTCGGTCCGTGCGTCGCTTCCGCCCAGCGCCAGCTCCACGGCGATCCTGCGTGAGCTGCCGGCGTCCGCGACTCGGCCGTCGGTGACGATTCGGCAGGACGGCGATCGGTGCATTCTCGTCGAGTACGGTCCGATGGTGCTCGATCTCGCCCTCCGCTTCCGCGTCCACGCGCTCATGGATTGGTTCACGCAAACGCGCCTGGCGGGAATCATCGATCTGACGCCCGGTATCCGTTCGCTCCACGTGCACTACGAAGATTGGGTTTCGCGCGAGCGTCTGCTGGATGCGCTCGCGCGTGCCGAAGACGAGCTGCCCGCGACGGATGCCATCGAAGTTCCCTCGCGCGTCGTTCATCTGCCGCTCTCGTGGGAAGATCCGGCGACGCTCCTGGCCATTCAGAAGTACATGCAGTCGGTACGTCCCGACGCGCCATGGTGCCCGAGCAACATCGAGTTCATACGTCGCATCAACGGCCTTGGCAGCGTGGACGAGGTAAAGGACATCGTTTTTTCCGCGAGCTACCTCGTCCTCGGGCTCGGTGACGTCTACCTGGGGGCGCCGGTCGCCACACCGATCGATCCGCGGCACCGCCTGGTCACCACCAAATACAATCCTGCCCGCACTTGGACGCCGGAAAATGCGGTGGGCATCGGCGGCGCCTATCTTTGCGTCTACGGAATGGAAGGCCCAGGCGGCTACCAGTTCGTCGGCCGCACCTGTCAAATGTGGAATCGAATCAAGCCTGCCGATGCCGCGCGACCGTGGCTGCTCGATTTCTTCGATCAAATTCGATTTTACCCGGTGAGCGAAAAAGAGCTCCTCGCATTCCGCGAGGCGTTTCCCCGCGGGCGGGCGAAGCTGTCCATCGAGCCGACGACGTTTCGTCTCGCCGACTACCAGAATTTTCTGCGCGAGAATCGACAATCGATCGCGACCTTCAAGGCGAAGCAGCAAGCCGCTTTCGAGGCCGAACGCGAACGCTGGGCCAACCTGCCGCAGCCCAGCGACAATGACCCCGAGCCCGAGACTGCTTCTGCGTCGCAGCTTACCCTCGCGCCCGGTGAAACCGCGATCACGTCGCAAGTTGCGGGGAGCGTTTGGCAGGTTCTCGTTGTTCCAGGTGACCGGGTGAATGCCGGCGACAAGCTGGTCGTGCTCGAAACCATGAAGATGGAAACGGTTATCGCCGCGCCCCGCGCCGGCTGCGTGCGTGCCGTCGTCTGCGCGCAAGGGATGGTCGCCCAGCCCGGTACCCCGCTCGTCGTCCTCGCCGCGAATTAAGCGCCCCCACCCGAGGACTCCCCTCCCCGGATGAGGGCGCGCACGACCTTTTCAAAAAACGTAATGGGCACCGATGGCGAAGGTGGTTTGGTTCTTCTTGTTGCCATCGACACCCAGGATCTCTTCGGTCGCGATGTCGTGCCGAAGCTCGGCGCGCAGGGTGAAGGCGCCGTCGAACGTGTAGCCGGGCGTGATCGTGAAGTTCTGGTACGCCGGGCTGTTGAGGGCGAGCGAACGCGAGCCATTCTTGTCCTTGAAGTACTCGTAACGCGCGCCAACCGTTATCGCGTCGACTTTCAGGACGGGCTGCAAGCCGAATCCATACCAGGACGCATCGGTAGCATTCCCCGCCGCATCGGGTAGCCCAACCGCTTTTTCGTTCCCCATGTTCGCCTGAAAGTTGATCGTGATCATGTCGGTCGGGATCACCGCGCCGGTGAGATCGAGGGACATGCGGGGGTTGGTCGTGGCTCCGCCCACTTCGACGCCGTACGTGCCGGACACCGCGGCGAAGAACTGCGGTACCGGTGTGATGCCGACCCGGAAGATGCCGGTCTTCATGTCGTTGTTGTCCGCCGTATAGAAGCGGCCGTTGGTATCCCAGCCGTTGACGAGACCGATGCCGACGTCGACTGGCCCGGTCGCGTAGTGAAGCTTCGCGCCGACGTGGGTGACCGGTTCGGCGCGGTAGTACAAGAAGCCGCGGGTAATGGTCGGGTTCGACGGCCCTTCCACGACCTCGATGCCTTCGTAGGTGACGAACTTGCCGGCCGTAAACGTGACGCCGTAATTCGAATACGACGCATACGCTTCCTGAACGTCGAAGAGCTGGGCACCGGATCCCGCCGCGGGAAGTGGTGTGATCGTGAAATTATTGACCGCTGCGTCGGAGCCCGCGTCGAACTCGATCACACCGGTCACGTGCTCCGTCGCCTGGTGCTTCAACTGCACGTGGGCGGCGTGGAGCTGAAAGCCGTTGGCGGTATCGTACGCGCGCGTGAGAAGCGCCTTGCTGTAGTCGGGCGAGCCGAACGTACGATGGTAGGCGCCTTCGATGTGACCACTGATCACCGTGGGTGGCTTGGCGGGAGCGGCCGGTGCAGCCGGAGCAGGCGGGGTTGCGGCAGGCGGCGTCGCACCCGGGGTGCTGCCAGGCGGAGCAGGATTGTCGGGCGGCGGCGGGGCTGCCGGCGCTGGAGGCGCAGCCTGAGCGAAAGCATTCGCCGCGCCGAGAAGGGTGGCAACGGTCACACGGTACGACGGCACACGACGAAAAAAAGAGGATGTCATTCCAATTCTCCGGATGATGAGTGAGCTGCGCTCCCACGAGTCCCCTCCGGTTTGCTCATGGGCGCGTCCGTTGTCCGAGCGGGCCCATTCCCGCCGGTTTGCAGCGCTACGAACGGCGAAACGTGTGCGGTTTCGGCACCCAGAACGTAGGGTCACCTACTCCTTTCGCCGTACGACTTACACGAAGCGGTGTTTCGTGCAGTTTTCGTCGTAACGTCGAGACGCAAAAGAATCGGGGGGGGCGATTTCGTGCTCCGCGCGAAACACATGAGACAACGTCTTGTCTTACGGCAGGCAGCACACCATGCTGCCAGGCGCCATGTCCCGCCCGCGCGATGTCGCTATGCCTCTCGATCTCGCTTCCCTGCGCGCTGCCTACGAGACGAACGCGCTTTCGCCGACCCTGCTCATCGAAACTCTTTACGACGAGCTCGATGACACGGCGAACGAGGCGATCTGGATTCATCGCGTCACCCGGGCCGCGGCACGAGACGCGGCGCGAAAACTCGAGCGCATGCGCGACCAGCGCGGCGCATGGCCTCTCTACGGCGTCCCCTTCGCGGTGAAAGACAACATCGACGTCGAGGGACTCCCCACGACCGCTGGGTGTCCACCCTTTGCGTATGTTGCCGAACGAACGGCACCGGTCGTCGCTCGCTTGCTCGATGCGGGGGCGCTGCTCTTGGGAAAGACGAACCTCGATCAGTTTGCCACCGGCCTGGTAGGTACGCGTTCGCCCTACGGGGTGCCGACCAACCCTTTCGACGTCCGCTACATCACCGGCGGCTCGAGCTCGGGTTCTGCCGTGGCCGTGGCGCGTGGCTTGGTCAGTTTCGCGTTGGGAACGGATACCGCCGGATCCGGTCGGGTGCCCGCGGCGTTCACCCATCTCGTCGGGGTGAAGCCGAGCCGCGGACTCGTGTCCACGACGGGTGTGGTGCCGGCCTGTCGCTCTCTCGATTGCGTGTCCATCTTTGCTCTCACCTGCGAAGATGCGCGGCACGTCGCACAGGTGGTGACTGCCTTCGATGCTTCCGATCCTTACGCGCGCGTCGAGGCAGATGGCTACGCGTGGCAATGTGCCGCGCCTTCCCGTCCGTTCGATTTCGCGGCAGCCCGCGAAGAGGACATCGCACCTTACGTCGATGGGGAAACGCTGCGCGGGTTCGAAATCGCCTGCCGACATCTCGAGGCGCTCGGCGGGCGGATGCGCAGGATCGATCTCACGCCGTTTTTCGAAGCGGCGCGCCTCTTGTACGATGGGCCCTGGATCGCCGAGCGTCTCGAACCGAGGGAGGCGTTCCTCGCCGAGCACCCGGAAGCGTTTTTGCCGATCACACGGCAGATCCTCGAAGGTGGGCATCGCTGGCGCGGCCCGGAGGTTTTTGCCGGCATCCACCGCTTGGAAGAGCTGAAGCAGGAGGTGCGCCCTCTTTTCGCGGACATCGATGCGCTGCTGCTTCCCACCGCGCCGACGCTCCCGCGGATCGAGGACGTCGCCGCCGACCCGCTGGGGTCCAACGCGAAGCTCGGCCGTTATACCAATTTCGTCAATCTGCTCGATTTGGCTGCCATCTCGGTGCCCGCCGAAATGAGGAGTGACGGTCTGCCGCTCGGGGTGACGTTGATAGGCCCGTGGGGTTCGGACGCGAAGCTCCTTGCCCTCGCGTCCGCGCTGCACCGTCGTACGTCGCGCGCGCTCGGCGCAACCAACTGGCCGATGCCGAGCGCGCCACCGCCCCCCATCGATCGGCCCGCTACGCGAGCGGTCGTGCCCATCGCCGTCGCCGGGGCCCACCTCGCGGGCCAGCCGCTCAATCATCAGCTCACCGAGCGGTCCGCTGGATTCGTGCGGGCGGTGCGCACGGCACCTCAGTATCGCCTATTCGCCCTGGCCACGACGCCGCCGAAGCCGGGCCTCGTCCGTGTGCGCGCCGGAGAAAGCGGCTTCGCAATCGACGTCGAAATCTGGGAGCTGCCGCGCACCGAGCTCGGCGCATTCGTCGCCCATGTGACCGAGCCCCTGTGCCTGGGCACGCTCGAGCTCGAAGACGGCGGGAAGGTGCTCGGCTTCTTGTGCGAGACCTATGCAACCACCGACGCGCCGGACATCTCGCGTTTTGGAGGGTGGAGGAGCTTCTTGAGCTCGACTCGATGAGCGCGCGGGCGCTTCGGAGGTGCGGGAGTACATCCGAATTAGCGAGTCCAGCGCCGTAGTCCATTGATGCCGCCGTGCGTTAGCAGCGCGGCGCCCTCCTTTCGGGCAGGGCTCCGACGCTTCAATTTTCCATGGTCGCGGGTGAGGCGGGGGGCCAGCGAAGGTCGATTTTTGGGCCATTCGCGGAAGCCGAGACGACCAAACGAAGGAGATAAAAAACAAAAGAAAAGAGGAAAGAGGAGCCATGCAGATCACCTCTAGCCTAGGGCTAGGTCTATTTTTCGCGGCCGGATCCCTTGTGGCATGTAGCTCGGATGGTGGGCCCCTGCCGGGAGCTCAGGGTGGAGACACGGGCGCAACGACGAGTAGTACAACATTGAGCTCGACCGGCTCTGGCGGGACAAACGCTGGGACCGGCAGCTCGACCATGGACACGACCGGAACGACCACAGGCGCTAGCGGATCGACGGGTACCAGTGGCTCAACCGGTAGCGGCGGATCGGGTGGCGGATCCGTCGAAGACGCCGGTACCGGCGGCGGAATCGGCGGAGGCGCAGTCGGCGACGGCGGAATCAAGACGTACTTCGATGGAACGAACCTCGATGCGTGGATTCAAAAGCCTCTCGATTCCTGGACCATCATGGACATGGCCATGTACAGCAAGGGCACGGCGCGGGGATTCGTCTACACCAAAGACAAATTCACCGACTACCGGGTCATCTTCACGCTGAGGCAGGTGTCCGGAGATCACAAGCCCACGGTTCTCGTTTACAACATGGGCCCCGATAAAGATGCCATGGGTGGCGTCCAGTTCCAGCCTCCGCAGGGAGGTCATTGGGATTACCGGCCAGGGCATAACGACGCCGGTAACAACTATTTCACGAGCGTCAACAGCGGCAAGGCGATCAGCACGGCAATGTGGGCTCGGTGCGAGATCCTGGTTCTTGCAACGGGGACGGCTCGCATGGCCTGCTGTCAGTTGTCCACCGCAGGCGGGCCCTGCAAGTCGCTCGAGATTCTGGCGTTCCACGACGATCCCAAAAACCTCTCGACGACCGGACCATTCGCGATTCAGATTCATAATGGCGGAATCCACGACGAGTATAAGGACATCACGATTGAGTCGAACCCGGCCGTGAAGGATCTCATTACGAATAAGTAGATCGAAAAAGAGTTTGCCTAGTCTTCCGGCATTCGAAGGGCTGCAAGCGCGCGCCGATAGCCGTCGATAATCCGCTCGACCTCGGCAGCGTCCACCGCGATCTCCTGGGCCATCGCGGCGCGCTGCAGGTCGAAGACGGCCCACGCTCGCGCGTCCTTCGGCATCGTCGGGTATCGCGGGACCATGTGGGCGTGGAAATGGGGATGGCTCTCGCCCATGGCCGCGGTGTAGATGCGAAGCGCGCCGGTGACCTCCTCCAGCACACGTTGCAAATGACGAACGACGAGACCGAAGCTTCGTGCTTCGCGATCGTCGAAGTACGCCGGCCCAGCGACGTGGCGCCGACTGAGGAGCATCATCCATCCCGCCACCCCGAACGGTGGGTCCGCATGCCGAACGTGCCAGAGGTCGTTCTCGAAAACGACGGTTTTTCGCTCGGGACTGGAGAGCGTTGCGCAAATGCCGCAAGCGGGGAGGGAGGTCATGGGCCGAGTGTAGTCGAGGCTTGCCTCGGCGTGCGATTCGATAGATGGAAGAGGCGTGAACCGAACGTTTTGGGTATGTCTCTTGCTCGGCGCGACGGTGACGGTAGGCGCCCAGGCCGAGGCCACCAAGGAAGAGGTAGCCGTGGCCCGCCAATACTTCGATTCCGCCACCCGGGCCGAAAAAGAGGGTCGCTGGCGTGATGCGATCGAGGATCTCAACAAGGCCATCGCCATCAAAGAGACAGCCGGGCTTCGCTATCATCTCGGCTTCGCCAAGGAGAACCTCGGCCAACTCGTCGAAGCGCTCCTCGACTACCAACGCGCCGCCGGCCTCATCCGATCAGGCATGACGACCGAGGAAGTCGAGAGATTCGTCGTGCCCAAGCTCGAGGAAATCCGCAAGCGGGTTCCGACGCTCACGGTGCAAGTGCCTCCCGACGTCAAAGATGCCGAGCTTCGGATCGATGGCACGCTCGTCAAGCGACAGCTCATCGGGACGGCCATTCCGCTCAATCCCGGCACGCACGCGTTGGTCGTTTTTGCATCGGGCCGGCGCCCTTTTCACGTGCAGGTCTCGCTTGGCGAGGGAAGCGCCGTCACCCAGTCAGCTGAGCTGGTGCCCGAGGTTGGGGGTGGGGTAGTTGCGGCGGCATCGCCGGCACCATCTGCCCCGCCTCCGCCGGCTTCTCGAACGCAGAGCGAACGGGAAAAACCAACCGCCGAGTCCAACAGCTCGGCCAAGACTTGGGTCCTGCTGGGCGAAGGGGCATTCGTGGCCGTGGGCCTCGGGATCGGCGTCGGGTATCTCGCTGCAGCGAACTCGGTTCAGAAGGACATCGATGACGCGAACCTGAACGTCGGGGAGAACGGTTGCCGCCCACCTATCGAGCCTTCGCGCCAGGCGGCGTGTGACACCCTCGAAACCGGGTATTCCGATCGGAACCGCAACCGGAACATCGCGGTGGCCGGATTCATCGGGGCGGGCGTGGGCGCGGCTGCGCTCATCGGCACGTGGGTTTTTTGGAAATCGACGTCGCAATCGCAAACTCGCGTGATCGTGGCTCCGGAGGTCGGCTCGTACGGGGCCGGCTTCGTCGTACGCGGCGCGTACTGAAATGACCTGTCAGAAGCGCCCGGCGAATCCTGCCGAGTTGGGCCCCACCCACGGGTGAATGCTGGCGCCTTTCGAATCGGATCCTGAACCCGAGCTGAGGACGAGCAGAACGACACCCCCGCCTACGGCAACTCCGCCCGCAACCAAACCAATGATTCCAACCGTGGTCGCGCTATCCGCCTCACTATCCAGCTGGTGGATCTGGTCCGCTTTGGTCTGGTCGGAACATTGACCGGTCGGCCCCGGATTGCAAAGGTCGTCCGCGTCCGTGCGCTTGCCGCTAGCCTTAAGCATGAACACCGTTCCCAAGCCGAGGCCGACCGCGCCGACGCCGAATGCCACATACGAACCGATGCGCATGCCGGCTTTGGAGTCCGCACCGGTGTCGGCCGACGGCGGCGGCGAAGCGCCCGCACTGCCGGAAGACGTATCGGCGCTGAGCGATCGGCTGGTATCGGCTGTAGCAGCCGCGGTGGTCGCTCCGCCGCCTGGTGGCGTTGCTTTCGCATCGGCCTCGAGCTTGAGCGCGACGGACGTTTTTTCGCCATCACCGACGCGTACCGACTGAGGGCGAGAGCGAAAGCCGGTCGCGAGGGCTTCGATCTTGTGCTCGCCGGGGTCGACCGGTTGCGCCGCGCCGGCGAGCACGCCCGGAAGCTGCACGTCATCGATTCGCAAAGAGAGATCTTTCGCGTTCTCCGCCCCCTCGACCTTGATCGTGAGCGAGCCGATCTTCGGATTGATCGCGGCGAGCTCTCGATTGGCTGACGACTGGGCGTCGCGGAAGGCTTGCGGGGCATTCCCTGGAAGCTGTTCTCTGGTGATCTTGATGTAGGCCTCACGTGCCTTGACGAGCTGCCCGAGCTTGGCGTGCGCCCGCGCGATGAACAGCAAGTGAGGCGGCGCATGGACCAGCGACTCGGCCTTCGTGAAGAATTCCGCAGCCTCCTTGTAGCGCCCCTCGTTGAACGCGGTGGCGCCTTCGGTGGCGAGTGAGCGAGCGCCCGCGCGCTGCTCGTCACTCTGGGCGAACGCGGGGGTCGACGAGCTGCAAAGCGCCAGAGCGACAGCGCAGGCCAATGTACCCGAGAGAGTTCGATATCGCATGTCGGGTTCCCATCCTAACACCATCCGAGCCATGCAAGGGATTCTCCATCCCCCCTGCCGCGCTGCGCACTGGACCCTCCTCTCATGCACCACGATCGACCGAAGGGAACCGCGCGTCTCGGCATAGGGGTGTGTGTTTCGAACCTCGATTCGGAAAGCTCATGACCCAAGCTAGTCACCGATTTTGCGCGAAATATCTCACGATCGCCGTGCTGCTCTTGGCCGGCTGCTCCCACGACTCGAGCGCGAGATGCAATCCGGAAGTCGACCTGTGCGACACCGGAGGGTCCGATAATGCCGGCGGCGCTTCGGTCAGCGGAGGTACCAACACGGCGTCCGGTCCGAGCACCAGCAGTTCGGGCCCGGGAAGCGGCGGATCAGCACAAGGAGGGTCGTCTTCGGGCAGCGGTGGCTCGCAGGGAGGATCGACCGGGGCGGGCGGAGCACCGAAGGGCGATGCGTCGACCGACGCAGCGAAGGACAGCGGAGGACCTATCGTCGTCGGCCCGGTGGTCGATGCGTCACGTCCGTTCCGCGGACGAATGGTTGGCTATATGCCGACCTGGCGAGGCATCTTCGATCCGTGGGCGCGCGATCTCCCCTGGTCCAAGCTTACCCACCTCAACATCGCATTCGCCATCCCCTCTGGAAATACCTTTACGCTCGGTGTCAACGGCGACGAGAGCATCGCGAAGCTGGTCAGCGCCGCGCACGCGGCGGGCGTGAGGGTTCTCATTTCGATCGGAGGCGCCAACGGGTCCGATCAGATCGCGGCCCTCCATGCACCAGGTAGCGTCGACAACTTCGTGAACGCACTTGCAAGCTACCTCGACGCTCATCACTTCGACGGGGTGGACGTCGACGTCGAAGGTGATCCCGTCAACTCGAGCTACGGTCCGTTCATCGACAAACTCGTCGCGAAGCTCCGCCCGAAGGGCCAGCTCGTCACTTCGGCGCTCGGCCAGTGGTTCGGCGATAGAATCCCGGCCTCCGCCTACGCGCAGTTCGATTTCGTCAACGTGATGTCGTACGACCATTGCGGCACCTGGACCGCTCCCTGCGAGCAATCCACCTATGACTGGGCGCTGAGGGACCTCGCTTACTTCGCCGGCAAAGGCGTCCCCGCGAGCAAGCTCGTCCTCGGCATCCCGTTCTACGGCTACTGCTGGGGCACCGGCTGTACCACCGGGACCCTCACGTATCTGGAGATTCTCCAGCGGTTTCCCGCTGCCACCGATTGGGTCCAGTCGGGCAACGTCACCATCTCCTGCAACAGCCAGCCCACCGTTCTCAAAAAGACCATGCTTGCGCGCGGCTACGGCGGCATGATGGCTTGGGAGCTCACGCAGGACGCGAGCGGCACGCAGTCGCTTCTCAACACGATGGCGGGCAACCTCTGAAGCCGCACGAATTCCGTCTCATCGAAAGAATGACAGCCCTGCCGCTTTCAGCTTTCTTTTGATGAGCTCTCGGCCCGAGTCCAGGTAACCTAACTCTTCGGCACGATCGTCGGGCCCACGAAACACTAGCTTTACGAGAGTCGCATGATGGTCGGGAGCCGTCGGGCATGGTTGCGAGCTTGCTCGGCGGGCACTTTTTTGCTGGCGCTTGGCGGCGCCGCAAGCAGCGGGGACACCGAGACCGAAGCCCCGGGTTCGTTCCTGGATCCCTCGATCCAAGCCGCGGACGGGAGTTCAGACGTCGCGGATGCGTCGAGCGATGCGAGTCCGAAAGACGGCTCGAGCGGGGCGGGAGGCACGAGCGACTCGGGCACGAAGGAGGGTTCGGCAGGTTCCGGCGGACGAGCGGGCACGGGTGGTAGCGGCGGCTCGACCGTCGATAGCGGTCGCATCGACGCTGGTCGAAGCGATGCTCGTCTCGACGGCTCGGGCGGAGCGCGAATCGACAGCTCGGTCAAGAGCGATGCCGGCGTGACGGGCGGTGCAGACGACGAGGGTGGGCTCACGGGGACGGGCGGCGACATCGGCGTGGGGGGCGACGGGGGTGACTTCGGCGTGGGGGGCAGCTTCGGCGGAGACAACCCCGGCACGGAAAGCGGCGGTTCAGGCGGGCAGGGTTTCGCCGGAGACCGCAGATCCAGCGGCGCCGGGCCCGCGCGCGCGGCGGGTGATCTCCAAGGCGGCTGCACTTGTCGACTGAGCTCGGCTCATGAGCTCGGCGACCGATGGCCCATCCTCCTCACCTTCGGCTTGGCGGCGGTCATGCGCCGACGTCGGAAGCAGAGGCTTCGGTAGCCCGCCACGCACGCGGGACTCACGCTGCCGAGGAGGCCCGGTGCAGGAACTGCGTCAGAGCGGAGAGGGCGTCGACCGTCGTGAAGATGCCGACGACCTTGCCTCGATCGACGATCACGGCTGAACCGTACTTGTGCTCGGCCATCGTGGCAGCCACTTCCTCGAGAGGGGCATAGGGCCCGGTGATGTAAACGTCCGTGGTCATCGCTTCTTCGACCATCGTGTCGTTCGGATCCACGTCCTCGAGCGTTTCGATGAGGTGCAGGTCCCGCTGTGAGATAACGCCGACCAGTTTTCCCGCTTCGAGAACCGGAAGATGACGCACGCGGTGCTCGCGCATCATGCGGTGCGCGATTTCGAGCGTCTGATGATTCCCTATCGTATGCGGACTCTCGGTCATGAATTTGCGAATGGCTGGTTTCATCGAGACCTCCGTTCCGCGCTTGCGTGTGGGTCATCTCGAACCACGAAAACCGACCGATCGGCATGATTGACGACTTTGGCTGCCGTGGTTCCGAGCAAGCGATCGAGACCGGCATAACCATGAGAGCCGATCACGATGAGCGAAGCGGCTGCTTGCTTGCCCGCTTCGCAGATCGCTTGCCATGCCGTACCCACTTCGACCCTCGTTTCGACGGGCACTGCCGGCGGCACGGCTCGAGCTTGGTCGCTCAGTTCGCTGGTGGCGCGCTGGATGAGCACATCGATGACGCCATCGGGGGACATTGCATACGCCTCGCGAGGGAGGTCGTTCGGTAGGCCAACGGCTCGAAAAAGGATCAGCCGGGCGTCCGTTTCCTGCGCGAGAGCGCTGGCGGCGGCGAGCACGTGGGGCGCCCGCGAACTATTGTCCAGTGCAACGAGATACGTTTTCATGGTCCTCCCTCCCTGCTTTCTGCAGGAGCCGTGCCCCGAAAAGGGTGCTCGCGCCGGGCGCCGAATCCGCCAATCGAGCGGATGAACCGCGGGCGCGAACCGCCGAGCCGGTGCGCCAGAGCGCACTCTTTGCGCCCCCATGCAGAATCGGCAAGTCCGCGCGCCCTCGGTTCCGGAGCGTACTTGGCAAACCCTGCTATGTCTGTCGGTGTGAGCGAGACGGTCTTTCAGGAGCTCAAGCGCTACGTCAGGTTCGACGCGCGCGACGCGCGCCATCTCGCCGCCTTTCACGGCTATGCCGCTCCCCAGTTCCCCCAGATTGCGCAGGCGTTCTACGAGCGCATCCGCGAGCACGAACAAGCGCACGCGGTGTTCACGGGTGAGGACCAGATCGCCCGTTTGCAACGGTCGCTCATCCGATGGCTGGATCGCCTCTGCCTCGGTCCGCACGATGAAGCGTACTTCGAGGAGACCTCCAAGATCGGCAGAGTCCACGTCAAGGTCGGTCTCCCGCAAGAGTACATGTTCACTGCGATGGCGCTCATCCGCGTCGCTCTCATCCACATCGTCGAAGACCGAGGCGGTCCCGATGCCGCCGCCACCCGCGATGCGGTCCTTCGATTGCTCGACATCGAGCTCGCCGTGATGCTGAAGGCCTACCGTGACGATCATGTCGCCCGCCTCCAATTAGCCGATCGCAGGGAAAAGGAGCACCTCGAGGGGGAGCTCGCGCGGGCGCAGGCGCGCTACATCAACGCCGTCGAATTCGCACGCGTGTGCATCCTGGGTCTCGATCGGCAGGGGCTGATTTGCCTTTTCAACCGAGAGTCGGAGCGCGTCACCGGTTTTGCGCGCAACGAGGTTTTGGGCAAGTCGTTCGTCGAAACGCTTTTTTCCCAAGAGTTGCGCGAAAGCATGGAGGCGGTGGTGAACGACGCGGCATCGGGTCGCCCGGTCGAGGACGCGATCGAAACCGCGATGCGGACGCGCACCGGCAAAACCCGCGAGCTCAGGCTCCGGCTTTCCTTCGTGGGCTCCGAGGGCCACGATGGCGTCCTCTTGTTCGTGCTCGGGCAGGACATCACCGACGAAAAGGCGTTGGCGGAGCGCACGCGTCGCAGCGAAAAGCTGGCGGCGGTCGGCACGCTCGCCGCCGGCCTCGCGCACGAGATCCGCAATCCGTTGAACGGCGCGCAGCTGCACGTCTCTTTCCTCGAGCGATCGTTGAAGCGCTCGGGCGGTGACCCCGAAAGTCTGGAGGCGGTCAAGGTGGTCGGCGACGAGATCAAACGTCTGGCCGCCTTGGTGACCGAGTTTCTCGACTTTGCTCGGCCCAAGCCGCTCGATCTCAGCTCGACATCGTTGCGCGCTCTCTGTCAACGCGTCGTTCAGCTCATCAGCACCGAGGCGCAGGCGGCGGGAGTCATCGTAGAGGCGAACCTACCGGTGTCCGACATCGTGCTCGATGCCGATGCGGCAAAACTCGAGCAGGTGACGCTCAATCTCATCCGCAACGCGGTCGAGGCGCTCGCGCCTAGCCGCGGAGGACTGGTGACCGTGCGGCTGCGGCGCCAACCCCGGCACGCGATCCTCGAGGTCGAGGACGACGGTCCCGGTTTGATCAGCCCCGAAGCCCCCATCTTCGACGCGTTCTACTCGACCAAGCCCGAGGGAACGGGACTCGGCCTGGCCATCGTGCATCGTATCGTTACCGATCATTCCGGTGCCATTACGGTCGAGAGCCGCCCTGGCCGCACCATCTTTCGGCTAACGCTTCCTTTGGACCTTCTCGCCACTACTGCTTCGGACGGGTAAATCATGGCTCGCGATACGTCGTCACATTCAGTGAACCAAACGCGCATCCTCGTCGTCGACGATGAGGCGAGCGCTCGATCCGGTCTGGAAAAACTTCTGCGTCAGGAAGGGTACACGGTCGACACGGCGGAGAACGGAGCGAGTGCGCTGGCGATCGTCGCCGAACGCCCGCCGGATGTGGTGGTCACCGACCTCAAGATGCCGGAGATGGACGGCATCGAGCTCGTTCGGAAGCTGCGGGAAGACGATCGAGATCTACCGG
>WNGA01022915.1_pt1 | contig 14198 bp, 19 predicted proteins | sample 5400061 | NCBI WGS metagenome assembly WNGA01 (sample SAMN13153366, study PRJNA577476) | soil metagenome | isolation source: 100 cm soil or saprolite under grassland replicate 2 | place: USA:California | collected 2016-06-15 | reverse complement strand
CACGACCGCGATCTGCGCGCGGGGTCGCATCGGCACACGTCGAGGCTGCTTCGAGATACCCATACGCGGAAAACTAGATGATCACGCGTCCGTCACGCACGTTGCTCAAACCCATGTGCGAAAGACGGGTCTAGCCGCTCGTGTTCGGGTTGGTCGGCCCGGTCGGAGGCGGCGTGCAGCAGCGCGGCCAGCAGCAGCGAGCCGACCAGCCGCACCGTGTCATCTCCGAGCGTCGGGGGCAGCCGCACCAGCAGCACCCCGCCGTCCAGGATCTCGGTGAGGCGGAAGGTGGACGCGCCGACGCCGAACAGTTGGGCTGCGAACCGGCGCGACAGCACCGCCCGCAGCTTCGACAACAGCGGCCCGATCTGCACCGAGGCTTGCGCCGGGGTCAGGTCGTCGTACCAGGCCCAGAACGCCGCCAGCCCGGCCGTCTCGACGTCGCCGGCCCGCCGGCGTACCTCCCGCAGCACCCGCCGCCGGTAACCGGCATCCGCGAGCAGGACCGGCAGATCCGCCAGGGTGGCCCCGGGCAGGTGGGCCAGGGTGAGCACCGCGTGGCGGGCCAGGTCGTCCGTGCGTGGCCCCCAGTACTGCGCCCACACCTTCGCCATCACCCCGACCAGTTGGTCCGCGACGGCTTCCGGGTCAGAGCCCAGGTCGAACAGGTTCAGCGCCGGGGGCGCCTCCTGCTCGTCCGGGTCGATGAGCACCAGCCGCCGGGCCACCGACTCCGGGAGCCGGTCCAACAGGTCGCGGATCAGGTCGCCTTTCGGGTCGAACACCGCCAGCCCGCGCCCGGCCCGCGCCTCGGCGCACGCCAGGTTGAGGATGAGGGTCGTTTTCCCGGTGCCGGTCGGCCCCGGGATGTGGAGGTGGTGGCGGGCGTCGTGTACCGACAGCCCGATGAGTACCGGCTCACCGAGCGGTGCGACACCGAGGGGCTTGACCGCCCGGCGTCGGGGCGAGTCCGGTGGTACCAGCCGCAGCCGGGCCGGGCCGGCAAACGGCGCAGGGGGCGCCGTGGCGCCCCCTGGATGCGTTGTGCTGCTTGGTTTCCGTGGTGGTCGCTGGGTCATCAGGTCGGTGATTGCCTTTCGTCGCAACGGCTTCAGTACGGGTCTTCGCCGTCGTCCCACTCGTCGCTGTCGTCGTCGGTGTCGTTGTCGGTGGCGAGCTACGGCGTGGTGCGCGGCGCCGGGATCTGTGGTGGCTCCTCCTCGTTTTGTCGGTCGCGTGTGGGGTCGCTGTCGTGGTCGGCTGCCGTGGTGGCGGGTGGGCGGGTCCACCGGTCGCGGTTCCAGCCGGGTTGGGTCGGTCCGGCCCGCTCCGCGCGGGCACGGAACACGCTGCCCGGGTAGGCCCGGTGCAACGCGGCCGTGTCGAACCCGTACAGCGCCGGGTCGGCCGGCAGGTGCGCCAACACCCCGAGTTCGGCGTTGGTGACCAGCAACCAGCCACCGCGGCCCGCCCACCGCAAGGCGAGCACCGCGGCCGGACGCCGCAGCCGGGCCAGCCGCAGCCATGACGGAACCGCGTAGCCGTAGCCGACCGACTGTGCCGCCTCGCGGGCGTCACCGCGCCGGTCGCTGACCGCGCCGACGCGGATCGACACCAGCAGGTGCGGCCCGGCGGCGACCTTCTTGCGGGCGACCGCCATCGCCTCGCGCTGCTCGGCGGTTGGCGGTTCCCGTCGCGTCGCGCCGGACGAGCTGGACGCCGGAGTCTTCCACCAGTCGAACAGCGCGAACAGCAGCCGGAACGGAAGGCGGATCGTGCCCACCACCGCATCAGCCGCCAGCCGCCCGCCGTCGCGGAGCGGCTTGACCGGCCGCTCCCCGGCCGCCGCCAGGCGGCTCAGCCGCCGGCTCGTTGCTGGGCGGACCAGCACTTGCAGCAGCGTTGCGATTGTCGGCCCGGTGTCCGGGATGGCGAGCGCGGCGAACACCGCGCCCAGGTCGGCATCGGCCCCACCGCCCCGCCGCGAACCGGTGCGGGGGTCGATGTGGTGGACCAGCCAGCCTGTCTCCGGGTGCCACGGGTCCGGCGCCAGCCGGAACCCGGCCACCGCTGGACCGCGCAGCGTGGGCGGGTCGGTGGCCGTGACCGTGGCGCCGGGCCAGGCCCGGGTCACGATGTCCTCGGCAGTGTCGGGCGGTACCCAGCCGGGCAGCCACAGCCCGGCGCGCAACTCGCGGCCGTCGCCGTAGACCTCCAACGCCAGCGGGGGCCGGGCCAGCCGCCAGCCCCGCCGTGCCCGCACCGCGAGGGGTTGCAGCAGCGCCCACACGTTGGCGTGGCTGCCGGGATCGACGGTGCGGGGTGGGGTGACCGCCAGCCAGTAGCCGCCGGCCACCGCGCGCCGCCACGCCGCCCGGTGAGCCACGCGGAACGCGACGGTAGCCACCACCACGGCCAAGGCGAGCAGGGGCAGCCACGGCCACCACAGCGCCCGCGCGTGTTGCCACAGCCACGCCGCGTGTGCCGGGAAGTCGGTGATCCACCGGGTGTAGCCGGCCATCCAGCCCGGCATCCCCGGCGGACCCTGCTCCTGTGTCAAGCCGGCCGCTGCCAACGGCTGTGCCGCTGGCCGCGCCGGCAGTACCGGCCACAGTGCCGGCACCGTTGTTGCTGTCGTTGTTGTCATCGCGGGGGTCAGGTTGTGCCTCCTGGCAGGTTCGGCCCGTCCTCGTGAGACGGGCGGCAACAGGTGGTTGGCGGGCGGGATCGGCGGTCGCCGCACGCCCGCCGGCCGAACCCGGGACGCCATGCCCGGGGCGGCATCAGGGGGACTCCAAAGCAATCCCCGTAATGGAAAGACAAGATCACGGCCCAGATTCCTGATCTTGCAGGCGCCAATCTTGTTCTCGCAGGCCAGGGCCGCAGGCACGGGCACCGGGTGAACGCCGGCAGACACCGAACACCGGCCCCGGTCCCAGGTGAAAGTCCGGGCACACGAACGCGCGTGCCGGGCGCCCGCGTGGTCCCTCACTGAATAGATCGGGAAGTCCGCAGGGCCGAAGTTGCCATCGCCCCGGACGAATTTCACGACGGGGCGCCTTCGCGTCGGTTGGGCGTTGTGGAGGCCCGCGTGGGGTGTCTCTACCAAGAAGGAACGGGAACCCGGGACGCCGGGAGTTGTCATCGCCTGAAACTACTTTCCGTAACCACTCGGACTCGCCGCGCCGTATCCGCTGGGCAACTCCGGTGGAGAGCGGCTGACCCCCGCTGAACTTCCGTTCTTCCCGGGTCATGAACCGTGGCCGTGCCGGACGTAGGCTCGCGGCAGGGATCGGCCGGTGGTCACAGGCTGGCTGTCGGGCGGGACAGACAGCGGGCGCGGGTGCGTGGCTCGCGGCACGGGGGCGCACGGCGGGTAATGGTGTCGCCACCGAGTCGCCCAGCCTCGTACACTTGTTTGAACCCGGCGTTGTCCGCAACACGCCGGGGCCGACGTGCGGTCATCGGTGACCGCGCCAGCGTCTTTCCGCCTGTTAGGCGGCCCGGCGTGTCCACAGCAGCCATCCGTGCGGTTGGGGGGACACGCATCGTGAGCACGAAGTTGCCGGCCTCGTGGCGCGGCGATGACAGGTCGCCTGTCTTCGGCCCCTTCATCGGAGTTCGGCGCGGCATTGCATCGCCTCGACCTGAATCGCGCTTTCGTCTTTAACCGGATGGTCGATGCGGCGCAGACGCACGCGACCGGACGCAAGCGCAAGAAACCTGAGCCGCCGCCGCCCAGCCAGTCATTTGACGCCATGCTGGGCGGCAGCCATGAGCCGCCGTCCCGGATAGGTCTACCGCACGAAGACACCGAGTACGAGATCCTCGAATGGCTCGTGCAGCAGATCAACGAGCGCGGCAACGGCCGCATCACCGACCGGCAGGAAACGCTCATCCGGCGCACCTACCTGGACCGGGAACCGCTGAAGGACGTGGCTGACGATCTTGGCATGAGCGAGCCCAGCGCATCGAAGATGCGCAAGCGCGGCACCGACCGACTCGCGCTGTACCTCAACCGGCCCGACCTCATCGAGCCGGACACCGGTGACAACGGCACGCCGGGCGCTCAGTCCGTAGGCGACCCGACCGCCACCACGGACCAGACCACGCCGGACGCAGGCGAGCAATCCGAGCCCGAGGCCGGCGACGACGGCAAACAGTTCTACGACGAGGACTCAGAAGAGATCGGTGCCGAAGAGGACGTGGAAGCCGAATACCCCTGGTGAAGCGGCGGCATCAAACCCCGCTTCGCCAGGTCGGCGCGAGTCCGCAACGCAGTGGTCACCCCGTCCACCAATTCGGTAAACGCCGAAATGGCTTTCGCGCCGTCAGCCGTCAGCAGAAAGAACACGTCTTCCACGTCCTCCACACCGAGGAGAACGAAATCCCGAAACGGCTCGACCGGCACAACCATGTCCCACAACTCGTCAACATCATGGATGTACAGAACCAGGCCGCCCGGACCCTGAAAGTAGCCGACCGAATCCGGTGGCCCGATCGCGACCAACCTCGGTGCCACCGGGAAGGCAAGAAGTACCTCGTCCGTCGACTCGTATTTCACGTACATCAACTTGGCTCGAACGAACTCGCTCAGGTCACCCGGCCGCCGCCCCGGTGGAAACGCCAGATCCCGGGCCATGTGCTGAGCCACCTTGCGCCGCGCCCGCGCCTGCGCCGCCAACTCCGCCACCAACTGTTCCGTGTTCACGCTGCCGGGCCGCCTCGCCTTCCGGGGGCGAAACAGCGCTGACCCGCGCGGGGGGAGCTGGTGTTCGGCGTTGCTGTCCGTCACCCCCACAGCTTGACACCCCACGACACAGGACGCGACACACCGCGCCAACATCCCTACCCCCGGCGGGCGCTACCAGTGGAAACACGCGGTCAGCCGTCCAGCGATGCCACCGGCCGCTACCACGCCGAGCAAGATATGCCGATTGGCCCCCAATCGGCCGACCGGGCGCGGTCGGCCGATCAACCCCGGTCCGGCGGCAGCCGCCGAGCCCGGACCAGCACCCCGCCGATGCCCCGATCTTGGTACCGCTCGCCGTGACCTGCACGCCCTCACAACCACGGCTTGTTCTCGTGGCGCCGGGTTGGCCCGGTCCACCTTCGCGATCTTCAGATACAGGACACCCGGGTTCACGACTCGTCCGGCTCCACCAGCGTTACCGGTCCGAGGCGGACGTGACCGTTGACGGTGGTCAACTCGCCCATCACGACCGCGATGTGCCCGGCCAGCCCGCCGAGCGTCTTTGAACGGACGTAGGTCAGGAAGTTGGTGGCGACCTCATCGGGACGCGATGGATCGAGGTCGCGGTGCTGTGACCACTCGGTCGCGTCGACGGCGAACGTCAGGGTGACATCAACTCTTATCTGGGACATGGGCTGCATCCTTCCGCTACCAACTCCCCCGGCCGCCACAGCCCCGGCATTTGCCCATGATTCGAGTGGTCTGGTGCTTGCCGCCTGCGCCGCCGCATCCGCTGCACGGCACAACGACCTTACCGGTTCGTTTTGTACCAGAGCCGCCGCACCGGCCGCAGCGGACGAACTCCTTCTTCTCCTCCCAATCCTGGCCGGAGCCGCCGCACTTGCCGCAGACCCGCTTGGCCAGGGTGCGGACCGGTGGAAGCCCGGCCGACACGGGTGGCCAGGAAGGGCGTGCGGGCGTCGGTGGGGTCCGGATCGATGGGTCGAGTTGCATGCGATCAACCTCCAGTTCCGCTGTGAGCTAGAACCCCGCCAACGCCGCCGCATGCGTCGCAGGCTTACCGGTGTGACCGCCGGCTGTACACGGCGTGTCCGATGATGCGTCGACCTTGTTTCCGTGGCGCAGGAATCGTCCCTTATATGGCGATCATGGCGGGGTGGCGTCCGGCGATGCGATGCCCGTCCAGGTCCAGCCGCGTCCGTGACACACCCGGCAGGTTGCCCAGCCCAACAGCGTGCCGACCTGGCCAGGCCCGAGGTCGGTACCCGGGATCGGGCCGAGCGCCATACGGGCAACCGGCACGATCTTCTCGCCGCCGCACCCGACACACGGCCCCGGCCGGCATCCCGGTGGCGGATTGCCCAGATCGTGACCGTCATCGCCGCCGTCCGCCGGCTGGCCGCGTGCCCGGGTCACCGACGACGTTTCCCCATGACCAATGTCACCCTTTCGAAAAAGTTCATCGCTTGCCCGGTGTCGTTGCCTGCTCCTCGTCGAACAGGTCGCACCACAGCCGGCGTAGAAAGTCCTCGTCTTCGTCGTCGTCGTACAACGCGGCGGCGTACAGCGCCCCGGCGGGCAGCATGCGCATCTCGCCGTCCAGCAGGTCCCGCAACTCGGCCTTGAACCGGGCCATCTCGGCATCCGGGGGGTTGTGGGCGCGCAGCACCAGCGCCAGATACCCGGCGGCACCCGCGTCGGGGTGGCAGTGGGCGCGCACCAAGCCCAGCACGGTCACGTACGGCGTGTCCGGTCTTGCATGGATGTCGTTGAGCGGCACGGCAGCCGTCCTTTGTGGAGAGTCGGGGCCGGCAGGGGTCATGGCCGGGGCACTCCAGGTGACCCCTGCCGGCTTGGGGGAATGCTTGCTACGGCAGCGCCGGTGCCACGGGGGTCACCGGGATGCCTCGGCCGCGCCGCACAGCCGATCCAGCGCGGTTGGTTCCCGCGTTGTCGGCTGGCTCGTCGGGCTCCTCGTCGGCATCCCAGTCGGCTTGCTCCTCGGGCATCCCGGTCAATCTCGGTCCCAGGTTGGCGGCTTTCCGCCGTGCCCCGCTGGCCGTGGTGCCGATGCTGGACGCTTCCAGCAACTCCCGGAACGTTCGCCGGGCCGGGTTGAACGGCTCCGGTCCGGCCAGCCACCCGTCACTCATTCACGCCGCCGCTGGGGGATACCCGCGCCGGCTCCCGCACCCGGTTGTCGGCCAGCAGATGAATGACTGACTGGCAGAAACCGGCCCGCGCAAGCTCCGAGGGGTGACACGGCCACATGAACGACTTGCTGCGACAGGTACCCGCGAGGCAGAACCCGTCCACGCCTGGCTGATGCTCGACGTGCAGCGCGTACGACACTGCCCACAACACCGGATCGGCACCCCTCGGCGGCTCAGCCGGCGGGTCGGCCGGGTCGTACGGCAACTTGCGCAACTTCCTCACCACACTCTCCTCCCGATGCCGTCACGTGTTCTCAGCGCGCCCGCTTCGTCTACTCCAGCGCTGCCGTGACCAGCCGGTGATCGGACGGGGGCGGGTACCGCTCGTCCGGGATGTGCACCCTGTAGCTGTCGGAGATGACGTGCTTGCGCATCGCCTCGTTGACCAAGATCCAGTCGATGAGCAGCCCGCCGCCCGCGTCCACGTTCTCGTTGACCGTGGGCAGGATCGGCCGACTCGGGTCCAGCCGCCACGCCATCTCGGCCACGGCGTGGAAGCCGCACCCGTCCCGGCGCTGCTGTGCGTCCTCGTCCCAGGTGCCGATCAGGTAGTCGATCGCGCGGGTGTCCGGCCCCCACCTGCCATCGGGACGGGTCATGCCCTTGTGCGAGCGGTGGCTGAACGTGGCCGCCATCCAGTCGCGTTGCGGAAGATGATCTCCACTCGCGGTCGCGTTGAGATCCCCGCCTCCAATGGCCGGCAGCGGTTGGGCGTCGCCGTAGCGGCTGACCCGCCGGGCCTCCTCCAGCCGGATATCGCCGGACAGCGGCTCGAAGTGGTGCACGAACGCCAGGAACTCGGTACGGCCCTCGGGGAAGTTGTCGCTGTCGCGGATGGCGAACCGGGCGACGTTGCGTTGATCGTCGTACACCCCCGGGTCGTCCTGGTTCCACCAGCGCCGCAGGACCAGGATGTTCGGGTTGTAGAAGATGGCCGGTGGCATCGGTCCGCGTGCCATCGACCCCAGCTCGACCGCGTACGGCACTCCCAACTCGTCCGACAGTGCCTCGGCCGCCGCGTACTTCGCCTCGCCCGCCCGGTCGCGGTAGTTCTTCGCCTCGCAGTACAGGATCAGCGCCGGGACCGTTTCGGCTTGGGCGAAGGCGCGTTGCAGCGGCCGGAAGTCATACCCGCCCGATGGGCTGGCACCACCGTCCTCATAGTTGAAAAGAGCGATATCGATGCGTGTCACTGTTGATCGCCATTCGTCGTGGATTGGTTGGGGGGCCGGCAGGGGTCATGGCCCGGGGGGCGTCCTGGGCGGGTACAGGGTGGGGTGGCCGGTGTCTTCGCGGTGCTTGCGGGCCTGCACATCGGTCGGCAGGTCCAGCCACGGCCACGGCACCCACGGGCAGACCAAGCACAGCGCGGTACCCGGCGCCATCGGCAGGACCGGCCGCCCCGCGTCGTCTCGCATGTGCGCCAACCGCGCGGCGATCACCTCGGGTGTCGGCCGGTCTGCCTCCACCGGCCTACGCTTCCTTGATCTCGTGATTCTTGACCGTCTCGGCCACGAACCCGCCCCTGAAGCGCACCTTGTATCCGTCGCCGGTCTCGTCGATGATCTCGCCCTCGTCGCCCTTCCACGCCGCCCCGTTGCTGCGCTGGATGGACGTGGCCTCGACTTTGATCTTCTGACCCTTGCGGTACTGGCCCACCTATGTCCTCCATCGTGTGTCTCGCCGGTGTCCCTGTCGTGGATCAATCCCTCGGGGACGCGGGCCAGTCGCCCCGGCGCCCCTGCCCGTACGCGGCGCGGACCGCCGCCGCCCACTGGACTTGCGTGCACTGCTCGATGAACACCAGCCGCCCCCACTGGGCGAGGCATCCCAGGCACCAGCCGTCCGCGTCCGGGGTGTGCTGGCGCAAGACTTCCGCCGCCGCCGCGAGCGTGCGCTCTGTCGCCTCCCGGTCCGCCGGGTCGGCGTCCACCGTGATCTCCTGACCCGTCCACCCCTCGGGCCGCCGACGCCCGCGCGGTCCGCAACTCCGCACGGGCATCCTCGCCCCGGCTGGACACACCCAATCCGGTTGTCATCTCAGGCCGACCTGCCCAGGCCGAACCCGCCCGGACTTGACCGGGCGAGCGCCGACCAGCTCCGGGCGCGTCGCGCCCGGCAGACGGCGCGGCAACCGCAACGTCCGACTAAAGATCACGACGGCGTTTTCCCTCTTGTAGCAAGGGCCGTACGACCCGCACGCCAAGCACCGGCCCGTCGCGCTGGACGTGACATGCGTGTCCAGCAGCCGTTGCGCCGCCGCCAACTGCTCATCAGCCGTCATCGCGTAGTACGTCGTCGCAGTCATCCCCTCGCCCCGTCGTCATCTCTGGCCGCGCCGCAACCTGGCCACCTTTTCGGGGCGGAGTCCGTCTCGCCCCGCGCAAGCGTGTGTGGCGTCACCGGGTCTCGCAGTAAGGGCGCTATCCGGTCCAGCCACGACCGGCGCCGCCGGGCGACTGTCATCCGGACTGCCGAGCACGTTCAGCCCTGCCCTGGCGCACTCCAGACACTTGAGTTGCGACCCATCGACCGGGCACCAGTGGCTTGACCGCTGCCGAGTGACCATCCCGGCTAGCCAGCCAACCAGCAGCGCCAGGACCATACCTACGAGCATCACCACGGCCGCGCTCCTTGCCTCGCCGTACCCTTCGTAAGCAGCCCGGCCGGGCGGAGCCTTGATCTCACGCCCGACCGGGGCCTTTGGTTGGCGCCGGGACGGTCGGCGAGCAAAGTGCAGCCAGCGAAGTTGTACCGGCTGAGAAGACTGCTACCCAGTGCACCATCCCGGTGCCTGCCAATGACCTTGCCGGTACGCAGCGTGACAGTCGACCATTGCTGATCGGCATCTCTCGTCAAGAAGTCCCGGTCACACCGGGAACTTCTGGACCCGTTCCGTGCAGCGGTTTGGCCAGGTAGCGTTGACCTGCAAGGGATGCGCCGTGTCGACCATCGGCATGGCTCGATGAACGCTAAGGGGCACGTCGTGACCGGGCTGCGCAGCCAGAAGCAGGAGCGTCAGCACCTGGCACGGATGCTGCGCGTCCAAAACAAGACCTGGGTCGAGATAGCCGACGTGTTCCGGGCGCGCTACCGCGTCAACGCCCGCATTGCCTTGCGTTGGGCTCACGGTTGGAGCCAGAGCCAGGCAGCCGAGGAATGGAATAAACGCTGGCCCGACGAGATCAAGACCAACAAGAACTTTTCGTATTGGGAGCTGTGGCCCGCAAGCACTGGACACGCGCCACCGCTTGACGTGTTGAACCGGCTGGCGGAAATGTACCAGTGCAGCCTCAGCGACTTACTCGTCGACCAAGCAGATTACCGCTGCCGAGACAGCGCCCATGAAGCGCTGCCGGTCTCTACCGACGCGCCCGCCACCCTTACGGGCGAAGTCGTTTCCGCAAGTCAGGCAGAAATCCTGTTTCTTGACCTTCTGAGCCAACACCCACTAGACGGTCGTCGTACGGCCTCGCCGTTCGCGTCGTCGGGCAGTGCTACCGCGCTCATGTACCAGCTTCAGGAGGTCAACTTCGAGGAATTGGCGCAGGTTATCGTGATGTGGGCACAACGCTGGAACCCGAATGTCAGCCGCCGTGAAGTGCTTAGCAAGCTAAGCGCCGCTTTTACGTTGGCAGCTACCGCACCGCTATTCGACGGTCTTGATCCGGACGAGCGCGAACACGTTGCGCGCGTGCTCCAAAGGCCATCCGGCTTTGACGAGCCGGCCCTTCGCTACTGCGAAGGAATGGTAGCTAACCTCCGGCGGCAAGGCGACGTGCTCGGCGCACGTTTGACCCTGCAAAGCGCACTTGGACACCGCCAACTCGCGCGCAATCTGGCGACGGCGGCACCAGAAACCTCTAGGTCGCGAGCGTTGTCCACCTACGCCGAGCTAACTCAACTCGTCGGGTGGCTCTGCTTTAATGCGGGCGATTACCCCGGTGCTCAGCATTACTACGACGACGCCCGTACCACCGCTCATGACGCGCAGAACGTCGAGCTAGTGACCTACGTACTCTGCACCATGAGCCATCTGGCGACTTGGCAGGGGCGGCCCCGTGTCGGTATCGACCACGCCGCCGCCGCACAGGTATGGGCCTCGCAGGCCGGCAACTCGCGCGCCGCTGGCTACTCGGCCGACATTGCGGCCCGCGCCTTCGCCGCCGATCGCCAGGCCGACAACTGCCGCCAGGCGCTTGAAGCTGAGGAAGCGGCGCTTGTCAATTGCCAGCCCAACGCTATCGAGCCGTCGTGGTGGTACTTCTATGACGAGTCGTTTTATTGGTCAACGAAGAGTGAATGCGCGCTATTTCTCCGTGACCCTGATACGGCGCTAACCGCAGCCGACCAATCCATTACGCTGCTTGACCCGGCGAACGTCCACAACCTTGCCTTTCGGACGCTGTTCTGCGCCGAGGCACATATTCAAAAAAGCAACGTCGATGAGGCTGCCCGAGCGATTGGTGAAGCTGCAATCCTCGCGTCAGTCAACACGTCGCAACGCATCAGCCAACGGATTACGGCCCTACGTGCGGCGCTCGCACCCGCCCAGCGCACCCAAGCAGTGCGCGAGCTAGATGATATTCTCGCTATCTATCGGCGTCCTTCGATCGGCAACGGCAACACGTAGTTGATGTAGTAGGGGAAATACGCGCCAGGAGCACCGGGCACCTTGCCGACTTGTTGCCAGCCCCACCGTTCGTACAACGCTCGTGCTGGGTCAGCGTTCGGGCCGGTAGATAAGGTGGCCCGTTCCTCCGAACGCCGTGACAGGAAGGCGTCATGTACGGCGCGGCCTATGCCTTTGCCTTGCCACGCCCGGCGTACCTCGATCTCAGCCAGCACAACAGTTCGGCTGCCTGTCTCGTCGCTAAACCCCTCGGGCGGTTCGGGCTCAAGCCCGTCCCACCACCCTCGATCCGGCCGCAGGCTGTATCCAAAGGCGAATCCAACAAGTTGGCCGTCAGCCTGCGCGGTAACGAGCGAATAGTTGGGCGCGCTGAGTGCCCTGGTTGCCCGGTTGCGGAAGGCACTCGTCTTCACGGTGATGTCTTCGCCGGGCACCACGCCGTAAGCGTCCGCGTAGGCGTCGCACAGTTCGTCAAGGAGCGCAGGTACGTCTTCGGCCGGGTGGTGGGCGAGCGTCACGCCGTCAGGGGTGTCAGCGGTGTCAGCCATGAGAGGGAGCCTATGGCCCCGATGGAGGAGGGACCAGAGCGGCCAGCCGAGTACACCAGCCCGTCCGGAGAAAGAGGCGCATGTCCTCCGTGACGCAATGGCACTACGATGAGCCGAACACCCGCCGACCGGGCAGGGCGTCAGCCGCCCCGGATCGCTGAGACAGAGCCGATGGAGGTTTGCCGTGAGCGGCCCAGACCAGGAGCTGTCGTCGGTTGCCCCGGGCTTGTCGTCTCGCCTCAACACGTCGGTGGCGCATCCCGCCAGGCGCTATAACTACTGGTTGGGCGGTAAGGATAACTTCGCCGCCGACCGGGAATCGGGGGATGCCGTCGCCGCTGTGTTCCCGACGATCCGGACCGCCGCCCGGGAGAACCGGGCGTTCCTGCGCCGGGCCGTGACCTTCCTCGGCGAGGAGGCGGGGATCCGCCAGTTCCTCGACATCGGTACCGGCCTGCCGACAGCCGACAACACGCACGAGGTCGCGCAGGCGATCGCGCCGGAGTCCCGGATCGTCTACGTCGACAACGACCCGTTGGTGCTCGTGCACGCCCGTGCGCTGCTGACCAGTTCCCCCGAGGGTGCCACCGCCTACGTGGATGCCGACCTGCGCGAGCCAGACAAGATCCTCGGCGATGCCGACGTGCGCCACGCGCTGGACTTCTCACGGCCGATGGCGCTGATGCTGGTGGCGATCTTGCACTTTGTGCCGGACGAGGCTGACCCGTACGGGATCGTCGCCCGGCTGGTCGGTGCCCTGCCATCCGGCAGTTTCCTGGTCATTTCGCACGCCAGCGGCGACTTCTGGACGCCAGAGCTGAACGCCGATATCGCCGCTGGCCGGTACGGGGTGTTCTGGCCCCGGCCCCGGGCCGAGTTCGCCCGGTTCCTTGACGGACTGGAGTTGGTGTCGCCGGGGATCGTCTCGGTAGCCGATTGGCGGGCCGAGGACGAACCCCCACCCCGCCCAACCGCCGCCGACACCGCCACCTATGGTGCGGTCGCGCGGGTTCCCTGACCACCCGCCTCAGCCGGGACGTGTGACCAAGGTCCGCCGCCAGTCGGGCGCCCGCGACCCGATCACCGTTGCCAGTGCCGAGCAAGATATGCCGATTGGCCGCCAATCGGGCCGACCGGGCGCGGTCGGCCGCTGGCTATCGGGTGCGCTCCACGCCGCGCGGAGCGATGACGCTGACACCCAGACCAATCCGGCTGTGTCAGCCCTGGCGAACACCCTTGGTCCTCTGACAGCATCCCCAGCCGCGCTGACAGTCCACATTTGCGCCGGTTAGTCCCCCGGGGTCTGACAGCAGGACCCGCCGCAGGACCCGCCGGTTGTCAGAGCTTGATCGCACCTCTGGCAACCGGCCCCGACCCGGTTCCCGAGCTCCCGGGTGGAGTACTTCAACACCGACGACGGTGTGCAGCGGGGAATGTTCCTGCGCGAGGGGAACGGGGAGATCGGCTTCGGCGACGCCCTGGGCAGCCCGGTCCGGACCCTGCGCGCCGGCCAGGACTTCCCTGAGCGGCGCAACGTCGGGGTGTACGGGCCGGGCTTCACCGATCCGCAGTTCGGGGTCCGGGGCCGGATGAGCCGGCGCGGCGACGTCATCCGGCTGGGGCCGACCTTGCTCAACGACAGCCTCAACTGGGCCGGCTTCCCGACCAACCTCAAGCGGCCGCGGCTCACCCTGGACCGCGACGGGAAACGCATCTTCGATCGCACCGGCAACGACTTCGACGTCGAGGTACCCGCGGGCACGCGCACCTACCGGCTCGGCGCCGACCTCGACCGGGGCCCGCTGCAGGCGCTGTCCACCCGGGTCACCTGCGAGTGGACGTTCCGGTCGGGCACCGTGGGCGGGGACGCCTGGAAGCCGCTGCCGCTGTCGGCGGTACGGTTCCTGCCGCCGCTGAGCGGGGAGAACGCCGCGCCGGCCGGCAACACGTTCGTCATCCCGTTCGAGGTGCAGCGCCAGCCCGGCTCCGCGGCGGGTACCGTCCGGGAGCTCACCGTCGAGGTGTCCTACGACGACGGGGCCACGTGGCGGCCGGCGTCGGTGCTCCGGCTCCGGCAGCAAGGGGTGGCA
>WNGA01008367.1_pt1 | contig 14198 bp, 10 predicted proteins | sample 5400061 | NCBI WGS metagenome assembly WNGA01 (sample SAMN13153366, study PRJNA577476) | soil metagenome | isolation source: 100 cm soil or saprolite under grassland replicate 2 | place: USA:California | collected 2016-06-15 | reverse complement strand
AGGGCATGTCGGTCGCCCTCATGGCGACGTTCTACGGCGTGCTCCTCGCAGGCCTGCTGTTCCTGCCGCTCGCCGGCAAGATCCGGACGCTCGACCTCGACGAGCGGCTCCAGCGCGACCAGACCATCGCGGGGCTGCTCGCGATCCGCATCGGGCAGAACCCCGAGTACGTCCGCGAGACGCTCGAGGTCTTCTCGGGCACCGGGTCGCCCACGTGAGGGGGCCGCGCCACAGGGCGGCGCGGGAGGACGACTCGAACCCGCTGCACGACGCGACCTGGCTGTACAGCTACGCCGACCTCATGACGCAGCTGCTCATCTTCTCGATCCTCATGCTCGTGGCGCTCGGCCTCAAGGCTCCCACCGCGCCGAAGCCGAAGAAGGACGACCTCGTCGACACGGTCGAGCAGGTCGAGCGATACGTGAAGGAGAGCGGCCTCTCCGACGCCATGGCGCTCGACCGCGCCGCCGACCGGCTCGTCATCCGGATGAAGAGCGCGATCCTCTTCGCCGAGGGGCAGGCGGCGCTCACGCCCGCCGCGGAGCGGGCCCTCGCCGGGCTCGCACCGCTCCTCGCGCGCGCGCCGAGCCGCCTGCGCGTCGAGGGGCACACGGACGACGTCGCGATCCACAGCGCGCAGTTCCCGTCGAACTGGGAGCTCTCGACCGCCCGGGCGATCTCCGTCACCCGCTACCTCGAGGAGCACGGCATCGCCCGCGATCGCCTCTCCGTCGCGGGCTACGGGGAGTTCCATCCCCTCGCGCCGAACGACGGGGCGGAGCGGCGCGCCACGAACCGGCGCGTCGAGATCGTGGTGCTGGGAGGCTGACCGTGATCCGGCTCACGCGCCAGCGCAAGGAGGAGGACGAGGACATCTCCGCGTTCTGGCTCATCACCTACTCGGACATGGTGACGCTGCTCCTGTCGTTCTTCCTCCTCATGTACTCGTTCAGCGTGCTCTCGGACGACAGCAAGCAGGAGCTCGTCGACGAGCTCAACACCGTCTCGGCGAACATGATCCGGAGGGAGAAGCCGCGGGAGGATCTCGAGCTGGCGGCGCGCGAGATCGCCTCGCAGTTCCGGAAGGACCAGGCGTTCGTGGAGAACACCGAGACCGAGGTGACGGTCGGCCTCTCCTCCGAGGTCACCTTCGCGTCCGGCGACGACGCGCTCTCCGACGAGGCGCGCGACGCGCTCGTCAAGGCCGCCGCCATCCTCGCGAAGCTCCCGAACTCGGTGCGCATCGAGGGGCACACCGACTCGATCCCGGTGCGCGGCGGCCGCTTCTCGTCCAACTGGCACCTCTCCGCGGCCCGGGCGCAGCGCGTCATCCGGCTGCTCATCGCGAGCGGGCTCGACCCGCGGCGGCTCGAGGTCGTCGGGTTCGGCGACACGCGCGCTCGCGGCCCGAACGAGACGCCCGAGGGGCGTGCCCAGAACCGGCGCATCGAGATCAAGATCCTGAAGAAGGCGCGCGAGAAGGCGGGGTAGCCGCCGTCCGCCGGAGACCAGGGTCCAGGTCCAGGACCAGGTCTTCAGTCATGCATGCCGAGCACGGCCATCCGGCCGCCTTCGCGCGCGAGGAAGAGGACGACCGTCCTCCCGCCGACGTCCGCGACCGCGACGAGCGCGCCCGGTCGCGCGAGCGGCGCAACGCGCGCGGGCGGGTTCCCGAAGCGCGCCGTCGCGTCCGTCGCCGAGAGCACCTCGACACCGCCGACACGCGGGGCGGCGGCGGATGGCGCGCGCGCCGCGAGCAGGCTCCGCCATGTCCTGCGGATCGGCTCGCGGCCCGCCTGCACGTCACCGTCGAAGCTGAACCGATCGGCGGACGCCAGGGCGAGCGCTTCCGCGTCGCAACGCACGAGCGCGTCGAGGAAGGCTCGCGCGGCGCGCTCCGCCTCTTCGCGCTCGGGGACCGGCTGGGGAATACGAGGCGGTGGACGACTCCCGGTCGCGGTCGCGGTCGGGGTCGCGGTCGGGGTCGGGATCGCGGTCGGGGTCGCGGTCGCGGTCGGGGTCGCGGTCGGGGTTCGGGTCGCCGTCCCGGTCGCACTCGGCGTTGCGGTCGGACTGGCGGTCGAGGCCGCGGTCGGAAGGGTCGCAGCGCGGCGGAGCGGTCGACGCACAGGCGTGGCGGCCGCCTCCGCCTCCGCCGCCGGCTCGCGCGCCGGCTCCGCGTGGCGCGTCGTGGGCTCGGCGGCACCCTCGGGAGACGGCTGCTTCACGGCAGCCGGTGCCTCCGCGCGCCGCTCCCCGGCGTCGGGCGCCTGCACCCCTTGTGCGACCGCGAGCGCCGCGACGAGCGCGAGACCGTTCATCGACGCGGAAGCCTATGCTAGCTTCGTGTGCATGGCCAGCGCGCCACGGGAGGCCTGGGGCGACCTCGCCACGACCGCGTTCGTCGAGTCGAGCATCCTCTTCAAGACGCTCGACCCGGACGCTCGCCGCGATCTCCTCCAGCTCGGCCAGCTCCTGACCTTCGCCTCCGGAGAGCTCGTCTCGGCGGAAGCGGACGAGGTCTTCTGCCTCGTGCGCGACGGCTCGGCGGCGGTCCTCGTCGCGGGCCCGGACGGTCCCGTGGAGATCGCCCGCCTCGATCGCGGCGCGCTCTTCGGCGAGGGGCGCGTGCTCGGCGCCCGCCGCCCCGCGGCGCTCACGGCGCTCTCGGAGGTCACGGTGGTCGTCTTCCCTGCGCCGGTCGTGGCGGCGATGGCGGAGCGGTTTCCGAAGGTGAGAAAGCTGCTGGAGGCGGTCTCCGCGGCGCGCGAGAAGGAGGCCGCGAACCGGCTCGCGTCGTAGCGACCGCGCCGACCTGGGGCCCGTTCCAGCGCCCGCCGTTCCTCGGGATTTTTCCGGGCGCCCCGCGTGTCTCCGCGCCAGACAACTGTGCTAGTTTCCCGCCTCCCATGCCTCGCCGCACCGACATCCGGAAGATCATGATCGTGGGCTCCGGGCCGATCGTCATCGGCCAGGGCTGCGAGTTCGACTACTCGGGCACCCAGGCCTGCAAGGCGTTGAAGGAGGAGGGGTACGAGATCGTCCTCCTCAACTCCAACCCCGCCACCATCATGACGGACCCGGGCTTCGCCGACCGGACGTACGTCGAGCCCATCACGCCCGCCGCCGCCGAGCAGATCATCGCGCGCGAGAAGCCGGACGTGCTCCTCCCCACGCTCGGCGGGCAGACGGCCCTCAACCTGGCCGTCGCCCTGGCGAAGAACGGCGCGCTCGAGCGCCACGGCGTCGGTCTCATCGGCGCCTCGCTCGAGGCGATCGAGATGGCGGAGGACCGGCAGCTCTTCAAGGACGCGATGAACCGGATCGGCGTCGACATGCCGCGCTCCGGCTACGCGACGAGCTGGGAGGAGTCCGCCGCGGTCGCGCGCGACATCGGCTTCCCGATCATCATTCGCCCCTCGTTCACGCTCGGCGGCGAGGGCGGCGGCGTCGCCTACAACCTCGAGGAGTTCGAGCCGCTCGCGCGGCGCGCGCTCGCGCTCAGCCCCACCCACACGATCCTCTGCGAGGAGTCGATCATCGGGTGGAAGGAGTACGAGCTCGAGGTGATGCGCGACCGGAAGGACAACGTCGTCATCATCTGCTCGATCGAGAACCTCGATCCGATGGGCGTCCACACCGGCGACTCGATCACCGTCGCGCCGGCGCAGACGCTCACCGACAAGGAGTACCAGATCCTCCGTGACGCCTCGATCCGCATCATCCGGGAGATCGGCGTCGAGACCGGCGGGTCGAATATCCAGTTCGGCGTCCACCCGAAGACCGGGCGGATGGTCGTCATCGAGATGAACCCGCGCGTGTCGCGCTCGTCCGCGCTCGCGTCGAAGGCCACCGGCTTCCCCATCGCGAAGATCGCCGCGAAGCTCGCCGTCGGCTACACGCTCGACGAGATCAAGAACGACATCACGCGCTACACGCCCGCGTCGTTCGAGCCGACCATCGACTACGTCGTCACGAAGGTCCCGCGCTTCGCCTTCGAGAAGTTCAAGGGGGGGAACGACACGCTCACCACGCAGATGAAGTCGGTCGGCGAGGTGATGGCGATGGGGCGCACCTTCCAGGAGAGCCTCCAGAAGGCGATCCGAGGTCTCGAGATCGATCGCTGCGGCTTCGAGTCGCCCCTGAAGAAGCGGCCGGGCGAGGCCTACGCGGCGTCCGAGGTCGACCGGATCAAGGCCGAGGTGCGCGTCCCGCGCGCGCACCGGCTGTTCTGGGTGGCGGAGGCGTTCCGCGCCGGCCTCTCGGTGCAGGACCTGTTCGAGCTCACCGCGATCGACCCCTGGTTCCTGCGCGAGCTCGAGGAGATCGTCCGGACCGAGGCGGACCTCGCGAAGGGCGTTCCCCGCGGCGCGCAGGCGCTCCGCGCGGTGAAGCGGATGGGGTTCTCGGACAAGCGGATCGCCCAGCTCGCCGGGACGACGGAGAACGTCGTTCGCGACACGCGGCACGCCGCGGGCGTTCGCCCCGTCTTCAAGCGGGTGGACACGTGCGCGGCCGAGTTCGAGGCCTTCACCCCGTACCTCTACTCGACGTACGAGGAGGAGTGCGAGGCCGCCCCGACCGACCGGCCGAAGGTGATGATCCTCGGCGGCGGGCCGAACCGGATCGGCCAGGGGATCGAGTTCGACTACTGCTGCGTGCACGCCTGCTTCGCGCTGCGGGAGGCCGGGTTCGAGACCATCATGGTCAACTGCAACCCGGAGACGGTCTCGACCGACTACGAGACGGCCGACCGGCTCTACTTCGAGCCGCTCACGCTCGAGGACGTCCTCGAGATCGTCCACGTCGAGAAGCCGAAGGGGCTCATCGTCCAGTACGGCGGCCAGACGCCGCTCAAGCTCGCGGTGCCGCTCCACGAGCTCGGGGTCCCGATCCTCGGCACGACCCCGGACGCGATCGATCGCGCCGAGGACCGCGAGCGGTTCTCGCAGCTCATCGAGAAGCTCGGGCTGCGCCAGCCGCAGAACGGGATGGCCCGGAGCGCCGAGGAGGCCTTCGCGATCGCGCGCCGGATCGGGTACCCGGTGATGGTCCGGCCGTCCTACGTGCTCGGCGGCCGCGCGATGGAGGTCGTCTACGACGACACGGATCTCGAGACCTACCTGCGCGAGGCGGTGCAGGCCTCGAACGAGCGGCCGGTCCTCGTCGACCGCTTCCTCCGCGACGCGGCCGAGGTGGACGTGGACGTCGTCTCGGACGGCAAGGACGTCGTCGTCGGCGGCGTGATGGAGCACATCGAGGAGGCCGGCATCCACTCCGGCGACTCCGCCTGCGCGCTCCCGCCGTTCAGCCTCGCGCCCGAGGTGATCCGCGAGATCGAGCGGCAGTCGATCGCGCTCGCGCGGGAGCTCGACGTCGTCGGCCTCATGAACGTCCAGTTCGCCATCCAGGGGAAGGACGTCTACGTCCTCGAGGTGAACCCGCGCGCGAGCCGCACCGTCCCGTTCGTCGGGAAGGCGACCGGGCTGCCGCTCGCGAAGGCGGGCTCGCTCTGCATGGTGGGGAAGAGCCTGAAGGATGCGGGGGCGCTCGGCACGCCGCGCCCGAGGCACATGTCGGTGAAGGAGGCGGTCTTCCCGTTCGCCCGCTTCCCGGGCGTCGACACGATGCTCGGGCCGGAGATGCGCTCCACGGGCGAGGTGATGGGCATCGACCAGGACTTCGCGCGCGCGTTCCTCAAGGCGCAGGCCGCGGCCGGGAACGCGCTGCCGCAGCCCGGACCGGGCAAGCGGGCGTTCGTGTCCGTCCGCGACGCCGACAAGGAGGCGATGGCCGATCTCGCCCGCACGCTCGTCCGGCTCGGGTTCGAGGTGCTCGCGACCGGCGGGACGAGCCGCTTCTTCGCGGCGCGCGACATCCCGACGACGCCGGTGAAGAAGGTCCAGGAGGGGCGCCCGTCGATCGTGGACCGCATCAAGGACGGCGACGTCCACTTCGTCGTGAACACGACGGCGGGCAAGCGCGAGATCGCGGACAGCTACTCGATCCGGCGCGAGACGCTCATGAAGGGGCTGCCCTACTGCACGACCCTCACGGCGGCGCGGGCCGCCGTCGCCGCGATGGAGGCGGCTCAGGGAGGGGTCCCGGGCGTCCGCACGATCCAGGAGTATCACCGGGCATCCCGTTGACAGGGCGGCCTCCGCCGCTCTACTGAAAGAGATGGAAGCGGCCGCCCCGGGCTCCCGGGCCGGCCGCCTGCTTTTTTTTTCGAGGAAGGTGAGAGAGATGTCCCAGCGCGTCCCCATGACCCCGGGCGGCCTCGTTCGGCTGAAGCAGGAGCTGAAGCGGCTGAAGAACGTCGAGCGCCCCAAGATCGTGAAGGAGATCGCGGAGGCGCGCTCGCACGGCGACCTCTCCGAGAACGCCGAGTACCACGCGGCGAAGGAGAAGCAGAGCCACATCGAGGGGCGCATCCAGCAGGTGGAGCACTGGATCGCGACCGCCGAGGTGATCGACGTCTCGAAGCACACGGGCACCCGGGTCGTCTTCGGCGCGACCGTGACGCTCGAGGACGGCGAGAGCGGCGACGAGGTCACCTACCGGATCGTCGGCGAGCTCGAGGCCGATCTGAAGCAGGGCCGCATCTCCGTGACGAGCCCCATCGCCCGCGCCCTCATCGGCAAGGAGGAGGGCGACACGGCCGTCGTGCAGAGCCCGGGCGGCACGAAGGAGTACGAGGTGAAGGGCGTCGTGTTCGTCGAGGAGAACGTCCCCGGCGAGTCGGGCGAGTAGCAGTCGTCACTCGATGACGAGCACCCGGTCCGGGCCGCGCGTCACGACGTAGAGCGCCTCGCCCGTGCCGTCGAAGGCGACGCCGGACACCTGCCCCTGCACCGGGATGGTGGTGCGCCGCCGGAAGCCCTCCGCAGCGCTCGCCGACCAGACCACGACGCTCGTGTCCCGGGAGTAGGGCTGGAAGTCCCAGGAGACGAAGGTGCGCCCGTTCGGCGAGACGGCGAGGATCGAGTAGAAGGCGTCCGAGAGGACGGCGTCGCTCTTCGCGACGAGGTTCCCGTCGAGCGCGACCCCGTGCAGGTCGCTGCCTTCGTCCCAGTAGAAGGCCCACAGCGCGCCATCGAGCACGGCGCTGCTCGCGACGATCAGCGCGCCGGCGCCCGGCGACGTCCACACGGCGTCGGCCGCCGCCTCCGCCGCGGTCCACGTCCGGACGCTCCAGCCGGCGCCACTCCGCACGGACGCGAAGATCCGGCCGTCGGGAAGGCGCCCGAGGGAGGTGAAGCGCGCGTCCGGGATCGCGGAGACGGTCCGCTCGGTCGGCGAGCCCAGGTGATAGGTGAGCGTCTCGAGCCCGGCGATCGTCGCGGCGTGCGCGTACGGGTTCGGAGCGTCGAGGCCGAGCTGCGCGGTCGACGTGAGGGCGTTCCCGTCGAACGCCGCGTCCTCGAGGACCATCGTATACGTGCCGGTCACGCCCGGCACGACCGCCACCGCGTCGGACGCGGCGAAGTGCGGGTACAGGCCGCTCCCGCGCTTCGCAGTGACCGGCATCCAGAGGGTGCCCCGCGGCGCGGCCGTCGCGAACGAGAGCTTCGGGACGTCCGGTGCGGAGCTGGTCGCGAACCACGCCGCGCCCTGGACCGCGGTCAGGTCGATGATCGCGTCGGGGTCGTCGACGCGTCCGGGCAGGAGGTCGAACGAGCGGCGTGCGAGCACCGCGCCGGAGGACACGTCGAGCAGGAACACGCGGTTGTCCGCGTCGCTCGCGGCGTGGATGACGCCGCCGTTCGCGCAGGACGCGCTCTGAGCCGTGCACCAGAGCCCGGTCGCCGCGGGCTTCGTGAACGGAATGGTCCACACCACCTGTCCGGTCACCGGCTCCATCCTCGTGAGGAGGTCGTCGCCCACCTTCGAGACGAGCGCGGTGACCTCCGGGAACGACGCGCTCCCGGGCCCGACGCAGGTGAGGAAGCGCGCCGGCGTACGCGACTCCGTGTCGACGGGAGCCTGGAACCACGTGTCGGTGGAGACGTTGGCGGCGGCGATCCTGCCGTCGGCGAGGGCCACGACGGCGCGATGCCTCGTCACGTCGGCGCAGAGTGGGTCATCGGACAGGTACCGGTTCTCGACGATCGGCGCGGGTGGCGGGGCGAGGAACGTGACCGTGGGTGCGGACGTGAGCCGGATGCGCGCGATCGTGAGCGGATCGTCCGCGGCTCCGCGCGCGAGGCAGGCGAGATCGCCGTTCCCCACGTCCGCGCAGCCGCGAAGGTCCACGATTCCCGCGAGCGGCTGGGGCGTGCCAGCGGACGTTGGGTCGGGCCAGGCGGGGAGCGGCTCGAGGTCGACGAGGCCGTGCAGGGCGATCGTCCAGGTGGAGCCTTCGTCCCGGATGACCGCGACCGCGTCGGGGAAGCCGCCGCCCGCCCGCATCGTGACGAGGCGGGCGGCGCCGGCCTCCGGGATCGTCTTCGTCGCTGCCCGGACGCTCGCGAACGTCCCGGACGGGACCTCCTCGCGCACGAGCGTCGACGTCGGCCTGCCCGGGTAGGAGTCGAGCCACACGACCGACGGGGTGGCCGTCGCGGGCGCAGAGTCGATGGAGACCGCGGCCGGCGCGACGAACGCGGGATCGCCGTAGCGGACGACCCCGAGCAGGAGATCCGAGAGCAGGAACGTCTCGTCGCTGGCGGGGACGACGCGGTACGGCCTGTGGAGCAGCGCGATCTCGCTCGACACGACGCCCGTGCGCAGCTCCCCGAGGCCGCGGTACGTGAACGCGACCGAGGAGGGAGCGGAGATCCCGCCCTTCGTCGCCAGCGTGATCCGGCCGCTCCCGGCGTCAGCCGGGATGCGCACGGCGAGCGACCCGCCGCCGACCCACTCGGCGCGCGCCGACGCGCGCGCGAACTGCACCAGGTTCGCCTGCGGGTCAGGATCGAAGCCCGAACCGGTGATGACGAGCCGCTCGCCGGCGTAAGATCCGGACGCGGGGCTGAACGCCGCGATCGCCGGTGCCGTGGTGGCGGCGGGGACGGCGAGGTCTCGCGAGCAGGCGAGCAGGGCCGCTGCTGCGAGGAGGAGGCCGAGGCGCAGGCGCATGCCCGGAAGGATGCCACGGTTGGGGCGGGCGGAGGCGGTCTCGATTTCGCCCGTCCGACCGGGCTGATAGCCTTGCCCCCGTGGGGACGAGATCGGGTGACGGGAGCGCGGGCCCCGGCGATGAGCTGCCGCAGGCGACTGCGGCGCGGGCGCTCCTCGCGCTCGTGCCGCCGTTGCGGTTCGCGCTCGGGGGAGGCGCGCGGGCGGAGCGGCTCACCGCGTTCGGCGCCACCGCGACGGGCGCGGTCGCGAGGGCCCGCGCGTCGGGGGTCCCGGATTCGCCCGCGCTCGCACGGCTCGCGGACGAGGCCGCCCGGTTCGACGCGCTCCCCGCGAAGGAGCGGACGAGGGCGCTCGCGCGCATCGCGGCCCACCTGTCCGCGCTCATCCCGCTCCCGCCCGAGCTGCGCGACGTCGCGAGGACCGCGCGGATCGAGATGCTCTCGGGCGGGCGCGTCATCACGCCGAAGCAGGCGCACGCGACTCCGACCGCGACCTCGATCCCGACCGCGACCTCGATCCCGACCGCGACGCCGACAGCGACCGCGACCGCAACACCGCTCCCGCTCGCCCCGGAGCCCGAGTGGCACGAGGCCCCGCCGCCCCGGACCGCCGCGGAGCGCGCCGAGCGCCGCAAGCGGCTCGCGAGCCCGCTCGCGAGCCTCCCCCGCGCGCACCCCGCGCCGCGGGCGCAGCTCGAGGAGCGGGGGCGAACGACCATCGAGCAGGCGCTCGAGTTCTGGCCGCGCGCGTACCAGGACCGGACGGCGGTGCGGCGGATCGCGGAGCTCAGTCCGAACGAGGAGGGGATCGTCGTCGCGACCGTCGGCCACGCGCGCGCGCAGCGCATGCGGAGCGGCAAGCCGATGCTCAAGGTCGCGGTGTCGGATCCGACCGGGGCGCTCGAGCTCGTCTTCTTCAACGCACCACCGTGGCGGCTGAAACAGTTCGAGCAGGGCGACACGCTCCTCGCGTGGGGGAAGGTGACGGAGGGCTTCGGCCGCCGCAGGCAGATGACGCAGCCGGAGGTGGAGAAGGTCCACGCCGGGGACTCGGCGAGCTTCGGGCGCATCGTTCCCGTCTACCCGGGTCCCGCCGACTACCAGCACGCCGCGCTCCGGAAGCTCATGAAGCGGCTCGTCGACGAGCACGCGCCGCTCGTGCCGGACGACCTGCCGGCCGCGACGCGCGAGGGCCGCGGGCTCCTCTCGCGCGCCCGGGCCCTCCGGGAGGCGCACTTCCCGATGCCCGGCACCGATCCGGCGCTCGCGGCGGCGCGCGCGACGCCGCCGTTCCGGCGGCTCATCTACGAGGAGCTCTTCTTCCTCCAGCTCGCGCTCGCCCGGCGCCGCCGCGGCGTGCGCGCCCAGAGCGGCATCGCGTTCGACGCATCCCCGGAGGCCCTCCGGCGCGCGATCTCCGGGCTGCCGTTCACGCTCACCGGTGCGCAGGAGCGCTCGCTCGCCGAGATCGCCCGCGACATGGGCCGGCCCGAGCCGATGAACCGGCTCCTGCAGGGAGACGTGGGGAGCGGCAAGACCGCGGTCGCGTTCGCCGCGATGATGCTCGCGGTCCAGTCGGGGTGGCAGGCCGCGCTGATGGCGCCGACTGAGATCCTCGCGGAGCAGCACGCGACGACGCTCGCGCGCTGGCTCGAGGGGAGCGGCGTCGAGATCGCGCTCGTCGGCGCGGCCGCGCGCGGCAAGGCGCAGCGGGCAGCGCGCGCCGCAGTCGCCGACGGCCGTGCGCGCATCGCGATCGGCACGCACGCGCTCGTCGAGGAGGACGTCGCGTTCGAGAAGCTCGGGCTCGTGGTGGTGGACGAGCAGCACCGGTTCGGGGTCATGCAGCGGCTGGCGCTCATCGCGAAGGGGCGGCGGCCGGACGTCCTCGTCCTCACCGCGACGCCGATCCCGCGCACGCTCGCGCTCGCGTTCTACGGCGACCTCGACCAGTCGAAGATCGGCGAGCTGCCCCCGGGGCGGACGCCGGTCGCGACGAAGCTGTACGGCGACTCGCAGCGCAAGGCGGCCTACGAGCTCGCGCGCAGGGAGCTCGAGGCGGGGCGGCAGGTCTACGTCGTCTACCCGCTCGTCGCCGAGTCGGCGAAGACCGATCTCGCCGACGCGACGACGGGCGCCGCGGATCTCCAGAAGGTGTTCACCGGGTACGAGGTGGGCCTCCTCCACGGCCAGCTCAAGTCGGACGAGAAGCGCGACGTCATGGAGCGGTTCCGCGCCGGCGCGGTCCACGTGCTCGTCGCGACGACCGTCATCGAGGTCGGCGTAGACGTGCCGAACGCGACGGTGATGATCGTGGAGCACGCGGAGCGGTTCGGGCTCTCGCAGCTCCACCAGCTCCGCGGTCGCGTCGGGCGCGGCGCGGAGAAGAGCCACTGCCTCCTCGTCGCGCACTTCAAGCGCGCAGGGGACGAGGCGCGCGAGCGGCTCCGCGCCGTCGAGCGGACGCAGGACGGGTTCGAGATCGCCCGCGAGGACCTGCGGATCCGCGGGCCGGGCGAGCTCCTCGGCACGCGCCAGTCCGGCCTCGCCATCCTCGACGTCGCAGACCTCTACCGCGACGAGACCATCCTCGAGGAGGCGCGCGAGGACGCCTTCGCCCTCGTCGAGGCCGACCCCGACCTCGCCCGGCCGGAGCACCAGCCCGCCGCGGAGGCGCTCCGGGTCCGCTGGGCCGAGCGGCTCTCGCTCGCGCAGGTCGGCTAGTCCCGGAACCTCCCTCGGCCCGCCCCGGAACCCCCTCGCCCCCTCGAAGCGGGGGAGAGGGTTGGGGGTGAGGGGGCAAGGGCAGCGCGCTCGCGCCGGCGCTATGATCGCGCCGTGAGCGCAGCCCTGGCCGCCTTCCTCCGAGAGGAGGGGATCCGCGACGAGCGGGTCCTCGCGGCGATCGCCGAGGTGCCGCGCACGCTCTTCGTGCCGGAGCCGCTCCGGGAGGACGCGGACGCCGACCGGCCGCTCCCCATCGGGCACGGGCAGACCATCTCGCAGCCGTTCGTCGTCGCCTTCATGACGGAGCGGCTCCGGCTCCGCGGGAGCGAGCGGGTGCTCGAGATCGGGACCGGCTCGGGGTACCAGACCGCGATCCTCGCGCGCCTCGCGGAGGAGGTCTTCTCGATCGAGGTCGTGCCGGCGCTGGCGGAGCCGGCGCGGGCGCTCCTCGTCGGGGCACTCGGCCTCGCGAACGTCCACCTTCGCGCCGGCGACGGCGCGCTCGGCTGGCCGGAGGAGGCTCCGTTCGATCGGATCCTCGTGGCGGCGGCGGCGCCCGTCGTCCCGCCGGCGCTCGTCGCGCAGCTCGGTCCCGGGGGGAGGATGATCCTGCCGGTCGGCGCCGAGGCGGACGCGCAGATGCTGAGGCTCATCGACCGGGGGAACGACGGCGTGAACATCGAGACCGATCTCCTCCCGGTCCGCTTCGTCCCGCTGACGCGCCCGCCGCGGTGAAGCAGCCTCCAGCTCTTCCTCGACCTGCGCCCCCTCCCCCCGGCCCTCATGATTCGTCACATGGTGCGCCAGGCGAAGCCTGGGGAAGGAGGAAGCGTGAGCTGAAACCTTCTCACGAACCCAGCGGGACAAGCCCGCCCGGCAAAGGCTAGCGACCAGCCGGAACCGAGTGTTGCGTGGTTCGGGGGCGACCCCGGCTGCGAAGCGTACACAGGGAGCGAATGGGCCGCGTCAGCGAGCTCCGAAAACGAATGCAGTCGTGAGGGCCGACGCCGTCTTGTGGGCGGAAGGCAGCACCGACGCGCCGAGCAGAAGTCGCAGGCGCCGAGGCCTCACGGTAGTCAGGGAGCGCGGCACGAGCGCATGGGGGTTCGCCAGGAACCTGGGAGGTCCCGTCGTCTCCAGCTGAGATCGGATCGGGCGCCCCGTCAGCGCTCCAGGCCCGCGGAGCCGTGGCGCTCCACGCCCGCGGGAGCGAACAAGCGAGCGCGGCTGGTACCGCCAAGCGAAGGCAACGAAGCGCGGCGGGAGGGGCGGCAGGACGTCGGAGCTCTCCGTAGTACCGACGATGCAGGGGAACCGACCCGAGGGACCCTGCGGAGGGAAGGGAGAGCCGGTCAACGGAACCGTTGGAGGGCAAGATGCCGGGTGGGTGCTCGAAGTGGACATCAAGGGGTTCTTCGACTCCTTGGACCATGGGCACCTGCGCGGCTTCCTCGACCAGAGGGTGCGCGACGGGGTGCTCCGCCGCGCGATCGACAAGTGGCTGAAGGCCGGCGTCATGGAGGCCGGGGTGCTCACGCAGCCCGACACCGGGACGCCGCAGGGTGGTGTCGTCTCGCCGCTGCTGCGAACGTCTACCTTCACGAGGTGCTCGACAGGTGGTTCGCGACGCAGGTGAGGCCCCGGCTCGTCGGGCGGGCAACCCTCATCCGCTACGCGGACGACTTCGTCATCGCATTCTCTTCGGAGGTGGACGCGCGCCGCGTGTCGGAAGTGCTTCCCAAACGATCCGGGAAGTACGGCCTCACGCTTCATCCGGAGAAGACGCGGCTGGTGAAGTTTCGCCGGCCGTCGTCGCCGGACGGGGGCAAGCGAGATGCGCGGCCCGGGACCTTCGACCTGCTCGGCTTCACGCATGAGAGATCCCCCGGGGCGACCCGACTCGGCGGAGCGGCGGGCGGTACGAGAGCGCGTATGCGCGAGGGAAGAGCCCGAAGGTAAACGGGTTCGGGCAACGAGGAGGGCGGCGGCCGAGCCGTCGCCGTTGCCGGCAACCGTCGTGACGAGATCGGCTCGCGGCCACCCGCGAGCTTCTCGTTCGACGACGGCCCCAATTTCCCGCATCGAGCCCGCATCGAGTGCTTGACGTACTTCACCGTCAGATGACCTCCGCCGCGAGAGAGCGCGCGGGAATGCCGCTCCCGGCGCCGCAGATCTCCCCTCCGGTGCATTGAAGGTGTGCGAGGGGGTTCTCGAGGGCCCGCTCGCGTTCGCGCTCCCTGACGCGAATCCGTGCGCCTGGGGAGCCGCCGAAATCGCATGCGATGCTCGCGTCATGACCTCCGCACGCGATCTCTCCGCCCGCCTCGCCGAGCTCCTCCACCGCGAGCGCGCAGCGCTCGCCGAGTTCCTCCTCGCCCTCGCCGACTT
>WNGA01014646.1_pt1 | contig 14200 bp, 12 predicted proteins | sample 5400061 | NCBI WGS metagenome assembly WNGA01 (sample SAMN13153366, study PRJNA577476) | soil metagenome | isolation source: 100 cm soil or saprolite under grassland replicate 2 | place: USA:California | collected 2016-06-15 | reverse complement strand
CCGGTCTTCGACACGGTGTAGCCGCTGCCGTTGACGTACGCCTCGTGCGCGGCGGTCGACGTCAGGTTGACGATCAGCCCGTCGCCGGACTCCAGCAGCGCCGGCAGCAGCGCCTGGGTGACCTGCAGGGTGCCCATCACGTTCAGCTCGAACATCGCCCGCCAGTCGTCCGTCGCCGCCGACTCGACCGGGGCCGCGCCGAGCGCTCCGCCGGCGTTGTTGACGAGTACGTCGAGTCGGGGGCCGACCATCGCCGCCAACGAGGCTACGGACGAGGCCGACGTGGTGTCGCACTCGACCGGCGTACCCCCGATCTCGTCGGCCAGAGCCGACAGCCGGTCGAGCCGCCGGGCGGCGCAGAAGACGTGGAACCCGTCCGCGGCGAGGCGACGCGCGGTGGCCGCTCCGATCCCGCTCGAGGCTCCGGTGACGACGGCGGTACGGCGGCTCATGTCGCCCATTCTCAACCCGCGTGCCGCGGCGGTGTCCGGCGCCCCATCAGCCAGTCGTCGAAGAACGACGTCAGCTCGAGCCCGGTCCGCTTCTCGACCCAGTCGAGGTACTGGCGCCGCGTCGCGTTGCCGTCGGCGTGCACGGTCGGCCACGCGCGCACCATCGACCAGAACGCCGTGTCGCCGAGCCGGTGGCGCAGCTCGTTCCACATCAGTGCCGGGCCGTAGTAGATGTTGCCCTCGCCGAACTCCCCCTTGTCATAGGCACCCGGCGGCCCGGACTCGGCCCGCATCGCCGGCTCGGAGACCGCCCACCGGTCCATCACGGTGTCGATGCCGACCCCGTCGCGGTCGGCCTCGTAGGCGCCCTGGACGAACATCGTCAGGCCCTCGTTCATCCACACGTCGCGCCAGTCGGTCGGCGTGACGAGGTCGCCGTACCACTGGTGGGTCAGCTCGTGCTCGATCACCTCCGGCGAGCGCGTGTAGTCGGTGTCGCCGAGCGTGATCATGCTCTGCGTCTCCATGCCCGACTGGGAGTCGACGATCAGGATTCCGAGCGAATCGAAGGGGTACCGCCCCAGGTGCCGCTCGTTCCACGCCATGATCCGCGGCGTCACGCGCAGCTCCGCCAGCGCCCGCGCGTCGCCGCGATGCGTCCAGTAGCTCAGGGGTACGCCGCTGGGCGACTCGTCCTTGGTCTGCACGAAGTCGCCGACCGCGATCGTGGTGAGGTACGACGCCGCCGGGTGCCCGAGGTGCCAGCTCGTCACGGTCTGGCCGTCCACCACCCGACGCGACCGCAGCTCGCCGTTGGCCACCCCAACCATCGGACGGGGTACGCGGATCGTGAAGTCATACAGGGCCTTGTCGGCCGGCTGGTCGTTGACCGGGTACCACGTGTACGCCCCGAACGGCTCCTGCATCGTCCAGATCTCGCCGTCGTCGGTGATCTCCATGCCGGTCGTCGAGAAGTCCGAGCGGGTGGTCGGCGCGGGCACGGGCGCGGGCTTGCCGGCGTACGTCACCTCGAGCACGTGCCGGGAGCCGGCCTTCATCGGCTCGAGCACCTGCAGTCGGTCGTGACGCTGCGTCCACTTCGTCGACTCGCCGTCGATGACCACCCGCGACACCGTGAGCGCATCGAGCAGGGCGAGCCGCAGCCGGTCGGCACTGGCCGCGGCGCGCAGCGCGATCGTCGCCGTGCCGGAAAGCGTCTTCGGGCCCGGCTGCCAGGTCAGGTCGAGGCCGTAATGGAGGGTGTCGACACCGGGGTCGCCGTGGGCGGGGTAGTAGGAGTCCTCGACCGGCTTGCTGAGCGCCGCGTCGTACGCCGGCTCGTCGGCCGGCGAGCGGTCGGGCGAGGGCGGCGACGACGACGACCCAGACGACGACGCAGACCCTGACGGGTCGATCGGCGATCCGAGCGTCGCGCCGTCACCACCCCAGATCAGCGCGGCGCCGACCACACACCCCACCAGCACGACCAGCGCCGACACGGCAGCCGCGAGCTTCCCCACGTCGTCCCCCTTCGATGACCGAGAACCTAGATCATCGCACCGACAACCACCCCCGGCCCGCACGCCGGCGAACCACCAATGATCGGCTGAGTCGAACTGCCGGCCCGATCAACGCTGGCCAACCAATGACAACGCGGCCGATCGGTTGGAGGGAGTTCTGACGCAGCCGACACGGCCCGAGGGTCTCCGGCCGGCATCCGCGGGCAGTCCTACGCCTGACCGGTGAGGGCCTTCGCCATCATCAGCACCCGATGGCCCGGCTCGCCCAGCTCGACCACGTCGGCGTACCCCCGCGCGCGGTGGAAGGCCAGGGACGGCTCGTTCGGCGGCTCGACCATGACCTCCAGCGTCATCCGTGAGTACGCCGCCGCGACCGACTCGAGCTCGTCGTACACCCGGCCGGCGATGCCGCGCCTCCGGAACGCATCGGACACCACCACCCGGTCCAGGTAGTAGAAGTCGTCGCCGAACCGGCTCACACACTCGGCGAAGATGGCCCCGTCGTACGCCGACCCCGGCGCGAACGTCAGCACGAAGCCGGCCACGACCCCGTCCACGACGATCACGTCGCCCCGGTCCGCCCAGCCCAGCAGCGCCCCCAACCGAGCGGGCGTCAGCGGCGACAGCAGCGACACGTGCGCCTCGTTGAGAGCGAGCACCGTGGAGTGGTCGCCCGCCTCGATCGGCCGTAGCGAGACCGAAGTGCTCATTCCGTCAGCCGCAGCAGCGGTCGCACCAGCCGCCGTCCGTCGTGCACCTGCGACTTCACGGTCCCGAGCGGCGCCTCGGTCTCGGCCGCGATCTCGTTGTAGGAGAGCCCGTAGACGTCGCGCAGCAGCAGCGGCGTCACGAACGACGGGTGGTCGCGCTCCAGCACCTCCATCGCCTCGAGCAGGTCGAGGCGGGTGCCGGCGATGACCGACGTCGTACGCGGGTCGGGGCGCTCGAGATAGATGTCGTCGGTGGCCTGGGCCTGGTTCTTCATCCGCCGGTACGTCGACCGCGCGCTGTTGACCGCGACCGCGTGCACCCAGGTGGTGAACCGCGAGGTGCCGCGGTAGGTCCCGATCTTGCGGGAGATGTTGAGCAGCGCCTCCTGGCAGGCGTCCTCGGCGTCGGGGTTGAAGGGCAGCACGCCCCGGCAGATGTTGAGCACCCGCGGCTGGAGCAGTCGCAGCACGTCCTCGAGCGCCTGCCGATCACCGTCGCGGGCGGCGATGGCCAGCGCGTCGATGTCGTCCGGTGTGGGCGGCGTACCGCCGAAGTCGGTCATCCTCTGCTCTCCCCCTTGGTCAGTTGCAACATAATGCAGGGGTGTCGATGCCCCAACGCCTAGGTCGCTACGCCGTACGACGGCGCATCGGCTCCGGCGGTTTCGCCACCGTCTGGCTCGCCTACGACGAACAGCTCGACTCGCCGGTCGCGATCAAGGTGCTCGCGGACAACTGGACCGAGGACTCCCACGTCCGGCGCCGGTTCGTCGAGGAGGGCCGGTTCCTGCGCAAGGTGGACAGCCCCCACGTGGTCGGCGTGTACGACGCCGGGGAGCTCGACGACGGCCGCCCGTATCTCGTGATGACGTACGCCGACCAGGGCACTCTCGCCGACCGGCTCGAGGACGGCGCCCTCGCGGCCGACCAGGGGCTCGACGTGATCCGGCAGGTGGGTCTGGGGCTGACCGCGCTGCACCGCCGCGGCGTACTCCATCGGGACGTGAAGCCCGGCAACGTGCTCTTCCGCACCGACGACTCCGACGACGGCACGGACGACGGCCTCGACGATCTCAAGGGCGGCGAGGTCGGCGAGGTCGGCAAGCCCGAGCGGGTCCGGGCGATGCTCGGCGACCTGGGTCTGGGCAAGTCGATGGACATGTCGTCGCGGCTGACCATGATCGCGGGCACGCCGTCGTTCGTCGCGCCCGAGCAGGCCCGGGGCGAGTCGCCGGACGCGCGGGCCGACCAGTTCTCCCTGGGTGCGCTGACCTACCTGGTCTTCACCGGCCGACCGCCGTACGGCCATGCGAGCCTGGCCGCCGCCGCCGAACCCGGCCCGCCGCCGCGACTCGGAACCCCGCAGCGGCCGTTCCCCGACGAGGTCGAGGAGGTCGTCGCGCGGGCGCTGGCCACCGACCGCGAGGAGCGGTTCCCCGACGTCCGGTCGTACGTCGCCGCGCTCACCCAGGCCGTCGACGCCCGCGGGGTGCCCGCCGGCCGCTCGCGGCTGCTGCACGACCCGCAGCTCACCCAGGTCGGCGCCCGGCCGTCGCCGGCGCCCGCCAAACCGACCAAGCCGAGGGCGGCCGAGCCTACAGCGAGCCGGCGCCGCCGGTGGCCGGTCGTGGTCGCCGGTGTGGCCGCGCTGGCGGTCGGCGGCGTCGGCGACTCGAGCGACCCGTCCGGCGTCTTCGTGGGGCTGATGCCCGGCACCGAGATGCCCAACGCGCTGCCCGCCCACGACGAGTGCGGCAACGAGGAGGAGCCGGTCTTCGGCTCTTCTCAGAACCGCCGGATGCAGACCGTCGCCTACACCGACTGCCCGGGCGTCATCATCGAGCGGGTGATCCGGGTGTCCAGCAACCGCTGGCTGTGGGTCCAGGTGCGCAGCGAGGACCGCGCCAGCGCGAATCGAGTGCTCGACAGCATCGACACGCAGGGCCTGTGACCCGACTGACGGTCGGTCAGGCGGCGACCTGCTGCCAGGCCGTCGTCGTACTCGGGGCCGGGGCTTTGCCGGTTGTCGGCCGGACCGTCGCACCGCGGGTCGAGGTTCCCCCAACCCGCAGCTCCTGTCCTGCGCGCCCTGCCAGACCCGTCGGCTCAGACCTTGTGGACCGTGCCGACGACGTACTCCAGGAGCGCGTCGAGGCCGTCAATGTCGCGGATCCGGCCGGAGACGGTCACCTCGAAGACGGCGGTGGTGGAGCCGGGAGGCGAGATGAAGTAGGTGTGCTGGTAGCGCTGGTGTTCGGAGGCCACGTAGGTCATCCGCATGTCGTGGTCGCTGATCTCCAATGAGACCGCGTCGCTGATGCCGGTCGCGCCCGCGATCGCGGCGTACCTCGCCCGGGCGAGGGCTCCGGTGGAGGCGGGGACGGTCAGCGGGTTGACCCGCATGGAGTAGGTGTAGTCGGGGTTGCCGGGCAGGACCAATCGGTCACCGGACTCATCCGCGGGCTTCAGCTCCCAGTCCGTCGGCGCCTCATAGGACCACGTCGTGCTCGAGGTGGAGATCGTGTTCTCGTCGAACGTGAGCGTGCTGATGTCGAGCGGTGGGTACTCGTCAGGGTCAGGCACGATCTTGCTGGTCGGAGTGGGCGTCGACGACGCCGTCACGGTGGGCATCGACGGGGAGTCGGCCGGCATCGGAACGGCCTCGGAGGCGTCGGTGGGGTGCACCCGGGTGAGCTCGCTGACGGCGTAGCCGGCGGCGACGCCGACCACGAGGCATACCGCCACCGCGGCGACTGCCGAGCCGATGGCCCCCCGTTGGTCTCGTTGCACGGGCCAACCGTATCGAGCCCGGACCCGTCGTGCCCTGGGGTGCCCACGAGTTGCGTGGCTCACAAGCGCGAGGGAGGGTGACTGCATGACCCACGACGTCTATTTCGAGAAGAACCGGCAGCGCCTCGACCAGGCCCTCGCCGCATGCCGCGACCGCTCCTACTTCAGCGCCTTCGACGAGTCCCCCTCGCCGCGTGTGTACGGCGAGTCCGCGGCCGCCGAGGGCAAGGCGGCCTTCGAGGCCTGGCTCGACACCGACTTCCCGCTGACCACGCCGGGCGCCAGCGGCACGGTGGCCACCGAGCGGTCGCCGTACGGCTTCGACCTGGGGGTGCGCTACCCGCGCGTCTCCGACGTCGAAGCGCTGATCTCGGCCGCCTCCGCGGGCCTCAAGGCCTGGCGCGACGCCGGCCCGCAGGCACGCGTCGGCGTCTGCCTGGAGATCCTCGACCGCCTGCACGCCCGGATCTTCGAGCTGGCCAACGCGGTGCAGCACACGTCGGGGCAGGCCTTCGTGATGGCCTTCCAGGCCGGCGGCGCGCACGCGCTCGACCGCGCGCTCGAGGCTCTTGCGTACGCGCATGACGAGATGGGCCGGGTGCCCGCGACCGCGATCTGGGAGAAGCCCGGTCGCGGCGAGCCGCTGCGGATGGAGAAGACGTACACCGTCGTACCCCGCGGGCTGGCGCTGGTCATCGGCTGCAACACCTTCCCGACCTGGAACTCCTGGCCCGGCCTCTTCGCGTCGCTGGTCACCGGCAACCCGGTGATCGTCAAGCCGCACCCGGGCGCCGTGCTCCCGCTCGCGATCACCGTGCAGGTCTGCCAGGAGGTGCTGTCCGAGGCTGGGTACGACGCCAACCTGGTCACCCTGGCCGCCGAGGACCCGTCCGACAAGCTGGCCGCGAACCTGGCCATCCACCCGGCCGTCAAGCTGATCGACTTCACCGGCGGCAACGCCTTCGGTGACTGGCTGGAGATCAACGCGCGGCAGGCGACGGTCTTCACGGAGAAGGCCGGCGTCAACACCATCGTGCTCGACTCGACCGACAACTTCCGGGGCATGTGCCAGAACCTGGCCTTCTCCTTCGCGCTCTACACCGGCCAGATGTGCACCGCGCCGCAGAACCTCTACCTCCCCGCCGCCGGGATCGCCACCGACGACGGCGTCAAGACGCCCGCCGAGGTCGCCGCCGGGATCGGCGCCGCTTTCGAGAAGCTGCTCGGCGACGACGCGCGGGCGGTCGAGCTGCTCGGTGGGGTGGTCAACGACGGCGTACTCGACCGGCTCGCCGAGGCGCCCTCGCGGGGTGAGGAGTACGTCGCCAGCCGGACGATCACCCACCCGGCGTACCCCGAAGCGACCGTCCGGACGCCCACGCTGATCGGGCTGACCGCCGGCACCGACGCCGAGGTCTACGAGTCGGAGTGCTTCGGCCCCGTCGCCTACCTGATCGCGACGTCCGGCACCGACGAGTCGATCGCGCTGTTCCGCGACACCGTGCTGCGGCACGGCGCGATGACGGCCGCGGTCTACTCGACGTCGCCGGAGGTGATCGCCACGATGCGCGAGGCCGCGCTGGAGGCCGGGGTCGCGCTGTCGGAGAACCTGCTCGGTGGGGTCTTCGTGAACCAGTCCGCGGCGTACTCCGACTTCCACGGCACCGGCGCCAACCCGGCCGCCAACGCGTCGTTCACCGATGCCGCGTACGTCGCCTCCCGGTTCCGCTTCATCCAGTCCCGCCGTCACATCTGATCTCTCCTCTCTTGCCACTCCAGGCAATCGAGTTGGTGAGTGTCGGAAACGCGTGATACGAACCGTTCGTCCGATTTCTGGGAGATACGGGGGGACCCTTCATGAAACGCGCGCGCGTTTTCGCATCGCTACTCACCACCACTCTTGTCACCGTGTTCGGTGGCGCCGTCCTGGCCGGCCCGGTCGACGCCGTGACCGCCGCTGACGCGACCCGCACGAGCGTCAGCACGATCACGGCGACCGCGCCGGTGCTCAGCCTGACCGGGCCCGAGGCCGTCGAGCTCGGTACGTCGGGCGCCTACTCCGGCACCGCCACCCTCGACGGCCAGCCGTTCGCCCGGCGCACCCTCACCGTCAAGCGCATCGGCCCCGACGGCACGGTCCAACTGGCCGACGTCAAGACCAACTCGGACGGGGCGTTCGCCTTCTCCAACACGGCGGCGGTGCGGGGCAGCCACGACTACGTCGTCGCCTTCCCCGGCGACAACAACACCGGTGCCAGCCAGACCACCCTGACGACGTACGTCCACGGCAAGGAACTGGTGTTCGCCTTCGACCCGCCCGCCGACCCGGGCGCCGGCCACACGCTGACCGTGTCCGGCACGCTGCACGCCAAGGCCAACGGTTCCCTCGTGGGCGGCAGGTCGCTGGGTGTGGTCTACACCCCGCCGACCGGACCCAATCAGACGCTCAACAACGTGACGACCGATGGCGCCGGAGCCTTCTCGACGACGATCCAGAACGCTCCAGCGGGCGCCAACGCATTCCAGTTCACCTTCGCGGGCGACGGCACCTACGAGCCACTCTCGGCAACCACCAGCGTGACCGTTTCACCCGGCGAGGTCGTGTTCGGCTTCGAGCCGCTGGACGACCCGGGCGCCGGTCAGACGCTGACGGTCTCCGGCACGCTGAAGAAGGTCGACGGCTCGGTGCTCGGCAACAAGGCGCTGACCGCGTCGTACACGGGACCGAGCGGCGGCCCCCAGACCATCGACGGGGTCACGACCGACGCTGCCGGCGTCTTCCACGTGTCGATCACCGACGCCCCGGCGGGGCTGAACTCGTTCCAGTTCTCGTACGCCGGTGACGCCAACAACGACCCCGCATCGGCCACCATCGGCGTGACGGTGACCCATGTCGACGTACTCACCGCGACCGCGCCGGCCACGCTGCCGACCAACGGCCTGCTGACGGTCTCGGGCACGCTCGTCACCGCGACCGGCGACCCGGTTGCGGGCGCGACCATCCACCTCGACCGGACCAACGGCTCCTGGACGCAGACGGTGGCGCAGGACGATCTCACGACGGCCACCGACGGCACGTTCTCGTTCCAGCGTCAGGTCACCGACGGTGCCCCGCTTCGCTTCCATCTCGTCTACGACGGTGATGCGACCCACCGGGCGGCCTCGGCATCCAAGTCCTGGCTGGGGGTTCCGCACCTGAGGCTGACCACGCGGAAGAAGGCCTACACCTCGGGTGACACCGCGTCGTTCACGGTCTGGTCGCCGGTGAACGCGAGCATCCTGCCGCTGAGCATCGTGGTGGCGCCGTACGGCAAGGCGAAGCAGACCATCCCGCCCTCCGCGACCAGCAACCAGACGGCCTTCGCGGTCATCCTCACCCGCAACACCACGGTGACGGTGTCGGTGCCGAAGACGGCGGACTGGAAGGCAGAAACGGTCAAGCTCGCCGTGCCGGTGAAGGCTCGGCTGATCGAGAAGTTCGTCGGTGACTACACCAAGGTCGGCGCCACCCACCTGGTGCACGTGACGACCGACCCGAGGCTGCGGGTGACCGTCAAGCCGCAGCGCTCGGGCAAGTGCGTCTACGCCCAGGTGCAGAAGTACGTCGACGGTGTCTACAAGTCGTTCCGGCTGACCGAGTGCATCCAGCTCAACGGGCTCTCCCAGGCGTCGTACACCCTGGGTGGCCGGCACGCCGCGGGCACCCAGTTCCGGTTCCGCTTCCAGTCCTTCGCGGATGCGATGAGTGCCGCGAACAACGGAGCCTGGCAGTACTTCAAGTTCACCAAGTAACGCGCTCTACGGCCCCGGATCTGCGCCTCAACGCTGTTGATCCGGGGTCGTTGCGTTCCCCGCCGACGTGGCGAGTTTGGCCCGTGAAGTGGCGAGAATCGCCCGCCGAGGCGGCGAGATTGGCCCTCAACCGGCTGCGAGCAGACCGACGCCAAGCGAGATGAGGCTGATCGCCAGCAGCAACCCGCCGGCAAACACCAGGGCGATCAGGCCGTTGGGTCGTTCGCGGCCGCGGCCCATGGAGGAGAAGAAGAACCCCGCCGGCATCAAGAGAGCCGAGATCGCCACTCCGCTCCGGGAGAGCCAGTCGAAGAACCCGGTCTGCGTCGTACTGTCCGCAAGCACCTGGCAGACCAACGCCAGCACCAGCAGTACGCCGGCATGCGCGTGGCCGGCTCGCGAGAACCTCTCCTGGAACGGCGTCACCTCGGCCCGGCCCGTGACGATCCGGACCATGTAGAGCCCGCCGCTCTCCACGGTCACCAGGGCAATCAACAGGATCCCCGCCAGAACACGCGACTCATCGGACAACATCAAGCTCCCCCTCGCTTCTCCATCGTGGCTCCATCGTGGCGAGCCGAGGTGCTCATGTCGACCCCGCGAGGTGGCGAAAGTGGCTCCGCGAGGTGGCGAACGTTGCCCCTCGAAGTGGCACGAATTGCCCCCGCGCAGGGGCTGGGCAGAGCGCCCGCAGGTGAGTAGGGTCACACCCACTCAACTCGACTCGGGAGGATCGACATGGCTGTTCTGTCAGGACGACCGGGCCGCAACCAGTGGCTCCTGATCATGGTGTTGCTGGTGCCGGCGATCGTCGTACCCCTGCTGGTTCCTTTGTACGACGAGGTCGACCCGAAGCTCTTCGGGTTCCCCTTCTTCTTCTGGTTCCAATTCGCCCTGATCCTGTTCGCGGCCGGGCTGACCTGGCTGGCCTTCAAGATCAGCCAGGCCGCCGAGCGACGCGACCGAGGAGCCCGCCGATGAATCACCCCACGAAGTTCTTCTCCCCCGCTTCGCTCCTCCGAACAACTTCGCGGGGGCCCCGATGAGCGGGGTTGCGGTCGGCGTCTTCGTCTTCTTCTTCCTGCTGGTCACCGTGCTCGGCTTCGCCGCGGCGCGCTGGCGGCGGGTGGAGGCGCTCGACAGCCTCGACGAGTGGGGCCTCGGCGGGCGCGGTTTCGGCAGCTTCATCGCGTGGTTCCTGATCGGCGGCGACCTCTACACGGCGTACACCTTCATCGCCGTGCCGGCCCTGCTGTACGCCGGTAGCGCGGTCGGCTTCTTCGCGGTGCCCTACACGATCATCGTCTACCCGATCATCTTCCTGTTCCTGCCGCGGCTGTGGTCGGTCAGCCACCGGCACGGCTACGTCACGCCGGCCGACTTCGTGCAGGGCCGCTACGGCAGCCGGCCGCTCGCGCTCGCGGTCGCGGTGACCGGCATCCTGGCGACGATGCCCTACATCGCGCTGCAGCTGGTCGGCATCGAGGTGGTGCTCCAGGTGATGGGCCTGCAGGCGGGTGAGGACTCGCCGTGGGTGCTGCAGCACCTGCCGCTGTTCATCGCCTTCGCCGTGTTGGCGGCGTACACCTGCTCCTCGGGGCTCCGGGCGCCGGCGCTGATCGCCTTCGTCAAGGACTTCCTGATCTACCTGGTCATCATCGTCGCCGTGATCTACCTGCCGTCGAAGCTCGGCGGCTGGGACCACGTCTTCAGCAGCGTGAGCGACGGCTTCGCGACGTTCGACCAGGACAACGCCGACGCGATCAAGGCGGGCGCGGCCAACCCGAAGGCGATCATCCCGCCACCGACGGCGCACTGGGCTTACGCGACCCTAGCGTTCGGCTCGGCGCTGGCGCTGTTCATGTACCCGCACTCGATCACCGCCACGCTGTCGACCCGGACCCGCTCGGTGATCCGGCGCAACGCGGCGCTGCTGCCGGCGTACTCCTTCCTGCTGGGGCTGCTCGCCCTGCTCGGCTTCGTCGCGGTGGCGGCGGGGGTGAAGGTCGACAACCCGCAGCAGGCGGTGCCGCAGCTCTTCGAGAACGAGTTCCCCAGCTGGTTCGCCGGCTTCGGCTTCGCGGCAATCGCGATCGGGGCGCTGGTGCCGGCGGCGATCATGTCGATCGCAGCCGCCAACCTGTGGACCCGCAACGTCTACACGGCCTTCCTCAACCCCGACGCGACGCCGCAGCAGGAGGCCCGACAGAGCAAGATCGTGTCGCTGGTGGTGAAGTTCGGCGCGCTGGTCTTCGTGCTCGCACTGTCGAAGGAGTTCGCGATCAACCTGCAGCTGCTCGGCGGTGTCTGGATCCTGCAGACCTTGCCTGCGATCGTGATCGGGCTCTACACGCGGTGGTTCCACCGTGGGGCGCTGCTGGCCGGCTGGGCGGTCGGCATGGCTTACGGCACCTGGATCGCGTACGGCGTTGCCTCGCCGATCCAGGAACACTTCGGTGGACCGCTGGCCGTCTTCCCCGGCACCGACACGAAGGTCTACATCGCGGTCATCGCGTTCGTCGCCAACCTGCTGGTGGCCGCCGTACTCACCGTGGTGTTCCGCGCTCTCGGCGTCGGCGAAGGCACGGACCAGACCCAGGCCGACGACTACATCGCCGACCTGGGCGATCCCCGAGTGGAGGCCGAGCTCGACCCCAGCGCTCCCGCCCACCCCTGACCCGCCCGCCACCTCGCGGGGCAATCTCCGGGGCTTCGGCCCGGGAGAGTCAGGGATAGCGGTAGCCGGCGACGTACTCGCTGATCTCCCAGAGCTTGACCTGTTCGGCCTTGTCGTGGGCCTTGGGGGAGTCGGCGACGACCTTGGGAAGGCCGCGGAACTGCCGGAAGCCGCTCGGCCCGCACAGCGTGCCGGTCGGCACGTCGGCCGTCGCCGCCATCAGGATCGGCAGGGCACCCATCTCCGCCGGCTGCGCGGTCGCCTTGAGGGCCGCCCCCACCAGACCCGGACGCGACTGAGCCGAGCGCGGCCGCCGACCCGTGAGCAACGAGGTCGGCGCCGAGAGGCCGGCGTGGGCGGCCGTGACCCTGACCCGGATGTCATGGGCGCGGAGCCGGCGCTCGAGCTCGTGGGTGAAGAGCAGGTTCGCGAGCTTGCTCTGCGCATACATGTGCCACCGCGGGTAGCGATCCAGGGGTTGCCGCGGGTCGTGCGTGGGCGCCCGGCGGGCGAATCTGTGGGCGACCGACGTGACGTTGACGATGCGGCTGTCGGTGGCCGCGGTCAGGTTGGGAAGCAGCATGCCGGTGAGCATCCAGTGCCCGAAGTGGTTGGTGGCCATCTGCAGGTCGAGACCGTCGATGCTCCGGTACTCGGGGGTCGCCATCACGCCAGCGTTGTTGATCAACAGGTCGAGCGGTCCCATCTTCGCGATCACGCCGACCGCTCGCCGGATGTCGGAGAAGTCGGCGAGGTTCATCCGCATGGGCGTGAACCGCGCCCCGGTCACCTCGACCGACAGCCTCTCGTGGGTACGACGCAGCCGCTCGGGATCGTGGCTCGCCAGCAGCACCCGGGCTCCTCGGCGTGCGAACTCCAAGGCCACCTGCATGCCGAGCGCACTCGTCGCGCCGGTGACCAGCACGGCTCGGTCCTTCTGGTCGGGCATGTCCTCGATCCGCCAGAGCTGGCCGGGCGGCTGGGGCGACCACTTGGTCCACTCACGCTTGGGGTTCGTCTTCTTGGGCGGCACCAGCGGCGCGAGCGGGATGGGCTCGGGTGCGAGGGTGGGGGGCGTCGGACCCGGAGCGGGTGCTGGCGGTGGTGCTGGCACGACGACCGGCTCGGGCATCGGGTCGCCGGGCATGCCAGGAAACTCGGGCCCGAGCGGCCCGTCGGGCGTCGTCCCCGTCATGGGGTTACCGCCATCGCGTCGAGGATCTTCCGCCCCAGCTCGGCGTCGCCCTCGACCGTGACGGCCTCGTCGTCGGGCCAGCGGCGGCCGCCGGCGATGACGATGAACGCCTCCCGGCCCATCTCGAGTACGACGTCCGGCTCGGCCGGCGCCACCGGCAGGGTCACCGCCCGACCCGACTCGTTGACCTCGACGGCCCGGGTCGGGCTCCCCGCCACGGCGAGTACGGCGCAGGTCCCGGCCGGCGGCGCGACCCGCTTACCGACGACGACCCCGAACGACTCCAACAGGTCGTCGGCCGTGTGCTTGGCCGGGCCGGAGTCGAGGTTGCCCGGCCGGCCCACGGCGCGTCGTACGTCCTGCTCGTGCATCCACACGTCGACCACGCGGTTGCGCAGCAGCCGTTCCCAGCCCCAGCCGATGCCGCCGAAGATCCGCTCGGGTACGGCGGTCGCGTCGTCCGGCGGGTCGGCCAGCAGTTCGGTGTGGCGTTTCGTGGTGGACTCGCGAATCTCCCTGATCAGCTCATCGGGCGTGCGGTCGCGACGGGCGACGACTCCCTGCTCGGTGTAGAGCCCCATCAGGCCGGTGACGTGCTCGGGGGAGCCAACGTCGACGGCCTCCTCCGGTCCGCCCGCGAGCACGCTCTCGAGGTGCGCGATGTGAGCGGCGATCGCCTGGACGTCCCAGCCGGCGAGGTCGGTGGGGCGGGTCCAGTCGGCCTCGTCGAGCTCTTCGAGGAGCGTGGTGAACTCGTCGATCGCCTCCCACCAGAGACCGACGTACCCGGAAAGTCGCTCCCGATCGCTCATGCCTCTCACGATCCCACACGGTCCGAGGTGCCCGAAATGCCTATTCGCGACCGGGTTCGCCAGCGACGCCCGCTACCGTGGCCACGACGGGCGACCCGCGTCGCACCCGAGACCTGCCCGAGCCGAGAGGTGGACCCGTGACCGTCAGCCCCGCCGAGACCGACGTGCGGCTTCGGGACGGCCGCACGCTTCATGTGTACGACTTAGGTCCCGCCGACGCGACGCCACTGATCTGGCACCACGGCACGCCCA
>WNGA01012730.1_pt1 | contig 14203 bp, 16 predicted proteins | sample 5400061 | NCBI WGS metagenome assembly WNGA01 (sample SAMN13153366, study PRJNA577476) | soil metagenome | isolation source: 100 cm soil or saprolite under grassland replicate 2 | place: USA:California | collected 2016-06-15 | reverse complement strand
AGTCCATAATCGGGCGATGGCGGCGCTCGCCCTGCTCGCAGCCGTGCTTGCCGCCGGCGCCGGAGTGGACGATCTTGCGGCGCGCGTCGATGGGCTGCTTGCGCGGCGCGGCTTCGGCGCCGACACGCTGTCGCTGATCGACAACCTGCTGCGCCACGAGGCGCCGCCGCCGCGCGCCGCGCCACCGCTCATTCGCGAGCTGCTCGCGCGGCCGCTCGCCGCCGCGGACGCCGCCGCGATTTTCCGCCGCTCGGTGCCGCAGGCGCTGCGCGATTTCGCCGTCGCCGCGCCGCCGCAGCCGGCCCGGCCGTTCACGGATCTTCTTGCGAGTTACATCGACGAGCTCGCCGAGGCGCAGCGCGCGCTGCGGGCTGCAACCGGCAGGGCGGGCTTCGACGAGGCCGCGATCGTCGCGCAGCTGAATGAGGGCCAGTTGTCCGCCGACCGGCTGATCGAAGTCTCTCATGCCGTCGACATCGAGGAGATCGCGCGCGCGAATGCGCTGTTTCTCGACGCCACTGCGCGCTTCGTCGCGGCGTTGCGCCTCGCAACAGATTTCCCGGCCGAGGCGCGCCGCTTCGATTCGGCGATCGGCATCGTTTCGATCGGCACCACCGGAGCCGACCGCCACGGCCCCGACGCCGCGCTGATCATCGATCCGGGCGGCAACGATGTCTACGAGCGCGCGCCGGTGACGGGCGGCGCGGTGTCGGTGATCATCGACCTCGGCGGCGACGACGTTTACGGCGGCTCCGACCTTGTGGTGCGCGGTCTGTCGGCGCTCATCGACCTTTCAGGCAATGACCGCTACGAGCTGCGCGGCGCGGGGCTCGGCGCGGCCATCGCAGGCTGTTCGCTGCTCGCCGATTATTCCGGCGACGACCTGTACCGCGTCGAGTACTTCGGCGAGGGCGTGGCGGCGTTCGGCCTCGGCGCCCTGCTCGACCTCGGCGGCAACGACCGCTACGAGCTGCGCGCCTGGGGACAGGGTTTCGGCCTCGCCGGCGGCCTCGGGCTGCTGTGGGACAGGAGCGGCGACGACCGGTATGCCGCGCGCGGCGTCCCGGACCCGTTCGAGCGCGGCGCCGGGTTGAGCGGCGCGCAGGGCGCCGCGATGGGATTTCGCAACATGCTCGGCGGCGGCATCGGCATCCTGCGCGACGACGGCGGCAATGATTCCTATGCGGCCGAGATGTTCGCCCAGGGTAATGGCTACTACTACGGCCTCGGGCTGCTCTGGGACGGCGGCGGCGATGACCAGTACCGCGCCGTGCGCTACGCGCAAGGCAACGGCGTGCACGAGGCAGTCGGGGTGCTGCGCGACGAATCGGGCAACGACCGTTACGAGCTCACAGTCGGTGTCGGCCAGGGCATGGGGCTCGACCTTGCCGTCGGCGTGCTGTTCGATGCTTCGGGCGACGACAGCTACCGCGGCGGCGCTCTCGCGCAGGGCGCTGCAACCGCAAACGGCATCGGCCTGCTTGCCGACGGCAGCGGCGCCGACCGCTGGGAGCTCACGGAGGCACAGGAAGTGGTGCGCGGCTGGGGCCAGGCCGAGTGGTCGCGCGGCCTGCCGAGCGTTGGCCTGATCGTCTACCAGCCTGCGGCCGCCACCTTTGTGCACGCAGGCAAGACGCTGCGCGGGCCGCCCGAGCCGAAAACCCTGCATGAGCAGGAGCCGGCCGGCAGCTGCGCGAAAGATGCATCATTCAATCTTCGGCAAGGCCTTGTCGAGCTGAGGCGCGATTATTTCGACGCCGTCTACCAGCTCGGCGCACGGCTGCGCTGCGCGCTCATCACGACCGACGCGAACCAGGCGGAAACGCTCTGGCGGGACCTCGAGCAGGCACTCGCCGACGACCCGCACTCGCCGCTCGCCGGCTGGATCGCGCTTGCGCTGCGCGCGCGCCCCCCGGACGAGCCGCGGCGGAGCAATGTCCTGCGCTTGCTCGAGGCAAATCCCCACTGCAGCGTGCGCGCGCTCGCGCTTGCCGCGCGGCCGCGCGTCGCCGCGGCCCAGGCCGCGCTCGGCTCCTCGTGCTTTCGTCTTCAGGCCGCGGCCCTGGAAGCGCTCGAATGGCTCGGCACGCTGCCGGAGCCCGGCGCCGCGCTACCCTCGTTCCTCAGGAATCAGCCCTAGAGCTTGCGCGCGACGCCGTTCTTCAGTCGCATCACTTTCCAGAACAGGTTGATGCGCGAGACTTCCGCAAGCTCGTGCGAGCCGTCAAGCAGTTCGCGCAGCTCGAAATCGGGGCGGAATCCGAGCTTGTCTGAGAAGCGCGCCAGGCCCTTCTCGAGCGCGCCGAGCAGCCGGTTGTCCGAGCGCACGTGGTTGACGATGAAGATCTCGCCGTCGGGCTTGCACACGCGGTGCAGCTCCGCGAGCAGCCGCGCCGGGTTGGCCACCACGGACACCACGTACATCGCCACCACCTTGTCGAAGCTCGCGTCGGCGAACGACATCGCCTCGCCATCCATCTCGAGCAGCGCCTCGACGTGCGCGAAGTTGCGCTTCGCCACGCGCGCGCGCGCCTTGTCCAGCATTTCGCGCGATACGTCGATGCCGGTGACCCTCACGCTCGGCGGATACAGCGGCAGCGACAGCCCGGTGCCGACGCCGACCTCCAGCACCCGGTCGCCCGGCCGGCAGCCGAGCCCCTCCACCACCGCCGTGCGCCCGGGCTGCAGCACCGGCCCGAACAGGGCGTCGTAGAAACCCGCGTAGCGGCGGTAGGCCGCCTTGACCGTGTCGATTTGCATGAGGGTTGATTTGCGAGTGCCCGGACCGGCGGCACGTTGGCGGCATTATGCCGCATAGGTCCGGGGGAGAAGCAAGCGTCGCGGCCGGCGCTGGAATTGCCCACCGCAGCCAGGTGGTACGTCAGCGGAGATAGCTTACCGTCGCCTGCTCCAGCCGGTCGAGCGGGCTCTTCACGCCGCGCGCGCCCTTGTTCATCACATGCGTGTAGATCATCGTCGTGGAAACGTCCGAGTGACCGAGAAGCTCTTGAACCGTCCGGATGTCCTGCCTGCCTGAAGCAGATGCGTCGCGAAGGAATGGCGCAGGGTATGGCAGGCCGCCTTGCCGCCGCTAGCCCCTCGTCAAGACCGTAAGGTGCTAGGTATAATCCGCCGCCCTTCATTGGGGCATTCTCAACGGAGGTGTGTCGTGAAGCACAAAGCCAAGCACCTCGACCAGTTTTGGTTTCGAGGCGACGAGCAAGCGTAGGAAGGGTTTCCCTTCCGAAACCCGGGTCAAACGCGGAGACCGCGTTGTGAACGGGAAGAAAGAGCTTCTCGAAAAGCTCGGTCGCAACGATCCTTGCCCGTGTGGCTCCGGTCGCCGGTTTCAAGCACTGTTGCATGCCTACCGGCGAGTACGACGGCTCCAACCGCGATCACTTCTTTTAGGGAATGATCTTGCTGTCTAACCGCACAGTCGAGAGGGGCGGGCCGGAAGCAAAAGACCGCTTCCGGCCCGCCCCTCACTGTGGACGTTAGAAGGCGCTGTCAACGCAAGGCGCATAGGGACGTTGGTGCATGAAGTCCCATGTCTGAACTAGATCGCGTTAAGGAACAGCTCGTTTACCTGAGGTTCTGGCTCGGAATAATGGTCGTAACGGAGATCACCTTGGTTGGCTGGCTGATTTCAACCCCCGTCAGCGCAAACTCAACGCTCTGGTTTATTGGAGCATTCGGTGCCGTCCTGCTCGGGGCCGGCATTTTTCTTGTCCATCGGCAAATCGAGCGTCGCATCGATCAAATAGGTAAACTCTAGCCATGGAGCTTCTCCCCGGCATCCTTCTCCTCGCTGTCATCGTTCTTTTCGTCGGCATCGCGCTGGATGCCGCGTACCGTAAGTAGCGCCTTCTAACATGGCGGTGTTGCCGGACGCGGCGGCAACGGCATCGCCATATCCGCGGCGGAGCTCACCGCGCCGCAAACCTCCACGTTAATCGGCAACATCGAGCGCGCAGCTCAACTGCGGTAGTCTGTCCAAATGGCCGAGTACCGCTTCACCGAGTATTTCGAGAAGGAGATTCTCCGCAAGCGTCCGTACATCAGAAAGGAGTGGTGCACACGCATACTCGACAACCCGCTTCGTTCCGAGCCCCAGGAGAACAATCGTCACCGGTTCTGGGGTGCAATTCCTGAACTGGGGGGCCGCTACTTGAGGGTTGTCACGCTTGCGGATAAAGTGACTATCCACAACGCCTTTCCCGACCGACGGTTCAAGCCATGAAGCTCAATTACCATCCGGAAACAGACTCACTGTATATCGACCTTTCCGAAGAGGTGAGCGTCGAGACTCGGGAAATCTCTGAGGGTGTGCAGCTCGATTACGACGCCAAGGGAAACCTTGTGGGCATCGATATCGACAATGCCAGCTCCAAGGTCGAGCTCAAAGAGCTCATTCTTAGCAAGCTCCCGGGAAAAGTCCGCACCGTTGCCGCTTAACATGGCGCACGCCGGTGGGCTCTACGTTAGGCATCGAGCACATGATGAAGCGCCCGCTAAGAATCACCGGTCTCCTCCTTGCGGTGAGCGTCGCGCTCTTGCTGAGTCAGGCGCTTTACGGTGGCGGGATCGCCGAGCATGCCGAGGCAGCCTTAGAGACGGCCGGCATCTCTGTCAGCGCGTCGTTAGGGCCGCACATATCGATTACGCGCAGCGCTCTGCGCGAGCTCCGCGAGCGAATAGCACGATACACCTACCCGACAGGTGTTTGCATCACCGGGCCGTTCGAAGAGGATCCGCGCGCGCCAGATAGCATCGAAGAAGCTTGGCTGCTGGAAAAGCTTTATGGTCCTCCGCAGCGTTGGGTCCTCGATATCGTACCGCTCCACGAGCTTTCGGGGCCCTCGCTTGATCCAGGCGAGTCCTTCTTTGTCCAAGAGGTTAGCGGCGTCTTGGTAGGCGTGCTCACTTCCAAGACCGTTTCGCGCCTCAGCGTCGAGTTGTATCGTGACGCCATTCGCGTATACGAGCTCGATGCCTAACCCCCCGGCCAACTCGGACGCGCGGGCAAGCGCCGTGCCTTGCAAGCGTCAGTGGCCACCGCGCGCCGGTTGCCGGGAACGTTAGGCATCGAGAAAGCTGCTCATGGCGCTAGATCCAAGCCCGAGACGTGAGCTTCATTGGTCGCATAAGGAAAAAGGCGTGGCCCGTGCTGCCTTTGACAGCGCTCTTGCGCATGAAAATGCGAGTATCAGGCGGGAGATCGAGAATATGCTCCAACGGTCCAGTGAGCCGAGCGCCGTATGGGACATTCTCGAATTCCTCACAACCAAGCAGCGCGAGATCGAACGGAAGTACGACTACCGCTACTCGGTGCTCACGGGCGTATTCGCCCGTTTACTTGCCGAAGGCTGGATCACCGAAAAAGACCTTGTCGGACTCGGCGCTGAGAAACTCGAGCTTATTCGGCGCGGAGCGGGAACAGTGAGGGAACTCGATGCCTAACATGGCGTTGGTGCGGACGCAGAACCTCATCCGATAAAGTGGACACCTCGACCTAATGGTAGAGGGGGTTCAAATGGCAGCACCGGTGGGCGTGAACGTTAGAGGCCCGAAGAGACCGTGTTCTGATGCAGGAAGCGCGAACCGTAAGCATCTCGATCCAGCGCGCCGCGGATGCGGTATACGCGTATCTGTCGGATCCGGCGAACATGCCGCGCTGGAGCCTGTTCATCAAAGCCGTGGCGCGCGATGGAAATGAATGGGTGGCGACCACGCCCGATGGCACGGTGCGGATGCGCTTTGCCGGTCCGAACCAGCTCGGCGTGGTCGATCACCATGTCCGGGTGAACCCGGAGCTGGAGGTCTACGTGCCGTTTCGCGTGGTGCCGAACCAGGAGGGAAGCGAGGTGCTGTTTACCGTTTTCCGCCTCGCCGGCATGAGCGACAAGCAGTTTGCCGATGACGTGGCCATGGTCACCACCGATTTGCGGCGCCTTAAAGACGCGCTCGAGAGATCCCGGGATGCCTGACAGGGAGAAAACCATGGAAGCGGTCAAGGACGCGAGCCATCTGTATGCGGTCGAGCGCCGGGAGCGCCGTTACGAGCGGCCGGGCTTTCGCATCCAGGAGCTGCAGATCTCGAAGACGCAAAAGGTGCCCTGGCACTACCACAACAACGTCCAGGACACGTTCTACGTGCTCGAGGGGCAGATCAGGATCTTCCTGCGCGATCCCAAGGAGGAGGTACGGCTTGGGCCGGGCCAGACCTACACCGTGCGCCCGCGCCGACCGCATCTCGTCATCAACGGCGGCGACGCCTCGGCGACCTTCCTCGTGCTGCAGGGCATCGGCGAGTACGACTTCGTTCCCATGGTTGCGAGCTAGAGCAGGTCTTTCCACTTCGCGCGGATCTTCTCCTGCAGCGCCTTGCTCGCCTCGGCGACCGCGGGGAAGTCCTCCAGGTGGTCCCAGGGCCGGCAGGCGTCGATGATCGCCTTGGAGCTGAACGGCGCAGCGTACGGGTAGGCGACGTACATCGGGTCGTTCTTCGATCCCATGCCGCGCTGGATGATGTCGATGTCGATCGCCGGGTCGCTGCGCGTCGCCACGGCCCACATCACTTCCTGCAGGTTGGACGGGTCGATGTCGTCGTCGACCACCACCGAGTAGCGCGACATGTATGCGCCGACGCCGCACTGGCCGAGGATGTGGCCGGCCTGGCGCGCGTGCCCCGCGTAGCGCTGCTTGATCGCCACCACGTTGAACATGCGCGCGCCGCCGATCTCGTGCGCCCACACCGCGCGCACGTCCGGCACGCCGGCGGCGCCAAGCGCGTCGTGCAGCAGCGCGGAGCGCATCACCGCCTTGGAGTAGGAATAGTCGTTCGGCGGCTTCGCCGGCGGGCTGCCTACGATGATCGGGTCCTTTCTGTAGTAAATGCGGTGAATCGAAACTGCAGGTGCGGTACCAGCCTTGCCCGGGTAGTAGCCGTGAAATTCGCCGAACGGACCTTCGGTGCGCTCGTCGTTCGGCTCGACGAAGCCCTCGAGCACGATTTCCGACGCAGCCGGAAAAGGCAGGCCGGTCAGCTCGCCGCGGATCACCGCGACAGGCTGTTTCAGGATCGAACCCATGTAGTTGTACTCGCACATGCCGAACGGCACCTCGATGCCTGAAATGAGGTAGCCGAGCGGATCGCCGCCGAGCACGATCGCCACCGGAAAGCGCTTGCCCGCCTGCTTGTGCTTCTCGTAGTGGATGCGCCCGTGCTTGCCCGGGACCATGTCGAGCGCGACGTGGCTGCGGTCGAGCGCCTGCACGCGGTAGGTGCCGACGTTCACCCAGTCGGAATCGAGGTCGCGCGTGACCACGGAACAGCCTGTGCCGATATAGCGCCCGCCGTCGAGCTCGTGCCACAGCGGCGCGGGGAAGGCGAGCACGTCCACCGCGCCGTCCCGCATTACATTCTCCAAAGCCGATCCGGTTTTCGTTACCACGGGATCGAACTGCGGCGCCTCCGATTGCCACTGCGCGGGTTTGCCGCGAAGCACATCGACGAGTCCCTTGTGGCTGCGCTGGATCGGCAGGCGCAGGATCGAGGACAGGCGCGCCGGGCTGCTGGTGCTGCAGGTGAGGACGCGATATCCCTTCGCATAGCCCGCGATCTCGTCGAACAGCAGCGCGGGCGGCAGGTCCTTCTTGACGTTGAGCTCGCTGATCGCGCCGAGCTCCAGGTTCCAGTCCGCCCCGCTCACGTCCCTGAGCTCTCCGATCTTTCTTATCTCGGACAGCCAAACACGCAGATCGAGCGGATTCCCCGTCATGGCCGCGGCATTATAAGATTCCCCCTTCAAAAGGGAGATAAAACATGGCGAACGTCAATCCGTCGAATCTCAATCCATATGAGACGCCGAAGGCCGCGGTGGCCGACACCGCGCAGCACTTCCAGCCGGTGCAGCTGTTCTCGGTGTCGGGGCGCATCGGCCGCGCGCGCTACATCGCTTACGGCATCGGCGTGTGGCTCCTGATCGGGCTCGGCTCCAGTGCGCTGGCCCCCTTGCTGGGGCCGGCCGGGCCGGTGGTGAGCGTGGTCGCCCTTGTTGCCCTGATGGTCATCGGGTTCATGCTGACCATCCAGCGCTGCCACGACTTCAATACCACCGGCTGGCTGTCGCTTCTCGTCCTGGTTCCGCTCGCCAACCTGATCTTCTGGTTCATCCCGGGCACGGACGGACCGAACCGCTTCGGCGGGCCGACGCCGCCGAACAGCGTGCTGGTGCTCATCGGGGCCTGGCTGATACCAGTCGTGTTCATCGGCGGTGTGCTCGCGGCGGTCGCGATTCCCGCTTACCAGGACTACGCCAAGCGCGCGCAGCAGAAGCAGCAGCGCTGATCAGCCGCGTTTGTTTTTTTGCCAGGCGTCGAGCTCGCGCCGCGCGCCGTTCGCCGCGGGGTCCATCGCCCGCTCGTGGTTTTCGCGCTTCGCGGTAAGCTCGATCACGTAGCCGTTGGGATCGCGGAAGTAGACCGACTCGATGAAGCCGTGGTCGGCGATGCCGCGCGTCTCGACGCCCGCGGCGCGACCCTTCTCGAGCATGCGGCTCAGGTCGGCGCGGCTCACCTCGAGCGCGATGTGCAGGTCGTAGTCGTGCTGCGGCTTGAACTCGAAAGGCGTGCCCGGGGCCTCGAAAAAGGCGAGGCAGGAGCCGTCGTCCATGCGGTAGAAGCTGTGCAGCACGTCGGTCGAGCGGCCGCTCTTCGTCTCGCTGATGCGGAAGGCGTTGGCGAGCGGCAGCCCGAGGAACCCCTCATAGAACCGGCGCGTCTCCTCGGAGTCGCGGCAGCGGTAGGCGTTGTGATGCAGGCCTTTGATCACTGCAGCGTCACGAACGGCTGGTCCTTCACCGCGCCGGCGAAGCCATAGAACACCTCGTTCACGCTTGCCCAGCTCTTCAGCTTCTTCATGTTGCCGAGCCAGCGCCTGACGTTCGGGTAGGACGCGAAGTCCATGCGGATGATCTCGCCGAGCGACACGAAGCCGGCGCCGAGATAGTCGGCGATGGTCATCTGGGCCCCGCACAGGTAGGCGTTCTTCGGCCCGATCCAGTGCTGGTCGAGGATCTTCAGCCAGTTCTGCGCGCGCTCCCTCGACCACTCGAGGCAGGCCTTCTGCGCCGCGTCGGTCGGGCGCTTGTTGTTCGGGAAGATCTGCGGGTAGATGAAGCCATAGCCGTACTCGCGGTAGAACTGTGTGTTCAGCCAGTCCATCATCTCGTTGACCCTGGCGCGCTGCTTGAGGTCCTTCGGGTACGCGGCCGAGCCGGTCTTGTCGGCGAGGTATTTCAGGATCGCCGAGCTCTCGGTAAGGCGGAAATCGCCGTCCTCGAGCACCGGCACCTGCCGGTTCGGGTTGACCGAGACGAACGGCTCCTTGTAGTGCTCGCCGGTCATGAGATCGACCGTCTGCTCGTCGACCTTGATGCCGTTCGGCGATGAACAAGCGCACCGGACGGCTGGTCATCGACACTGGATGCATATAGAGCTTCATGGTCGCCTCGTCGGGTTCGAGATAATCCTTTTGGGTTGATTCCCACTGTAGGCTGAAGCCCATGAACAGTTCAAGACCCCCCTTCCGGGCCGACCACGTCGGCAGCCTGCTGCGTCCAGCGGAACTGAAGCAGGCGCGGGACGATTTCAAGAGCAAGAAAATCTCCAGAGAAAAACTGCGGGAAATCGAGGACCGGCACATCAGGAAGGCAGTCGCCATGCAGGAAGCTGCCGGCCTGCAGGCGGTCACCGACGGCGAGTTCCGGCGCGCTTTCTGGCACACGGACTTCCTCACCGGCTTCGACGGCATCGTCGCCACGCAGGGCCAGTACGCGCTCAAGTTCCACGGCGAAGGCGGCGCCGAAGGCGAAACGCGCTCGATGATGATGGTGAAGGACAAGGTGCGGCGCACCAGGAAGATCTTCGTCGAGCATTTTTCCTTCGTCGGGAAAAATACCAGTAGAACCGCAAAGCTCTGTATTCCTGCTCCGACCTACCTGCACATGCGCGGCGGGCGCAAGGTGGTCGACGCGAAGGCCTATCCCGACATGGACGAATTCTGGGCCGACATCACGCGCGCTTACCGCGAGGAGATCCGCGACCTCGCCGCGGCGGGCTGCAGCTACCTGCAGATCGATGACGTCTCGTTCGCCTGCCTGTGCGACGAGTCGATCCGCGCGCAGGTGCGCCGCGACGGCGAAGACCCGGCGCGGCTGCCGTCGAAGTACATTCAGGTGATTAACTCTCTATTGGAAGGACATCCGGCTTCGCTCGGGGTGACGATGCATACCTGCCGCGGCAACCACGCCAGCATGTGGATGGCGGCAGGCGGCTATGACGCGGTGGCCGAGGCGGTCTTCAGCGAGGCGCTGGTCGACGGCTTCTTCCTCGAGTACGACACCGAGCGCGCCGGCGGCTTCGAGCCCTTGCGCTTCGTGCCGAAAGGAAAACGGGTGGTTCTGGGGCTGGTGTCGACGAAAACGCCCGTGCTGGAGAGCAAGGACGAGCTGAAGAAACGCATCGAGGCGGCGTCGAAGTACGTTCCGCTGGAGAACCTGTGTCTCTCGCCGCAGTGCGGCTTCGCCTCGAGCGAGGTCGGCAACCGCGTCAGCGAGGACGACCAGCGCCGCAAGCTCGAGCTGGTGGTCGAGGTCGCCAGAGAAGTCTGGAGTTAGAATCGCTCAAGAGGAGGAAAACATGGTTCGTCAATTCGTGATCGGCGCAGTGCTGCTTGTCGCCGCGCCTGCCTGGGCGCAGCAGACGATCAAGATCGGGATGATCAACGTGCTGTCCGGGCAGTTCGCCGACGCCGGCGCGAGATCGAGATCATCCGCCGCGACGTGGGCGGAGTCGCGCCGGACGTCGCCAAGCGCTTCGCGCAGGAGCTGGTGGTGCGCGAGAAAGTCGACATCCTCGCCGGGTTCCTGCTCACCCCGAACGCGCTCGCCGCCGGCGACGTCTCGGCCGAGGCGAAAAAGTTCATGGTGGTGATGAACGCCGCCACCTCGATCATCACCACCAAGTCGCCCTACATGATCCGTACCTCGGTGACGCTGCCGCAGGTGATGGAGACCTTCGGCACCTGGGCCGCGACCAAGGGCGGGCTCAAACAGTCCTACACCATGGTGACCGACTACGGCCCGGGCCACGACTCCGAGGCCGCTTTCCAGCGCGCGTTCAAGGAGGCCGGCGGCACCATCGTCGGCTCGGTGCGCTTCCCGGTCGCGAATCCGGACTTCTCGGCGTTCGTGCAGCGCGCCAAGGATCTTGCGCCGGAGTCGATCTACATCTTTATTCCCGGCGGCGCGCAGCCGGCGGCGCTCGGCAAGGCGTTCGCCGAGCGCGGCATCGACAAGAAGAAGACCAAGGTGCTCGGCTCGGGCGAGACCACCGCCGAGCAGGCGCTGAAGAGCATGGGCGATGCGGGGCTCGACATCATTACCGCCTGGCACTACGACTACAAGATGGACAACCGCCTCAACCGCGAGTTCGTGAAGGTGTTCAATGAAATGCACGGGCGCAACCCGGACTTCTTCTCCATCGGCGGCTACGACGGCATGCATGCGATCTACGAAACGCTGAAGAAGACCAAGGGGAACACCGACGGCGAGGCGCTGATCGCCGCGGCCAAGGGCCTGAAGTGGGAGAGCCCGCGCGGCCCGATGTCGATCGACCCCGAGACGCGCGACGTGGTGCAGACCATCTACATCCGGCGCGTGCAGAAGGTCGGCGGCGACCTGGTCAACGTGCCGTTCGACAAGATCGAGAACGTCAGGGATCCCGTCAAAGAGCGCATGAAGAAGTAGCGCCGCCTCACAACCTACCCCATGCTCGGCTCGCTGGCAGCCGTGCTGTTCGACGGCCTGGCCTACGGCATGCTGCTGTTCCTGCTGTCGGTCGGGCTGTCGGTGACGCTGGGGATGATGAATTTCGTCAACCTGGCGCATTGCAGTTTCGCCATGGTCGGCGGCTACGTCACCGTGACCCTGGTGAACAGCTTCGGCTGGCCGTTCCTCGCCAGCCTGCCGGCGGCCTTCCTCGCTTCTGCTTTTGTAAGTATTCTTTTGGAAAAATCTCTTTTCCGCCGGCTCTACCGCGCCACCGACCTCGACCAGTGCCTGTTCACCATCGGCATCGTGTTCATGTCGGTCGCGGTCGCGGCGTATTTCTACGGCACCGTGGTGCAGCCGCTCGACACGCCCGCCTACCTGCGCGGCTCGGTGCACTTCATGGGCATGAGCTTTGCCGCCTATAGGCTTTTTCTGATTTTCACCGGCATCGCAATCACGCTGATCCTCATCGCTGCGCTCGAATACACCCGCTTCGGGGCGCAGGTGCGTGCGGCGGTCGACAACCAGCGCATGGCGCGCGGCCTGGGCATCGATGTCGACCGCGCCTTCGCCATCACCTTCGCGCTCGGCGGCGGGCTCGCCGGCCTGGGCGGCGCGCTCGCGATCGAGATCGTCGGCCTCGACCACGCCTTCGCCTTCACCTATCTCGTCTACGTGCTGATCGTGGTCGCGGTCGGCGGCCTGGGTTCGATCGGCGGCTCGCTTGCCGCCGCCCTGGTGCTCGGCATCAGCGACATGGCGGGCAAGTACTACTTCCCATGGCTGGGCGCATTCCTCATCTACCTGGTGATGGTGGGGCTCCTCATGTGGCGTCCGGCGGGCCTGTTTGGCAAACGCTGATCAATTTTTCGCGACGCAGGTGCGCTGGCGCTGGACCGAGATCGCCTTCTGGCTGGCGACGCTCCTGCCTTTCCTCGTCACGCCCGCGTATCTGCAGCTCGCGAGCCAGATCGCCATCACGGCGCTGTTCGCGCTGTCGCTCGACTTGATCCTCGGCTACGCGGGAATCGTCTCGCTCGGCCACGCCGCGTATTTCGGCGTCGGCGCGTACACCGCCGGCCTGCTCGCCAAGCATTACTGGGGCGAACCGCTCACGGGGCTGGTCCTTTCAGGCCTGGTGGCAGGGACCGTGGGCTATGTCACCAGCCACGTGATCGTACGTTTCCGCCACCTCGCGCTCATCATGCTGACGCTCGGCCTCGGGCTGCTGCTTGCCGAGGCGGCGAACAGCGCGAGCTGGCTCACCGGGGGCGCGGACGGCCTGCAGGGAGTGAAGCTTCGACCCTTGCTCGAGGTGTTTCGCTTTGATCTGTACGGCCGGACGGCTTACGCCTATTCGCTGGCCATTCTATTTGCATGTTTTCTGGTCTCGAGAAGGATCATCCATTCGCCCTTCGGCCTGGCGTTGCGCGGCATCCGCGAGAACGCGCTGCGCATGCCGGCGATCGGCGCGCCGAGCCGAGCGCACCTGCGCAAGGTCTACACCATCGCCGCAGTGATCGCCGGCATCGCGGGCGCGCTGCTCGCGCAGACAACCGAAACCGTCTCGCTGGAAGTGCTGTCGTTCGGGCGCTCGGCCGACGTGCTGGTGATCCTGATCCTCGGCGGCGCGGGCCGGCTTTACGGCGGCATCGTCGGCGCGATCCTCTACATGGTGGCGCGCGACCAGTTCTCGGGCATGAACCCGCAATACTGGTATTTCTGGATCGGCTTGCTGCTCGTCGCCGTGGTGATGTTCCTGCCCAACGGCGTGCTGGGAGGCGTCGCAAAATTCTTGCAACGAAAAAACTGAACAAGAAGTTCGGCTCGCTGGTCGTGGCGCAGGACATCGAGCTCGCGCTGCCGCAGGGGGTGCGCTACGCGCTGATCGGGCCCAACGGCGCCGGCAAGACGACGCTCATCAACCTCATCACCGGCATGCTGCGCCCGGACGGCGGCCAGATCCTGCTCGGCGCGGACGACATCACTTCGCTCGCGCCCGCCGCGCGCGTCAAGCGCGGCCTCGCGCGCACCTTCCAGATCAACACCCTGTTTCCCCACCTCACCGCGCTGGAAGCAGTGACGCTCGCAGTGCTTGAACGTGGAAACCATGCCGCAACCTGGTGGCGGCCACTCCCCGCGTACCGGGATGCGATCGAAGAGGCCTATAGTCTCATCCATTCATTGAATCTGGAAACAGCGTGCAATCGCACGACCCGAGAGCTGGCATACGGCCAGCAGCGGCTGCTCGAGATCGCGCTCGCGCTCGCCACTCGCCCGCGCGTGCTGCTGCTCGACGAGCCGGCAGCGGGCGTGCCCAAGGACGAGAGCGCCGCCCTGTTCGCTGCCATCGCCGGCTTGTCGCG
>WNGA01020392.1_pt1 | contig 14204 bp, 13 predicted proteins | sample 5400061 | NCBI WGS metagenome assembly WNGA01 (sample SAMN13153366, study PRJNA577476) | soil metagenome | isolation source: 100 cm soil or saprolite under grassland replicate 2 | place: USA:California | collected 2016-06-15 | reverse complement strand
TGTCGCAATCACGGCAGACGTCTCCGACCCTGCAACTCTCCAGGGAATGTTGGCATCACCGCCGCCTGAGGTATTGGCCGCGATGCAAGAGCATGGAGTCGTTCAACCGATCACTGCTTACGTCGAGCGGTAGGTAACTCGCCCGGTAACTCGCCCGGCCAGGTCACGCCGGCCTGGACAGGCGAGCCTGGGCGCGCGGCGCGCGCTGTGTCTTGTCCCCAACCAGTCAGTGCCCGTCGCCGCCGACAGCCTCCTCAGGCGTCATTCCTGAACACTGGCGCACGGGAGCGTCCTCAATCTGCTCACCATCGCGCGGTAGGTCAGAGAGAATCGGGTGTGATGCAAGTCTCGTTCGAGAAGACCGGAGCCCGACGCTACGGCGTGCTTGTGAATCGCGAGCGAGCGTCGAAGCTTGTGATGGACCCAGCGCCGGGCTATGACGACTATCTCCCGCACGACCTGCTCCATTTCGTGGCGGAGGCGGAGTGGAAGTTGAACGGGGCGGTGTTCGGCCAGCTTGCGGCGGGTGGCGACGCGGGAACGTTCCGGCCTGTCGACCCGTCCCTAGTAGCGCGCGCGATGCGTGATCGGAAGCGGCGCGCGGGTAAGCCGAAGGGTCGTCGATCGGAGGTTCTCGCGCACATCCTTGAGCACGCTTGGAACGCTCGCCATGGCCGCGAGCCGCTGCCGGCCGACTGGAAGGAGCAACTCGAATCCGCTCGCGTGTTGGGCGAACGACTCGAGCGTGTCGTCGACCGACTTGACGAGCTTGCCGAGCGCTGGCATTCGTTGCGCGTCGGCGAGCAGCTGACGCTTGAGTGGCCTCTCCCAGAGCGACGCTAGTCGCCGGCTTCGGCCGTCTGCCCTGATTCTCGCTCGGGGGACGGTGAAGGCGGCCGTCGGAGTGTCTTTACGAACGCCGGCTGGCACTGGCGGGCGCCGCACCCGGAGTGGAAGCCCGGCCCAGACGTGGGATCAGATGGTGTCGTCGTACGCGGTCGACACCGGCGACGGCGTCCTGCTGTTCGATCCGCTTGCCGTCCCGGACGAGCTCCGCGAGCGCGCGACCGCGGTCGTGCTCACGTGCCCATGGCATCGCTGCGACGCGCCGGAGCTTGGCCTCCCGATCTACGTGCCACCGCCCGACCCGCCGGATCCGGATCCCGTCCGCGGCGAGGTGTTCAGGGCCGGCGACACCCTGCCGTCGGCGTGCCCGCGTTCGAGGGCTTCGAGCCGAACGATCTCGTCCTGTACGTCGAGAGGCGCCGCGCCGTCCTCGTCGGCGACACGCTGATCGACCGCGGCAACGGGCTCGAGCTGAACCGCGATTGGCCAGGGGAGGGCGTCTCCGCCGAGCAGGTCATCGGCACGCTGCGCCCGCTGCTCGACCTGCCGGTCGAGCTCGTGCTGCCGACGCACGGCAGTCTGACCGAAGGCGCCGCACTCGAGCGCACACTCTCCTGAGCGAGATCGTCGAACTTCGTAGATGGATGCCCGCTTCGAGGGACATTCCCGAACTGGCCCAAGCCGCCGTACTGCCCTTTCTGGCTACTCAGCGAGAACCCGCCCGACGCTCGTCGAGATCCCCGTAGTGGTGCGAACAGAGTCTCTATTCTCCGACGATGGTTCCGAGGGCCCCGCTCGAACAGACCGAGGCCGGGCTTGTGCCCGCCGGGGAGGGATGGTTCGTATTGAACGCTCGCGAGGCCCTCTGGTTGCATCGCGAGGGCGTGTCCGCTAGCTGCGAATTCGGTAAGACGGAATTCCTGCAGGTCGGCATCTTCGTTCGCGTGCTCGGGCCGGGTGAGCCGATCGCGATGTACCACTGGGAAGCCGACCAGGAGGATTTTCTCGTGCTCTCCGGTGTGGGGCTTCTCATCGTCGAGGGCGAGGAGCGGCCGTTGCGGCAGTGGGACTTCGTCCATTGCCCGGCCGGGACGAAGCACATCATCGTCGGCGCCGGAGACGTGCCCTGCGTCGTCCTCGCAGTCGGTGCGCGTGAGCACCAGGGAGCCGCGGGCTGGGGTGCCTATACGGTGGACGAGGTCGCGCTCCGGCACGGTGCGGGCGTCGAAGAGGAGACGACCGATCCGAAGCAGGCATACGCTCGGGTCCCGCAGCGCGAGCCGACCCGATACCGCGACGGCTGGCTCCTCGGTTAGCTAGCTAGGCCCATCCTCCGGACTCAGGCGGTCACGCAGTCGGCTGCCCTCGGATCCCGCTCTCGTGGCTACATGCGCTCACCGGACTGGCGCGTCGACGAGGCGCGGACGACGAGCTCGACCGGCAGCACGGTCGCGCGCGTCGGAGCGTCGGCGTGCTCGATCAGCTCGACCGCCTGCGCCGCCGCCAGCGTGCCGAGCGCCTGGCGGTCCTGGCGGATCGTCGTCAGCGGCGGATGCGCGAGTGCGGCCGCCTCGAGATCGTCGAAGCCGACGACGGCGACATCGCGTCCCGGGCTCAGGCCGGATTCCCAGACCGCCTGGAGCACCGCGAGGGCCATCAGGTCCGAGGCGGCGAGGATGGCGGTCGGCGGGGCCGGGAGCGCCAGCAGCGCACACGTCTCGCGGTACGCGGAGGCGGACGAGAAGTCGCCAAGGCGAACGTAGTCGTCCGGCAGCTTGAGCCCGTAACGTTCGGCCTCGCGGCGAAACGCGGCGAGACGGTCGGACCCGGCCACCGTGTTGGTGCCGCCCGCGATGTGCGCGATTCGCCGGTGGCCGAGGGCGTACAGGTGGGCGAGCGCGAGCCGGACGCCTTCGTCGTGGTCCGAGCCGACGAACCCGGCGCGTGCGCCGCCGCACCTGACGTCGACGCCGACGAGCGGCAGCCGCCGGGCGGCGAGCTCGGCGATCAGCGGGTCGTCGTCGTCGACCCCGATCACGATCGCCGCATCGAAGCGGTGCCCCCGCTTGGCGTCGAGCGGCGAGATCTCGCTCCAGCCGTCGGCGGCCTGGAGCAGCAGCGGCTCGTAGTCCGACTGCGCAAGCCGGCGCGAGATCGCGCCGAGCACCTTCCCGAAGAAGATCACCGACAGATCCCGGTGCCCGGAGTTGTCGCCGACGACGACGGCGACGAGGCGCGTCTGCTTCGTCACCAGGGCTCGCGCGGCCGAATCGGCCGCGTAGCCGAGCGACGTCGCCGCCGTGCGCACCTTCTCGCGCGTCTGCGCGCTCACGTCGCCCTTCCCGTTCAGCACGCGCGAGGCCCGCCGAGCGACGTCGTGGATCGTAGGACGGTCGCTCACAGCTCCACGATATCGCCGGTGCAGCGGTGTCGATTTCCGCGTCGCCCGTTCGTCGTTCCAGCAACAGGTCGGAACCGCCGGCCGCTGCGTCCAAGGAGAGTGTCATGGCCCACCCCGTCATCCATGCCGAGATCCGCTCGGGAGACCCCGACGCGACCCGCGCCTTCTTTGCCGACTTGTTCGGCTGGACGTACTCCGACGGCGCCTTCCCCGGCTACTCGTTCGTCGACACCGGGGTCGAGGGTGCGATTCCGACCGCGATCGGCCCCCTGCAAGGCGGCGCCGACGCCGTCCTGTTCTTCGTGGGCGTCGAGGACGTCGAGGCCACGCTGGCGCGCACCGGGCAGCTCGGCGGCAAGACGATCCAGCCCGCCCAGAGCGTGCCCGGGGTGACGTTCGGGGTGCTCGCCGACGCGCAGGGCCACGTCGTCGGAGTCGCCGCCAATTGACCGCTCGCCCCTTCGAGGCGGGAGGGCCGCGCGAGGCGGCCCTCCCCTCGTGTTGTCTCAGTCGGCGGGCTGGAAGTAGTGCTGCTTGAGCCAGTGTGCGACCTTTTTTCCGAGCACTGCTCCCTGAACGTCGGCGGTGCGGAAGTGGATGCCGCCCCAGACGCGTGCGTCGATGATTTCCTTGAGTGCGTCGGAGAGCCGTTCGAATGAGCGCCAGGTGCGGGTGCGGGTGCTGTAGGCGCTGAAGCTGATCTTGTCGGTGCCGAAGAAGTTCTGCATCGTGTGCACGATCGCGCCGCTGCCGCAGCCGTGCGCCGAGGGGTGGTCGGGGAAGGGCGGAGTAGAGAGCGGCGGGCCAAAGTTGAGGCCGAGCGCGGACGCGCCCGGGTCGAAGAGCGGCGTCCAGTTTGGGTCGCCGTCGGTGGCGGGGTTGCCGTCGGCGTCGCCGGCGCGGATCGCCGCGATCGGGCGCCAGAACTGCCAGTAGTACTTGTCGTTGTAGCAGCCGATGAAGCCGTCGGCCGCAGCCAGGTCTTCCATCGCGAACAGGCGCGCGTTCGCGACGATGTCCAGGTCGGCGCGCGTGGCGACGATCGTGCGGGTGACGCCGTTCCAGAACGCGCCGTTGCCCTGCCAGAAGATCGCGGCTTCGGTCTGGTCTTTCGTCCGGGCCGTGCTGGTGAGGGAGCCCAGCCGCTTGACCTCGTTGAAATCGCGGGCGTAGGCGTCGCTCGTCAGCGGGTTGGGCCCGTCGCTGCGCAGCATCTCTACGTTGGGGACGATGAACGGTGTGACGTTCCCGACCCAGGCGGCGGGGTCCGGCGTGAAGAACGGCGGCACCGGCCGCCAGACGCCCGGCCCCTCCGGGAGCAACTCCGGCGCCGGCCCGCCGCGCCCGTCGTGTGCACGCGCGTCGAGCATCGCCTTTGCCGCCGCCTCACCGACGGCGATCCCTGCGGCCTTCGAGCCCGCCGGGTCGTCGGACAGCGGCGCGACGTAGCCGTCGTAGACCGGCTGCAGGATCGGCAGCTGCCCCGGGAACAGCCCGATCAGGACCTGGTAGGCGGCCGCAGCGACCGCCGCCTCCTTCGAGTCCCACGGGTTCGCCGGCGGCGCCACGAGATACGGCCTGTGCTGCACCTGGTCGATCGCGTTGACGGCGTCGTACACCGCCCCTTGCACCATCGCGAAGCTCAGCGCCGACACGGTCCGTCACCGCGTCCGCGCGGGCAATCCCGGGCGCGACCAGCGCGATGAGCGCCGCCAGGGCGATCAACAGCCCGGCGGCGCGCGTGCGATGCGCGTTCATAGCTTCTCCTTTCCGGACGCGACCGCCTCGACGACGCGGAACGGATCGAGCTCTGCGTGCGCCGCAACCTGCGCAGCCACCCGACCCGAGGGGGCGTCGAACATGAAGAAGCAGATCTCGTCCTCGGGAACGTAGATGGCGCCGTCGAAGCGGACGGCGAGGCCGGCTCGCGTCCCCTCCTCGGCAGCCGAGCGCGCCCGCCGCTCGCGCGCGGCACGCTCTCCGGCGTGGCCGCGGGCGAGGAAGGTCTCGACGAGGTAGCTCGGCACGCCGCCGACGCTAGGGACGAGGCGGCCCCTTGAAATCGCGAGAACCCCTGAACCTTGCCGCGGTGGCTCAGGACGCCGAGGCGAGCGTGCGCGCCAGCTGGGTCCGTGAGCGCACTCCGAGCTTGGCGTAGATGTGGGTGAGGTGCGTCTCGACGGTCCGCTCGCCAAGGGAGAGCGCCGAGGCGACCTCGCGGTTGGTGCGACCCTCGACGACGAGCGCCGCCACGCGCTGCTCGGCCGGCGAGAGGCCTTCGATGCGCGTGCGCCCGCCGATGCGTCCGAGCTCTGCGCGCGCCTTCTCCGCCCATGCGCGACCGAACGGATCGCTGGCCGCCTCGTGCCCCGCGACCGCCTGCTCGAGCAAGGCCATGGCCCCTGCGACGTCGCCCCTTGCCGCCGCGACGAGGCCGCGGCAGCGCGTCGCCTGGGCAAGCACGCGGTCGCGGCTGAGCCGGGCGGCGTCCGCTTCCCACGGGTCGAGCACGGCGACGGCGTCGTCGGCTCGCCCCAGCTCGAGCAGCGCCTCCACGTGATCGGCGCGCCACCAGGCCAGAGTCGGCTCGCGCGAGCCGATGATGCTCCTCGCCTGCTCCGCGACCTCGAAGCGCTCGGCGGCCCCGAAGGGATCTCCGGTCCAGAGCGCGACCTGCCCGAGCACCGCCTCATGGTAGGCGACGAACCACGGGTTCGGCCGACCCTCTGCGAGTACGCGCTCCGAGAGCCCGCGGGCCATGTCATGGTCGCCGCGATGGGCGGCGATGACCGCGACCGCATGTGCGAGGGCCGCGTTCGCGGGTTCGTCGCTCGCGTACTGCGCGAAGATCTCTCCTGCGTGGCCGGCATATTCGGCGGCCAGGTCGAAGCGACCGGCGTAGAACTCGACGAGGCTGAGGCGCCAGAGTGCCTCTTTGGCCGCCTGGTCGTCGCGCTCCTTCCACTCCTCGTAGAGCGGCTCGAGGAACGAACGCGCCCGGTCGACGCGACCGGAGAAGACGAGAGCACTCGCAAACTGCAGGCCGATCCAGAGCCGTCGCTCGGGATCCGCTGCCGTCGCCGCCAGCTCGTACGACGCTTGAGCTCCTCCGCGAGCTCGAGCGACGCCCGGGCGTGCCGCTCGGCGGCCTGGGGACCCTCCGTGAAGCGCACGTCCCAGCCGAGCTCCCCATGAATCTGCGCCAGCAGCGCCGGATGTTCTGCCGCCTCGGCGAGCGCCTCGCGGCGAAGGCCGATGCCGCGCTCGACGTTCACGTTCGCGGCCAGGTCGCTGAGCAGGATGAGCGCCTCGGCGCGCCGCCTTCCGCGAGGTGCGCTCGAGCGGTCGCGATCGCGCGGCGATGGCGATCCTCTCGGCCATCGGGAGGCGTCAGGCGAAGGGCATGCTCGCCGAGCTCGGCGGCGACGATCGGCGCGCCGCGGTCCTTTACCAGGGCGGCCGCGTGCTCGATCGCCGCCGCGGCGGCGGCATCCGGCTCTACCGTCGACAGGGCGAGGTGCCGCGCGCGACCCACGGGGTCTTGGAGCAGATCGGCGAGCGCGCGGTGGGTGAGCCGCCGCTCTCGCGCGGGGAGTCCCTGATAGACGACCGAGCCGAGTAGCGGGTGCGAGAAGCGCAACGCCCCGTTGTCTGCGTGTTCCAGCACGTGAGCGGCGAATGCCGGCTCGAGCACCTCCTCGGCGGTGCCCCCGGCGCCAAGGATCTCCGGCGGTGCGTCTCCCAGTGCGGAGATGAGGGCGAGCCCAATGCGGGTCGTGTCGGGGAGGCCGTCGAGTCTTGCGCGGACGAGCTCTTCCAGCGTCTCGGGCACGGGAAGCGGCTGCGTCGGATCGACGTTCGCCGCGAGAGTGCGGGCGAGCTCGAGCGCGTAGAACGGGTTGCCGCCCGACGTCTCGTGCACGCGCAGCAGCGTCGGACGAGCGAGCGTGCGGCCGAGCCGCTCCTGCAGCAGCCGCTGGATCGCGCCGAGGCTGAGCGGGCCGACTTGGAGCCGCTCGACCCGCCCGGTTCCGATCGCCCGCTCGAGCTCCGACCGTTCCACGCTCTCGCCGAGCCGGCGGGCGAGCAGCAGCAGCACGCGGTGGCGCTGGATCCGTCGCAGCGCGAACGCGAGCGCGCCGGACGACGACGGGTCGAGCCACTGCACGTCGTCCACGGCGAGCACGACCGGCCCGTTCGCGGCGAGAATCTCGAGCGCGCTGCGGACGGCGACGGCAAGCGTCCGCGGATCCGAGCCGTGACCCGCCTCCTCGATCAGCAGCGCGACCTCGAGCGCGCGGCGCCTCGGCCGAGGCAATGCCGGCAGAACCTCGTCGAGGACATCGTCGAAGACGTCGCCGAGCCCGACGTGTGCCAGCCCGCGCTCAGCCTCAGCCGGCCGCGAGGACAGAACCCGCAGCCCGCGCTCGCGCGCCGCTGTCACGCCCGCGAGCCAGAGCGTCGACTTTCCGATCCCCGCCTCGCCCTCCAGCACGAGCGCAGCCGATCCCTCGGCCGCGCGGTCGAGAAAGGCGCTCAGGACGCCGAGCTCCTCCTCTCTGCCCACGATCTGCCCGGCCATTTCCCCCACGACGAGTGTGACACGGACGAGCCGCGAAGTCAGCAGCGGCCTGGCTGCCGATCGTTCGGCTGAGCAGAGTACGGATTACCGCACCATCGGAAGTCGGCTCGCCCGATTGGCCGGGCCGCGCGCGGCTGGCAGCCTGGACTCGCAGTGATCGGCTCGAGAGACGAGGGGGAAACATGAACGTCAATTTCGCGGCGCGCGCCGGGCGGTGGAGCGCCGGCCATTGGAAAACGGCCGTCTCGGCCTGGCTCGCCTTCTGCGTGGTCGCGATCGCGCTGGGCGCGGTCGCCGGCACCAAGATGCTGAAGCAGGCGGACACCGCCGCCGGCGGAACGAAGAAAGCGGAGCAGATCCTGCGCAGCGCAGGTTTTCCGAATCAGGCTGCCGAGAGCGTGCTCGTCCAGTCGAAGACGCAGACCCTGAGCGATCCCGGCTTCCGTGCCACGGTCAGCGACGTCGCCCGCACCGTCGGGGCGCTCCCGCAGGTGCAGAGAGTGCGCTCGCCGCTTCGGCCGGCGAACTCCGGTCAGGTTGCGCAGAACCGGCAGTCGGCGCTGGTCCAGTTCGAGATCAGGGGTGAGCAGGACAAGGCAGACAAGAAGGTGCAGCCGATCCTCGACGCGGTCGACCGGGTCCAGCAGCGGCACTCGGGCTTCACCGTGGCCGAGTTCGGCTTCGCGAGCGCGACGCACGAGCTCAACGACACGCTCAACAAGGACTTCCAGCGAGCGGAGTACTCCTCGCTGCCGGTGACACTGGCGATCCTGCTCGTCGCCTTCGGCGCGCTGGTCGCGGCCGGGCTGCCGGTGCTGCTCGCCTTCTCGGGCGTGCTCGCCACGATCGGCCTGTCGTCGCTCGCGAGCCATGTCGTCGCCGCCGGGGATGCCACCCAGTCGGTGATCCTGCTGATCGGGATGGCGGTCGGGGTCGACTACTCGCTCTTCTACCTGCGTCGTGAGCGCGAGGAGCGGGAGAAGGGGCTGTCGCCCGGGGCGGCGCTGCTCAAGGCCGCCGGCACTTCCGGTCACGCCGTCTTCGTGTCGGGGCTGACGGTGCTGATCGCGATGGCCGGGATGCTCTTCACCGGCAACGCCGTCTTCACCTCGATCGCGGTCGGCGCGATGCTGATGGTCGCGGTCGCCTTGATCGGGTCGCTGTCGATCCTGCCTGCGCTGCTCGGGAGGCTCGGCCACCGCGTCGACAAGGGCCGGATCCCGCTGCTGGCCCGCCGCCGCGGCGGCGAATCGCGGCTCTGGAGCTTCGTGCTCGACCGCGTCATGCGCCGGCCGGCGCTCGCGGCCGCGCTCTCGGGCGGCGCGCTGCTCGCCCTGGCCGTCCCGACGCTCTCGCTGCACACGCAACTGCCGAGCTTCACCGACCTGCCCAAGTCGCTGCCGATCGTCCGCACCTACGAGTCGATCCAGCGAGCCTTCCCGGGCGCGCAGACGCCGGCCAAGATCGTCGTCGGCGCCGACGACGTGAGGGCGCCGCGGGTGCAGCAGGCGATCGCGGAGCTGAAGCGGCAGGCGCTCGCAAGCGACCAGATGTTCGAGCCGATCTCCACGGACGTCAACCCCGACCGCACGGTCGAGACGGTCTCTGTCTCGCTGCAGGGTGACGGCAGCAACGGGGCGTCGGTCGCGGCCCTGCAGACCCTGCGCGACCGGGTGATCCCGGCGACGCTCGGGACGGTGCCGGGCGTCGAGGCGGCAGTCACCGGCGAGACCGCCGGCACGCACGACTTCAACCAGCAGATGAAGAGCCACGCGCCGTTCGTGTTCGCCTTCGTGCTCGCGCTCTGCTTCCTGCTCCTCCTGGTGACGTTCCGCTCGCTCGTGATCCCGCTCAAGGCGGTGCTGCTCAACCTGCTCTCCGTCGGCGCCGCCTACGGCCTGCTCGTGCTCGTCTTCCAGCACCGCTGGGCGGAGGGGATCCTCGGCTTCCACTCGAACGGCGCGATCACCTCCTGGCTGCCCTTGTTCATGTTCGTGATCCTGTTCGGGCTCTCGATGGACTACCACGTCTTCATCCTCAGCCGCGTGAAGGAGCTCGTCGACGAGGGGATGCCGACGGAGGAGGCGGTCGCGACGGGAATCAGGCGCACCGCGGGGACGGTGACGAGCGCCGCAGTGGTGATGGTGGCCGTGTTCGCGATCTTCGCCAGCCTGCGCACGCTCGACATCAAGCAGATGGGCTTCGGCCTCGCGGCTGCGATCCTGATCGACTCGACCGTCGTCCGTGCGGTGTTGCTGCCCGCCGTGATGAAGCTGCTCGGCGAGTGGAACTGGTACCTGCCGCGCTGGCTCGAGTGGCTGCCGCGGATCGAGCTCGGGCATGAGCCGCGCGAGCGGACGCGCGTGCGCGAGCGGCTGCCCGAGGGGCCGCCGGCCTTCGAGTACGAGTAACCTCGTGGGCGGGAAGGTGACTCGATGAAGGAAGAGCACCGGGAGCTGCTCGAGCAGTTGGGGTCGGCGCGGCGGGTCCTCGTCGTCGACGACCACCCGAGCTTCCGTCGCTGTGCGCGCACGCTGCTCACGGCGGAGGGGTTCGAGGTGGTAGGCGAGGCCGAGGACGGGGCGGCGGCGATTGTCCTTGCCGCCGAGCTCGAGCCCGAGATCGTGCTGCTCGACATCCAGCTCCCGGACGCGGACGGGTTCGAGGTCGCTTCGCGCCTACTGGCTCACGACCGTGAGCTGGCGATCGTGCTCGTCTCGAGCCGCGACCGCGCCGACTACGGCTCGCTGATCGAGGCGAGCGGGGCCCGCGGCTTCGTCGCCAAGGCCGACCTCACAGGCGCCGCAGTCGAGAGCCTGGTCGAATGAGCCACCAGGCGCTCGCATCTGCGTCCTCGGCGGCGGCGCAGCGGGCGAGGGACGGCCCCGCGGCGCATCTGCGCGGGGCATTGCCGCTTGGGCTTGCCGTCGCGGCGCTGGCCGCGACGGGCGGCGCCGTGTACACGACCGCCGTCAGCCGGCACGCGCCCAACCCGCTCGGCCATGCCGTCCTCGCGGTCGTCGTCTGTCTGTCGTTCGTCGGTACCGGTCTCGTCGCACTCCGGCGGCCGCCGTACGTCCGCTTCGGGCTGCTGCTGGCCGCGGTCGGGTTCTCGTCGCTGCTCGGCGCTTTCCACGACGCGAACGGCGCGGTCGTCTACACGATCGGCGTTCTGACCGCGAACCTCGTGTTCGCGGTGCTCGTGCACGCGCTGCTCGCCTTCCCCAACGGCCGGCTCGGCTCGCGGCCGAACCGCCTCCTCGCCCTCGTTGCGTACCTCGACGTCCTCGCGCTGCAAGCCGTCGCCGTCCTGTTCGACCCGCTCACGCGCTGGCACAGCGACCACCCGCGGAACGCCGCCCTGATCGACTCGCACGCGACCCTCGCCACCGCGCTCGAGGAGGTCGAGGCGGCCGTCGCGGCCGGGGTCGCGCTGGCGGTCATCCTCGTGCTCTCGCGGCGCGCCCGAGCGGCGACGCCGGCGGCCCGGCGGCAGCTTGCGCCGGTTCTCGTCGGCGGCAAGGTCGCGCTGCTCCTCTTCTCGGCCGGGCTCGTGCTGGCCCCGCTCTCTTCGAGCGCGGCGGTGATCGGCATCGGGTTCGGACTGCTCGCCGCGGTTGCGCTGCCGGGTGCCTTCCTCGGCGTCCTTCTCCACGGGCGGCTCTCGCGGGCGGCGGTCGGCGAGCTGCTCGTCGAGCTACGCGAGCCGGGGCAGCCGCCCGGGCTGCATGACGCCCTCCGACGCGCCCTCGGAGATCCCACGCTCGAGCTCGCCAACTTCCGGCCGGAGGACGGTGCATATGTCGACCGCTTCGATGAGCCGATCGCGTTGCCCGGACCGGGCGCCGCGCAGGTCGCGACGCCGATCGACCACCAGGGCGAGTCGATCGCGATGCTCGTCCACGATCGCTCGTTGCGGTTGCGGCCGGAGCTGTTGGACGCGGTCAGCGCGGCGGCCGGCTTCGCGCTCGCCAACGAGCGCGCGCTCGAGACGGTGCAGCGGGTGGAGGCGCGAAACCGCGCGCTGCTGGACGCCATCCCCGACCTGATGTTCCGCCTCGCCCGCGACGGCACCTACCTCTACGTCCGGGCCGACGATCCGTCGAGTCTGCTGCGGCCCCCGGAGGAGCTGATCGGCAGCAACGTGCGCGCGGTCCTCCCACCCGACGTCGCGGACGCCGTTCTCGCCTGCATCGAGGGGGCGCTCGACACCGGCGCAATGAGCTCGGTCGAGTACGAGCTGACGATCGGCGGCGTCGCCCGCTGCTTCGAGTCGCGCATGGTGCCCAGTGGCGCCGACGAGGTGGTGACGATCGTCCGCGACTTCACCGAGCAGCGGCAGGCGGAGGCCGAGCAGCGCCGGCTGGGCGAGGAGCAGGCGGCGTTGCGCCGGGTCGCGACCCTCGTCGCCGGAGACGCGCCGCCGGAGGAGGTGTTCCAGACGGTCACCGAGGAGGTCTGTCGGCTCCTCGGGATCCCTTCCGCCGTGCTCGAGCGTTTCGAGGATCCGGAGACGGCGACGATCGTCGCCCGCTACGGCGATCGGGCGCTCGGCGAGTTCGAGGTGGGAACGCTCGTCGGGCTGGAGGAAGGCCTCGCGGCGCTGCGCGTGCTGCGGACCGGGGCTCCCGCGCGCGTCGACAGCTACGACGAGCTCCCCGGTGAGATCGCCGAGCGGATGCGCGCGCTCGGCTTCCGCTCGACCGTCGCCGTGCCGATCACGGTCGCCGGCGCGACGTGGGGTGCGCTGATCGCTGCGCTCCGGGCAGCCGAGTCACTGCCGGCGGAGACCGAACGCAGGATGCAAGCCTTCGACGAGCTCGTCGCGCTCGGGCTCGCGAGTGCGCACGCTCGGGACGAGCTCGCGGCCTCGCGGCTGCGCATCGTCGAGGCCAGCGACGCGGAGCGGCGACGGCTCGAGCGCAACCTCCACGACGGCGCCCAGCAACGGCTCGTCGCGCTCTCCGTCGCGCTGCGACTCGCACAGGGCAAGGTCCGCGCCGGCCCCGACGAGGCGGAGGAGCTGCTGGAGGTCGCCGCCGAAGAATTGAGCGAAGCGCTGACCGAGTTGCGCGAGCTCGCACAGGGCATCCACCCCGCCGTGCTCACCGAGCGCGGCCTCGAGGCCGCGCTCGAGGTGCTCGCCGCCCGGGCGCCGCTTCCGGTCGCGCTCGACGTGGCACTGCCCGAGCGGCTGCCCGAGCCCGTCGAGGCCGCCGCCTACTACGTCGTCTCCGAGGCGCTCGCGAATGTCGTCAAGCACGCCGGCGCCGACTCGGTGCGCGTGCTCGCGGTGCGCGTGAACGGGTACGCCCTCGTCGAGGTCGAGGACGACGGGGCGGGTGGTGCCGATCCCGGAGGCTCCGGGCTTGGCGGCCTGCGCGACCGCGTCGAGACGCTCGACGGCAGGCTCGAGATCGAGAGCTCCACCGGCCGCGGCACGCTCGTGCGGGCCGAGATTCCCGTGCGCACGCGCAGGCTGGACGGAGCCGGCCGGGACGCATGACGCTCACGCTGCGCGCGGTGATCGCCGACGACTCGACGCTGCTGCGGGAGGGACTCACGCGCCTGCTCGAAGAGGCGGGGATCAAGGTGGTCGGGCAGGCGAGGGACGCGGACGAGCTCCTGCTCAAGGTGCGCAGCTACCACCCGGACGTCGCGATCGTCGACATCCGCATGCCGCCGACGCAGACCGACGAGGGCATCCGGGCCGCGCGGGAGATTCGCGCGAAGCACCCCGAGACGGGCGTGCTCGTCCTCTCCCAGCACGTCGCGCACACCTATGCGGTCGAGCTGCTCGGCGACAGTGCGGAGGGGCTCGGATACCTGCTGAAGGACCGCGTCGCGGACGTGGAGGAGTTCACCGGGGCTGTCCGCCGCGTCGCCGAGGGGGGCTCCGCGCTCGACCCGCTGGTGGTCACCGAGCTCGTCGGGCGCAACCGCAGTGACGATCCGATCGAGCGGCTTTCGCCGCGCGAGCGCGAAGTGCTCGAGCTGATGGCCGAGGGCCGCTCGAACCAGGCGATCGGACAGCAGCTCTTCATCTCACCGCGTGCGGTCGAGAAGCACGTGACCAGCATCTTCACGAAGCTGCGTCTGCCGGTGGCCGCCGAGGACCACCGGCGCGTGCTCGCCGTGCTGCGCTTCCTCGGCGCATAGCCGGCGCGCGGCAAAGGTCGGCGTTGGCGCACCAGAAGCACGAGTTCGGATAGCCGCACCCCCGAAGACCCGAGCGCCGTACTGCCCAGCCCGGGCGCGACGGCCACGCTCTGGTTGCGATGCCAGAGCTGCGCGAAAGAGGCCCCCGGCACGAGCTCGTCGAGCTCCAGGCTTGGTATCTCCACAGCCTGCGGCCGAAGGTCGTGCACGCGGCCG
>WNGA01008934.1_pt1 | contig 14210 bp, 12 predicted proteins | sample 5400061 | NCBI WGS metagenome assembly WNGA01 (sample SAMN13153366, study PRJNA577476) | soil metagenome | isolation source: 100 cm soil or saprolite under grassland replicate 2 | place: USA:California | collected 2016-06-15 | reverse complement strand
CTCAAAGTCACACTCGAGGCCGCCGCCTGAACACCTGAAGGCGAACCCATCCGAGCCATCGCCCCTCGGGCCTACGGCCCGACCGCTGACGCGTGCGCTTTTCGCCCGACAACCCCCGCCGGGATTCACACCTCAGCCTTTAGCCCGACATCGTTGGAAGCAGCTTCTTCATCTCTCTCCCTTTCCCGAGGAGCTGAGCCTCGGTGACGCCGTGTGCCTCGTTCTCTCGGACAGAACGTACGAGGCGCGAGCGTTGCTCTCTTCGGGGAGTTCCCTGGACCTTCCGACTAGGAATGGCAGCCGTCTTAGGGGTGCCCTGGCGTTGTATCGGGGAGACGGGCCCCGTACCTTCTGGGCATGTTCGTTGGTCGAGGGGCAGAGCGGGCGCAGATCGGGCGCCTTCTCGAACGTGCGGCGACAGGTGGCGGCGGCGCCCTCGTCTTGCGTGGAGAAGCGGGCGTGGGCAAGACCGCGCTCCTCGAGCAGGCGGTGGACGCGGCGGAAGGGTTCCGAGTCCTGCGCGCCCTCGGCGTCGAGTCCGAGGCCGAGCTTCCGTTTGCGGCGCTGCACGAGCTCGTCGGTCCGGTCGTCGGCCTGATCCGGGGGCTGCCCGAGCCGCAGTCGAAGGCGCTGCGCGCGGTGCTCGCGCTCGAGGAGATCGAGAACCCCGATCCCTTCTCCGCCTACGCGGCGACGCTGGGACTTCTTGCGGCGGCGGCGGCCGAACAGCCCGTCCTTTGCGTGCTGGACGATGCGCACTGGCTCGACCAGGCGTCGGCGGAGGCACTCGTCTTCGCGGCGCGGCGGATCGACCGCGATCCAATCGCGATGCTATTCGCGATCCGGGATCCCGCGGAGGCGGCGTTCTCGGCCCCGGGGCTGGCTGAGCTCCGAGTCGATGGCCTGACAGTCGAGGAGGCGAAGTCACTCCTCGCTGCCAGCACGCCCTCGGTCCTGCCGGCCGTGGTCGACCGGCTCGTGGAGAGTGCGAGAGGCAACCCGCTCGCGTTGCTGGAGTTTGCCGCGAGCGCGAGGCAGGACGACGAGAGCGGGCAACCGCTGCCGGTGAGCGAGGCGGTCGAGCGAGCGTTTCTTGCGCGGGCATCGCGGCTGTCCGCCGGGGCACAGCGGGCGCTGCTCCTGGCTGCGGTCTGCGACCCTAGAGACCCGGAGGCGCTCTGGGCCGCGCTCGAGTCAGAGCAGGTTTCGAGCGATTCGCTCGCCGAGGCGGAGCGGGCGGGTTTGATCGTACGCGGCCGGCGGCTGCGCTTTTCGCACCCGCTAGCACGGTCGGCGATCTACTACTCGGCGCCTCCTGCCGAGCGCCGCGCCGCCCACCTCATCCTCGCCGAGACGACGAGTGCCCCTGACCGGCGCACCTGGCAGCTCGCGGCGGCCGCGCCGGGACCGGACGAGCAGGTCGCGGCGGCACTCGAGCAGGTGGCTGCCGACGCACGCAGGCGCGCCGGCGTCTCCGCTGCAGCCGCCGCGCTCGAGCGCGGCGCGCGATTGACGCCGGACGAGGAGGCGCGGGCGCGGCGCCTGTTCGAGGCGGGCCTTGCGGCCGAGGCTGCGGGCCGGCTCGACCGGGCCGAGCAGCTTCTCGCCGAAGCGGCGGAGCTGGCCACCGACGCGGAGCTGCACGCGGACGCCGTCGCGCGCCGCTCGTACCTCCTCTTCGACCGCGGCGAGTTCGAGCGGGCGCTCGAGCTGGCGACCGCCGAGGCAAGACGGGCGGCGGGATCGACCGCCGCCCGGGTCCTCACCGCCGGTGGCGCCGTCCACGCTCTGGTGCATCGGCTCGACATTCCGGCCGCCCGCGCAACGGCCGAGCGCGCCGCCGAGCTGGCTGGCGCAGGGGTTCGTCAAGACCTCGACCTCTGCCACATGCTCGCGTGGACGTGGGAGCTGTCCGGCCAGACGCAACAGGCGCTTGAGCTCGCGCGCGAGTGTGCGGACCGAACGGACATGGGCACCGTCCTTGCCATCGATTACGCGGCGCACTTCATCGTCCTCGAGGACTACGAGCGCGCACGCGATCGCCTCGAGCTGATCGTCGAGCAGGCTCGGAAGGCGCACGCCCTCGGCAACCTGTCCTATGCGGTCGACATGCTGGCGCGCTTGGAGCTGCGAATGGGGCGGCCGACCCCCGCCTACGCCGCCTCGCTCGAAGCGATTCAGTTGACCGAGCCGCTCGGCAACGACGTTGCCCTCGCGTCGTCGCTCGCACGGCTCGCGCTCGTCGAAGCAACGCTGGGACGCTACGACGCCGCGAACGCTCACGGCCGTCGCTCGCTCCGGATCACGGCCGCTCGGGGGGACCGCTACAACGAGGTCCGCGCTCGCGAGGGGCTCGGCCTAGAGGCGCTCGCTCGCGGCGACGTTGCAGCCGCCGCGGACTGGCTCGAGCCGGCGGCCCAACTGCTCGCGCACGGAGGCGTTCGCCTGCCGAACACGTTCCCCCTACACGGCGATCTGATCGAGGCGCAGGTGCGGTTGGGCAAGCAAGCCGAAGCGTCGAAGCAGCTCGCTCGCCTGCTCGAGAACGCCGCACTGACCGAGAGCCGCTGGGCGCGTGCCGTCGGCGCCCGGTGCGGTGCGCTGCTCGCGGACGATGCCGAGGCGGGCGAGGCGTTCGAGGCGGCGCTCGAGCTCCACGAGGCCGACCCCAACGACTTCGAGCGCGCCCGGACACAGCTCGCCTACGGGGAACGGCTTCGCCGGCTCCGGCGGCCGCGTCTTGCGCGCGAGCAACTGCACCTGGCGCTCGAGACGTTCGAACGGCTCGGCGCACGCCCGTGGGCCGAGCGGGCCCGGGCGGAACTGCGGGCCAGCGGCGAGCGCCTGCGGAGCCGAAAGCCCGTGGCGCACGAACAGTTGACGCCCCAAGAGCTCCAGGTCTCGCTCGGGGCCGCGGAGGGACTGACGAACAAAGAGATCGGGGCGCGGCTCTTCCTCAGCCCGAAAACGGTCGAGTTCCACTTGGGGCGCGCCTATCGCAAGCTCGATGTGCGGTCTCGAGCTGAGCTGATCAAGCTGTTCGCGCAGCAGGCTGCGGCGGCGCAACGCCTGCCGGCGTGACGCCCGGCGAACGGTCGCTGGTTATGGTCACACGCCGGGAGGAGAGTCGTGTTTCCCGATCCCGACCACCGTGAGCGGAACCGTGTTGTCGGATTTGGAGACAAAGTGGGTCAACAACAGGTCAACAGGGTCCCGCTAGCAGGCCCGATGTCAGCACAGTCGATTTCGCTTAGTGATGCTCCCTTGCGAGCTCACCTGAGAGCACGCGAAACCAGCGGGATCCACTCTTAATCCCAAGGTCGAAGGTTCGAATCCTTCACGGCCCCTGAGACCCGAGAAAACACGAGGGCACGCGAGATTCGGGACGCGTCGATTGTCCAGTCGTCCGAGCTCCGACAGCTCTTCACAGCACACCACGAATCCCAAGGTCAATCCGTGGGCGCCAAGGCGCGCTCGACTGCCCTGCAGGCGAGAAACCGGATTTGAGCGTCTCGAACGCACCGTAGAGGTCAACGGAAGGTCAACATGTAGCCGCGAGTGCGACCGCGGCGGACGCCAAGGCATGTCCTGCGTCACCACATGGTGGTAGTTACTGTTTTGTCCGCCGGCTTCGAGAGAGGCAGTGTGACGTTCCGTTTCAGACCGATGAGACAGTCGGACGCGGAGGCGATCGCGGGCTGGCACTACCCTGAGCCGTTTTCGTTTTACGACTGGGCAGCCGATCCACGCGATCTCGCCGAGTTGCTCGACCCGACTGCGCGTGGCGACGGGTACTTCGCCGTCGAGGACGAGGCGAACAACCTGGTCGGCTTCTTCCACTACAGGGAGCCCCACGGTGACAGGCTCGAGATCGGCCTCGGCCTGCATCCGGAACGCACAGGACAAGGCCTCGGGAGGAGCTTCGTTGAGGCGGGGCTCGACTTCGGCCGCCGCCGGTTCGCGCCCACGGAGTTCACGCTTTCCGTCGCCAGCTTCAACCGCCGGGCGATCACCGTGTACGAGCGGGTGGGCTTCTCTGCGGTCCGCGTCTTCGCCCACTGGACAAACGGTGGCGAGTGGGAGTTCGTGGAAATGCAACGACCCGCCTAACGAAAGGTGCCCTTTCGCGCCCGCGACAGCTCGGGCGCGCTACTCCATACTCCTGGGGCGGTCTTGAAAACCGCTGGGCCGCGAAGCGGCCCCGGGGTTCCTGCTCGACGTTGGCTTCGGCGGAGGTGAGGGCGCGCCTGGGCCGCGGCGCCGGCGGCTGCGAGAATACGAGACACACGCTGGCGATGGCTTCACCGCGACGATCCAAGTGCGCGCTGCCGACCAAGGGGCGTCGAGACTCACGTGACTCGGGAGAGCGTCCACTCGGTCAGCTCATTCTCGGACGCCGCTTTCCCGCAACCGGCCACGCGGCCAAAGGACGCGCCGGTGTCGACGAGGGCTGAGAGAGCCGTGCAGCCAGGGGATCGAAAGCTACTCGGCAGACACGCAGAGCTCCAGGCGCTGGTAGGTCTCCTCGGCCCGCCTGAAGACCGCCCTAGCGCTGCGGTCCTCGCAGGTGAGGCCGGCATCGGCAAGACGACGCTCTGGCTCGCGGCCTGTGAGGCTGCTGCGCAGCGCGGCTACGAGGTTCTCGCGTCGCGGCCATCCGAAACGGAGGCTCGTTTTTCGTTCGTCGGGCTCGCCGATTTGGTCGACCAGCGGAACGCGGAGACATTGGCCGAACTGCCGGGCCCACAACGGCGAGCGCTCGAGACGGCGCTGCTGCTCGCCGACCATGAAGACCAACGTGCCGACGAGCATGCGGTCGCCGCTGGCTTCCTCAACACGCTCCGAGCGCTCTCCGCGCGCCAACCGCTGGTGCTGGCCGTTGACGACGTGCAATGGCTCGACGCGCCCTCGTTGGCCGTCGTTCGGTTCGCTCTGACGCGCCTGCGGAACGAGCCTGTCGTTGGGCTCTTCGCCAGCCGAGGGCGTGCCCCTAGCTGGCTGGCTCGAGCCCTACCTGCGGAGAGGATCCTGACGATTGACCTCGGGCCGCTCAGCATCGGCGCACTGCACGAACTCCTCAGGCTACGCCTGGGCACGGCGTTTGCGCGCCCTGCCCTCGTGCGCCTTTGGGAGACTTCGGGGGGCAACCCGTTCTTCGCCCTGGAGCTAGGCCACGCGCTGCAGCGACGCGGTGGGACGCTCGAGCCCGGAGACGAGCTTCCGCTACCAGACAACCTCGACGACCTCGTTGACGAGCGGCTGGGAACGCTCACGGCTCCCGCGGAGCAGGCCACACGTACGGTCGCGTTGCTCGCGGAGCCGACAGCTCGCCTGGTCGAAGCAGCAGTGGGTCCGGCGACAGACGGACTGCGCGATGCGATCGGCGGACGTGTACTCGAGGTCGATGGTGAACGGCTCCGCTTCAGTCATCCTCTCCTCGCCTCGGCGACTGTCGCGCGGATGCCGTCCAAGTTCCGCAGGGATCTCCATGCGCGCCTGGCGACGGTTGTCGCCGACGAGGAAGAGCGGGCGCGTCACCTTGCACTCTCGGCCATCGGCCCCGATCCAGTGGTGGCCGAGGCCCTGGAAGCAGCGGCTCAGCGCGCGCTCTCGCGCGGTGCGCCACCGGCTGCCGCCGAGCTGGCAGAACACGCTTTGCGGCTCACGCCCACGGCGGACGAGCAGGTCGTCCTTCGTCGCACCGTGCAGGCAGCCGACCGCGTGTTCGAAGCAGGAGACAGCGCCCGCGCGATCGCGCTCCTCGAGCGCATCCTTCCGACGGTGCGGCCCGGGATGGACCGCGCGGAGATCTTGCGGCGGCTCGCAGGCGCCTACAGCATGGCGACCGGCCCCGAGACCGGCTTGGCGCTATATCGGGAGGCGCTCGCCGAGAGCACCGGTAATGATTCCCTCGAGGCCGAGATTCAACTGGCGATCGCCGACACGCTCAGGTTCACGACCGGCATGGCCGAGGCCGAGCCGCACGCCGAGGCGGCGGTCCGCGCGGCCGAGCGCGCCGGCGACGACTCGATTCTCTGCAGTGCTCTTGCCGTGTTCGGTCTTATCCACTTCAAGCTCGGCCACGGGATCGACCACGAGATCATGGCGCGCGCCATCGCACTCGAGGAGTCAGTTGAGATTCCCTTCGGGATGTGGAGCCTGCGGCCGAAGGGTGTCCTCTGCGATCAGTTGTTCTGGTCGCACGATCTCGAGGCGGCCCGATCCCTGACGAACGAGCTTCTGGAGGCGGCTCGCGAGCGCGAGGACGTGCGGGTGGAGACGGAATTGCTCTGGTACCTCGCGATGATCGAGTGGCGAGCCGGAACCTGGGACCGTGCCGCAGAGCTGGCTGATCTGACCCGCGCCCAGGGCGAGCAGCTGAGCGAAGGGATTCCGCCGGTCAACGAATGGCCGCGAACGTTGATCGCCGCGCACCGTGGCCTCGTCAAGGAGGCGCGCGCTTGGGCCGAGGACGCGCTCGTCCGCGCGGAGACCGCGGGCGTCGGGACCGCGCAGGCAGGCCATCTCTGGGTCATCGGCTTCATCGAGCTTTCGCTCGGCAGAGCGCAGGACGCGTTGCCGTGGCTAAGACGTGCGAACGAGCTTCGCGTGGCAGTCGGCCACGGCGAGCCCGGTCAGTGCTGGGAGCTTCCCGACCTGCTCGACACCCTTATCGCTCTCGGAAGGTTGGACGAAGCCGAGGCGGCCGTCACTCCATGGGAGGACTCGGCTCGCCAGCTCGACCGGGCTTGGGCGTTGGCGCTTGCTGTGCGATGCCGCGCATTGATCGTCGCAGCGCGAGGCGATCTCGCCGGGTCGCTCGACCTGTTCGACCAGGCACTTGCCCAGCACGAGCGCACGCAAGATCCGTTCCAACGCGCTCGGACGCTGCTTGCGCTGGGGGCCACCCAACGTCGGGCAAAACAACAGCTTGTGGCGCGCGCGACACTCACGCAAGCGGTCGATATCTTCGACGAACTCGGTGCTTCGTTGTGGGTCGAGCAGGCGAGAATGGAGCTTGGCCGCATCGGCGGCCGCGCGCCCACGGGGGACGATCTGACGGCGAGTGAGCGGCGGGTCGCGGCTCTTGTTGCCGAAGGTCGGACGAACCGTGAGGTCGCGGCCGCACTTTTCCTCAGCGAGCGCACGGTCGAGAGCCACCTCACACACGCGTACGCCAAGCTCGGAGTCCGCTCGCGCACCGAGCTCGCCCGCGTCTTTCGGTAGTCGAGCAGAGGAAACTTCCGGGGTTTCCACGTTTCCAACCGGGCTCATCGGCCTTAGCGTCGGTCACATGCCGAGCTACCTGGTCGAGACTCACCTGGCACGCGACGACCTCCGTGGACGCGCCTCGAGAGAGCAGCGGGCGCGAGAAGCGGCCGAGGAGCTGAGCCGGCTCGGCACGGACATCTACCTCGAAGGGACGATCCACGTCCCCGAGGACGAGATCTGCTTCTTCGTCTTCGACGCCCCGTCAGGTCGAGACGCTGCGCGGGCCGCGGTCCAGGCCAGGCTCGATCCGCTCCGCGTCGTCGAGGCGATCTCGTCCGGAAAGGAGAAGGTATGAACGTGGAAGCAAAGCCCGCGCCCTGGAGACGCGGAGGGGATGCGACGAAGAGTCGTATCTGGAAACCGCTCCGGCTGCTGCTCGCAGCCGGCCTTGCGGCGACGGTACTCGCGGCGCCGGCGCATGGCAGCGCAGCCACGCGCGACACGAGCCTGGTATTCGGGTTCGGCAGCGCGAACCAGGTCTCCGGCGCGTGGTCGGCGCTCGTTCGCAACGACAACGGGGTGGCGATGACATTCCACACGAGCGGGCTCGCGCCCGGCAGCGCGACCACCGTGTGGTGGGTGGTCTTCAACCACCCGGAGCTCTGCACGCATCCTGACCTCGTGCTCGGGCTTCGCTGTGGCGAGGGCGACCTGCCGCCGTTCGGCGGCGATCCGGTCGTGCAGGCCTCGGTGCTCTACGCCACCGGACACGTGATCGGCGGGAACGGGACGGGGAACTTCGGCGCCTACCTGATCGAAGGTGACACTACCGGCGCCCTCTTCGGTCCGGGCCTGCTCGACGCACGGGTAGCCGATGTCCACCTGATCGCCCGCACGCATGGCCAGGCGATCCCGGGCCTCATCCCCGAGCAGATCGGCACCTTCAACGGGGGCTGCCTGCCGGGTGAGCCGAACGCCGGCCAGTGCATGAACGTTCAGGCCTCACCGCACGAGGCGACTTGAGGGCAAGAGCAGCATGACGAGGCCGCCCGCACGACATTCCGACTGCGGAAATGAAGAGGCGAGCACCGGACGCTCGGCAATCGAGCCGACGATCACGCGGCGCCGGCTGCTGCAGACGGCGGGCGTGGGCGGCCTCGGGCTGCTCTTCCATGACGGAGGATTGGCCCGGCGAATCCTTCCTCGAGCGAGGACGACGACTCCGGACGGGAACGTCGTCCTGCGCTGGAACGACGCGCTCCTCCAGGGCGTACGCGACTCGAAGGTCGGGCCGCCGATGGTGGCGCGGGCGCTGGCGGTCGCGCACACGTGCATCTACGACGCCTGGGCAGCCTACGACCGGGTCGCGGTCGGTACGCAACTCGGCGTGGCGCTGCGGCGTCCTCCTCGGGAGCGACGCGTCGAAAACAAGGTCGCAGCGGTCAGCATGGCTGCCTACCGGGCAGCGGTCGACCTGTTTCCGGCCGACCGGGCGACCGTGTTCGATCCGCTGATGGCGAGCCTCGGCCTCGACCCGGATGACCGCTCGACCGATCCGACGACCCCGGCAGGCATCGGCAACCTGGCCGCCGGGGCGGTGCTCGCCTTCCGTCACCGCGACGGCTCAAACCAGCTCGGAGACGAGCCCGGCGGGCAGCCGGGGGTTCCCTACTCCGACTACACGGGCTACGTGTCGAGGAACGAGCCGATGGACACCCGCGTCCCGCTCGACCTCTCGACCGTGCACGATCCCAACGCCTGGCAGCCGCTGACCTACGCCGACAGCTCCGGGAACCTCGTGACGCCGCCGTTCGTCGGCGCCCACTGGCAGCGAGTGCGCCCGTTCGCGATGGCCGCCAGCGACGAGCTTCGCTCCCCGACCGGCCCGGCGCGTTTCGGCTCTTCGGAGTACGCGGCCCAGGCGCAGGCGTTGATCGAGATCAGCGCCTCCCTGACCGACGAGCAGAAGATGATCGCCGAGTACTGGGCGGACGGGCCGCACTCGGAGCTTCCGCCCGGGCACTGGAACCTGTTCGCCCAGCAGGTCGCGCACCGCGATCGCAGCGGCGACAGCGAGCACGACCTCGACCAGGCGGTCAAGCTCTTCTTCGCCCTGACGAACGCGGTCTTCGACGCTGGCTGCTGCGCCTGGGACAACAAGCGCGCCTTCGACTCGGTGCGGCCGATCACCGCCATCCGCTACCTCTTCTCCGGCCAGAGGATCCGCGCCTGGGGCGGGCCCGGCCGGGGCACCCAGACGATCGACGGCGAGGCGTGGTTCCCCTACCAGCCGACCTTCTTCCCGACGCCGCCGTTCGCGGAGTACTCCTCCGGACACAGCAACTTCAGCGCCGCCGGCGCCGAGATCCTCAGGCTCTTCACGCGTAGCGACCGCTTCGGCGGCTCGGTGACGTTCCCGGCTGAGAGCTCGCGCGTCGAGCCGGGTCTCGTCCCGGCTCGCGACCTGACACTGACCTGGTCGACCTTCTCCGCGGCCGCGGACGAGGCGGGGTTCTCGCGGCGCTACGGCGGCATCCACTTCGAGCAGGGCGACCTCGACGCGCGGGCGACCGGACGGGTCGCCGCCCGGCAGTGCTGGCTGAAGGCCCAGAGCTACTTCGCCGGACGCACCGTCCCGCGCCGGTAGTGGAGCTCCGTCGATGGAAGGCATAGGTTCTCCCACAAAGCGCATCTGTGGTCAGCGAGGCACGGAGATGAAATCCCGAACGACGTCACAGCTAGAGGGCCCAGAAGCTCGCTCTGGCTTCTGCGCAGTGGCCGCCCTCGCATCGTTCCGCGACTCGTTTCGAGGCGAGCTCGTGCTCCCGTCGGACGACACGTTCGAGGACGCCCGCCGCGTCGCCTACGCGCGCCTCGTCGACCTGAAGCAGAGATACGACCCCGCGAACCTCTTCCGCGTCAACCAGAACATCGCGCCTGCGCGGGCGGGCGCAGGACCGTGAACGTGTTCGCGCGGAGGACAGAGAGCAGGCGCTTCCGGCGCGGAACGAGGTGGGTCATCCTCGGCGCAGCCATCGGAGCGCTCGTCGTCGCAACAGTAGTGGTCGTTGCCGTGAGGCGCATCACGGCAGCGCCGGCTCCATCGCTCGCCAGCGGCCCGGTTACCGAAGTCGGAGGCGGCGGCGGGACCCCTCCCCTGCAGGCACTCAACGACGTCTGGGGACTAGCGTCGCAGCGCTCCACCTGCACGATGTGCCACAACGTCGGGCCGCACACAGGAAGCATCGAGCGAGCAGTCTGGACACAGCAACCGGTTCACTTCAACCGGTTCGGGGCCGCTTATCGCGACGTTCTCTTCCAGAAGGTGGCGCCCGGATACGACAACATCTTCGTCGTACCGCTGCAGAAGAAGAGAGAGGCGGCGCGATGGCCCGCACTCCTCGCGCGCGACTCCGATGGTGACGGCTACAGCAACGAGGTGGAGCTGAGGTTCGGCACGATGCCCGGCCGCCGAGACAGCCATCCGTCTCGCCCCGCGGCAGATCTCGAGCGGTGGCGCGCGATCGTCGTGCGGGAGCTGCGTGGAAAGCAGATCGCCCGGCTGGAGCTCGATCCTCGAGTCCGGCGGGTCGGACCCGACACCGACGGAGACCGCGTCCCTGACGTGCTCGAACGCTTCGTAGGCTCAGATCCCCGAAGCCCCAACTCGACCCCGCTGGTCGCCGCCCGCCGCCTGGCTGTTTACCGCCAACTACTGCTCGACGCCGGCGTGCCAATCCGCTGATCTGCACGCGGATGTCCCAGTGGCGATCAGCCATGGTTCCTCATCTCGCCTCGTGTCTTGAGAACGGGGCGGGGTCAACGCTGGGTCAACAAGTGACCGCGAGATCGTCCGAGACGATCCGAAGCGACCCGGCGTAGCAATGCGCGTTTGGCTGCACTCCCGAGTCGTCGCCAGTCCGCCTTCAACCACTCTTAATCCCAAGGTCGTAGGCTCGATCCCTACACGGCCCATTCCCGTTCGAAGTCCGCTGCGGCCGACGCCGCAGCATGACGACTTCGAACGGCTTCATCCATTGATCAGCGTCCCAGCGAGCCGCGCCCGCCATGTCGGTCGCGGCGGCGAAATCGCACGGAGTTGGCACACTTTTCGCTTGACACCAATCGGTGTCGGACACTGAAGCTCCTGAAGCTCCGACACTGAAGCTCCCAAACGCGCGAGCAGTCCGCTTCACGGACTGCGGTACCCGGCATTACGACGCTCGCTGAGTAGCGCGCATGAATAGGGCAGAACGCGAGGAGCGCCCCACCTAGGCTCCGCGGGTGACGTACCCTTTCTACGAGCAGAGCGCTTGTCGAGACGATCCAGGGGGAACCTCGGGGGTCCCAGAGGTGTAGACGCGAGGAGGCCCATGCGGATCGCGGGCGCGTTGACGATTCTGGCGGTTGCCACTTTGACCGGTGCGACGGCGGTGGCGAGCTCATCGCGACGTGTTCCGGTGGTTCCCTGTGACGATGTCATCGCCTGGTCGAAGTCGGGCGACGACGGCGGTTGGCGCATCGTGCTCGGGGTGGTATCGGTTTCTGCTGCGCATCTCCGGCAAGTTGTTGCGACGCACATCCGCCCCTGGGCCTACTGGCGCAAGGCCGGGCTCAGCGTCCACGCCGGTCAGGGACCAGTGAGCGCTAGCGTTGCGACCGCGTGGCGGAGCCGGGTAGCGATCACCTGGGGGAATACGTCGGCCCCGTCAGTTCCCTTCGGATCGCCAGGTGCACGGTGCAATGGCCAGGGAAGGCATGGAACGGCTATGCCGGCGGCTTCTTCCTCCGCTCTCGCTCGGCGTGTGTTCCGCTGATCGTCCGCGTCGCCGAGCGCAGCAGAATCGTCCGCTTCGGCATCGGCAGAAAATGCCGTGCTGGCGGCTAGCGACCGTCCCCACGCAGACTCAATAGCGTCTCCGGCCAGAGCGGCGAGAACTTCACATCAGCTTCGATGCTGTCGACCGCGACCGGAGGCGCGACGCAGGCGGCGAGCCCATGTCGGCTCTATGGAATTCTCAGCGCTGGCGCCATATCGATCGCTTGGTTTGCGCACTGCCAAGTACCGCCCATTCCCGTCCGAAGTCCGCTGCGGCCGGCGTCGCACTCGCCCCAGCGCCGCGGGGAGCGTCCTTGACGTGGCCGGCGAAGGCTCCTAGCGTCCGGGGCCGTGAAGCGCAAGGTCGTTTGCATCTCGCACGCGACGGGCGCCGGCGGGAACGAGGTCGGGCGTCTCGTCGCCGAGCGACTCGGTTACCGCTACGTGGACGAGGAGCTCGTCGCCCGCGCTGCTGCGAAAGGAGGCGTCGGCGCCGGCGAGATCGCGGACGAGGAGCGGCGCAAGTCCAGGCTTGCGCGCGTGCTCGACGAGCTCTCGCTGGGCGGTGGCGGGGAGGCGTTTGCCATGGGCGGGTTCGTCCCGCCCGTAGCCGGCGCGATCCCGACGAGCGACGAGCTCCGCGCCTTCGTGCTCGAGGCGATCGAGGAGACCGCCGCCCGCGGCGACGCGGTGATCGTCGCCCACGCCGCGTCCCACGCGATCGGGCGCCGCGAGGACGCCCTGCGCGTGCTCGTGACCGCCTCGCCGGACACGCGCGCGTCCCGGCTCGCCGAGGCCGAGGGAGTGGACGAGCGCGACGCCGCCCGAGCCGTCAAGGACACGGACGCCGCGCGGGCCGACTACCTGAGGCGCTTCCACGATCTCGGGGAAGAGCTGCCGACGCACTACGACCTCGTCCTCAACACCGACCTGCTCTCGCTCGAGCAGGCGGCCGCGCTGATCTCGCAAGCCGCCCGCGACTAGGCAGCGGCGTCGGCCGCTCTGCGCAAGTGCGGATGGCCGAGAGCGGCCGGGACGAGCGGGAGCCAGAGGTTGAAGATCCGGTAACCCAGCACGGCGAGCAGGGCGGTCGCCAGCGCGACGCCGCTCCAGCCCAGGGCAAACGGGAGCAGGGCCTCGACTGCGCCGGCTCCGGCCAGCGGCAGCGTTCGGCGGGTGAGGGCGTAGCCGGTCGCGTAGCCGACGATCAATGCAGGTGCCGAGAGGGAGACGTGCAAGGCCTGAAGCGACGCCCAGAGGCAGAAGATGTCGCAGGCCCAGTAGGCGGTGATGCCGACGAGAGCCGCGACCCCGTGGGAACGCGGGGCGCGGACGAGCTGCCGGAGGACGTGGACGGCGTCGAGGGCGTGGCCGAGGGCGGCGCGCCACCCACCCTGACGCTGGCCCACGGCCAGGTGAAGCCGGGACCCGGCTTGTGGACGCCGTCCCCGAGCAGCACCATCGCCGAGATCGCCGCGGCCGGGGCCAGGATCGCGTACTCGAGCGCGCCGAGGCCGAGGACGCGGGCGCGCGCCTCTCGGGGCTCGCACCCCTCGTCCTGGAGGGCGTGGAGGTCGACGGCGAAGCCGCCGCGGGCCACGAAGACGCCGAAGCCGGCCGAGACCAGCGCCGCGATCCTCGGCAGCTCCAGCTGTGGGCCGCCCTCGACGCGCGCGACCTCGCGGTAGGCGAGCATGTAACCGAGGTAAGCCAGCACCTCCGCGCCGAAGGCCGCGGCGAACCACCAGAAGCGAATGTTGCGCAGGTGGTCGAACACGGAGTCGAAGCCGGCCGCCCAGGCGACGCCGAAGGACGCTCCGAGCGAGAGCGCACCCGCCGCGGCAAGCAACAGCAGGAGCCGCGAGTGCCTTCGTCCGCGAAGAATGGCGCCGCGCAACATGTCCAGACTCCTGTTCACAATGCTTCCCTCGTTTTCCTGCGCCAAGGCTCTGATAACTCGACCGAGGGGTATAGGCCGCGCGGGCCCACCTGCCGGCGGGAATCGAGCTCACCGTCTCCGGCATCTGGGTCGAGTCGCGCGAAGGGGAGGGTCTCGCTTCACGTTCGAGCTCCCGGCGGCCGACCAGCAGGCTTCGAACGCCCGGAGCGGCCTCTCCGGCCGCTCCGGGTCTCCAGAACGGTCTGTCTAGTAGCCCGGCGGCGGGGCGTCGTCGACGTA